>VOFE01001496.1_pt1 | contig 28001 bp, 58 predicted proteins | sample 5384071 | NCBI WGS metagenome assembly VOFE01 (sample SAMN12384724, study PRJNA508395) | human gut metagenome | isolation source: healthy gut D | host: Homo sapiens
CACAGCTGTGTTTTCAGTGCCGCAAACCAGGTTTTCGATTCCAGGCGCATCCGTTTCGTTGGCTTGTAAAACTGCTATGGCTATTTTCATCTTATTTTCTGCCTCTCGGAATTCGGTGGTAAACGCCGGTGTACAGATACTTCTGGAGCGGTAATAATTCCCTGGGAAACGGCATTTCCGATGATCATCAGCGCTGTCTTGGTAATATTGGTTTTCCGCCGCGTCTCGCCAGAGTTCCGACCGTACAAATGAATTTTTTCTCATCCGGCCAGGTTGCCTTGTACACGATCGCCGCCGGGGTGTCTTTGCCGAATACCCGCCCTCGATGAGCTCGTCTGGCTCAGCTCTTCCAGCATTCCTGTACTTAAAAAATAACCATAGTTGCATGATGAGCAGCAAAAGACTGAATGCTCTCTCTTTCCGGAACCGGTGTCCTTCCCTCCATCTTGGTGATGATCAGGCTCTGGGAGACATCCGGAAGGGTATACTCCAGATTCAGCGCGCTGGCGGCTCCGCAAAGGAGCTGACGCCCGGGACAAGAATCGTAGGCAAGATGCCTTTTTCATCCAAAATATCCATCTGTTCACGGATAGCGCCGTAAATACTGGGATCGCCTGTGAAGTCGAACCGTTGATTAACCTTTTTTTTCCGCCTTTTCCATAACTGAAATTACTTCTTCCAGTGTCATACTGCGCTGTTGTGGATCGCGCAGCCCTCCTTTGGTCATTTAAGAAGCCCCGGATTTACCAGGAGCCTGCATAGATGACAACATCCGCTTCTTTCCAGCAGCTTCTGTCCTCTCACAGTGATCAAATCCTCCGCTCCAGGTCCTGCTCCAACAAAATGTATCATTTTATTTTTCCTGTATATTTTTTTTGATTAAAATTCTGCGTCTTTCGTCATTCCCAGATATCCGTGGACGTTGGAAAAGATCACAGCCCCAAGGGTTATCTGTTCGTAGGAACGATGATCGAGATAAAACTGGATTTTCTCAGAAGCAGTTTCATGGCCGCTTCCAGACATCCGGCTTCTGCCAACATCAAGCGCTTCATCCGTGGTGCTGCAGGAAAGAATCTGCCTTTCGGCAAGCCTGTGCTCCGCCCGCACGGCATGGCTGCCGCCAGAATTTCCATCCGGCTGTCCGCGCTGTGGGAATGGGTATTCATGATCCCTGCCTGCAACTTTTACAAACTTTCCGATATGGGACACAAAAGGAGTCCTTTCCCCATATCGACAGCCATATCAATCGTTTCTCCTACATAATTGCTGCACTTGATATTGTTCTCAAAGGCAGCCGTCGTCTGTTCCTTCAGATATTTCTCCGTAATTTCCCGGTGTTACCAGAAGATATTCTTCTCCAATTGCCGCATGCTGGCCGCATTTCGATTCGAATGCTGTCCACGAGGGCTTTTTCGCTCATGGGCTCCACGATTCCCGTAGTTCCAAGAATGGAAATCCCGCCCTCAATGCCCAGACGGGGATTAAAGGTTTTTGCCGGCAATTTTTTCGCCCTTCCGGCACAGAAACCGTCATTTTAAGACTGCCTTCATATCCAAATCTTGTGAGCGCAGCCACTTCCGCAGATCATCTGCCGGGGCACCGGATTGATGGCCGCTTCCCCGACCTGACAGGAAAGCCCCGGCTTTGTGACACGTCCTACACCGGTCCCTCCGTCCACAAGATGGATGCCCTTTTCTTCAGAAAAAGCGGCTTTAGCGTAAACCAAAATTCCGTCTGTGGTATCCGGATCGTCTCCGGCATCCTTTCTGACCGCGCAGCTTGCTTCCCCGTCACCGGTCTGCATATCCAGAAGCTTCAGACACAAAAAGGATTCCCGCCGGTGTCATGAGCGTGATATCCTCACTCCTCTCCCCAAAGAGAAGCATCCGCACCGCGCCTTTTGCCGCAGCTGCTGCACAGGAGCCGGTGGTATAGCCAAAACGGAGTTTTTGTCGCCCCGGATCACAAAGCATTCTTCAAGGCGTTTTTTCCTCCATGCCGTCACCTCCTAAAAACATCCATAAAAAAAGAAAAGAGAGCTTTGCGACAACAAAACTCTCCCTGCATATGTGCTTAAAATCACCCGGTTGCCGCAGGTCATTTCAAATCCAAAAGCACTCAGTATCTGGCTGTTACAGTAACGGACTTGCGAGGGACTTCCACCCTTCTTCCTGAAAATGCTTTTTTTCTTCCATATTCTGTTTCTTATTATAATCTGGCACCGCGAAAAAGTCAAACAATTCCCTGATTCTTTTCGTAGATGACCATGAGACCCTTTCAGAAGCAGATCCTCGTCAAGGATCACCTGCTGCCTGCAGTGGGGCACGATTTTTTTTGGCAAGTCCCCTGTTGCGATCACGGTTGCCTTCTGCCCCAGTTCTTCTTCCATGCGGTCAATAATTCCGTCTATGGAAGCGGCGCTGCTGTAAAGAATGCCGCTCTTCATGCATTCAACGGTATTTTTGCCGATAACGCGTCTGGGCGCTTCAATGCTGATGCCGCCAAGCTGGGATGCTCTGGCTGTCAGAGCGTCCAGAGAAATCTGGATACCCGGAAGGATCATTCCTCCGATATAATGCTTCTGACTGTCCACCACAGACACGGTGGTAGCAGTTCCCATATCAAAATGATCAGAGGAACCGGATATTCGGAAATGCCTGCCACTGCATCGGCTACCAGATCCGCCCCCAGTTGTCCCGGCTGATCCATCAGGATATTCAGGCCGGTTTTTAATCCAGGACCAAGCACCATCACTTCCTTGTGCAGGATCTTCTCTGCCGCCAGACGCACCAGATTGGTGATCTGGGGAACTACGGAAGAAATAATGGCTCCTTCCACGTCTCCTCTTTTGATGTGATAAATGTCCAGTACATTTTTATATCTATGGCGTATTCAGCTCCGTTTTGGTACGCACGGTAGATACGCGCTCAATGAAGTATGTTTTTTTCTCGGTCAATACATCCCAACACAATGTTGGTATTTCCGATGTCAATTGCCAGAATCATATCGTATCCTCTCTTTACGCGGCAGCCAGCTGTCTTTTACAAATCCCAGAAGGACTTTTGCCAAGAGCCGCCACCAAAATCGCACCCGCTATCGCCTCCGGTATTCCGGATGCCACGATCGTTCCCTCAATCAATCCCCACACAGCTCCTGCCGCCACATTTTTTGCCATCGCATACTCACTGGCAAGCAGCTTATAAATGCTTCCCATGACAAGAATGGTGTTTGTCATGGAACCCACAAAAGCCCACGATGGGAAGCGCGATCCAGGCGTTGAGTTTCAGCTTCCGAAGGCCGATCCAGAGCCAGCCGGCCACAACGCCGATAAGAATGCGGCAGCCGATCGAAATCCAGAGAGCTTTGCACACACCGGCAAAATCGCTGCTTAAAAACGGCGAAAAGCAAAGGACAAAAAGCGTAGGCGCCATGGTATTGCTGATCATGGAGCATATGCCAAACACAGCTCCCAGGATCGCACCAGCCAAAGGTCCCAGCAGAACTGCGCCGAGAATTACGGGAATATGGACTGTTGTCGCCTTAATTACAGGAAGCTGTATCATTCCAAGAGGCGTATTTGCCAAGAGAATGACGATCGCACCCATAAGTGCAACACTGACCATCCAACGGGTATCTTTTTTGAAGTTTTCATAGTTTCCTCCTTGTTATCGTTCCCCTTTGGGATACAATACGGTGTTGGGTCAACGGGCTACGCTTTCTCCTTTTTTGTGTGAGAGAAAGTATTTTATCCAGGATTTTGCGGCTGCTTCCTCCTTGCTCATTAAGGGGAGTGAAACTTCCTCATCCTGCGTAATCAGAGTCAGCACATTGGTATCTCCCTGAAATCCTGCGCCCTCTACCTTAAGGTTATTGGCCGCGATCATATCCAGGTGCTTCTTTTTTCAGCTTGGCTCTGGAATTACTGAGCATATCGCGGGTTTCCATGGAAAATCCGCACAAAAACTGTCCGGGTCTTCGATGGGATCCCAGACAGGCGAGAATATCGTCTGTCCGCTCAGCTCTATGGAAAGCTCTGTATCTGCTTTTTTACTTTGTCATCGCTGACATGCTTTGGACGGTAATCCGCCACAGCGGCGGCTTTATAATAATGTCCTGCTCATCGCTCACTTTCGTCACTGCCTCAAACATCTCTCTTGCTGTGGTGACCGGCACAAAATGGACGCCCGCCGGCGGAACCAGATTGACCGGACCGCTTACCAGCGTTACCTCCGCTCCGCGAGAAAGAAGCCATTTTAGCCAGCGCATACCCCATTTTTCCAGAGGAATGATTGGTGATGTAGCGCACCGGGTCAATGGATTCGCAGGTTAGGACCTGCCGTGACAAGAACACGTTTTCCTTTCATGTCTTTCTCACAGGCAATTTCCCGGAGAATATAGGCCAGAAGACTCCTGGGGCTCCGGCATTTTTCCGGCTCCGGTGTCGCCCGCAGGCCAGATAGCCCACAGCGGGGCAAGAATCTCAAAACCATACTTTTTGAGGATTTTGAGATTGTCCTGTACCACGGGATTCTCATACATAGCGGTATTCATGGCCGGTGCAAGAATTTTCTGACACCTGCAGGCCATTACCGTAGTGGTGAGCATATCGTCGGCAAGCCCGTGCGCAAGCTTGCCGATGACATTTGCGCTGGCCGGAGCCACCATTACCACATCTGCTTTCTTTCGCAATCGATACATGCTCTACCTGAAACTGAAAATTCCGGTCAAAGGTATCCACCAGACATTTATTTCCTGTGAGAGTTTCAAAAGTGATCGGCGTGATAAAATTTGTTGCATTTTTTCGTCATAAGCACATGCACATCTGCATGGAGCTTTTTTGAGGGCGCTGGCAAGCCCCGCGATCTTGTATGCGGCGATACTTCCCGTTACCCCCAGCAAAACGGTTTTTCCTTGGAGCATGATCCCTGTCCTCCCAGGTATTCTATATTAATCCAGAATCTCAACGGATTCCATTACCGGCTGTTCATCCGCAGGAATACTTCCATTGTTGTCTGTCGGCTCTGCGCTGGTGCAGATTTCGTCAACGATATCCATTCCTTCTGTCACATGGCCGAACGCCGCATACTGCCCGTCAGATAGTCATTGTCCGCATGCATGATGAAAAACTGAGAGCTTGCGCTGTCAAAATCCGCGGAACGCGCCATGGAGATGACGCCCCGTTCGTGAGAAATCTCATTCTCCACTCCGTTTGCCTTGAACTCTCCCTTGATCGTTTCCTCTGCTCCGCCGGTTCCGTCTCCGTCTGGATCTCCGCCCTGGATCATAAAGCCCTCCATAATGCGGTGGAAGGTCAGACCGTCATAAAATCCGTCCTGCGCCAGCTTCACGAAATTTGTCACTGTGAGAGGGCGCCGTGTCGGCATCCAGTTCAAGGGAAATATCCCCGTAGTCTTCCATATGGATCACCGCATGGTGGATTCCGCTCAAAGGCTCGCTGGTAAAGAACCACTTCTTTGTCTCCGGCTTCTTTCTTCGTCAGAATCCTTTTCTTTGCTGGTCTCCTTCGCTGCCTTCTCTTCATTTTTGGCGCTCACACTTCCACATCCGGTGATAAGTCCCACAGTAAGTACTGCAGCGCACAATGCTGCCATCGCTCTTTTTTCATGTCCATCCCTCCAGTCTCGTTATGCTTTGTCTTTTTCGTATTCCTCCGGCTCAGCGGATCCTGTCCGGAAAAACCGATCTTGCGCTGTACCTTGCGAAGGGTTTGGCTGCAAAATAGCCTGCTTTCTCCGCATTTTCTTTAATACAGCTGTCAATATAGGCCTTTTCTTTGAAAGTCGGTTAAATTCTTCCTGCAAAGGCTTCAGAACAGAAATCACAGCCTCTCCCACGGCCATCTTGAAATCTCCGTAGCCCTGCCCTCAACCTCCTTGACGGTTTCATCCGGGTTTTGCCGGTACATGCACTGTAAATATCGATCAGGTTCTTAAGACCGGGCTGCTCCTCCCGATAGCAGATGCAGGCCTCAGAGTCTGTCACCGCCCGCTTGCATTTACGCATGATCGTGTCCGGATCGTCCATAAGATAAATGCTTCCATTTGGATTCTCATCTGATTTTGACATCTTTCTTGCGGGATCCTGAAGGCTCATGATCTTTGCGCCCACCTTGCCGAGATATGCTTCGGGAATCGTAAACACTTCACCATAAATGTTGTTAAAGCGTTCTGCCAGATTTCTTGTCAGCTCCAGATGCTGCATCTGATCAATGCCAACCGGAACCACATCCGCCTGGTACAGCAGGATATCCGCCGCCATCAGGACCGGATAGGTGAATAGTCCGGCATTGATATTGTCAGCATGCTTTGCCGACTTATCCTTGAACTGTGTCATCCGGTTCAGCTCACCCATGTAGGTAAAGCAGTTGAGGATCCAGGCAAGCTCTGCATGTGCAGAGACATGGGACTGATAGTAAATACAGTTCTTCTTGGGATCAAGTCCGCTGCAATATAAAGCATCAGAAGATTGCGGGCTCTTTTGCGAAGCTCCGCGGGATCCTGCCGTACGGTGATGGAGTGCATGTCCACCACACTGTAGAAGCATTCATATTCGTCGCTTAAGGTAACCCAGTTCTTGAGCGCTCCCAGATAATTGCCAAGAGTCAGATTTCCTGTGGACTGCATTCCGCTGAATAAAACTTTTTTCCGTCTATCATAATTTTTTCCTCCAAAATTATCATAGGAATTAGTTTATCATTCAAGGGCGTAAGTCAAATACCTGTGCTATTGTCAGGACAGTTTTTTCTCTGATAAAATACTTGGAGAATCTAAAATTATTTTCGGAGGTAGTTCACATGAAAAAAATCGAGAGTTTTACCATAGACCACAATCTTCTCAAACCCGGCGTGTATGTGTCGCGAAAGGATCACCTGGGAAAAGAAGTCATCACAACCTTCGATATCCGTATGACTTCTCCCAATGAGGAGCCTGTTATGAACACAGCCGAGCTTCACGCCATGGAGCATCTGGCAGCTACCTTCCTGCGGAACCATAAGGAGTTCGGCGAAAAAAATCATCTACTGAAAGCCAATGGGCTGCCGTACGGGCAATTATCTCCTGCTGGCCGGAGACTATGCTTCCAGGGACATTGTTCCTCTTCTTATTGAAACCTTTGAGTTTATCCGGGATTTTGAGGGCGAAGTGCCCGGAGCCTGTGCAAGAGACTGCGGAAATTATCTGGATATGAACCTTGGCATGGCAAAATATCTGGCAAACAGATATCTGGAGGACGTGCTGTATCAGATCACAGAAGAGCGGCTTGTTTATCCGCAATAGAATTTGAAATAGAAAAAAGCAGGGTTGTTGCAGTGGTACGTTTCGGCGGTACCCTTGCAACAACCCTGCTTTAAGTTTTAAAAACGGATACGGTTCTTCAAAGCTTCCGGAAGGCTCTTATTGTGCCGTTGCGTCAGCAGCTGCCGCATCTGTGGCAGCTCCGTCTGTCGTGGCAGTTCCATCTGCTGCCGGTGCCGTGGCCGGTGTCACGAAATCACCGGAAACATAACCGGTCTGTCCCTGATAATCCATGCGGATCCAACCGTTTTCACAAACGCCTGTACTGGTGATCGTTGCGCCCTGCTCCACACTGCCGATCTGAGCTGCCTCTGTGTTGCAGTCTGATCTTACATTCACGGCTGCTGTTGCAGTATATGTACCGGATTTCACTTCCACATTCACACCGCTTGGAGTCTGTTCCATCACAGGCGCAGGTGTAGGCGTTGCCGCAGGTGTGGCTATGGGCTCCGGGTGGGTGCCGGGGTAGGGGTAGGTGTTGCCTCGATCACAGTTACCACTGCGTCAGAACCCTTGGTAAATCCGCATCCCGGAAGCACCAGGGCAAGTCCGAGTACAATCGCCAAAAGTCTGGTTTTTTCATAATAATTTCCTCCTTGACATGTATCTTATTTCTTATGCTTACGTATGAATACAACTATATATTTAAAGTTTACAATAAATATACATTATTGTTACAAATTATGCAAGCACTTTCAGATACATTCAAAGAAAACATCTACATTCCCCCGCAGATCATTCCCAGATTCCTGGAATCCCCCGGAGAAAAATGGTAGGAAACAAGACAGGGCTTTTTATCTGTCCCGCAAGTTTCAGCGCTTCATATTCCACATTTCCGCCGCCGATACTTCCGTATAGCATTCCCTCCTTGTCCAGAAACAGCTTGCTTCCGACACCTCTTGGAGAAGAGCCGTCCTTTCGCACGATCGTCATCATCACGCCGCGGCGTCCTGCGCGCACGGCATCAAGAATTTTTTCGTCCGCGAAGGATTCCCTGCTTTTATTTTTTTCCTGCACCATTTCCGCCACAATGCTCACCGCGATTTCCTCCGGTGTCTCTCCGCCGATGGGAAGCCCGATGGGCGCATGGATGGTATCCAGGCTTTCGGAGAAAATCCTTCCTCAAGCTTTTCTCTGGTGATGCGCACTTTTGGTCCTGCTTCCGATCATTCCAAAATATTTGTAGGGGCGCTTTAAAATCTGCCGGGCACAGACGGTGTCGCCTGCGTGTCCGCGGGTCACCGCGACATAATAGGAATTTTCATATTCCGGTATTTTTTCTGACAGGGTATCAAAGGTTCCCAGGATCCGTTCCTCTGCTTCCGGAAATCGTTCTTCTGTTATAAACTCCTGACGGTCATCCATAACGGTGACAGAAAAGCCAAGAAGCGAGGCTATGTGCCACAGGCCTGGACACATGTCCGCCTCCCAGCAGAACAAGGCGCGGGTTTCTAGAATATACCTCCACAAAAATCTTCTGCTCTCCTGCTGTCAGGATTCCTGTTTCGTGGATATCTGACAAAGCCTTTTCCCAGGGCTCCCAACGGAAGGAGGCCGCCGTATCTATCGGACAAAGCCGCCCCTCTTTCCATACACAGCGCGCCCCTGTGCTCTCTCCGGTGAGAACCACCGCACTTTTCGCCCGGCCATCCTGTGCCAGCAGATCAAAAATTTCTCTGTACATAGTTTACCTCTTGTTAATATCCTTTACCGACTGTCCCTCCCACAAGCTCTCCCTGGAAGATCATGGACTTTGGATTTCCCTTGTGCTTGATCTCGCGAAGGAGCTCCTGAACTGTAGCGCGCGCCATTTCTTCCGTGGGCTGCCTGAGCGTTGTAATGGAAGGCTGATAATATTTTGCAAAATCCAGCCCGTCAAAGCCCATAACAGAATAATCCTCCGGCACAGATTTTCCGGCGTCAAAAAAATAGCCTTGCAGACACCTAACGCCACCAGATCAGAAATCACATAAATTGCCGTAATCTCCTTCTCTGATGCGAGGATTTTCCGGGCAGCAGCGTAACCGCTGTCCATGGTGTACGTGCCGAGCTCTTCCTGCATATAGTATACAAAGGGAATCGTCCACGGGAATCCCGTGAGAGCGCAGCGCTTCATAATATCCTTCCAGCCGGAGTCTTCCGATACTTTCGTCATCTTCCGTTGAAGTGACAATGGCAATGTTTCTGTGGCCGTGCGCAATGAGATACTCCACGGCGCGTTTGCTTTCTTTTACATCATCCACAGAAACCGTCGCATAGCTATGGCGCCTGCGTTCCCCGGGACGCCAATGGTACTCAGCACAAACGGAATGGGAATCTGTTTCAGCTTGGCCTCTGTGTGCGTGAAGTAGCCGCCCAGAAAAAACAACGCCCGCAGCCGTTTTTCCTTTTCCAGCTGAATGGCCACCTCTACCTCATCCTGCTTTTCGTCCACATGCTGCAGCACCATGGAATATTTTGCCTTCTGGAGAATTTCTTCAATCGTTTTGATCATGGCTCCAAACATCGGATTACTGATTCCCTTTACCAGCACTGCAACGGTTTTGGCGTCTGTGCGTTTCAGATTTCGCGCGCTGTTGTTGGGAACATAGTGATATTTTTTCGATGGTTTCCATGATTTTTCCCTTGGTCTGCGGATTGATATCGGATGATTATTGATCGCTCTGGAGACCGTGCTGACACCTACGCCGCAAATACGCGCAATATCTTTGATCGTGACCGTATCCATAAACCGCCCTCCTTTTCTTTTGCCTTTCTCTGCTGTCCAAGCGTCAGATACATCTTCCGTACAGTTTTGTAAGATCATGAATTTTTTCCTGCAGTTCCTTTGTCAGCGCATCCGGGCGCATTCTCCAGCCCCAGTTGCCGCCAAGCCTGGAGGGGCACATTGATTCTTGCCTCGTCTCCAAGCTCCAGAAAATCCTGCATGGGAATGATGGCGGTATCGGCTACGCTTTCCAGCACAACGCGGATCATTTTCCAGCTGATCTCCTGTTCGTCCTCCTTTGACAAATGAAGATACGCTTTCAGATGCCCATAGTCCTCTGCGGGAAGCGTGTCAAACCACCCTTTGATCGTCTGGTTATCGTGTGTTCCCGTATAAGCCACACAGTTTTGGGTATAAGTATATGGAAGATAGTTACTCTTTTCCCTGGAATCAAACGCAAATTCCAATACTTTCATTCCAGGAAAACCGGATTCCTCCACAAGCTTCAGCACCGTGTCTGTGAAAGCCCAAATCTTCTGCAATAATGGGAAGATCCCAAGCTTTTCCCGCATTGCGTTGAAAAGCCGGATCCCAAAATTTTGACCCAGTGCCCGCCCGCTGCAGTGTCCGCTCCATAGGGGACAAAAAGTATTCGTCAAATCCCCGGAAATGGTCTACCCGCACCACATCATAGAGCTTAAAGCAGTGTTCCATGCGCTGCATCCACCAGCTGTAATCCTCCCGCTCATGATGCTCCCAATCGTAAAGAGGGTTTCCCCACACCTGCCCGGTAGCGGAAAAGCCATCCGGCGGACAGCCCGCCACGCCGGTCGGCCGTCCTCTTCATCAAACTGGAAAAGCCGGGGATTCGCCCAGGTATCCGCGCTGTCAAAAAGCCACATAAATGGGAATATCCCCGATGATTTTTACCCGCGTCTGTTCGCGTAAGTCTTTAACGCAAACCACTGCTTCTGAAATTCATACTGCTGGAACCGGAAAATTCGACTTCCCTCCTGAAGAAGGGAAGCATATTTTTTCAGGGCTTCCTCTTTTCGAAGCCGGATATCCTCGTCCCAGGTGTAAAAGGAGCTTCCGTGAAAGTGATTTTTCACTGCCATAAACAGGCAGTAATCGTCAAGCCACAGCCTGTTTTCTTCCAGAAAGTCCTGATATTCTTTCTCTGAACCGTGACTGCTCCGCCCAAAAGCCAGACGAAGCGCCTTAAAACGGTTTCTTACATTTTTTTTTCATAGTCGATCTGTTCCGGATTCTCCCGAAATCAAAGGATTCGCATTCTTCTTCTGTCAGCAGTCCCTCCGCCGCAAGTCTCTCCAAATTGATGAAATAGGGATTGCCTGCAAAGGTGGAAAAAAGACTGATAAGGAGAATCACCGTATCCGGTAAAAGGGGAAGAATCTGCCAGTAACGCTGTCCTGCCGCTGCCAGAAAGTCCACAAAATCATAGGCGCTCTTGGAAAACGCTCCTATGCCGTATTTTTGACCTTCAGATACTGGATCGCAATGGGAATGGTTTTGTACTTCCGCAGATCCAGAACCAGGGACGGAAGCAGATAGTCGTTCCAGATCCACATCGTCTGAAAATGGCAACGGTGATGCAGGTAGGTTTCAAAATCGGCATTACCACCTGAAAAAGTCTGGATCGGCGTACATCCGTCAATCATGGCCGCCTCTTCGATTTCCAGCGGAATTGATTTTACAAATCCGGTGAACATGAATACCGACAGGCCTGCGCCAAATCCAAGATAAACAACAATAGTCCCCAGGGGATTGTTCAGATGAAGCATGTTCGCAATTTTGAGAGAGGTAAACATCACCATCTGGAACGGTACGATCATGGAAAACAGGCACAGATATATAAGATCGTGCTTGTAAATTTTGTTCTTTACACGACAGATATACCATGCACACATGGAGCAGCATAAGATGATCACTGTACAGAAAGATTGTGATAAACACTCCATCCAAATGCCTCGAAAAATCCGGTTTTTTTCAATGCGGACCGTTTATGTAGTTGTCCATTCCCGACAAACATTTTGTCCTGGGAATCGAAAAGGCTTTCCGGCTGATATAGGCTTTTTTTTAAAGGAGTTCAACAGTACAAGAAAAATCGGAAACATATACGCAAGGGAAATGATGGAAAAAACCACTGTCAAAATGTTAATTTTTGCTTTTTTTTTATTCATTACTGCTGTACCTCCTTAGAACGTGAGAATGTTCTGCGTCAGCGCAATGATCGCTACCATGATGAAGAACAGAACCGCTCTTGGCCTGGCCTACACCCTCATATCCGTTACTGCCATAGAATGTATTGTAAATATTCAGGGCAAGCATTTCTGACATCTTGTCCGGTCCACCGTTTGTCAATGCAAGGTTCTGGTCGAAAAGTTTGAATCCGTTTGTAAGTGTCAGGAAAGTACAGATTGTGATGGATGGCATAACCATCGGAATGATGACATTTTTCAGATCTGGCGCTGTTGGCGCCGTCGATCTTGCTGCTTCCATGATCAGCTCTCCCGGAATATTCTGGATACCTGCAATGTAAATGATCATCATATATCCGATCTGCTGCCAGCACATCAGGATCACAAGACCCCAGAATCCGTAAACAGAAGAATATGTAAGTGTTTTATTGATCTGAAGAAGCAGACCGTCCAGCAGAAGCTTCCACACATAACCAAGGATGATTCCACCGATTAAGTTTGGCATAAAAAATACGGTTCGGAATATATTGGTGCCCCGATACTTCTTTGTCAAAAGCATTGCTACTGTAAAGGCCAGAACATTGATCAAAAGTACGGATACAATGGTGAAAAGCGCGGTGTACCACATGGAATGAAGGAACGGATCCGACGGGTCGTTGAACATTTTGAGATAGTTGCTCAGACCAACCCACTTCGCATCCGTCACTGTGGTAAATTTACAGAAGGAAAGATATACGCCCATGATAAAGGGCGCGATAAATCCGATGGTAAAAGCCAGCATTGTTGGAAGGGCAAATATCGGCCAATAACGTTTGATTGCTTTATCCATAACTTTTTCCTTTCTTTAAAAAGGCAGGGTGAGCGAACCGCTCCGCCACACTCCTTTGGCAAATTTTATTGCTTATTCTGCATTCATTTTGCTGCTGCTTTATCACTTTTGCCCATCCGTCTACGAATGCGGTCACAACATCGTCCCATTCGCCTGTGCCCTGTGCATACTTCAAGAAGATTGCTGCCAACACCGTTTTTCCACTCTTCTGGACTGGCATGGTCGTGAAGTTCCATGCAACCGGTTTTTCCAGCTTCTCACATATTCGTGTTTGCTGCATTTTACAAGCACGTTCTTGATTGCATACTCGTCTTGAAGGTCTTGAACGGGTTATCAAATCCCATTTCTGGTTGCACATAGCAGTTCTTCCTTCATCACTGGTGATAACCCAGTTCAAGGAAATCAAGGTTGCCTGAATATCTTCTTTCAGATGCTTTCTTTATTTACACACCAGTAATTCTCTGTACCAGTACAGAGTCCCTGATTTTCTTCGCCTTCAACACCAATGTAGATTGGAAGCATTCCCATATTCATCATCTCCGACATTTCTTTGATGTTGTTATATTCCCATGTACCATTCTGATAGAAGACTGCATCACCTGTTACGAAATCTGCTGTTGCATCGTCAGCTGTCTTTGCTAGAAAGTTCTGTTGGTTTGCAAGTAGCGTTGTTGATGTAGAGATCCCAGATCTGACGGTAGTTATCAAGGTAAGTTCCTTTGATAGCATCTGTGTTATGATTCCGTCTTCTTTGTACTCATAGTAGATTGGAAGATTTGCAAGATGTGTCTTAAATCTCCAGTCTGAAGATCCGTCCATACCAGCGGAAGTAAATGCGCCCTGATGCCAAGTTTGTCCTTATTTGCTGTGATATCTTCTACAACTTTCTTGAAGCTGTCAAAGTTAGTGATATCATCAGCTGAAGTATCCTGCGCCTTTCTTTAACAGTTCTTTGTTGTAAATGATTCCGTAGCTTTCTATTGTATGCGATTCCTGACATCTTGTCGCCGTCCATCAGTGCGAAATCATCACTTGTCAGGCTGTTTTGCAACATCAGAATCTTTCAGATCGTAGCAGTAATCCTTCCAGTTTGCAAGTCCTACCGGTCCGTTTACCTGGAAAACCTTGCCGGTAGCTTCCTCTGCCTGCACCGGAACGATCATGGTTCCAAGCGCCATTGCTGCGGATAATGCGACTGCTGCTGTTTTTTAGCCTTCATCATAGTCTTTCTCCTTTACCTTTTATGGAATCCTCTGAGTTTTGGAAATCTCTGCCGGTTACGTTACCGGTAACGTTTCCAGTTGCTGATTAAACAATAACACTTTTTGCACAAAGAATACAAGTGTTATTTTTATACTTTTATTCGATTCGTGCATAATCGACATTTTATCGCTCTATTTTTTTAGGCAAAAATGCGGAAGCATCTCACTTCCGCATCTATGGCTCGCTTTCTGAAGCACCTTTATAATTTTTAAAATCTCTGGGCGTATATCCCGTCAAGCTCTTAAACACTTTGCTAAAATAAAACTGATCCGGAATCCAACCTTCTGGGCAATCTCCCCGATCAGCGGGTGCGCTTCCGAGCAGAGAAGCTCTTTTGCCTTGGTGATCCGGATGTCCGTCAAATATTCATTGTAGGTTTTCCCAAGACATTCCTTGAACATTTTGCTCAAATACGGCTGCGTAATTCCAAATCGGGTACAGATCACCATGATACTGTTGTCATCTGCGATATTTTTTCCAGATAGGTACAAATACTGGTAAGGAGATTCCGCTCAGAGGGCGCCGTTCCTGCCCGTTCCTTTTTTCAGAAGGGCATCGCTTTGTTTCTTTTTCGTCCAGAACCTTTTGATCCTGCCAAACAGCTCTGCCATTTTTCCAGGCTCGATGGGTTTCAGCAGATAATCCATGGCGCCAAACATAAACGCATCGTGTACATATTTAAAGTCCGTATATCCGCTGATCGCGATACAGATGCTGGCGCACTCTTCCTTTTCCATGAGGCAGCGTATCAGATCTATTCCTGTCTCTGCAGGCATTTTGATATCTGTCAAACCACATCCGGTTTGTTCTCCATGCAGTATTCCATGGCGCTCTTCACATTATATTTTTCTCCGACCACTTGAAAGCCTTCTATTTTTTCGCTTATGATCCGCCGTTCTGTTTCCAGAACAACCGGTTCATCATCTACCAGCAAACTGTGTACATATTTTTATTCTACCCCAAAATCGACTTTTAATAATATCGTTGCTCCGCAGTTTTCGTTGTGTCCCGTTATCTCAAAGGAAAACTTATCGCCAAACAAAAGTTTCAGGCGTACAAGGGTTCCCACCAGCCCCATTCCTCCAAACTGGATTTTGTCATGCAGCTCATCAAATTGTTTAATCTGTGAATACATTTTGTACTTCTCGGTGATTTCTGTTTTCCACCTGTCTGTCTATTCGCATCCATTATCTGTTACCGCAATACACAGAGTATCTTTTGCATTTGGACACAGATTTTGATAACAACTTCTTCTATCTCCGCAAGGCTGTACTTTATGGCATTTTCCGCTAATGGCTGAAGTGTCAGCTTGGGAAGACTGTATCCGGCCGCCTCCCTTTCACAGGCAATAGAATAAGAAAGACGCTGTCTGTAACGAGCTTTCATAATGGAAAAATACGCTTCCAGATTCTGGATCTCATCTTCTACACTGACTACGGATGTGGCATAACTTGAAGCATAGCGCAGAATGTCGGATAAATCAAAGCAGGCCTTCACCGCTTCCTCGCTTTTGCCCGAATCGCACAAATAGGCAATTGATCCAAGTGTATTGTACAGAAAATGCGGCTGTATTTCTCTTTGCAAGGTGCTGAACAGCGTGCTTACATGAAGGGCATTCATTTTATTCATGGTCTCCAGGTTATCTTTCAGCCGGGCGGTCATATTTTTGTAGGTATTTACCAGAATTTCCGTCTCATAATCATGTACCGGAATGTCGACAAACTCCTCCTTATCTCCAAGACGAAAGCGTTCCATATGCTGAACCAGTCTTGCAATGGGACGAAGCTCTGTGTTTGGAAAACCAGAACAGCATCACAAGGCCGATCAGCAAAAAACGCAGACAATGCACAAGGTTCCCTGGGAAACCTTCATGACCTCCTGATGGATATAATTTCTATTCAAAACGGTCAGCAGCCTGCAGTTAAAATAGTTGGACAATCCGGAAGCAAACAAGATAATCGTCAATCTCCTGGATCTGTTCATAATTATCCGCAAAGTCTCTCAGGTCTGTTGCCGTATACCTGTCATCTGCAAAGTTGGAGTAAAAATTTCTTTTTGCTTCCCCAGATAATGATGTTGCTTACCGGTGTTTCTTCCATTTTTATGCTGTTCAGAAACTTTTCAAAATACGATGCTTTCATGGAAACTTCCAGAAACCCCTGAAGTTCACCTGCGGTGTTTATAATCGGGCAATGCCAGACAAAACGTCTATTTTATTCTGGCTGTTCCAAAAATCCGGTCCTGGCGAAACAAAAACTCTTGTATAGTCATTTTTCAAAATCATAGCTTTCTTTCAGCTCTGTCACGCTGTTTTATCTTTTTCGTTGTCCGCATCAACAATTCCTGTCGCGCAAAAGGTTCCATCTTCATCAAAATTGCCAGGCGGCGTATGGATGTGTCGTTTCGCACGGTTTTCAATAAATACTGCTTTTAAGTCGTCACGGGTTTCTTTCGTTTTCTGGCGGCAGTATATGTCTGCCACAGATCCAGAAAACGTTTGCTGTTTGCCATTTCAATGGCTGTATAGTCCATGCCGTGAAGCCAGTTATCCATCTGGGTAACAACGGAATTGTTGATTTGTATTAAAGAGTTTTTGGTTTCAGCAGAAACCGGCGTTCATTCTGGTGATACAGCAAAACACTCACAAAAAAACAGCAGCAACAGCATGATCACACTGTACCCCAGTGCAAGTCTGCTGCTCATAGTCATCTTAGTTTTTTCATAATCTGCTTCCAAGCCTGTTGATCCAATTTACAGACATTTTCAGCCAATTTTCATTGTCCGGCTGCAGCTGGTATGCCTGATCCAGGGTCTCTGTCGCACAGGGAAAGTCCATGTTCGCCAGCTTCGTATATATGCAGTTCAAAGGAATCCCCATCTTTTCAGACCCATACAGAATATCAGGAATTTTCTGCCGGACCGCCGTATCTTCAAACGTATGCCAGACAAAGGCCGGGACGGTATGTTTGCTGATACTGTTTTCCAGCGACGTTTCCTCTGCCGTGTAGGAGGTGTCGCCGATCAGATTCTCTTTGGATTCTTTATGCGTATATTCTCCCATGGTGATCACCGGATAGCACAGGATCATTCCATCTGGCTTCCAGGAAGCGGGAGCGGTCTCCTCACCAAAATACTTTTTGAGAAGCATGCTGTCCCACTTTGTTCCCAGAGATGCGCACATGCTGCGCGAAAAACCGCAAATGATAATTTTTGGGGATCTATATCCCATTCTTCGCTGTGCGCACGGACAGTTCTTACCGCTTCTGCCAGTTCCAGCATTGCGCAGGGATATTTATTCGGTTTTACAGAATACTGCAGAATAAAAAGTATTCATTCCATAGGCCAGGTATCGCAGAGCGACTGGTTCTGCCTCCCGCTCGGACTTAAAATAGTATGCTCCTCCCGGACAGATGATAACTGCAGGCCTTCTGCATCCTCTGTTGATTTCCGGCGTCTGTTTGTGAATATAGCATTCCAGAAATGGCTGATAATCGTCGTGTACCGTTTCTATTTTACTGTAAATAACGGAATGTCAATTCTTTTGTAAAACATAAATACCTCCATGGCCGGACAAAGAAAAATTTATGCTCCTGTCTCCCCCAAAAGTCAGATAGAAGACGTGCTGCCGCACGCCTTCTATCTCTTAAAAATCAGTAATCAAATTCGCCAACATTTGTTGCATCGAATACCAATGCATCGCCAAGTACAACCTCGCCGTCTTTGATTTCTTTTTCACCGAGACGTCCTGCGGTAATCGTTGTGGAATCTTCTGTGATCTCACCAGCAACCAGCTGTGCTGCGGTCTGTACAGACAGATACCCAAGATCCATACAGTTCCAGAGAACACCGGTATTCAGAGGATTCTCTTCATTTTCAATGTAGGAAACCAGCGCATTCGGTGTAGCAAGACCGGTCAGCGTAATTGCGTTTGCGTCCGGTTTGTTTGCTGCGGACTCATACTGTGCGCCAAGGGCGGAGTGGTCATGGAAGACAGGGCAATCGCACCCTGGATTTGGTCTTCTCCCATTCTGGAGATAAGCGTTGCACATGCTTCATTTGCTTTTGTTTCATCTGTGCCAGGGTAAAAAGAACGTCCGTGTCTTTATTCTGGATCGTCATAAAATTGTATTCGTCTGTTGCAAAGGAGCTCATCGATCGCTTTCTCCCCATGCCGTCTGATTCGCGTCTGTACCTGAGCCGGATACCAGCGCAATATTTGCCGGTTTGTCAGCGCCATAGCCCTTTGCCTCCAAATCCTGTTTTGCCGCGTCCAGAAGTCCCTTTGCCGCTGCTTCTGCGGTTACCTGATTGATGAAGAAGTCCCTTCCGTCATTGGCGTCTGCGTCAAGGTAAGTACCTTGATCCCCATATCACGTGCTTCCTGCAGCGTCGGCACGATTGCCGCTGCATCATTGGGGGATACCAGAATCGCATCCACGCCCTGCGCGATCCAGCCCTGCAGAATATCTACCTGCTCTGGTTTGTTGCCTGATCCTGGGAAGACCATCGTACAGCAGAGTGATGCCCAGTTCCTCGGCTGCTTCTTCCGCTCCGGTTTTCACGGCGTCAAAGTAATTTTCCCCTTTGAACTTCGGCAGCATCGCGATGGTATACTCGCTGTAATCTGCCGCCGCTGCTGTCACAGCGCTTGCCGCCATTGTAAGGCTCCAGTGCTCCAAACCATTGCCAGTGCCTGCATCTGTTTGCGTGTTCTTTTCTTCATGTCTTTACCTCTCTATACTTTCTTATTTATTTTGCACAAAAAAGCTTTGTATTTAGGCCATTTGTACAATAATTAACTAAGTTACAAACAATGATAAGCATCTAATAATGGGCGAAAACTGTGTCATTTCAGTTGCAATGCACTTTGTTTTCCAGTCAGAAAGGTTCACGAAATAAAAACGTCATCCTTTTTTATGAAGGCGAATCTATGTCCCATTCTTCCCTATGGCTGCTAACCTCTCATGTCTAACAGGATCATCCAGCTATGAACCGGGTCCTAAATTCCTTCGTCCAGCCTACCCATAGTGGGGTGCCGCCTCTGCTCCATTCCAGGGTCATGCCCTATAAAATATGTCTTAGCGGCTTCGCTCTGCTTTGTCATTGCTAGAGAGCACTCCTGTAATCCAGCGCCAATTGAACTCTTGGCGGACGTTATCTGTTACAGGGTGTGCCTTAATTATCAGGCTGCTTCTGGATGAATGATATCCTTTCGGAACTTCTCCTCATCAAAGTCACAACCTGTTTGTAATACTACGTAAAAGACTCTAATGGCTTTGCATGCAACTGCTATCTTTGCCTGCATTCCTCCAAGAGGATTCCTCTGTCGGTTCCTGTAATAAAGAAACACATCCTGAAATGCCGGATTCCAGTTCATCAGCGCACGTGCCGACTCATACATGGTTCTTCGTAGTTTTCGTCTGCCCCTCTTACTGATTCTTGGCTGACCTTTTTTCTTTCAGAGCTCTTTTTTTGACTATTTCTAGTCCTGCAAGCTTCTGTATCTGCTTAGGGTCAGTGAAACGTCCGATATCACCAACCTCTGCGACAAAACCTATCACAGTACTCATCCCTACCCCTTTTTGGCGAGCAGTTTCTCCACATTGGGTACTTCTTTTACTTTTTCTTCCAGATATTCATCAAGTCTTCTTAGCTGTTCCTCTTTCAGAAGATAGTCATTTACAAGAATCCATATCTCAAGTCTTGCAGCCTCACCGGCTTCCAACCCTACACTGTTTTGTGCAGCTTCTATCAGGGTCTGTGCCCTCTTTAATCCCGCTGCACGCACCTTTGCCTCCCGCCATATCTGATTGATTCCACCTGCTCCGATTTTTAGGATATCCTGCGGAAGTGGTGCCTCTTTAAGAAGCAGCAATCCACTGGTGGAATCCCAACCGGAATAACACTCAAAATACTCTGGGAAGAACTTCTGAAGCCATCCCTGTATCTGATTGGACAGACGTACATGCTGCTTCATGATCTGGTCTCTGCAAACAGAAGCCTCTCTGATTTCAGCATACACACCACTCGGAAGGTAAGAAGTGGAAAACCTTCCATCTTTTACAAGTAAAGCAATTGTTTTTGGATCCTTTAAATCACTCTTTTCCGGACTGTTATCGTCCAGTTCCTTGCTTCTGTTTACTGTAAATGGATTCACAGTTACAAGCAGGATATCATGCTCATGTAAGAACTTCTGAAAAGTAAGCCAGTAGCATCCAGTAGGCTCACAGCCGACAATAACCTTTTCATTTCGGTTTTCTTCATGAGTTCCTCTGTCCAACGAAGGAAAGTAAGAATCCCATCCTGGTGTTGCTAAACTTAAATACTCTTCTGGATAGTTCAAACCCTCTCCAATCAAACGCTCTACAGAAGTGTGTCTGTGATCCAACATCAACTCCTACAATTAAAGTGTCACTTGTTACTTGATTAAGTCTGTCATTCTGTGTTAAATTCATTATAGAAACCTCCAGTATTTATAAAGTGTTTTTTCATCCGCCAAGATGAACACCTTAATTGTACTTCGAGGTTTCTTTTTATTCAATTGGCGTTATTTCTGAATTACAGGAATGCTCCATTTTTAATTATTTTAAACAATAAATTGTTTTGAAAAAAATGTACTGCTTTCGTGCATTTATACTTCCAGCACTCTTCTTTTCTTGTTTCTTTCATTTTACAATTGCGTATGCGATCAGCGCGATCATGAGGACAACACCTTGTACGATCGTCTGCACATCAATTGGAATATTCAGGGCCGTAAGGCCGCTGTTCAGCGTGGCAATGATCAGCGTGGCAAGCACCGTTCCTTTCATATTGCCGATTCCGCCATTGATGCTGGTTCCTCCGAGCACCACGATCGTAATCACGTTCAGATTAAAATTTGTGCCCGCATCGTATTTTACGCTGGTAAAGCGTCCCAAAAAGATCAAACCGGCCAACGCGCAGATGACACCGATCATCGTGTATATCCATAATGATCTTGTTGGTGTGGATCCCCGCATACTGGGAAGCATTGGGATTCAGACCAATCGCATATATTTTTTCTTCCCCAGGAAGTTTTGTGCAGCAAATAAACAAACAAAACTGCCAGAACAACCAAAATATAAATCTGGATGGGGATTCCAAAAGTTTATAGGTGCCCATAAAGGTTGATAATTCGTAGCTGTATACGCGGCTGCCCTTGGAAATACCGCGAGCCAGTCCCAGGTACAAATACATCGTCGCCAGCGTTGTCACCATTGGGCTGATCTTTACTTTGAAATAACCAGTCCGTTCAATGCTCCGCACACCGCTCCAACCAGAAGCGTCACCAAAAGTGCCGGAAATCCTCCAAAAGAGGTTGCGGTAATCGCGCCAAGCATACAGGAGAGAACCATGATGTTTCCTACCGACAGGTCAATGCCGGCCGTAATAATGATCAATGTCATAGGCAGAGCAACCATGCCTTTTTCCACAATGTTTTTCAGCATAACATTTATCAGATATCTGCCCTTTAAAAATCCCGGTGCCTGTATTCCGATGAATGCAAAAATCAGAACCCATATCAGAAACAAAGCAGTATTATAAGTAAATTTTATTTTTTTTCACCTTACGCCCGCCTCCTGCATTTTCTGCTATCACTCTCTTACGTTTTATATTTTTAGATTCACCTACAATTACAGATAATAGAATGATCGCTCCTTTGACCGCATCGACCAGTCACTGCTGATCCCGAGATAGGTGATGGCAGGTGCGACCATGGCAAGAATCAATGCGCCGATAATCGTCCCCTGAAGCCTTGAACCGCCTGCAGAGCTGGTTCCCCAAGAACCACCGCTGCGATAAATGTCATTTCCATGCCGGTTCCCATGGTTGTTGTACACCGCTGGCTTGCAGTTGCAACGATCAATGCCGTGATGCCGAATAATGCCCCGGCAATGGCATAACAAATGACAATGGTCTTATCTACTTTGATTCCGCAGAGACGCGCCCCTCCTTGTTGTTGCCGATTGCATACAGCTTTTTGCGAACTTTGAATATTTCACAAAGAGCAAAAAACACAACGACAACGATGAGACACAGGATCAGACTTCCAGGAATGATCCCAAATAATTTCGCCTCAAAAGCCAGCCATGTAAAAGAGGCCGGAAGGTCATAAATGGAACCTTCACACGTCAGCGGCAGAATCCCCTGAAAAATCTGCGTTGTTGCCAATGTAGCAACAATTGCCGGTATTTTCATTCCCGTAATAAATACACCGTTGAACGCGCTTAAAAACCGCGCCGATCAGCATTCCGGCCAAAAGCAATCCGGCAAAGGGCACACCGTCTTCCGATCGCCGCAAGAGACAGCGCCACCACGGAAATCAGCGCTCCTGTGGAAACATCAATATTTCCGGTCAGCATGATCAGATTCATGCCGATCGCGGAAATCAGGATGTAGCTGAAGGAATTTAAAATGCTCATCAGGTTATTTACCGAATAAAATCCCTTTGCGAACACAGCCAGGAAGGCACATGCAGCCAAAAGAAAAAGAAGAAGATAAAATTCGGTTGAAAATTTGCGTTTTGCTTTCATCTTATTTTCCTCCTTTCTTAGCTTCCAACGCGATGCTGAGAATGCGCTCCTGGGTTGCTTCCTCCCGGTTCAGGCAATCTGCGATATATCCGTCTTTCATGACATAAATCCGGTCGCACATCCCGAGAAGCTCCGGGAGTTCTGAGGAAATCAGGATTATGGTAAGCCCCTGCGCCGTCAGTTCGCTGATGATCTTATGGATCTCCGCTTTGCATTGACATCGACTCCCCGCGTAGGCTCATCCAGGATCAGAATCTTTCGGATTTAAAGCCAGGGCTTTGGATACGGAAACCTTCTGCTGATTTCCGCCGGAAAGATTGGTTACGAGAAATTCGCCATCCGGAGCCTTAATATGCATATCTTTTATGTATTTTGCGCCGATCTCCTTTTTTTTTTTTCACATTCAGTTTCCCGAAAGCGTTTTTCAATTTGTCAATTTGAGGCAGGGAGATATTCTGCTCAATGCTCATATCCACGATCAATCCGTATTTTCCTCTGTCCTCCGAAACGTAGACGATCCCTTCTCCATTGCATCCAGATAATTTTTGCAGGTGATCTCTCTTTCATCCAGATAGACCTTTCCGGCCGCTTTTCCGGTAATTCCGCATAAGGACTGCATCAGCTCGGTACGACCGGCTCCTGCCAGACCGGCAAAGCCCAGAATTTCCCCTTCCCTCAATGTGAAAGAAACATCTTCAAGAAAACCCTCGTCGTAATAGTGCTCGACTCTCAAAATTTCATTGCCGATAACCGTATTGGTTTTGGGATAATAATTTCCCATTTTACGGCCAACCATATCTGCCACCAATGCGTCTTTATTGGTTTCTGCAACATTGCTGGTGGAGATGTAGGTGCCGTCACGAATGACCGTCACTCTGTCGCAAATCTCAAAAATTTCTTCCAGACGGTGACTGATGTATACAATTCCCCAGTCCGTCGGCCTTCAGCTTTGGATGATCTGAAACAGCGCATCCACTTCCCGTTGTGTCAAAGATGCGGTGGGTTCGTCGAAAATAATGATATCTGCCTGAAATGTCAAGGCTTTTGCTATTTCGCACATCTGCTTTTGCGCCATTCCAAGAGAACTTACCAGCGCATTCAGATCCATTTCTGTGTTGAGACGTTTAAAAATCTCCTCTGCTTTCTTCTGCATGGCATCATAATCGATAATGCTCAGAAGCCCTGCCTTTTTGTGATTTCATGTCCCAAAAACAAGTTGTCCAAAACCGTCATTTTTTCAAAAAGACTGGTTTCCTGAAAAATAATTGAAACACCACTTCCATATGCCTCCAATGGATTGGAGAACTTCTTTGCTTCCCCTTTTACAATGATTTCTCCGCTGTTTGGCTGATATACTCCGCAGACAACTTTCATAAGCGTTGATTTTCCAGCGCCGTTTTCGCCGCAGATCGCATGTACCTCTCCTCTGCGAAGTTCAAAATCAATCCCATTCAGAGCTTTCACACCTGGAAATGTTTTTACTATATTTTTAATTCCAAAATGTTTTCGCCCATACGAGCCTCCTCATACCCATTATTTAATATCTGCTCCTGCCTGTTCCATAACCTCTTTCAAGCGTTTAATATAATAGCGGTAATCTTCCAGAGAAGCAGATGGCGGAACCTGATGATCTGCTCCCGGAATATAGCCGCCGCCTCTGATCACAGGAAGCAGCCTTTCAAATTCCGCATCAATCGCTTCTTTTCCTCTGCAATACAAAGCTTGTTATATCCGCCGATAAATTTCAGTTTCGGAAACATCTCTCTTATTTTACGATATCCATTCCCGCGTTCACGTCAACGGAAGAAATCCATCGACTCCGCAATCGATAAAATTAGGGATCAGTTTGGAAAATTCTCCGTCCGTATCTACAATCACATTTCCGACGCCTCTTGCCTTCATCATAGGAATGAGCTCCCGATAATAACAGCCGACAAATTCCTCAAAACATTCCGGAGAAATCAAAGGCCGTTTACTCCGCTTAAATCCTCGTTAAAATAAACCACATCCGGCTGCAGAAGCTCAAGGACCTTCATTACCTTGTCCTTATAGATTTCACAGATGAAATCATTGATATCTTTCAGCAGCTCCGGCTCGTCGTAAAAAGCATATAATACCGGTTCAAAATCCATCAGCTCGCGGATCGTCCAAAAAAGCCCTCCAGATGCATGCGAATAGAATAGTCGCCCCTGTCATGTCCTTCTTTTAACGGAGAATACGCAGCATAAATCGCTTCATCGGTATAATGGGTCTTTAGTTCTTTCAAAGCATGCTCTTTCAATCGTTTCCAGTCCTCTGCGTTTTCAACAACATGCTTATACTCCAGCTCCACCTCAGAGCCTGCATAATGGATCAAATGTCTTCCGTAAATATCCTGTTTGATCACATGCTCCGGAGTTTCCTCCAAAATCTTTTCCTCAAACCTTCGGAAAGGAAGAACAAACGTGATTCTCCGCACGGGGTCAAAGCCAAGGTACTCCTCATATTTCATAACGCCCTCGCCCCACAATACAGGGAAATAGGTTGCTCCCTGATTTTCCTTCTTTCCAACTAAAGCATTTGTAATATCCTTTGCCCCATCTGCGATTTTTGCGGGCATCCCTTCACTTTTGAACCGTTGTGTTGTCAGTACCCATGGATAAAAAAGGTTTCCTCTACGGAGCCTCTGCCTTCCGGTTTTTCAAAATTTAAGGTTTTGCGCTCTCTTTCCCTGTTTGTCATTCCTTATCTCCTTTCCGAATCAGATGTTTCGTGATTCGTATATTTTTAGTCGTTCAATTTTTACACGCAGCACAAATTTGTACAAAAATACTGTTTTTCAATGCTTCTATTTCTTCTTTATGTATATATTGTATATATTTGTATTGCAGATTTGAATGGAAAATCAAAACTTAAATATGTATAATCCAAATATTTTTGCAAAAATGTGCTGCAGCGCATAAAAAAATCCGCTAATCTGGAACAAAGATTAACGGATTTTCACATATTGTTATTTTAGGAAAAGCCAAAGTATAAGACCTGTCTGTATCAATAGTATCACAGGAATCCCAATGACAAATTTCTTTTTCTGGTTTTATGGTGAAACAGATACATTCCAAGCCAGGTACCCACGCTTCCGCCCAGGAAGCTTACCAGAAACAGCGTCCGCTCTGAAATGCGCCACTGTCTGTTTCTGGCAAGATTTTTGTCAACTCCCATAAGAGAAAAGGTAAACACATTTACGGCTATCAGGTAAAAAAATAAAAAATTCATTTTTTGCCTCCTCCTTAAGCTTCTGAACTGTTTCCAGAGAAAGCCCTGAGCCTCTCGGCAATCACCTCCTCCGGCAGGATATCCAGGAGGTTTTTGCATTCTGGATTTTTTCCTGCTTCATCCCCTCTTCCATGCCTTCCTCCAGCAACATCTGTCCCAATCTTGTCATTCTCACCATCTCCTTTATCTCTTCCATATCTATAGACTCCAAAAATTTTTCTGCCATTGCATATAACACCGCCTCAATTTTATCCTTTTCCTCTGCATTTAACATCGATGCCTGATAAAGGATCTCGTAGGCACTTTGATTTTTTCGGAGGTTTTCATCTTACCACCCATCAGCGGGCAAAGTGCCAGAGAAATCAGGTCGCTTCCTTCCAGTACTGCACCGGTATTATTTTTCACCTTTAGTTTATTGAGCAGAGCATCCCCTGTCCATATCAGCCAAAGTGAGGAGAAACCATCATATTTTTACTATACCAAAAAACCCTGGTGCAGACAATGGATTCACATGATAAAAAAGTCAAATTGTTTTGGGATAAATTCCCGAAAAGGGATAGAAATGATTTGAACATGAATGGATAGTTTCACATATACAGCATATCCACTGTCTGTACATTCAGTTTAACGAAGCGCAAAACAGTTGTCAAGAAATATTGCGCCGGACTGCGTTATTTTCTATGGATAACGCAGTCCGGCATCTCTGACATTTCAGTGTCTTCTATACATATTTATTATTCTTCCAATGGTTCCTCCGCCGGTTCCGCAGGAATGAAAAACCCTTGCCTTTTCTTTCTTTTTTGTCCTGCTTTGCCCGTTCCGTGGCTTCTCTGCAGAATTCCATCTGAGAATTGACGAGAGTTTTTCCTCTTTTGTCCTGCTTTTCATAGGTACCGTCAGGCTGCAGGATATGCGCTTTTACATTGTCCTGAAACTCCAGATCCAGCACATGGCAGAGCTCTTCCTTAATGCTTCCATCTTCGACCGGGAACACGATCTCCACACGACGGTCAAGGTTACGTGGCATCCAGTCCGCACTTCCCATATAGATTTCCGGGTTTCCGCCGTTTTCAAAATAGAAAATGCGCGCATGCTCCAGAAAATCTCCGACAATGGAGCGCACAGAGATATTTTCGCTTACACCGGGAATCCCCACCTTCAAACAGCAGATGCCTCGCACCAGAAGCTCAATCTTTACGCCGCAGGAAGACGCCGCACAGAGGGCGGACATGATCACCGGATCGCACAGGGAGTTCATCTTGGCGCGGATTTTTGCCGGAAGCCCTTTTTGTGCATTGTTGGCTTCACGCTCAATCATCTTTAAGAATCTGTCTTTCATCCAGATCGGCGCCAGGATCAGCCGGTTCCACCGCTTGGGCTCGGAGTAACCGGAGAGCATATTGAAGACCGCCGTTGCGTCCTCACCAATGCGCTCATCGCAGGTAAAAAATTCCGCAGTCCGTATAAAGCTTTGCAGTGGAATCATTGTAGTTTCCCGTTGCCAGATGCACATATCGGCGGATTCCTGTCTCTTCCCGACGTACAACCAGTGTAATCTTGCTGTGCGTCTTCAGGCCGACCAGACCATAGATCACATGGCAGCCTGCTTTTTCCAGCATTCTCGCCCAGACAATATTGTTCTCTTCGTCAAACCGTGCTTTCAGCTCCACGAGCACCGACACCTGTTTTCCGTTCTCCGCCGCCTGCGCGAGAGATGCGATAATCGGTGAATTGCCGCTGACACGGTAGAGCGTCTGCTTGATGGCAAGAACGTCCGGATCCGACGCCGCCTGCCGGATAAAATCGACCACGGGATCAAACGTCTCATACGGATGATGCAGCAGAATGTCGCCGACCCGGATT
>VOFE01001545.1_pt1 | contig 28001 bp, 43 predicted proteins | sample 5384071 | NCBI WGS metagenome assembly VOFE01 (sample SAMN12384724, study PRJNA508395) | human gut metagenome | isolation source: healthy gut D | host: Homo sapiens
TAAGGAAAGTGGATACCACCATACCGCCTACTACGGCAATACCCATGGCAATACGCTGGTTGCAGCCTTCTCCTGTGGCAAAGGCCAGGGGTGCTGAGGAGGGGCAACGTCTTCTTTCAATGTGACGAGGTTGTCCAGCTGGATCATCTCTCCTGCATCGCTGCGGACATAAATGGATTTCAGGTCCAACGGCGTGTTGCGCTGCTGGCGGTTGATTTCGCCCAATATCTGATACTGTTTCCCGTTCATGTAAAAATATCCCATACGCTGGCCGCTCAATGCATATTGTAGTGTCTGGGCAATCGTGCGGGTGCTGACGCCCAATGAAGAAGCTTTGTCGCGGTTGATCTCGATACGGGCTTCGGGTTTCGTAAACTTCAGGTTCACGTCTGCCATCTGGAACACCGGGCTTTCGCTTACCTTCTGCATAAAGGCGGGCAAATACTCCTGTAGCTTCTCCAGGCTGGTCGCTTGTAAAACATATTGGACGGGCATACCTGCGCGACGTCCTCCGAAAGTGGATTGCTGCTGGACGAAAGCACGTGCTTCTGTCTTGCCCCGTACATTCTTTGACAGCACATCGGCAATCTCCATCTGCGAACGTTCGCGATCTTTGATGTCGGGAAGTAAAACGGTGATGTATCCGTTGCTGTTATTCGCACGAACCGTTAGGGCTTGCCGCTCGGGAGCCAACGTGTCGGCCATGGCGGCCACTTGGTCCGTAAAGTCGCGGATGAACTCGAAGGTAGCTCCTTCCTGTGCACGTATATTGATCGAAATGGATGAACGGTCTTCCAATGGAGAAAGTTCGGAGCGGATGGTTCGCCAGAAATAGCCGATGGAGCCGAAAAGGATCACGACAATCGGTATGGACCACCACTTGTGGTTCAGGAACGCGTTCAGCGACTTTGCATAGATATTGTTCATGCCTTCGAAGAACGGTTCCGTCTTTGTGTACAACCAGCCTTTGTTTTCGCGTTTTCTCAGCAGCTTGGTCGCCAACATCGGCGTAAAGGTCAAAGCCACAAAGGAAGATATCGTTACGGAACCGGCGATCACGATACTGAACTCCTTGAACAAGCGTCCCGTCATACCTTCCATAAAGACGATCGGGAGGAACACGGACACGAGTGTTACCGTCGTAGACACGACGGCGAAGAATATCTCTTTCGCCCCGTCTATACCGGCCTCTTTCGGTTCCATTCCCTGCTCGATGCGGACGTAGATGTTCTCCGCCATCACGATCGCGTCGTCCACCACCAGTCCGACCGAGAGCACCACCGCCAACATTGTCAGCACATTGATGGAGAAGCCGGAGACATACATCACAAAGAATGCCCCGACCAATGATACGGGGATAACGACCACCGGGACAAGCGTCACGCGCCAGTCGCGCAGGAACAGGAAGATGATCAGCACCACGAGCAGGAATGCCACATAGATGGTTTCTTCGACCTCCGCGATGGAGGCCCGGATAAAGCGTGTATTGTCGTACACCATTTCGACCGTTACGTCTTCCGGCAGGTCTTTCTTCAATTGCTCGATACGTTTGTATGCCTCATCGGCAATTTCGATCTGGTTGGCGCCCGGCTGCGGGATGATGACGTCGATAACCATCGGTTCGCCGTTCTTGCGCATCACGCTTCGCAAGTCTTCCGGGCTCACCTCGGCTCGCCCTACGTCTTGGAAGCGGATGATATTGTCGCCGTCACGCTTGATGATCAAATCATTGAATTCCGTTGCCGTGTGCATCAGTCCTAACGTACGGATAGACAAGTCGATCGTGTTTCCTTCAATGCTTCCGGATGGAAGCTCGCCGATATAATCGGGTTGTCCACCGATGGATATTCACGTACACCGATATAAAAATAACCAATCATTCCGAATAACAGGATGATTACGGTCATCACGGTAGCCAATACGGGGCGGCGGATACTTAACTCTGATATATTCATATACGTCCTCCTTCTCTTAATCTACGCGGTCGAGTACAACGGGTAAGTCGGTGCGCAACTGCAACGTTCCTGATGTGATTAGCGTGTCTCCCACCTGCAATCCTTTTAATACTTGCACGCGTTCTTCTGTGCGCAGACCTACGGTCACTTCAACCGGTTGGGCTTTGCCGGATTTATATAAGAATACTTTATCTTTACCCATTTCCGGTACGATGGCTTCGGCCGGGATAGCAATGGCATCTTGGATTTCCTGCTTCTTGAGATTGATGCTGGCATAACGTCCCGGCGTAAGGCGTCCGTTGGGATTCTCATATAAGGCACGGACTTTCAGCGTATGCGTATTTTCGTCAATGGCAGACTCTTTGGCATATACTTTTGCCGGGAAGTTTTGTAAAGAACCGTCTATGGTGAATGTCAGAGCCGTACCCGGATTGACTTCATTCACATAACGTTCGGGACGGAAAACTCCACTTTCAGCGGGATGATACGGGTGAGTTTGCTCACGATGGTGGTAGGAGAGGCGTATGCTCCCACGCTGATTTGGCGCAAGCCGATCACTCCGTCGAAAGGTGCCCGTAATTCCGTTAACTCTATTTGGGCTTTTACGATGTCGATTTCTGCTTTTAAGGTTTCGAGTTCCGTACGTACTTGTTCGTATGCCTCCTGGCTTACCGCATCGTGCTGCAATAGGGTGCGTTGACGGTACACCCTGTCATTGGCCAGTTTGAGTTGGGCTTGCAAGCGTTTCAATTCGGCCTGTAATTGCCTGTCGTTTACCTTGGCAAGTAGTTGGCCTTTGGTGACGTGGCTTCCTTCTTTGAACCCAATCTCTACGACTTGTCCGGATGTCTCGAAGGAAAGGTCTACTTCTTCGTCTGGTAATAGATTGCCGCTTACTGTGAATTCGTCAGTGAGGACACCCGTACGGACTTTTAGTGCGTTCACATCCAAAATATTCTTTTTTGCTTTATCTCCGCTTTCTACTTTGTCGGCTTGAGCCAATTCGAATTTAATTTGGGTAATTGGGAATAAACTCCCCATACCACTAAACCACATGCGATAAAGGCAATGAGCCCCCATTTCACTTTCTTGTTCATTAATCTCCTTTTTATATATGCTGTTTGTTAATTTTAAATTCTCTGCTGACGGAAAAACATTGTTTTATGAATAAACCAAATGACAGTGTATTAGGCTTTTTTATATATAACTTATACCTAAAACCGCAATATTAATCTTTCTTGGAAGCAAATAATCTAAATAAGTATGTTTCATGTCGTATTTTGTTTCTTTAGTATTATGGGAGTAAAAGTACAAATAAATTTGGTAGGAGATTCTTATTTATACATTTTTTAATGATAAAACAAACAGTTTCAGAAAAAACGGAACAGTAGATCATTGACGGGCAGAGTGGATTTCCTTGTATGCCGTAGGTACCCCTCTACACAGGAAGTTTGCAAAAGATGTTTCATCTTTCAGGTTCCACGATAAGTTACTAATATTAATGTTACAAACTGAAGGATGTTTCAGGTATCCTTCAGCCACGCTTCATTTTCGTTCTAAGGAGAACGGAAAATCGTTTGGCTGAGATTGAAAAATCGTTTGGCTGAGAACTTTTTTATCGCTTTCCGCAATGAAAGAAAGCTGAAAGATACACTTTCTATCTTTCATCACGTAACATGCTATATGATAGTCTTTTATCATATAACCTGAAAGATAAACATCTTTTTGAGAAATTCCTGGGGGACGACAGTTCAGAGGAGTGAAGGCCAGAGCTTTCTTTCTCTTCAGACTAATAAAATTTATGCTTAATCAAGGAGTCCCTCAGGTTTTTTATGTTGACCCATTATTCCACGACTCCGACAGGACTCAAACCTGTAACCTTCTGATCCGTAGTCAGATGCTCTATTCAGTTGAGCTAAGAGGTGGTGGGCGTTGACGGATTCGAACCGCCGACCCTGCTTGTAAGGCAGATGCTCTGAACCAGCTGAGCTAAACGCCCTCTTTTCGCATTGAAAAACGTTCAGACTTTTAAGTTTTGCCTGTGTTGTTTCTCGTTTGCAGGTTGCAAAGGTACGCACTTTTTTTTAATTCGGCAAACATTTGAGAATTTTTTTTCGATGTTTTTTGGGCATGTATGCTGTGATATTTTTAAGAATCTAATTCTTATAGGGTTATGAGGCTTGTCTTTTTATACAGAGAATGGATGGTCTTCCACTTTCTTTTAGGGGGGACATTCGTTTTTGGAGTATTTTATATAACTTTGCCGGCGTTTTTTTAAAAATCAAAAGTAATGAAAAAAAAGTTTATTTACGTCGGGGTATTGTGCCTGTGGGCCACAAAAAGCCTCGCCCAACTCAACGTCCAGTTACATTACGACCTGGGTCATGGGATGTATGGCAACGAGATTTCTTCGCGCCAGCATCTGACAGCAACCGTTGAGAATTTCTCTGCCGACAAGTGGGGGAGTACCTATTTTTTATGGATGCCGATTTCGGTGACAATGTTTTGCGTGGAGCCTATGGCGAGTTTTCCCCGGGAAATCAAACGAAGAAAATGCCGGTGGCATTCCATGTGGAGTACAACGGTGGTTTTGAGTTATGGAACCGGAAAGGGAGATGGTTATGCTTTCGGGGATGCCTATCTGACTGGCGTGGCTTACAACTGGAATAGCAAAGACTTTGCCAAGGGATTTTCCGTACAGGCTATGTACAAATACTTAGCCAAGAATGGCCCTTATTGTCATAGCTGGCAGTTGACAGGCGTTTGGCGAAACCGTTTTGCCGGAGGCTTGTGTACGTTCAGCGGTTTTGTCGATTTGTGGTACAATAATACCGTGAACGGGAATCTCATCCTGATGTCGGAACCGCAATTTTGGTTTAATCTGGCTGCGTTGAGAAGGGTAAGTGACGATTTCAAGCTGAGTATTGGTACGGAGGTTGAAATCAGTAATAATTCGTGTATACGGAAACCGGACAGAACAACCGTTTTTATGCCATACCTACGATTGCATGCAAGTGGGGAGTTTTAGACTTTTGAGGCTGAACAGAAGCTTCCGTATGTTGAGGAAGTTTATATAAAATAGGAAAAAGGAGGAAGACACATTCCCAAAGTCCTTCCTCCTTTCCTTTTTTTTTCCGGGTGCTTTATTTTTCTTTCAGCATCTCTTCCATGCGCAGCATTTCGTCCCGGTATTGGGCGGCTTCGATGAAGTCTAATTTCTTTGCCGCTTCCTGCATCAGTTTTCGGCTGCGTTCTATGCTCTTTTCCAATTGGTCGCGCGTCATATATTCCATGATAGGGTCGGCCACAGCCATTCTTTCTTCCGGTTCGATGTAAGCACGGGTTTCCGCATGAGCTTCCCGCATTGGCACTGATAAGGTCAGTCATTTTCCGGCCTTTTTGATTTGTTGCGGAGTGATGCCATGTTCTTCGTTGTATTTAAGTTGCTTTTCGCGCCGACGGTTGGTTTCGTCGATGGTTTTTTGCATACTGTCCGTGATGCGGTCTGCATACATGATAGCCTTGCCATGCACGTTGCGGGCCGCCCGGCCTACGGTTTGTGTGAGCGAGCGGTGCGAACGCAAGAAACCCTCTTTGTCTGCATCCAGGATAGCTACTAAGGAAACTTCCGGAAGGTCCAGTCCCTCGCGGAGTAAGTTCACGCCGACCAACACATCGAAGCGTCCGGCACGTAAATCGTCCATAATTTGCACGCGTTCAAGCGTGTCTACGTCCTATGGATATAATTTGTGCGGATGTCGTGTTTCATGAAGTAATCGGTGAGTTCCTCCGCCATTCGTTTGGTCAGTGTGGTGACCAGGATTCTCTCGTCTTTCTCGATGCGTTGCTGTATTTCTTCCATCAGGTCGTCCACTTGGTTCAGGCTTGGGCGCACTTCGATGATGGGGTCGAGCAGACCGGTAGGGCGGATAACCTGTTCCACCACGATGCCTTCGCTCTGTTGCAGTTCATAGTCGGCGGGAGTGGCGGATACATAAATGACCTGTCTGGCCAGTTGTTGGAACTCCTCGAATTTCAAAGGGCGGTTGTCCATGGCGGCCGGAAGCCGGAAACCGTATTCCACCAAGTTCTTTTTGCGGGCGCGGTCGCCGCCGTACATGGCATTGATTTGCGGTACGGACACGTGGCTCGTCGATAACGATCAGGAAATCCTCGGGGAAGAAGTCCAGCAGGCAATAGGGGCGTGTACCGGCCTCGCGCCCGTCGAAATAACGCGAATAGTTCTCGATACCGCTGCAATGCCCCAATTCGCGTATCATTTCCATATCATACGTGACTCGTTCATATAATCGTTTGGCTTCATACGGCTTTCCTATCTCTTCGAAGTAACTTACTTGTTTGTGCAAGTCGTCTTCTATCTGGTGTATGGCTTTCGCCGTACTTTCTTTTGTGGTCATGAACAAGTTGGCCGGATAGATGCGGTATTCGTCGAAACTCCCCAAACGGAGGCAGCTTACGGGGTCTACCTCTTCTATGGCATCGATCTCATCATCCCAGAATGTCACGCGCAGGAGATTGTCCGAATAGGCCAAGTAAATATCTACCGTATCGCCTTTGACCCGGAAGCACCCGCGTTCCAGATTCAAGTCGTTCCGAGTGTACAGGCTGTCGACCAAGCGGCGGAGGAATACGTTACGGTCCAGCAATTTGCCTCGTTTCAGTTCTATGACATTATCATAAAAAGCCGCCGGATTCCCCATGCCGTAAATACAACTGACGGACGAGACGACTACAACGTCCTTCCGTCCCGACAGCAGGGCAGAGGTGGCAGCCAGCCGCAATTTGTCAATCTCTTCATTAATGGCCAGATCCTTTTCTATATAGGTGTCGCTGGACGGCAGGTATGCTTCCGGCTGGTAATAGTCATAATACGACACATAATACTCCACGGCATTATGCGGGAAAAACTTTTGAACTCACCATATAATTGTGCGGCAAGTGTTTTATTGTGGCTGAGAATCAGCGTAGGCTTGTTGATGTTCTGAATCACGTTGGCTATCGTGAAAGTTTTACCCGACCCGGTCACGCCCAACAGCGTTTGGGCCGGTACGCCCTGCAAGACTCCTTCTGTGAGTTGGGCAATGGCTTCCGGCTGGTCTCCGGTAGGAGAGTAATCGGCGGTCAACTCGAATTTAGGCATATTATGGCTTGGATATTTTAAGTTTCTTCAAGCTACAAAAATAGGTATTTTATCCCTAAAAAAGCCGTTTCATGTGCTTTTTTTGCATTTAAAAACTTCCTTTCTTTGCAAAATTCGATGCTTTTCCATAATTTTGCAGTTCAATTGTACAATATGAAACGGATTTTTTTATGGCTGTCGGGGGCAATGTTGTTGCTGGCTTCGTGTAATCAGTATAACAACGTGATGAAGACCGCAGATTACGATTATAAGTACGAGGCTGCAAAGGAATACTTTGTCAAGGGGCAATATTCCCGTTCGTCCGTATTGTTGGGAGAGCTTGTCACTTTGATGAAAGGGACTTCGCGAGGAGAGGAATGTCTTTATATGTTGGCGATGTCGGAGTTCTGCGACGGTAATTTCGATGTGGCGCATTCCTATTTTAAGAAATACTATCAGTCTTATCCTAAAGGCGTTTATGTAGAGTATGCCCGTTTTTATGCGGGGCGTTCCTTTATGAAAGCGTGCCGGACACGCGTTTGGATCAGAGTAGCACGATGGCTGCGGTGAAAGAATTTCAGGATTTTCTGGATTATTATCCCTATACGCATCTGAAAGACCGTACACAGGAGATGATTTTTGCCTTGCAGGACAAGATGGTGGAAAAAGAGTTCGAGGCCGCAAAGCTGTATTACGATTTAGGTTCGTATATGGGCAATTGCTCGTATGGGGGAAGCAATTATGAGGCTTGTATCGTGACGGCTCGCAATGCTTTGTTGGATTATCCATACGCTAGCCCGGAACGTCGTGAGGAGTTTTCCATTATGATATTGCGTGCCAAATATCAACTGGCTCAGCAAAGTGTGGAAGAGAAACGGTTGGAGCGTTATCGTGACACCATAGACGAATATTACGGCTTTATGAACGAATATCCCGAATCTAAATATTTAAAAGACGCGCAGCGGATTTTTGCACAGTCGGAGAAATATGTGAATAAGAAGTCTTAAGGGTAAAAAAGAAACAAGTAAATCAATTATATAATTATGGATTATAAAAAACAAATGCGCCTACAAACACAGTGACCCGTGACATTATGGATCTGTGTGACGAAACCGGTAATATCTATGAGAGCGTAGCTATCATTGGCAAGCGTGCGAATCAGATTTCTTTGGACATCAAGAATGAGTTGTCCAAAAAATTGCAGGAGTTCGCCTCTGTAAGTGACAATTTGGATGAAGTATTCGAGAACCGCGAACAGATTGAAATCTCTCGTTTTTATGAGAAACTGCCGAAGCCATCGTTGATTGCCACGCAAGAATTTGTAGAAGGGAAAATATATTTCCGTAATCCGTTGAAGGAGAAAGATACGATAGAATAAGCCGATACTTATTTTTATAATATTGTAGAACTGTATGATCCAAAGAATCCAGTCTGTCTATCTTTTCTTGGTCGCAGTATGTGCGGTGGTATGCTTGTGCATGCCCGTAGGACATTTTCACCAAGACGGTATCGGGGTAGCAGATTTCTATAATTTATGGCTTACGATGGCCGACGGGGCGCGAGTCTTTGCTCCGTGGGCCATGTTTGTACTGTTAGTTTTGGCAGCGTTCACTTCGTTTGCAGCCATATTTTTGTTTAAGCGCCGTATGTTTCAGGTGCGCTTGTCTGTGTTCAGCAGCCTTATCCTGGTGGGCTACTATATCGTGTTCGGGGTTTTCGTTTACGTGTTTAAATCCCGTTATGATGCTGATTTCACCCTTTCCTGGACAGCGGCCTTTCCGGCGGTAGGATTGATATTAGACTATCTGGCTTTCCGGAACATCATGAAGGACGAATTGATCGTCCGTTCGCTAGACCGTTTGAGATAGGGGAAAAGAGGAATAGAATAAAAAGAAAGTGCGTTGGAATGGATTAATTTTAACGCACTTTTTTCGTCCTTTTTTATTTTTTTGTTCGAAGTCCGTCGTGTCCGTACGATGTCGAACAGGTAGCTGGCTTTTACCACGATGGTGCCATTGGCCGACCGACCGAACACGTCTTTCTTGCCGTTGCCGAATATATCGCTCAAACCGTAGTAGTAACGGCCTTCCAAAAGGAAATGTCCGATTTTGGTATTGACCTCAAGACCTGCACCGGCTGTGATGCCATATTCAAATTTGTTCTTTACCGGCATGTCGTATTGTTGGTTTACTTGTCCCGGACGGAGGTTCAGGGTTGAGTCGTTGAAAAAGCCCACCTTTGTGCCCCTTTGTCGCCTAAATAAAAGCCGACTTGCGGACCGGCCACGACGTAAAACAAAGCACCCTTTTGTTCGTAGCCCCAACCCATGCGGGCTAACAACGGATTTGTATATAGTTGATATCCCGTTTGTAGGTGTCGTCGGACGTTTCTATCAATTCCTCCCATCCCAAATTGGTATAATTGACTTCCAGTTGGATAGAGCACAAGCTTTTAAAATACTTCTCGCAGGTATATCTGGCCGTAAAACCGAAAGTCGGCGCCCCTTTGAATTTTTTGTTGGATGGTAGGGTTGAACATGACTTGGTTCAGCGTGTATCCCGCATTGAAACCTATGGCCAGGTCGTTACGCGGTTCACCGATTTGCCCGTACACTTTAGAGGTCCCGATGCAGCAGGCCGCTATCGCGATGAGGAATGCTTTTCTCATTTTTTTCAGTCGGATTAGTTCAATGCTGTGGGATGGACTATAGTGGATGAATTCGACTTCACGGTTGATAAAGCCGCTCCAATTACTGATGCGTTGGAAGTCGAAGCGGTGTTGATAAGAAGTCGTGACGATTTGCGAAAGATGCTGGTCGAAAGCTTCTCCATACGTAGATATGCCTTTCAGGAAATAAATAGCCGTGTCGAAACCCAGCATACCGAAACGTGGCCACGACACGAGGGTCGGTGTGTGAAAGGCCTTTGGTAGGCATTCTCAAATTCGTCGGCGTTACCGTTCAGCGGATTCCTGAAAAAGGAAGAATAGGCGTATGTGTTGAATTGGTAGAAGTTCTCCAGATGATTGCTGGCGTATGTCTGCCATTCCGGATAGCCCACCAGTTTGATTCTGTATTCGGGATTCTTTTTTAGTGAACTCTTTCAACTTGGGAAACAATTGGTTCAACAGTTTGATACCGGATGAGTTGGGAATGATGACGTTGTCTTTGTATTGGGTCATTGCTTCCATCCACTTTATTTCGTCATCGTTGAGTTTCAAGCGGTTTGCTTTACTGCCGTTTTGTTGTAACCGTTTTCGGGTGGCATCGATGAATGCAGCCGCATCTTTGTCGTTTTCAGTGCCTTCCAAGAAAATGACGTTGTCTTTTCCGAAGAGTTCCGTGGTCAGCCGGGATGTTTCTGCAAACTGGTATGATTTGGGAGGGTTGATGGCGTAATAGTATGGGTTTTCATATACGTTATCACCGAGAGACGAAAACAGGACTACCAGTTTGATATGATGCTGTTGACAGAATTTGCTAAGTGGGGCTATCTGTTCCGGATACAACGGGCCGATGATGAAATCAAGGTTTGTAATGGGGTGGCTGTTTACGACGGCCTTGATGTCACCTGCGCTTTTGCCGGAATCATAGGCGAAAACATCCACCGACGTACCGGATTTCTTTATCTCTTCTACAGCCATCAGCACTCCCCTGTAGAATTCTATCATTTTATCGTTGTCCGCCGAACCTCCCTTAAAAGGCAGGATGACTCCCATACGTATCAGTTTCTGAGGGGCTGATACGGCTTTCTTCCCCATCAGTTCTTCATTGGTAGGAATGATTTCTTTCGGCTTTTCCGGTTTAGGGAAGGGGATACAGACGAAGTCTCCTTTGCGGAGTTTATAACCAGGCTCATTCATTTCCGGATTTGCCGCTTTCAGTTCGGCTTCTGTCAGATTGAAATCCCGGGCGATGCTGTATAAAGTTTCCTTTGCGTTTTACCTTGTGCATTTCCCGGCATCCGGATTGTGCTACCCCTTGCGGTTGGGCGGTCTCCTTCGCCGGGGGCGTGTTCATGGGGTGTGGTGGAAGCCGGGATACGGATAACCATTCCCGCTTTGAAGTTTTCGGCCGTAAGTCCCGGATTGGCTTTGCAAATATCGTCGGCACTTACTTGGTAAGTTTTAGTCAGTTTGTAAAGTGTTTCTCCGGCTTGAATCGTATGGAAACGTTTTTCTTGCGTACCGTTTTGCTGTTGCGGAATCGTCAGTGTTTCTCCGGCCTTGATACCTGTAGAGGCCGTCGGGTTCAGCTTGAGGATAGATTCGGGAGACACTTGATAAGTGCGGGCTATGGAATATACCGTTTCTCCTTGTTTAATGGTATGTACGAAAGTTTCCGTCTCCTGCGCACGAGCCGTCAGTTGTAAGGAAAACAGGGCGATTACGACATATATAAATCTTTTCCAGTGTGCCATTTCTTTTTTTCTGATATTGCGGACAAAATTACATAAAAAAAGTGGTTATGTCAACGGAAACATTATTTTTGCACAAATATTCAGGCATGAAAACTATTTTGAAGTATTTGTTTTTAGGTTTATTCAGTGCTGTTTCTTTTTTCGCTTTCGGCACAAACGGCTTATCCTACGGCTAATCCGGCTGCGCGTTATACGACGGCCACGGGCGAAGAGTTGGAAGATGCGTCCGAACCCCAGTCGGCTCCGTTGGCGGGGCATTTACTTCCAATGTGGAAGATTTAGGGAATTATACGGTACGGTATGAGTGGCGTGTGTATCGCGAAGGACAAGAGAATACTCCGATTATAGACCGTTTCGATGAGAATCTGGAGTACACTTTCACCGAAAGCGGTACGTTTTACGTGCAATTTTATGCCACTTTCGTGCATGGCAACGATACTATCGTGTTTCCCGAAGAGGGACGGCAGAACCGTTTGTGGTCTCCATCAGCGAGTCTGTTCTGGAAATGCCGAATGCTTTTTCTCCCAACGGAGACGGTTACAATGATATATATAAGGTAAAGGAAGGCTATCAGTCCATCGTCAGCTTCAAAGCTGTCATTTTCAACCGGTGGGGACAGAAATTGTACGCTTGGGATACTCTGGACGGCGGATGGGATGGGAAGTTTCATGGCAAGACCGTCAAAGACGGGGTGTATTTCGTGGTGGTCAATGCACGCGGAGCCGACGGCAAGGAATATAAGATAAGAAAAGATGTGAATGTGCTGACCGGTTATTCGGGGACGGGCACCAATGGAAATGATTAATAGAATGATGGATAACGAAACAGAAAAAATAGAAGTGTTCGGCGCGCGGGTGCACAATCTGAAGAATGTGGATGTGGAACTGCCGCGCAACAGTCTGACGGTGATTACCGGGTTAAGCGGGAGTGGAAAATCATCCTTGGCTTTTGATACGATATATGCCGAAGGGCAGCGTCGCTATATAGAAACATTTTCGGCATACGCGCGTAACTTTTGGGTAACTTGGAGCGTCGGATGTGGATAAGATTACCGGGTTAAGTCCTGTGATTTCAATTGAACAGAAGACGACCAATAAAAATCCCCGTTCTACAGTAGGGACCACTACCGAAATCTATGATTTCCTGCGTTTGCTGTATGCCCGTGCCGGAGAGGCTTATTCCTATTTGTCGGGCAAGAAGATGGTGCGTTACACCGAAGAGCAGGTGATAGATTTGATTATCAGGGATTACGAGGGGCGGCGCATCTATCTGCTGGCTCCTGTGGTGCGTAACCGTAAGGGACATTACAAAGAACTGTTCGAGACGATACGCCGCAAAGGGGTATTTATATGTGTGCGTGGACGGCGAGATTCGCGAGATAGTCCATGGGATGAAACTCGACCGTTATAAGAACCACAGCATAGAAATCGTTGTGGATAAGCTTTGCGTACAGCAGAAGGATGACAAACGGTTGCACGCCAGTGTGGCCACGGCCATGCAACAGGGGAAGGTCAACTTATGGTTTACGATGCCGAAACAGAGACCGTACGTCATTACAGTAAACGTTTGATGTGCCCCGAAACCGGTTTGTCCTACCGTGACCCGGCTCCTCATAACTTTTCTTTCAACTCTCCGCAGGGGGCTTGTCCGCGGTGCAAAGGATTGGGCTATGTCAGCCTGATAGACATGGATAAAGTGATTCCGGACCGTAACCTTTCGGTGTACGAGGGGGCTATCCAACCTTTGGGGAAGTATAAAAACAGCATGATATTCTGGCAGATAGATGCTTTGTTGGAAAAATACGACGCTGATGTGAAGACACCGGTCAAGGATTTGCCGGAGGAAGCGTTGAACGAAATATTGAACGGCAGCATGGATCGCGTGCGCATCAAGTCTCAGTTGGTGCACACCTCGTCGGATTATTATGTGACCTACGAGGGATTGGTGAAATACATCCAGATGATGCAAGAGAACGAAACTTCGGCTTCGGCACAGAAATGGGCGGAACAGTTCTCCAAGACGGTGACTTGTCCGGAATGTGGAGGACGCCGTTTGAATAAGGAAGCTTTGCATTTCCGTATGGCAGACAAGAACATTGCGGAGTTGTCGGCGATGGATATCGGTGAATTGTATGATTGGATGTTGCACGTGGAGGAACGGCTGACCGACCGGCAGAGAAAGATAGCCCCGGAAATTTTGAAAGAAATCCGTTCGCGCCTGAAGTTCCTTATGGATGTGGGCTTGGATTATCTGTCCTTGAACCGTTCGTCGGTGTCATTATCGGGCGGCGAGAGCCAGCGTATCCGTTTGGCCACGCAGATTGGTTCTCAACTGGTCAATGTCTTGTATATTTTGGACGAACCCAGTATCGGTCTGCACCAACGGGACAACCGTCGGTTGATAAGCTCCCTGAAGGCTTTGCGTGACACGGGAAACACAGTGGTTGTGGTGGAACATGACGAAGAAATGATGGAGAGTGCCGACTATATCATTGATATGGGGCCGAAAGCCGGCAGGTTGGGAGGCGAGGTGGTCTTCCAGGGCACGCCGGAAGAGATGTTGAAGCAAGATACGTTGACTTCACGTTATCTGAACCGTACTTGTTCCATTCAAATCCCCGGGCAGCGCAGGAAGGGCAACGGACACTCTTTGTGGTTGAGGGGCGCACGGGGAAACAATCTGAAGGGTGTGGATGTTGAATTCCCTTTGGGGCAGTTGATTTGCATTACGGGGGTGTCGGAAGCGGAAAGTCCACGTTGATTAACGATACTTTGCAGCCTATCCTTTCGCAACATTTCTACCGTTCCTTGCGCGATCCTTTGCCTTACGACAAAGTTGAAGGTTTGGAATTTGTAGACAAAGGTGGTCAGTGTGGACCAGTCCCCATCGGGCGTTTGCCGCGTTCCAATCCGGCTACCTATACCGGTGTGTTCAACGATATCCGTGCGCTTTTCGTCAGTCTTCCCGAGGCGAAGATACGAGGTTATAAGCCGGGACGTTTTTCTTTTTAATGTGAAGGGCGGACGTTGCGAGGCATGTGGTGGAAACGGATATAAGACCATCGAGATGAACTTCCTTCCGGATGTGTATGTCCCGTGCGAGGTATGCCACGGAAAGCGTTACAACCGTGAGACGCTGGAAGTTCGTTTTAAAGGCAAATCCATAGCCGACGTTTTGGATATGACGATTAACCGTGCAGTGGAGTTCTTCGAGAACCAGCCGGTGATTCTGAATAAAATCAAAGTTTTGCAGGATGTGGGCTTAGGATATATCAAACTGGGGCAGCCCTCTACCACGTTATCGGGTGGCGAAAGCCAACGCATCAAGTTGGCCACGGAACTGTCCAAGCGCGACACGGGGCAAACCATATATATATTGGACGAGCCGACCACCGGATTGCATTTTGAAGACATACGCGTGTTGCTCGGCGTATTGAACCGTCTGGTGGACAAAGGCAACACCGTGATGGTTATCGAACATAACCTGGATGTCATCAAGTCAGCGGACTTCCTCATCGATATGGGACCGGACGGCGGACGTGGCGGCGGCGAGCTTTTGTTCGAGGGTACGCCCGAGGATTTGGTGCGTTATGGGAAAGGTTATACAGCCGCATATTTAAAGGAGGTGCTTTATGGCAAGGCAAAAGATTAACAAGACCAATGTGGCACGCTTGTTGGACAAGGCCAAGGTCGCATACGAATTGATTCCATACGAGGTGGACGAATCGGATTTGAGTGCCGTGCACGTGGCTGCCCAGTTGGGCGAAGATGTGGAACGGGTGTTCAAGACTATCGTGCTGTATGGTGACAAGACCGGTTATTTTGTTTGCGTAGTACCCGGAGAACATGAGATAGACCTGAAGAAAGCGGCCCGTGTGAGCGGCAATAAGAAATGCGAATTGCTGCCGATGAAGGAACTTTTGCCTACGACCGGTTATATCCGGGGCGGATGTTCCCCGATAGGGATGAAGAAACATTTTCCACTTACGTGCACGAGACGGCAGCACAGTACGATTATGTTTATGTCAGTGCGGGGCAGCGCGGTTTGCAGGTCAAGTTGTCGCCCTGGGATTTGTTGCATGAGGCAAGGGCGGAATATGCCGATTTGATTGCGTTGTGATTGTAGTCAGCGGATGCGCACGGATAGGGTGCTGGCTCCGTATCGCACCAATAGCCTTTTTCCGCCTCGGACATTGGATTCCAAGTCGTTAGTGTAGGGGGAAGAACATATTGGAAGACAGGTTGTTCAGGTTGGAGTAACTTTTCCAGAATTCGTAAGCGGCCTGGTCCATACGGCAGAGTTTTACTCGTACCAAGTCGTCCTTTTTGAAATAGGCGGATGCGTTCCTGTCGGCTTCCGTATAGACGGAGGTCCCGCAGTATACGTCGGCTGCCACGTGCGTGGGGATGACTTCATTCGAGAATACTCCCATGAAAGACAAGAGGAAAGCCTTGTCTTTTTCCGTGCCTTTTGCTGAACAGTCCGTAGTAGTTCCTTTCGTCGGGATTGTCTTCAAAAAAGCTTTTATATAGAATAAGGTGTCGCTTTCGCTGCGGATGGCACGCAGGAGTCCAGTTCGACGGGGGGGGATGGTCGTGACGGCCGTGGCTTTTTGCCCCGGTACTCGGCGGTCAGCGTGTAAGTCTTTCCGGCCTGTCCGGTCATTTTGAATGTCGTGTACTTATAGGGTGGAAAGAAGTCATTGTCATATCCTCCGGTCAGCACCACGCTGTCTGTCCCGTCAGAGATGGTTACTTTCCCCCAACGTACGATGTAGTTCTCGATATGCTGCATACCGGCATCTATGGCATGGGTTTCGCCCAACAAGACCACGGGGTATCCACCGTCCTCAATCCATCCCTCTACGACTAATTGCGTTTGGAGTTCCGCGTCTTCTTCCTCCATGCAGGCCGTAAGTGTGGCACATGCCATAAGTATCAGGCCGAGTGTGTATATGCAATATGGTTTCATGGCTCAGAATTTTTAAAGTATAACCGATGGAAGGCAACATGCGGCAAAGGGAATACACATGTTTGTAGCCGAAGTTCTCTTCCTGAAAGCCCAGGTAACTGAACAGTACATTGCGCCGGGCATATAAGTTGTAAATGGAGAGGTTCAGGCTTTGCCCCTGTGTCCACGAGGAGAGAAGCGATAGGTCAGGGCGATGTCCATGCGGTGGGTGGACGGCAGGTTGGCGCCGTTGTACTTTCCGTATTCGCTCACTATGTTGTTGTTGATGACGTACACGCTTTTGGCTTTGGTGTAGGGCGTGCCACTGGCGTATACGAAATCTCCTCCTAAGCTCCAGTGCCGGTTGAACCGGTAGTTGGCTACTACGGACAAGTCGTGGAGGCGGTCGAAAGTCGAGTTGAACCATTCTGTCGGACTAAGTTCGGGAAAACGGCGCCGGCTGCCCCTATGGCATAACTGACCCAACCGGAGAGTTTGCCTCTGTTCTTTTTTTCAGCATGAGATTCAGACCATAGTTATAGCCTTTCCCATGTATCATATTGTTTTCTATGTGGTAGACCTGCGTGAAGAAATCCAATATGGAACCTGAATATTCGTGCTGATGGCTCAGCTTCTTATAGTAAACTTCGCACTGATTTCCATCATTCCTTTTTTGTGACCGGAAATAATAACCTAAGGCGATGGAATGAGCCTGTTGGGGGCATACGGGGAAAGGAGACGAAGAGGTCCAATAGTCTACGGGCAACCCACCGTTGGAGACGGACATCTGATGAAGGTATTGATGGTACAGGCCGTAATGTACAGACAAAGTATGGGAGGACGAGGGATGGTAGTTCAGGTGATGCGCGGGTCTGGCGAAATGAAGCTGCGGCCATGGCTGTGGTAGGATGACAATCTCAATCCTCCGAGTACCGACCAGGAGGGGCGGATGGAAATGTCGGCCTGAAGGTAGGCATTGGCTTCGTGGGCATCTTCGAGGAATTTGGGTGTTTCGTTTTCGATGAACGAACCGGAGACTTCGAACTGCATGGGACGGAAATGGTAATAGTTGTATTCCACACCTCCGTTCCATTGCAGGTTGCCCCGTGTCCATTCCAAACGGGCGGCGTAACCGGCTTGCGTGATGCCGGAGGACAGGTTGAGGGATACGGAACTGATGCCCATATCCAACGTGTTGCGGTAGCGGCTGAAGGTGGCGTTTTGTTGGAGGATGAACCGGGATGAATGGTGTTGCCAGTGCAATGCGGCAGCTGTGTTCTGCCAATTCAGCTTGTTTTCGTCTGCAAAGTCTTCCTGCAACAGGTTCATGCGGTCCTGACCATGATATAAGCTAAGGCGTATTTTATCATGTGCTCCGGCTTGTTGCACAAAAGTCAGGTTATAGTCTTGCAGGCCATAGCGGAGTTTCATTTCGTCTATTTCCAATAGGTTGCCATAGAGCAGGTTCAGGTAGCTTCCGCGTCCGGATAAGTAGAGCGTGGAATGCTCACCAACAGGGAGCGTCAGCGTACCTTCGCTCTCCATGAAACTGACGGTGGCGTCAAGGTGGACTTTATGGGCTATGGAATCGGTAGGATAGAAAGAAACTTCTCCGCCCAAACGGTTGGAGAAAGCGGCATCGTGACGGTTTTGACCAATGACATGCCGCGGAAGTGAGAGGCGTTGAATACGGAAAACAGGCCTAACAGGTGGGAAGCGTTGAATATCGGTGTCCCGTCCATGTTCAATATGCTTTGGGGGAAGCCGCACATCCCTGTATGTGGATGCCGGAGGTATAGTCGTTATTGGTGGCTACTCCTGGAAGAAGTTGCAAGCTGCGTAAAGGGGTCTGCACTGCCCAATACATGAGGCATGTCTGCCAGCGATTCCATGTTCCAATACAGGCGGCCGTTCCGGTCATCCGACAACGTGCGGGGGCTGTAAGCTTTCACCTCCACTTCTTCCATCCGTTCGCTTTGCAGGCTGTCTGCGAGCGAGGCACGTAGATTTTGGTGGAACCAAACGAGCAGGAACAAAATGCTTATGGTTTTGTACATGTTGGTATGCCGGACACGTGAAAGCAGGCCGACAACGGATTCCGACGAAGTGGAAACGCGAGCCAGCCTGCCATGGTCAAACTAAAAAGTATATTATAAATTCTCGAAGCGTCCGAACAATTCTTCATACACGGCAATCAGGGATTGGAAACGTGCAACCGTGAAGTACTCTCCAAACGTGTAAGTCGTGCCATTCTCGAAGTTCAATACCGGTTCAGCCGACCATTCACCGGAATAATAGTAGCCTCCGGGATATGAATAATCGTAATGGACGGTTTGCCATGTCAGAGGTACGGAATAGGTACTGTTCTTGAAGAACATCGCAGCTTGTACGTATTGGTTGGCGGCATCGACAGCCCTTTGTGCCTTTACGCGGGCAGCCTCTTTCAAGCTTTCCAATGAGCCTACCGTGTCACCTTGGTAGTAATAATAATACCCATCGTAGTCGAAGGCGTCTACCAGTCCGTTGTTGTTGTCGGCAGTGATGTTCAAGCTTATGTCGTCCATGATGTTGCAACCCAAGATTCCGTTTTCAAGTTGGCGTTTCCGTCGAAATATCCGGATTCGATCAAATCGATGTCAGCCAAATTACGCCCGTTCACGCTGCACGACATGGTAATCAGGCGTTCGTTTCCGCTGTAAAGTTCCGATTTCACGGCCGCCTCGCTGTTATTGTCGAGCAAAGAATGGGTGACTTTATAACCGGCATTGGTGGCCTCGAACGTTGCATTTGCGGAATATTGTTTGCCGGCATAGTCGCAGGCTTCCGTGTTGACGGTAAGCTGGATCATAAAGCTCTCCATTGAGTTTTATGGTTCCGGTTATAGTAGCCGGAATCTTAATGGTTTCAGAATATACATATCCGGTAGAATCCTTACGTGCGAACTCGAACTCTTGGCCGCTACCTTTCAGTTCAGCCACACAGTCCTTGCCTTCGTATTTGAACATATAGATGGCCGAATTGTTCATCGAAGCGTCGAAATCTGATCCCATTCTTCCGTGGTCTCGTTCCATTGCCATTTGCCATGGAGCTGGCTGATTTCGTACACGTCGCCGATAGCTCGCTTGGAGGCTAATGCGGCAATATCGCCTTGTGCGCTAAGGCGCATGGTGCGCATGAGGCTTCTCCAACCGTAATCCGGATGGTTCGGGTAGTCGGGTAGTATGACCTCGTCGTCCTCGTTGAAGAACGTGTTCTCGCAATATTCCAACAGCGAGATGGTCGGTTTGAGGCGTTCCACGTCAATCTTTGCCGCCAATGCCTTGCCCACACGGTCTATCTCTTCTTGTGCCTGCTCTACGGTCGTGACGGGGACGTTACCGTTTCCATTTCCACCGCCCGAACCTTCATTTCCGTTGTTGTCATCATCGCTGCACGCCGTTGTCATACACAATGCCGCACCTAAAAATAAAGAATAGAATAGTCTTTTCTCATTGCTTAGTTGGTTTAAGTGGGAAGTTAACGGTATTTTTCTTGCATGCATACGGGAATGCTTCCCTTCATTTCCTTGAGCATGAATGTACTATTTCGTTTGCAAATATAGTAATTTTAATATAAGAAGAAATATATTCACTCTATTTTATATTATATTAATATATGAGGGTTCCTCTGAATTTCAGTATTTGGATTTCTTTTTCTTTTACAACACGGTAGAGGGGTAAGGACATCGCTACACGGTTCTGCGCCAAACGATTTTTAGTCTCAGCCGATTGATTTTTCAATCACAGCCAATCTTTTTTCGTTCTGCGGAGATTAATTTGTGTTTTGTTAGTATTTGAAATACAGCTTTTTATAATGCTGATTTTGTGGGACGGCTAAGACCTTTACGTTGTATTTCCAAGAGGAATAAAACCGGACAGACAGAAAAGGGTTAGTAAAAACAAAAGCCGGTATTTTTTCGGCGTACCTCCAAATACCGGCTTTTCCCGCTGTGGGAAGATTTATTTCTTGAGGTTGGCTTTTTCCAATCCGTAACCGTATTGCTTATCGGCGGACTTGAGCAGGAAGGCCACCAACAGGGAGAGAATGGCTATACCGGTGAAAAATGCACATGGGGAGGGTATAGTCGTAAAGATTGGTTGTTTTACCGTTTACCACTTCCTGGCCCGTGATGCAATAGTTTTCGAGTACGCTGCCAATGAGAGCCGGGATACCCCATAATCCGATGTTCTGGATGAAAAATATCAGGGCGTATGCCGTACCCAGTTGTTTGACCGGGAATATCTTGGCCACGGAAGGCCACATGGCGGACGGGACGAGGGAGAAGGCGATGCCCAGGATAATCATCAGGATGATGGCTACCCAAGAGGCGTGGATGAAAGGAATGGCATAGATGGCATGCACGCAGATGAGCATAAAAGCTCCCAACATCATAATGGAAGCAGCCTTTCCTCTCCGGTCTATCATTCCGCCGAACACAGGAGTCAGGAACAGCGCGCCCAAAGCGGGAAGGCCCGCAAAAGTACCGGCGATGTCTTCGGATACGTTGTATTTCGTCACCATCAATTCGGTAGCGAATTTCTGGAAGGGAATACACAAGAATAGAACAGGACACACAAGAGGGCGATGAGCCAGAATCCCGGATTGCTGACCACGGCCACCACATCCTTGAAAGAGAATTTTTCATCGTCGCCGCAAGAGGTGTCGATTGTCACCTGGCGGTCGAGCTTGCGGTCCATGAAAGTGAAGCACAGGAAAGAAACCAACCCGCCGACGAGCAGGATGGCACCGATGAGCAATGGAGTGTCAAGATGCCAGTTCTTGGCTGCGGGGATGGCTACTGCGTATGCCACTTGCGAGCCGACGCGGGCCAAAGCGACCTGTACGCCCATGGCCAAAGCCATTTCTTTGCCGTGAAACCATTTGGCGATGATTTTTGTCACCGTTATGCCGGCCACTTCGGCACCGACACCGAATACGGAATATCCGGCCGAAGCCATGAAAACATCCAGTTTGTAACCGAACAGTATCTCTTCGGTTCCACCGAAGCGGGTAATGGCAGCGTATTCGCATATCGTGCCGCCTACCATCAGGATGGTGGACAACATACCAGTGAAGCGGATGCCGAATTTGTCCAAAATCAGTCCGCCCCAGATGACATGAGCAGGAAGACGTTCAGGAAACTGTAAGCTCCCGTGAAGAAACCGAACTCACCGCTTGTCCAATGCAGTTCGCCTTCGAGCATGCTCTTGAGCGGAGCCATGATGTCGTTTACGTAGTAAGCGGCCATCATGGTGAAAGCCACTACGAAAGAGGGCAGACCAACGTGCCCATGCCTTGTCATTTAATTTTTGATTCGAAGTTTGGTTCATGACGTTTATCGTTTAATTTATTTTTTCAACCAACGGTCTAGCCAACGGAAGAAAGTGCGCTGCCACAATATGCCGTTTTGGGGTTTCAATACCCAGTGGTTCTCGTCGGGATACAACAGGAGTTCGGCGGGGATACCGCATGACGGCGGCACTGAAAGCCGACTGTCCCTGCGAGCTGAGGATACGGTAGTCTTTCTCGCCGTGGATGCAAAGGATGGGTGTGTCCCAACGGTCTACGTAGAGGTGGGGACTGGTGGTGAAGGGATTCACCTTTTGTTGGTCGTTCACCTTTTCCGCGTTGTCTGGGTCGGCACTGATGCCCTTGCGCCAAGGGCCTGCACCGAGGTCCCAGTTGGGAAACCACATCTCTTCCGTTTCGTAATATTGCTGTTGCGTGTTGAAAATGCCGTCATGCGCGATGAAGCATTTGAAGCGTTTGTCGGTGCCCGGCCAAATAGTACACACTGTATCCTCCGAAGCTGGCACCCACGCATCCCAATCGTTCTTTGTCCACATACGGCTCCTTGCAGATGTCATCGATGGCGCTCAGGTAGTCTTGCATGCACTGTCCGCTGTAATCGCCGCTGATTTCCTCCAACCACTCCATGCCGAAGCCCGGCAGGCCGCGGCGGTTGGGAGCGATGATGATATAGTCGTTGGCCGCCATGATTTGCAGGTTCCAACGGTAGCTCCAGAACTGGCTGACGGGACTTTGCGGCCCTCCTTCGCAGAACAGGAGTACCGGATATTTTTTGGCCGGGTCGAAATGAGGCGGGTAGACCACCCAACAGAGTTCCTTCTTGCCATCCCGTGGTAGCGACCCAACGTTCTTTGACTTCACCCATTTCCAGGCGTTCCCTGGAAATATCGGTTTCCCGGGTGAGCTGCCTGATTTCCGCGTTTTTTTTTTTTAAAGGAAAGGCTGTAAATGTCATCCGGCGCACTGATGCTGTGACGGGTGACGATGAGGCTTTGCCACATAAGGCCAGTCCGGCTCCATAGTCGAAGTTACCGGTGGTCAGCGGTCTCACTTCGCCTTTGAGGTTAGTGGAGTGTACCATGCTGCGTGCCTGCCATACGCCGGTGAAATAGAACGAGCGGCTGTCGGCTGCCCAACAGAATCCGTCTGCTCCGGATTGGAAAGCTTCCGTAACGTAAGTTTTTGCCCCCGTCTTCAGATCCAAGACGCACAGTCGGGTACGGTCGCTTTCGTAACCGTTTCGTGCCATGCTGAGCCACGCCACATATTTCCCTGTCAGGAGAATAGGCCGGGTTCGTGTCGTAGCCCACGTTACAATCCCGGTCCAAATGGTTTATGGCTTGGTGTTCCATGGAACGCGTCGGGTCGATTTCAGGTTCTTTGTAGTCGGCCGGTTTGCATAGGTTCTCGGTTTGTCCGGTCGCCGTATCGTAGCGGTAGATGTCGCTGTCCGTACTGATAGCGTAGTCCCGGCCTGTCTTTTGCGACTGGTGTACACGATATAACGGCTGTCGGGACTCCAGTTGAACTGTTCACTGCCTCCGAACGGTAACATCGGGCATTCAAACGGTTCGCCGTTCAGGAGGTCGATGCCGTCACCCGCACGTCCGTCTTGGACATCCGCCACGAAGATATGGGGTATAGTGGTGACATAACGATCCCAATGTTTGTAGTTGAGGTCGGTGATGACCATACCGCTGGATAATGGCAGGTCATCGTATTTTTTCTCGATAGAAGTATAAGTGTCTACAGAATGGACGATGATGACTTTTTTTTTTTTCCCGTCAGGGAAAACTTGTATCCTTCCACGTCCTTATGGCAGAAACTGACTTGACGGCGTGACGTGCCGTCCAAGGCCATTTCCCATATCTGGCTACTGCCGCTGTTACTGCTCAGGAAGGTGATTTTTTGTCCGTCCGGGTGAAAGCCGGTTCGCTTTCGTTGTCGGCCGTAGTGGTCAGGGTCGGGTTCGCGCCGTCGGCGTCCATCAGGTAAAAGAACGGTATGGCTCTTGTTCTGCTGTACGCTGTAATAGCTGACGGTATACACAATCTTTTGGGCATCCGGCAGAGACAGCAAAAGTGCCAATCCGTCCCATGGCCCATAATGCCTCGGGGTGAGGCGGTCTCCGGTAAGTGTAATCTGGTTTTTCCGATGATTTGTCCGTCGTTGGCTCCGGATACCGGACTGGCGGAAGCCAAGGTAAGGGCTGCGGTCATGACATGAATGAGATTCATAATAGATGTGAGCTAAAAAAATGAATCATTCGGACAGTTGGATAGTCCGGAATGATTCTAGCGATGTATTATTATTTCTTGTTTTGAGCTTGTTTCTTTTTCTGTTCTTCCAAGATGGCTTGCTGCTGTTTTTGCAGTGCTTCCAACCGTGCGGCCATTCCGACATCTTTTTGTTAGGGTTTGCTTTATTGGCCTGGTAGTTAGCTTCGAGCTTGGCCAAAGCTTCTTGTCATCGGTGGTTTTGCGCAAGAACCACATGATAAGGATGCTAGTCAGACCGGAAAGGAAATAGTAATAGTTCAATCCGGACGAGTAGTTGTTGAACATGAAGAAGAAGGCTACAGGCATGATGTACATCATGTATTGCATGAACTTCATTTGCTGTGCTTGTTCACCGGTCATGCTGTTCTGCTGTTGGCGCATGCTAATCCACGTGTTGACGATATTGGTCAGGCAGAACAACAAGCAGAAAATACTGAGATGGTCTCCGATGAGCCAGATGGGCTTGTCCCATCGTATCACGTCATCGTATGCAGAAAGGTCGGAAGCCCAAAGGAAACTTTCCCCACGCAATTCGATGGCATTCGGAACGAAGTTGAACAGGGCAATCCAGATAGGCATCTGTAACAGCATCGGCAAGCATCCGCCCATCGGGCTGACCCCGTACTGGCTATAAAGCTGCATGGTTTCCTGCTGCTTCTTCATGGCGTCTTCCGGTTTCGGATATTTGGCGTTAAGCTCGTCAACCTTTCGGTTTCAGCACACGCATCTTGGCAGAAGACAAGTAAGATCTTGCGTGTGGTGGGTAGACCAATACTTTCACCAATATTGTGAGCAACAGGAGGACAATCCCCATCGAAAGCCCCAGACTGCTCAACCAATCAGAAAATGTAGATGATGAAGAAACGGTTGATCCACTTCTGAAGAGCGGCCAACCCAGATAAACAAGGTCTTCCAATTCCAAGTCTTTGTCACTGGCACTGAGTTTGTTCGTGTGTTGCAACAGATGGTAATTGTTCGGAGCGAACAGCATCTGCATTTGAGTGGGGGTCTTTCCGTTGGGATCGAAGAACGTTTTCATGTCGGCCTCGTAATCTTTCAGGTAACCGCTGGCTTTTTGCTGCGGCGTGCTGCTGAGGTGAGCTTCCGTGAAATCCTGATGTGCTATCAGTACACAACTGAAAAACTGGTTCTTGAAAGCGACCCAGTCCAAGGGCTCTGCAATCTTTTCGGATTCGGCACTGGTTTCGCTCAGATAATCCGTTCCCTCGTTCTTTATTTTATACGTCAGGGAAGAATAACGGCTTTGAAATCGAAGCCTTTTTCTTGTTGGCGTGCCATTTCATTCCATGCGATGTCCAACGTTTTCATGGACGGTGCGAAGAAATTGCCCAAGCCGTTGGCCCGGATGGTAAAGTCGACCATGTAGGAATGGGGCAGCAACGTGTAATCGAAATCCAACGTACCTCCAGTGGAAGCCTGTAGACGCATGGTGAGGGTCGTGTCGCTGACGTTGATGGGGGTGAAGAAGAAGTCGCCGGAGTTGATGTTCTCCATCTTACCGCCTAACATGAATTGCATGCGTGCGTCTTTTCTCGTCGAACAGTGTCACCGGACCGCCCTGTTGGTTCTTATATTCTTTGAGTTCAACTTTTTGGACGGTGCCCCCGCGTGTATTGAACGTTAACTTAATCAGTTCGTTTTCCAATACGACATCCTGTGCCCCCTCCTGTGAGCGTAAAACAATGACGTCGTGTCTAAAGCTACTTGTGCCTGATGCGCGATTTCTGCCTTTCTTTGGCTTCTTGCGCCATCTGCGCTTTTTTGTTGAGCCACGGTAGCGATAGAGTCCTGTCGGCGTTGGGCTTCCATTTCCGCTTCGCTCGGGCGACTGAAATAACTGAATCCGATAAGTACTGCCGCAATGAGGATAAATCCTGTAAGCGTGTTTTTGTCCATATTCTTATTTATTTGTCTTTAGATTGCTTTTGGGTGCTCAATGAATTCTCAATGGCTGCCTTTACGAATGAAAGGAACAAGGGATGCGGTTTGAGTACCGTACTGCTGTATTCCGGATGGAATTGTGTACCGATGTACCATTTCAATGCCGGGATTTCCACAATCTCCACCAAATTGCTGTCAGGGTTGGTACCTACGCATTGCATGCCGGCTTTTTTCATACCCTTAATATATTGGTTGTTGAATTCGTAGCGGTGACGGTGGCGTTCTGGAAATCTGCTTTTGTCCGTATGCTTCAAAAGTCTTTACTGCCCTCACGTACATCACATTCGTAGGCTCCCAGACGCATCGTACCTCCCATGTTGGTAATAGCTTTCTGTTCTTCCATAATGTCTATCACGTTGTGCGGCGTCTTTTCATCCATTTCGCGGCTATTGGCATCTGTATAACCTAATACGTTACGTGCAAACTCAATAACCATCATTTGCATGCCGAGACAGATGCCGAATGTCGGAATATCGGGTGCGGGTGTATTCGGCAGCAACGATTTTGCCTTCGGTGCCTCGTTGTCCGAATCCGGGACAGATAACTACTCCCGCCATCCTTTCAAGTTGCTCTTCCACATTGTTTTCATGGGTCAGTTTTTCGCTATTGACGAAATGGATGTCTTGACTTTATAGTCATTGTAGGTTCCGGCATGTGCAGTGACTCTAAAATACTCTTATATGCGTCTTGCAAATCGTATTTACCAACCAAGGGGCGATTGGACGATTTTAGCTTTGTTGTGACGACGGTCGAGGAAGGAGCGCCATGGACCGAGGGTTGGGGCGTTTCACCCACGGCAATCCCATTTGCGTAAAATAATGGCATCCAGTCCTTGTTCCTGCATACGCAGAGGTACTTCGTAGATAGACGGCATGTCCAGGCTTTGAATGACTGCATTTTCTTCGTCCACATTACAGAAATGAGCCACTTTTTCCGGATGTCCGCATTCAGTTCATGTTCCGTACGAATACCAAAATATCTGGTTGTATACCCAAATCTGCAATTGCTTGACAGATGTTTGGGTAGGCTTGGTCTTCAACTCTTTTGCAGCCGCCAGATAAGGAACGTAGGTCAGATGCAGGTTGATGGCATCCTTGCCCAATTCCCAACGTCAATTGGCGGATGGCCTCCAGGAAGGGCAGGGATTCGATGTCACCTACCGTTCCCCGATTTCGGTAATTACGAAATCAAATGTATTTTTTACCCATCAATTTGATGTTCCGTTTGATTTCGTCCGTGATATGAGGCTTTAACCTGAATGGTTTTACCCAAATAGTCCCCTCTGCGTTCTTTTTCGATAACGCTTTGGTATATCCGACCGGTAGTTATATTATTGGCACGGGTAGTCTGGATTCCGGTGAAACGCTCGTAGTGTCCGAGATCCAAATCCGCTTCATGTCCGTCTACGGTAACATAGCATTCCCCATGTTCGTATGGGTTCAACGTTCCTGGATCGACATTGATGTAGGGATCAAGTTTCTGAATGGTAATGTTGTATCCACGAGCTTGCAACAATTTACCCACAGATGAGGATATAATGCCTTTGCCTAATGATGAGGCTACTCCGCCAGTAACGAAGATATACTTTGTTTCTCCCACAATGTTATAATTTTGGATTAGAATTCAATTATAATACAACTATTAAGTTGCAAAATTACAAAAAACTTTGAGTTCCGTGGGACTTTTCCTTTAAAAAAGATATATCTTTGTGTCGACAAAAGAAAACGATGCAAATAAGGTTCTTTTTTATCATTATATTGTCATACTTGTTCAGTACTGATATCGGGGCTCGAAACAGGCGTACGTGTATCGTGGATACATTGTCGATGAACGCTGTAGTGCAAAGATATACAGCTCTGTTGAATGCACTTGTCTGGGAAACAAGCAATTTACAGACGGATTCAACCGTGAGATTCACTCCGTATTATTTCCGGTTGTTTGCTCCGGG
>VOFE01001626.1_pt1 | contig 28001 bp, 39 predicted proteins | sample 5384071 | NCBI WGS metagenome assembly VOFE01 (sample SAMN12384724, study PRJNA508395) | human gut metagenome | isolation source: healthy gut D | host: Homo sapiens
CTGTGGCATCGGAGCCATTGGAAATACCTCCCAATTCTGAACTTCTTTCGGCTCATATTCTCCGTGATGCACTTCTTCGATCTCGACAAGCTCCCGTTCCGGCCGACACACTGTAAAATAAGCAAAGCTCAACAGTATCAGCAAGCCCCCAACAATATCTGTATAAAATATCCGCTGTCCGCAAATCCCCACAACACCGCACGAATGGAGTATTCTCCCACACCCGGGATTGCAAGAACGCCCTCGGACACCATTTCATAAGACTGCACCGCCGACTGCATCTGCTCCCACAAAGTTCCGGGATCACAGTCAGCCACGCCACACCAATCCCGATCGTCACCGCACCATCCAAAAGATCAGTGTCCGTGGGGTTTTTCGTCGCAAAAGCATATACGAGCAAACTACCAGCCCCATCAACGCCGGTGCAAACAGCATCGCTCCCATAATTTGCAGCACCATCTGAATATCACTGGTGCGCAGAGAGTATCCTCTCGTACCTGAATTCCCTCAAACGCCAGATCTGCCCCGCTGCTCAAACACCATCCCGCCAGATGCAGTCCATCAATGCTGTCCTGTCTGCCATGTAATGCTTCATCTGCTTTTGTTGATATTCCTTGGCTTTGGCTTCCCGCATAGACGTACCACGTTCGTAGTTGTCCGTAATCTCATATGCTCCGGCTTCCCTGGCTTTACCGGCAGCGATCTGTTCTGCCTCACGGTTGATCTCCATCGCAACCGACACAAAACGGTCTCCGGTAATTTGCAGCCACGGCATAAGAAGTACGGCACTCTGCATCAAAGCAGGAGTGCCGCCAAAAATATTTGCCATTTAAAACCCTTTTTTTCCATACTAACCCTACATGCCTTTCTCAACCCGCAAACTTGTAAGTGCTTAAGCGGTTTACCTCTGGGACAAATTTGCATCACGAATTACATTCGCTTTAAGAAAAAACTTCCGCATAAGGTTTTTTCACACTATTTTACTTCAAATATATTTCATATCGATTTGATACCAGATAAATCCGCTCTCCCGGCACCACTTCAGCCACACGTCCTCTTCCGATAAGTCCACGCACGGTAAATGTACCATTAGCTGACATATCCTTCACCAAAAGATATTTTTGCGCTTATCATAATGGATCATACAATGCAGACGGCTGACATTGTCACCATCTACAACAATTTCGCAATCCTCTCCCGAACGTCCAACACGAATATCTCGATTCGGTTCGATCTTCCATTGACGCATTTCATCACCAACTTTGAGGCGTAAATACGGATCCATCTTTGGCGTTCCTTCTGCGGCATCAATGCTTCCACAAACGCCGGCATGGTCTGAATGCGCTCCCAATACATAACCGCTAATGCCTGTTTTAACATATTACTGATACGCTCCGGGATATCCTTATTCTCCACGTTTGCCGCTGATAGCAATGTCCCCTTGCTGCGTTCGATCGCCGAAATTGGTTTTACGCCCGTGATCATATAATAATACACTGCTGCCAATGCATACACATCTGTCCAAGTTCCCTGTCCGTCCGGTCCGGCATACTGCTCCGACGGTGCAAATCCCTCTTTCATCACTGCCTCTGCACCGTTAATCTCGCTGAGCACATATTGTTTCGTCGCTTCAAAGTCAAGCATTTTGACCGTGCCGTCCTGCAGGATCCATATCGAATCCGGCCCAATTCCACGATGCAAAAGACCCAGTTTGTGCAGATCCTCTATTGTCCCCGCAACGGACCGAAGTATCTGCCCCGCCTGTTGACATGGTATTGGCTCCCCGGTACGAGTAATATATTCTTCAATCGTCTCTCCGGAAATATATTCCATCAATAAATATGCCGTATCATTTTTGCGCAGAAAATCCCCCGTCTCTGCTAAAATCGTTTCCTCACTGAGTGCACGAATGATCTTTGCCTCATTTTCCAACACATCCATTCCTGCCTGAAAAGATTCTGCATTTGCCCCTTCCTGCACCTTGACATGGATGCCATCACCGGAACGCACCACCCATGCAGTCGGGAAATACTCCCTCAACGCATAAATCTTCTCAGTACGCAGATCCTGCGCCAGATACGTGATCATGACATCATCCTGTGTGATCACACGGTCCCACTGCGTAATGCTGTCCCAATACATAATCATCCGGCAGCGCACACTGCGGACGATCTTCCTTTACATAGCCACATTTTTCGCATCTTCCCCCAAATATGTCCCCTTTTGAAAACAATTTGGACATAACTTTTGTGTTGTCACTGTTCTTCCTCCTTCTCCAGTTCAGCACGTTTACGCTGTAAACTGCGCCGCATGTGATACCTGTTTACAGATAACGCAATCCCCATTTCCGCTAACGTAAACAACACCGCCGATCCACCATAACTGATAAATGGAAGCGATGCACCCGTATTCCGGGATGATGGTCAATACAACGCCAACATTGATAAGTACCTGTAATGAAATGTGAAACGCAATTCCCATGACTAACACTTTACCAAATAAATTCTCGCTATTTACAGCAATTCGAATCAAATGGTAGATCAAAAATAAAAAACATAGCCAGTAAAACTACCGCTCCCACCAATCCCAATTCCTCACAAACGATAGAAAAGATCATATCGTTCTGTGCCTCGGGAATTTTGTCTAATTTTGCACACTGTTGCCTAACCCCTTGCCAAATAAACCGCCGGAGGCAACAGCATATTTGCCCTGTAATGGCTGAAATCCTTGATCTCCTGCATAACGCTCCGGATCTATCCACGCATAAAAACGCCCCATACGGAAAGATGACGAAGAAGCATTTAGCTGTTTTTGCGTCGGCAGATTCTTAGCAAGAAGATTTCTTCCTACAAAAATGCCGATCAGACCAATCCCGGCAATGATACCATGCAGTTTCTCCTGATTGGTAAACACAAACGAAAGCATAAAACCAATCCCTAAAATGATCAACGCTGATGACAGGTTATTACTAAGCAACATGACCATGACCGCTGGTATGATCGTAAAGAATATCCACAAATACACTGCCATATTTTTTGAACCGCTGTACCTGATTGGCATGTTTCGCAACAAATGCTGCGATCATGATGACCATCGCAATCTTAACCAATTCGGCAACCTGCAATTGAACCGGTCCCAAGCGGATCCAGCGCGCTGCACCATGAGAGCGTACAGCAAGCCCCGTTCTCAGCAAAAAGAGAGATCCCACTGAAACCAAAAAGATGATCGGTGCAAGCTTTTTGCAGATAGTTGTAATTAAAATACTGTAATAATAACATCACAACAATGCCTGCCAGCACAAATATCCCCTGCTTTTTTAATAAATACAAGGAATCATAATTGTACTTTGCCAGTGTACTGCAACTGTATGCCGATGCACTATATATCATGATCAAACCAAACACATTTAATAGTATAACGCAGGCGATCACGCGCAGATCAATTCGATCCATTTGGCGAATATAAGCATCCAAAGATCGTTTTACTGATTTCTTCATCCACTAACTCATTCCTTCTAAATATTTATCACACACGGCTCCCCTGTCTCATTGACGGAGGACTATCATGCAAATGGACTTTTACTATTGTATTCTAGTCAATCACTTTGATCGCAGTAATCTTCGGCTGCTGATCTGCAGGCACCGTACCATTGTTGTCGATTGGCTGCACAGACTGACAGATTTTATCGACGATGTCCATTCCGGCAGTCACTTTACCAAATGCTGCGTAATCTCCATCCAAAAAGTCGGAATCCGCCTGTACAATAAAAAACTGACTGCTGGCGCTGTCCGGATCATTCTGCGTACGCGCCATAGAAATCACACCACGTTTATGAGACATCGTATTCTCTACGCCATTTGACTTAAACTCACCCTTGATCGTCTCCTCGGATCCACCGGTGCCATCTCCATTCGGATCTCCCCCTGGATCATAAATCCGGACATGATCCTGTGAAAAGTCAAGCCATTATAGAACCCTTTCTTCACCAAATTAACAAAATTGGTTACCGTGATCGGTGCAACGTGTGCATCCAACTCTAACTCCAGCTTGCCATACTCTGCAATCACAATCTCTGCATGATGTTTTCCCGTCAAATATTGACTGTTAGAGGTGTCTGCATCTTTCTTCTCCGCAAAAGATTCTTTCTTCGTCGTCTTTGCAGTGCTCTTATCTGCATTTTCTCTTGTGTCACCACATCCGGTCAGACATAATGACAACAGCGCTGCCATCAATATTATGCTAATTAATCGTTTCATACTTCCTCCATATTTCTCCTTACATTCCTATTGTCTCAGGGTAAACTTCCCCCTACCCCATATAGCAATACCTGTATTATTGTACCACTACTTAGCTGTCCCCGCAACCGCCTGGCTTTTTCAATACTTATTTTTCCAAAACCTTAATTGCGCATATTCTCTGTGCCAAACCGGGACTTCGAGTTAAAAAGTCCTTTCGCAGCACCGACCTGTATGGTATAATATTCTTTACAAATGTAGGATATATATTACAGATCCTATCAAATGAACGGTATGATAAGACAGATATATTGGGGAATATACTTACTTTACCGGAGGAGGAATTTTATAATGATGAAACTAAAAATACCGCACAAAAAGAAGCATGAATGAGAACACCATCTCGAAACTAAAACGTTCTTTACGGTCAAAACACAAACGGGAAAAATCCAAAAAAACAACTGCTATTAAAAAGGAACGTCCAAAGAAGAAACGCAAAGACCGCACAGCAAGAAGCGTGAATACTGCCAAGCGTTTTCGTCTTCTGACATTTTCGCGCAAAATGCTGCTTCTTTGTCTGGCACCTATGATGTTGATCTGCATCCTTATCACTGTATTCAGCCGTCAGTCATTGACCAAGTCGGTTGAGAACGAGATCGAGGGTGCTTTGAAGATCGTTGCTATTTCGCTGGATGAAACTTACAGTAATCTCTATCAGGGCGATTATGAACAGGATAAATCCGGCAAGATCAAAAAGGGTGATGTTAGTATCTCAGGTAATACTGATCTGATCGATGCTTTGAAAAAACGCACTAACTATGATATTACGCTTTACTTTAACGGTATGCGTCTGGTTACTACGCTTCGCAGCGATACCGGGGCACCGGCTAACGGTACCCCCGGCAGATTCTGCAGTCTACGAGAAGATCATGAAAGGCAAGACTGTATTCCTGTCAAATGTAAAGCTTTATGGCAAAAGAATATTATGTATTGTATCAGCCTCTCGTAAATGCTGATGGCACAGTTGCCGGAGGTATAGGTGTCGCCAAAGACGCAACAGACGTACAGAAAACAATTGCTGCACAGACGAGACGAATCACATTGATTTCCATCGTTCTGTTGGTGCTCGCAGCAGTTGTGATCATCTTCCTGACAACACGAATGGTTACGGTTATGAAGTCCACCAAACATTTCCTTGCCAAATTGGCACTGGGGTGAATTTGGCGTCGTTCCAAAGCAAAAACATGTGAAACGAAACGATGAGCTTGGTGATATTTACCGCAGTTCCGTACAATTACAGCAAGAGTTGCGCAAGATTGTTGATAATATCAAACAATCTTCAGAAAGTCTGATCAACTCAGCAAATCAGTTGACCGGTATGGCACAGTCCACACGAACCACTGTGGATTCCGTATGTGATTCTATGCGCGGCATCACTGATGCGTCTGTCACTCAAAATGAGGAAACCACCGTGGCTATCGGTAACGTACAGGGCATGGCGAATGAGATTGCCTATATTTCACACATTATGGATTCTCTGACGCAGCACGCCAACCAAATGTCAGAAGCAGAACAGGCCTCTGAAGCAATCATTCACCAGTTAAATGCTTCTAATGAAGAAACCATAGATACGATCACCAATGTTGCAGAACAGATCAATGCTTTGCACTCTTCGGTAGAATCGATCCAAACGGCGATCAATATGATTCAAAGCATTGCCGAAGAAACCGATCTGCTATCTTTGAATGCTAATATCGAAGCAGCACGTGCCGGCGAGTCCGGACGCGGTTTCTCCGTTGTGGCGACACAGATTAGCAAACTTGCCGATCAATCTAATTCGACCGCAGAAAATGTCGCTGATATTATCGCTAATATCATTGCAGAAGCAGACCGCATGGTTGAAATGATGGGTGACGTGAAGAATAAAATTCACGAACAGCAGAAAAAACTGGATGACACAATGGATAAATCAGGTGCTGTTGCACTTGGCGTTAACAATTCCCTGCGCGATATTGATACGATCCGCAATAAGATCAGCGTACTCAGCCAGTCTGGTGATTCGATACAGGATATTGTAACAAATCTCGCATCTATCGCAGAGCAAAATGAGTCCTCCACACAGGCAACAATGGACTCTGCACTCGGCATGAGCGATACAATGCACTCATTGGAAAATGCATCGGAAAGTTTGAAAGATATGGCACGTGCATTAGATGAATCTCTGGTTCGTTTCAAGATGTAATTGCCAATTGAGAAAGGAATAGCAGATTATGATGAGGCAGCGTTCTAATACATCTCCGATTTTACGGCTAACAAGAAATCTGATATGTATTGGAATTGCTGCTTTTTTGATTCTCTTTACGCAAAATGAGCAATTCTGTAAGAAGATCATTCCTACAGCGAACGAACAATTAGAAACCTATTCTAATATAAAGCAGATCGCAGCAAGGCTGGAAGAGGAGATCTTGTCCGGCTCAGGTTCCTTTTCCTTTTATACGACCAGGCTTGACCCTTCACAGATCCAAGACATTAATTCCTATATCGATCCTACTTTTGGCTCTGCCAACTATCAGGAAACAACGAACAACCGTCTGGCACCGAAAACAACGATTAAAATACAACTCAAACCCGCTTACTATGTCTATGCAGCGATTATGCAGCACAAAGCCATCCCCAACAACGAGACAAAAGCAAAACGTCTTTATCGAGTGGTAAACGCCGTTTTGAAAGCAAAAAATCAAACCGTCGATGACGGATTACCAAAAAGAACTGGCACTGCACGATCATTTGGTAAAACAATGCCATTATAGTACGCATTCTACCTCATCAGACGTATATGAGTGCCTATGGCGCACTCGTCAATCACGAAGCAGTCTGCGACGGCTATGCGCAGGCGTTGCAATTGCTCTTTACCTGCTCTGGAATCACATCCAAATACATTTACGGAACGGCAACCGACGCCAATGGTTCTATGGATCATGCATGGAATCTCGTGAAATTGGGCAATGACTGGTATCACCTGGATGCTACTTGGGATGATCCGACGCCGGACCGCAAAAGGCGCATCATACATACCTATTTTAATGTGACAGACTCTTATATCAAAAGCAGCCATCATTTTAATGCCTCTTATTATCCGACGATGACTGCCACCAAAATGAACTTTTATGTCCGCAGCAAGCAGCGCTTTACAAGTTGGAAAAAATATAAGAAAGCTGCCAAGAAAGCATTACTGACTGACAATCGCACGATGTACGAAGCTTATATCGGTAAACGTAATGTGACGGTGAAAGATCTGCAATTCCTTTATAGTGACGGCACCTCAAAGCAGTTTCTGTGGAATGTAATGAAAGAATCTGAAGGAAATGTGCTAGTCATTACGCGGAAATAACCACCTTCAATCTTTTAACATATCTGTTATGCGCCGACCGGAGCGGTAGCGGAGACCGAACCCACGAGTGCAGGAGTCAAAGTCCTGTTTTGGGCATTTTCTCCCATTTTCCCACATCATTGCTGATTCCTTATAAGCCTTTATTTTTCAGGGTGTTGCAGCATATTTTTCGAAGAAACCACGATAGTTACTAAGCTCTGAATACACCCCTGATTTTTCATTTTTTCTACCAAATTTTCTACCAAATGCACTCCTGTGCCTCGGGTCTTGAGATTATCCAATTAGATCTTCAATGCTCTGCTGAGGCCACCACCTGGTATGATATACTAAAAACTTTTCGGCTTTCTACTTGACATATTCTCTCTCCCCATTTGGATATTCTAAATAAGCACGTTTCGTTTCCGCATCATAGCGTGCAATCGGCTTTTTACATATTCTTGCTTTCTCGATCGCCATTTCCACTGTTTTTCTCGCCCTGTAATCCATCTCTTTGTCATTTTCTGTCAAAGTATCACTGGGATCTCCTGTGATTACTTTGACGGTGTACTTTTCTCCACCTATAATCTTTTCCAGTTCCATATATCACACATTCTTTCCAAATTTTTTTCTAAGTACCTAATAAAGCAATCACATGAATCTTCATCCAAAATATTTCAGGTAATATCCTCCAGCCTCTATTTCCCGCCGGACTTACGCATCCGTTTCGATCAACACCTTTTTCCCTTCAAACGCAAATCCATAATGACGGATCCGATCTGTCGGTATACCCTGTGCCAACAGCTCGGCATCGTAATTTTTCTCCTGAATCTGCTTCAAAGCGGACTGCACTGCCTCTTCTAAGGATTCCGTTTTCATACGGCTACACACCTTAAATTCGATAATGATTGCCGGATATTCCATAGGATTCATTGGAATCATCATAATATCATATCTTCCAAATCCACTCTCTCGGTTGGAGCGTATCTTATAAGTGCCCGCGCGCTCAGCGATCAGTCCCAGCACAAATCCATGATAGAAACGTTCCGGTTCTGAATCCTGACCATTACCACTTCCAACATCAAAATAGCTGAAAGTGGTAAGAGCAACTTTATTCATATAGTAATTCATAGCTTCCAAATCTCCCTCAATCAAGGCTTTCATGAAATCACCATAATTGGCTCGCTGATTCTTAAACCATCCACGAAACATCGCCCGAAACATGCTCCTTGTCTCGGTGTTTGTAATATTCAGCGTATACCAGGGATCCAAAGTGATCCCCCGGTAATCTATTTTTTACCTTCAGATAACCACTTGCAAGCAGCAGACTCCAAATAGCATCCTCATCCTGATCAAGCTGATCATATACGATCTGCTCGTCAAAATTCACCATAATCTCCTGTCCTTTCAGCAGATCTTCCATTTTCTCTTTCACATCCACAGATGCCGTCTGGATCAATCGACTCACAAGTCCATTGGAGCTGGTCGCTGCCCAGTAAGCTCGCAATTCCCCTTCATCCAAGTAGTTTGTAATGGACCACGGATTGTAGATATCACGATGTTCTCCAAAGTTGAATCCATCATACCACTGCTTTACGTCATCCTTTTTATCAGACATTCCAAACTCATCCAACGCAGCAAATACCTCCGGCTCCGTAAAGCCAAAGCATTCTGCATACATATCGGATGTTGTCGTTACCACCCGAAGGTTATTCAGATCGGAAAAAATTGATTCCTTAGACACTCTGGTAATTCCCGTCATAATGGCACGCTCCAGATAGGGATTTGTCTTAAATGTCGCATTAAACAAACTTCTGATAAATGAAGTAAATTCATCCCAATATCCCTGCAGATAAGCTTCCTGCATTGGTGTATCATATTCATCTAAAAGGATGATGACATTCTTACCATAATAGCGGTGCATCCAGGCAGCCATGTTTCTAATTGCCTTCTGTGCAGTTGTATCATCCATCTGTTCCGTCGTTCTATTATATAGATTTCTCTCATTGTCACTCAGTATGTCTTTTTTTTAACAGATATCTGTTTTCTTCATACAATGCTGCTATTTCCTGTTTAATCTGTATCTTCGCCTCCGTCAGATTATCTGCTTTTACTGACCCGAAGCTCAAAAAGATCACCGGATAGGTCCCCTGTAGCTGGCGATACTTCTCTTCCTCCCAGATAGAAAGTCCCTCAAACAGATCTGCCCGACCAGCATATTTATTTGAAAAGAAACACTCCAGCATGCTCATATTTAAGGTCTTACCAAAACGGCGGGGACGGGCGATCAGCGTTACACTGTCCTTTTTTCCCACCACTCCTTAATAAAATGTGTCTTATCAACCAGAAAACAATCCTGTTCCCGGAGTTCTTGGAATCTCTGTCCTCCAATATTGATTACTTTTTCCATACACTCACCTGCTTTCCCGCATAATCTAACGCTCTGCTCTTATAATTCGTTCCTCGTTCTTTTGATATATTATAACGGTATTTCTGCTTTGTTACAAGACAGAACCATTGTCGAAATTCCTCTGATCACACTTTAATATACCAAAAGCAAAAAAAGGAAACAGAAACCGCATACGAAATTTCCATTTCCCTCGCCATTCTTCCAGACCCTGTCTATAAGACAGCTCCTGATTACAGCCAATCCTCGAAGGTTCTGATAGGAATCAATATCCTGCTACCTATCCTCAGCACCGGGAATGTTTGATTATTACAAAGCTCATAAGCCTTGTTTTTACCAATCCCCAGAATTTCTCTGACTTCCTCGACAGTATAGACTTTTCTTTTTCTGTTCCATGATGATCTCCTCCTTTCTTTTAGCGTTTGCTTTTAGTTTAACTGAACCGCCTTTTGAAAACTGCAAAATAATACATGTCCCCTATCACAGAGATAATATATGATTAAAATTTTCGATTTTATTGATACTCCATGCCAATCTTTGCATAGTGTCAATAAATGTCCCGTACATTTTTTTGACATGTCCATATATCCGTACAGGACTTTTATAAACACTTCAAGCTCTGTATTCCGGCTGTACATTAAGGTACACTTTTATGTACACATCCATCTCCTGAAAAGAATGGGGACAGAAATTGGCTTCTGTCCCCTGCTCTTTTATATTCCATGAATCTAACATTTCTTTGGAAACAACTCTGCCCGATTATCAAGCTGTGCTGCACGTCCGCCCGACAGCTTGTCGATATAATCGATGAGATTCTTCCGTGGGATGCGGTAGGTCTTTCCAACCTGATAGGCTGCCAGCTTTCCTTCTTTGATCAGCCGACGTACATATCCATCCGAGCATTTTAGCACCGCAGCCACAACCGGTATCAAAAGTATAGTCTCATCTGGGATGTCTAACTCTGCCATCTTTTCATTTCCCTTTCATTGATTTAATTCCTTTTTGTCATAGTCTGCAAAGACATCACTTGCATACAGCGTCTTTCATTCGCTTTCACCTCTTTCTATATATTTAATTTTATGTTAATAGAAATTGGTGATAAATCATCGTTTTTGAAATACGTCACCGTGCTGCCGGACAATATTTTGCAGCCGTTTTGATCTGCGTTATCACGAAAGGAAAATCTTTTCTTCTGCTGATGTAGTCTGATAATTCTCTGAACAAAACTGTTGTATCCGGTTTACATCTTGTCACCAGATCGACTGCATTTATGACAAAATGAATATGCAGATTTTCCGTATTGGTATGAACCGCATAAACCGACTGATAGTTATGCAAGAAATCCGTAACGATCCGGTATGCATAACCATTCGCCATCTCCGGACTGATCTGCCAATCCTCTCCCTCTGAATCAAAGGCAATCTCAAAATGTCGGATACACTGCCCATAATCTTTGCCGATCGCCTTAGCAGTCGCATCCATCTGACGGGAAATACCTTCCACTGTCTGTCGATCAACAAAGCAACCATACAGATTATTGATCCCGCAATAGTCTGCAGGTTTTCTGCCGATCACCTTTCCCTGATGATACACCTTCGGATATAAAACATAATCATTCATTATTGCATAGATATTAGCCAGGTTATAATCATTATTCTGAATCTTCAATATTGCCATCTTCCCATATCCCTCCAAACACTGTCCGCTGTATACTCTCGTTTAAAGTCTCCATATCCTCCCGAAACCCCGGAAGATCACTGTACTGTCTGGTCATATAATTCATCCGATTACACAGCTTTGCATGTTTCTTAGGATCATAGGATACTTTCTCTCCTGCAAGCATGGTCCTCCGCTGCAAGGCAGACACCCGGATTCCTTCCTGCTGTGCCTGCCTCTCCAATTCCGCATATTCCGTTTCCGTATAGTAACTGGTAACTTTCCTTGTTTTCTTTCCTTGTTTTCTTTTCTCGGCATATTCTTTCTGTCATCGCCGTTCCTCCAATCTCGCTTTATATATAATTACTGTTTTATGTACTGTTTGTATACTATCTATATACTCTCTATATCTTCTTATTCTCTTATTTATCGTAGTATACGACTATCGTGGCAAGATAAGGATTCTGAGTCATCATGCGGGGTTTGTGCACTTGACTTCCTTATCTATACTTTATTGTTCATTGATTTTCATAAAAAATAAAAAGCTTTGATCGGATTCGATTTACTTTGAAAAACGTCCCTTGACATCAAGGTATCGTCATGACTTATGAACTCTATAGAACTTAGAAATTCTGTTATTTTTCTTGATGATTTATCAAAAATCATATGCTAATAGTATAAAAAGCAGGATTTTCGCAGGAGGGATAAGATATCACTTCGCAACTATATATTCCACATCTTCTCCTAATGCCAGAATATGAAGTAACCGACATGCCGAACCTGTTGGATGCGTTCAATTTAAAATCATGTTGCCGCCTGTTTGCAGGCGGCAATCCTTAAAAGTTCGACGACAAAAAATTTAACAAATCAGCGTCTACTCAGAGCAACACAGAGACGACTCATAGAATCAGTAACACAAAGATTCGAATTATCTTGTTCATCATGCGATATCATCAAACACCCTTGTGTTCCACTCTTTTCTCTAAATTTCCTATTTCAACTTGAACTTTGGTAAATATGCCCGAATTTTTTGTCAATAATGAAACATTATTTTCCTTCTCTTCCTTCTCTTTATTTATAACATCTCGCACTATAAAAATAGAATCTATAATTATATCTTTTTGTTTCAGTCCCACAATTCCCTTTTTTCATATTGATCCTTAAGATTTTTATATGCATTTAATAAAATAATATCACCAGTATTCATAAACCGAAAGCCATTAATATTCTCATTCATCCAAGCCTGCGTAACTCCTATATATTGGGCAAACTCATCTTTACTACTATTCCTTCTAGTTTTTCTATACATTGTCAAAACTTCTGATATTGCGTTATATACATTATATGCTTCTATAACCTTATCAGCTGTCAACCCAACTCATAACTCTTCAATTTTTGTTTTTATCAAATAAGGCATTTTTCCCACGCTTTGCTAAACTTGCATTCTTATTAATCCAATATCCCACATAATACTGAATTACGCTTTCTAATTCCATAATCGTCTTTCCTTGAATATCAATTCCATGTTCTTTCATGTATTCATATTCATTGACTTGTCTCTCCAAAAAATAGCCTTTTTCCAATAGTTTTTCTTGAAGATCTCTAACAATAGTATGATTAGCAATGAAATAACTGTCACGTATTGGAGTTTGTGAATTTAAAAATTCTGTTATTCGCATACGCTCACTATAATCAGCTATCGAAATCACTCTTACAAGAATATATACAGAATCATTCAATTTCCCATTTTGAACTGCATTATAAAGAGTATTTAATGTTTGGCATCCATTTACAACTGATGCTCCAGTTAAAAATATTTCATTTGAAGCGGGGCTATTCTGTGCTTGATCACAAATAAAAACAATTCCGCTATTGTAAAAATAAAACATGTCTGCTTGATCCGTTGATGTCGCTGTTCTATTAATACCATTATTCACCGAAGATCCATATTCATATAAACGAATATTCTCGTCAAAAATAGTTGCAATATTATTTGAAATACCTTGAACAAGCTCTTTTCCATTTACAAATCCAACATATGAATCTATTTTTCGAGTCTGAACATTATATGCTGGTTGCATCTGCTTATATTTTAAAGATACTGAAATGCTATTTTTCTATTTAATTTTTCATAAATATTAGCAATAGCATCTCTGTCATGATATACAATTTCCAATTCGCTACCTGTGTCTTGTCTAAAAGCTTCTGCATTGCTTTCAACAATACTTCTATTTGCGACTATCCCCTTATTATAACTGACAAAACAAATTCTAAAATGTGTTATAATACTATTTTCTAATCGAGACTTAAATTCCGCAAATTTTGCATTACTTCCCTCATAACATCTCTCATTAGATATTAACGTCATAAATCCATTCCACGTTTTTAAAACTTCCCTTGGTCAATTTCATTTTTTATATTTTCTTTTTAGCAGGAAATTTATATTGCATTACAGTTAGTACCTGGTTCTCTTCATCAATAATAACAGAGTCGATCCCCAAATCCCCAGCCCCATCAATTAATGCTTCCGCTATATCTTGTTCCTGTAATTTATGGTAATTCTTCAAATACCAATGTGCAAAGGCTAAGGAATCCGTGTTGTATTCATTGTATTCTCTAATCCCTTAATATTTTCACATATTTTTGCATAGTAAGATTCGTATTTTGTTACAGCCATTTTTCTCTTCCTTATGTTGTCATATACTTTATTATATGTGATCCATCATTCGTCTTCGAACTTACACCACCCCACCTTATAACATCTAATCTACTACATTTCAATTAAAACATAATCTCTGCACGCCATTCTCTACATACCACCTTTGTCATGAATATATTTTCCCGCCACCATACAGCATTGTTCAAACGCTAATTGTTAATACTGCGGGTCAACTTCATCCATGCTTCGCAGAAATTCCTCAAGTTTTCTTGCACAATCACCTGTCTTTTTGAGTTGTTGATTGCGATATTGTTCTACTTGTCTCCGTTGATTTTGCGTTTGCAACTGCATTCTAACCGCATTTTGATCAATAATGCTACAAATAGGATTATGATACATCATACTTCCCCCTCCCGTTCTAATTCGTATTGTTTATTATGCTACATATTTTTACATATAACAACATAATTCTCTCGACGATATTCGACACTTTAATGCATCAAAACGCCTCCTCAATACTTCTCCAGCTATCGTCACTCATATCGTCCACATACTCTGTATTATTGATATACAGATCTTCACTGCTATCGCGAACAAAACCCCAATTAAGATGATATTTCTCTGCATAGTTCTTAAACGCATTGAATTTATTGCCTACCTGAATATCAATGTTCTTGCTGTGCCCGCTTTGCTCTCCGCCTTTTGTCTCAATGATCCAGTTACTTCCGTCCTTCATATGTACGATGTAATCCGGATAAAAAAGCCATTGTTTCAAGAGAGAATCCGTATATACAACAGAAAAATACTGTTGCCCGGTATCTCCATTTTTATAAAACCATTCGACTTTATCGTTATTTTCGCAATATCGCTCAAACAACCGTTCTGGCAAACTGCGTGTCTCATCCGTACAAAATTCATTGGTATATTGCTTGTAAGCATTTAATCGGAACAACTGCTGTTTTTTTACTTCACTATACTTATACACTTCCATCTCTGGTATCGTAAACTCCGCTGTTTTCGGTTCCAGATTAAAAGAAAGCTGCTTTCCACCCATCTGTGCTGTAACGCTCTTAAAATCCATCTTTAATTGCTTTACATTGTTGATAATAAATGCATAAAAGTCATTATTATCGAGTGCAATAAACTTGTACCGGGTTTTCTTTCCCTTGCTAAACATGCGACGCAGGATGTTCTTGACCTTTTGAGACTGCATACCTGTTACTTTCTTGATCTCATCCACAGAGTGCAGCAAATAGATACCATGTGTATGGGTATTAACGGTGGTTCGGATACTAATACGTTTTTTGCGGCATCCTCCGACATTTCATCTGTTGTTCGGAATAATCCCTGTAGTATTTTGCTGTCTATTTCATGGCTAAAATTATATCCTCCGGTCTCCAGATTTTCTCTATTCACCTGCTTATCTGTGCCCAAATGATATTTTTCTTTGAAGAAGTCATGTACCTTAACCAAGGTCTCACGTTCTCCCAGACCATCAAAGTCTAAGTTACGCAATTCCTTCACCAAAGAAAAACCCTTCGCCTCATCCTTCAAAAATAATCTTCTCACTTGATATGCCTTATCCATAGAGGACAACAATCCTGCCTTATATTGTGTATCCAAGGTGTATATATAGCAGTAATCCAGCGTTGCCAAACCGTAATGCTTTCGCTCTGGCATACGCCTAATACGTCCAATCGTTTGTATCTGAAAATCTTCACTGCCACCTTCACGCAATTTCACAAGAATTTTAGCACGTGGACAGTCCCAACCAGTTGAAATTGCCTGTTTCATAAGCAAAAATGCTGGTGAGCCATCAAGCTGTGTCAAATCATCCCCGATTACCTTATTATCGCTCATCCAAATATTAACCATTCCATTTTCATAGGTATATCCCATGCTTGCAAGCTTTTCCTCGACTGCTGCAATCGTCTCCGGCTGACCAACCGGGAACTGTATCAATACTAATGGACGGATTGGCAATTTCAGAGACTGATAGCCTTCGATGATTTCTTTGCGTTTATCATCTGCAAGATCTAACAAGTAATCATAATCATTGATGATTTCTTTTCTTTCATCGACACCCTCATTGACATAGATTGCGCGAGTAATCAAACCTGCATTGATAACTTGATCTTCCGGTATCTCATAATATTCCTGATGGCTTACTTTTTTTGCCGTTGCCGACACACGAATAATATGCTTGGCAGCAAATGCACTAATAACATCGTCTGCCTTCTTGGTATTGTTCATGTGTTCCTCATCAATAATAACAATAAACTCTATTCCATCCTTATGCGCATCCGCAATTTTCTCAAACAGATTTGCTCTTTCGCTGTCTTTTAATGCTGTATTTCCCTTTTTCGTTACAAGCTCCCAATTGATAAAAGTTACACTCTCTCCCACAAACCCAGACAACATAGAATACATTAAATTTCTAGTATCTCTCTGTGGTGTCAAGGCCTATCCATACTATCTTTACTCTGTTCTTCCAGATTTCCTTTTCCTGGACATAACCACACAAATGCCGTTTTTCCATCCGTATTTTTCAGGTATTCATCAATATATTTAATCAAAATAACTGTTTTTCCGGCACCTGTTGGTGCTTTTACGGTAATAATCTGTTTGCTATTGTAAGCTGCTGTCTTATCAATCAAAAAATCTACACATTCATTCTGGAATTCATATTCCTTAATTCCATTTACCATAACTCGCCAGCCTCCCTTAATTCAAAATCAAAATAGCAATCTGGAATGATAAATGTATTTACCTCTGCCAGTAATTGCTCTTGTGATGTGGACAGCAACACATCCTGATTTAGGAATACAGCTTTCAAATCAGAATACTTCTCAAAATTCTCCTCAAAAGCATCCATTTCATCATCATCCATAATGATCACATATTTTTTATTATCCACCTTTACACCATATTCCAACTGAATCATCTCGACAATATGGTTAAGAAGATCCTCGTATAAGTCTTCACTATCCTTAGCCACAAAATCCGTTCTGTAATATTTCAAGTTTGCCGGAATCCCTCTGAGTATTCAGTCCCGTCAATGCGCTTGCCAGTGATAATAGTTTTTATTCGTTGAAATGTGATTTTCTCACAAATATCATTTTCATTATTAGTACACAAAATAAATTTTCTATTACCCTTATCTTCTTTATTAAGCTCTAAAACTGCCTGTGCTGTCGTTCCAGAACCTGCAAAAAAAATCTAGTATCATTGCATTTGTATTTTTTACAGTAGCAATATGTACCAAATATTTAATTAACATAGATGGTTTCGGAAAATTAAACTGCTTTTTCCCAAATATTGCTGTAATCTCTTTGGTCCCATCCTGAGTCATTCCTACAACTTCTGACTGAAGGTAGGTACTAGCAGCCACCAAACCAAAATCACTTCCCGCTTTTTTTTGATCATCCTCTTTCCAATAACGTAACACAGGTTTGGAAATTTTCAAAAAACTGTAATCTCCCGGAAATATAATTCTATTTATATCGTAATAATGCTGAAAAGTCTCTCTAGTAATAGCCCAACTTCTAAGAGGATTTACAGGATACTCCATTCCATTTTTAGGATTTACAATCGTAAAATCGGAATTAGGACGTTCCTCTATTGTTGTTTGCTTTGTTAAATCATGAAATCTCCATGGTCTCCCTGGAAAATCTTCAGTTTCATAATATTTCCTTTCCTTGCCCTTAACTGCAGCTTTAAATCCTTCCTTGGCATAGCAGAGAATGCTCTCACAATCTTGTGAAATCCCATAGGGCACATCAGATTTTGCTGTTCGCTTCCTCCAGGGAATATTTGCCACAAAACATTTTTCTCCAAAAATATCATCACATAGCAATTTTAATGGTGCCTGTTCATTATCGTCAATCGATATAAAAATACACCCTTCATTTCATTTCCTTCAATCCGGAAGAAATAATATAATGCTCAATGGTAATTCCTTTTTCTTGTCCATATTGGTTTACACGTGTAAACCAAGTATCAACCCCTGGATAAAGTTTAATTTTTGCGCCATCCGCTTTCAATATTTCCTTATTAAACACCAGCCTTCCTCTGGCTTTCGATTCCTCTGTGATTGCTTTTCCTTCCATCGCAGCAAGATGAATACGTCTCACTATCGCATGCATTGCATTACCATACCCCAATGCCGGAATCAAAGGCTGTACGAATCCATAAAACATTGACAGCTTAAACCGATATGGACATTCGAAATAATCTTCCAGTAAAGAAAAATTCAACGTAAGCGGCATGCTCTCTTTCTTTAATACTGGAAGATGATCTGATTTATATTGAATATTCCCATCATATTTTACTAAATATGATGACTCTTGTGCCTCTAGCATAAATTCCGAAATATGTTTGTTCCGCGACTTGGTTGTCCTTGTTAAATAAAGGTATTTCTTAGCTCTTGTCACTGCAACATAAAAAGCTTTCGTTCTTCCTCTATTCCTCCATCAAATCGATCCGAATCTGAAATCCATTCCCGATCAATAACATGCCAAATACCTTTTCCACCCACTTTCTGTGCCGGAAAAAAAGTTCTTATTCAACCCCGGAATAAATACAGCCGCAAATTCCAAGCCTTTCGATTGGTGAACCGTCATAATTCCTACTGCATCTGGTTTTGTATATGTATTACTCTGGTATCCTTCCGGATAATAACCGGTTGCTGTATACTTTAAAAAAGAACAAAAATTATTTAGTTTCGATTGTGGTTTCAAGGTATAATTGATCACCTCATAATCCGCAATCACCTGACTGAACTTCCCTAAGTTATATAAGATTACTTCCGTCTCAATCCGTCCATCTTCAACAAGAGACAGCTTTCCTAGAAAGTCATGATAGATTTGCTGAAGATTGAAATCGGAATACAGCTTTTTTTCCTTCACGTCAATCACCATCAAAATCTGTAAGCAATCTGCCAGCTCCTTTTTGTCAAATGGATAATCAATTTCCATCCATTTATGATACAGCTCTGTTGCCGTTATGTCTCCATTAAGATAATCATAAATCCCCTTTGCCGCCTGACACTCTTTCGTATCAAACAGTTCATTCATTCCCTCCACGATATAAGGGATATGATGTTCTTCCAATTTGGCTGCTATCTGACCGCTAATCTTTTTCTGTCGAACTAACACTGCCATTTCAGAATAAGGAATTCCTATTTCATGCAGTTTTTCCATCCGACGTGCAATAAACTCATACTCTAAATCCGTATCCTCTCGCTCTTCAAAGGCAACGTCTCCGATATCGTAAGGTATCTGACATCCCGATTTCATCGTCTTTGACAATCTATGATCATTGTGAATGATCACTCTTTTCGCAACATCTACAATGCCATCTGTACTGCGGTAATTTTTGTCCAATACGATATATTTCTGTACTCCATATCTCTCCTTAAATGTAAGGATATTTTGAGCATCACTTCCACGGAACTGATATATTGTCTGGTCATCATCACCTACTACACACAGGTTTGCCCCTAGTTCTTTCAGTCGACGAATCAAACGCTCCTGTATTGGATTGATGTCCTGATATTCGTCCACTGTCAGATATTTTACTTTGTCTGCAATAATTTGTGCAAATTTGATATTATGCTCTAACTGGCAGATCATTTCCTGAAGAATCAGAGAATAATCGAACTTCTTTTCTGCATATAGTTTTTCCTTATATTTTTTGTAGGCTATACGAGTGCGTTCATCCCACTTATCCTGTTCAAACCAGTTTTCATTCAGAATACTCATTACATCGACAAATAACTTTGTCTCTTTGTATTTACACAAATCCAAATCTTTCATTCCGCATTCATCATAATAACGCTCCACAAACAATTTGGTATGTATTTCATCCAATACATCGTATTTTGAAATTCTGGTATATATTCCTGTAACATCTTGATACAAAACCCGTGAATTGTGCCGATATACATATGTGCGAATCCTATCGTATCACCTAATTCACGCTTGCCCAAGTCGTATATTCTTCCTTTCAACTCCTCTGCCGCTTTTCGAGTGAAGGTAAATGCAACAATATTTTCTGGAAGTATCTCGGACTTGGATTTCAATATATTGATGATTCTTCTAGTGACGACACCAGTTTTTCCTGCACCAGCACACGCAATAATCTCCAGATCATCATCTATTGTCTGAACGGCTTCACGCTGTTGATCTGATAATTGATCTAACAATCCCATAGGTACTCCCTCCCATCTGTTCTTGATAATACCCAAGTTGCTTATTCTTCCATTGTATCATATAGAATATCTATTCGCATTATTTAAAATAAAATGAGGCTACACCAAATCTCTTCAAAAAATAAACTGCCACATGCTTACCACATAGCAGATATGCCATCACTGGCATACCCACATTCATTTTCGCATATATCCACTCTACTCCCAATCATTTTTGCAAGCACTCCCTCTTCTTTGCAACATCGATTCCTTCCCACTGTCGTCTCCGGATGGTCTGTCTCTCCTGCTCCACAATAGACGCTAATACCTCCACCAGTATATTGGTCACCATATCAATGATCCACTCCCTGTCCCTCCGGGACTTCGATCATCGTTGTAGGAAGCGCTAATGCCATCAGCCGGATTCACTGCTTTTGGAACCATTCCAGTTCTGCCTTGATATCTGCTTTGGATCTCGATAACCGGTCAAGACTTTTATGTATAATGTGTCCCCTCTACGCAGTCCCAGTGACCCTTTCAGTGCCTGATATCCCGGTCGTTCCAGATCCTTACCGGACATCTTATCAGTAACGATATTTGCGCTGTACTTATTCTCTTTTCTGTCTCTCCTCGGCATACACCCGCAGGATCTCCTCGATCTTTTCCCATAACGTGATCTACAGCCACTCATATTTCAAATAAAGCTGGTACTTGAACGTTGAATGCTCCCTCTGTACTTTCCGGATCTCCGGTTCCAGTGTCTTGATCATGTCCACGATGGACATGTTTGTTGTCAATTTGATCCCGTCATTCTTCTTTGCAGCCGCAGTGTTTTCTGCTTTCGCTGCCAGTTCTTCTTTAAAATTCATATTAATCTCCTTTCTGCTGATTGCTTGTCTCATGTAATATTTTACGAACGCGCCTTTCAAAAACTGAAAAAAAGCCCGTAAAACCAACCTTTCTTGGTCTACGAGCTTTTTGCTTTTACAGCTTATTTTCCCCTCAGCCCCCTGTTTATAAGGGTTGAGAAATATTTTTTCTACCAAATTTCTCTCAAAAACATTTTTTTGATTTTTTTTTACCAATTTTTCTACCAAACGCCTTTTTTGCCCTCCCCGAAGAAGACAAAAACCCCTGCAGACCACGTCTGCAGGGGTTTCCCTCGTACTGGGCTAGCGGGATTCGAACCCACGAGTGCAGGAGTCAAAGTCCTGTGCCTTACCGCTTGGCGATAGCCCATCATTATATAGGAAGAAGCCTCTGCAAATTCTTCCCTTGTTAGAAAAAAAATCCTTGCTAGCTCTCTAACAAGGATAAAAGGTGGATACTGGGATTCGAACCCAGGGCCTCCAGAGCCACAATCTGGCGCGCTAACCAACTGCGCTATACCCACCATACATGTAAAGCGTGTCAAGAGGGATTCGAACCCCCTGACCTACGGCTTAGAAGGCCGTTGCTCTATCCAGCTGAGCTATTGACACGTATAAGAGCGGGTGATGGGAATCGAACCCACGTATCCAGCTTGGAAGGCTGGTGTTCTACCATTGAACTACACCCGCATAAATTGGAAAGCTCCAAAATGCTTCCCTATATTAAAATGTATGTAAAGCGTCACTAGTCGGGGTGACAGGATTCGAACCTGCGACCCCCTGATCCCAAATCAGGTACACTAGCCAAACTGTGCCACACCCCGAATCACTTTCCGTTTTCCCGTGACGCAAGTAATATTATATGACCATGGCACCAAAATGTCAACACTTTTTTTATTTTTTTGCAACTTTTTTCTAAAGTCCTGGAACCCGCATATTTACTGGGTTTGCGTATATTTTATCCCCCTGCATACCGGTTTTTATTCGGGGAAAACATAATGCAGTAGCATCTGAGAAGGTTATGCGATAGCCGATATGCAAGGGATATTTTTGTATGGATTTTTCATCCATTACTCAAGCTTCGGATGTGCGAAGTTTGAATCTATTACTTTACCTGCTCTGACCATAATATGCGTTTTTACCATGTTTGCGGTAATAATGCTTATCTTGCAGTTCTTGGGGTGCAGGATTTACCTTCGGATTGATCTGCTCACAACGTGCCGCCATTTTGGCAACTTCTTCCAAGACCACTGCGTTGTGCACTGCCTCTTTCGCATCCTTTCCCCACGTGAATGGACCATGATTTTTGCAAAGCACTGCCGGTGTTGCAATATAATCCACTGCTAAGCGTTCAAACTCATCTGCGATAAGCACTCCCGTGTTTTTTCATAAGCAGTTTCAATTTCTTCTTTCGTGAGGGTACGCACGCACGGAACTTGTCCATATAAATAGTCCGCATGCGTTGTGCCATAGCACGGGATTCCTCTGCCAGCCTGCGCCCAGCTTGTTGCCCACGGTGAGTGTGTATGTACCACGCCACCAATCTCTTGAAAACGATTATATAGCACCACATGTGTAGGTGTATCGGAAGATGGACGGTAATCTCCTTCTACCACCTCACCCTCCAAATTAACAACTACCATGCTGTCGGGAGTCAATTTGTCATAATCCACACCGCTTGGTTTGATGACAAATAATCCCTTTTCACGATCAATACCACTTACATTTCCCCATGTAAATGTAACCAGATCGTATTTTGGAAGCAGCATATTTGCCTCATACACTTCTTTTTTTAACTGTTCTAACATCTCATTCCCTCACTTTCCATCCAGGCGATATGTAACACCTTACATTATCTCTACAGCTTTCTGTTCTACACCAAGTCCCTGTTTATAGCTGGCAATAAACGTTTCAAAAGCCCTTTACTGCATCAGGATCCGGCTGTTCTGTGCTTCCAACAGCTTCTGCAAATACATAATGATCTAAATAGGCAGCTAACGATTCAACCTCACCTCTGTCTATCATATATCTTGCCAAGATCGCCATACCCCAAGGGCCGCCTTCACCTGCCGTTTCCATGACTGACACAGGTGTACCAAGCGCTGCGGCAAGCAGTTTTTGTCCTACACCTTTCGTGGTAAAGTAACCTCCATGCGCTAAAATCTGCTCCAAATTTACTTTTTCCTGTTTCAAGAGAATATCCATGCCAACCTTGAGCGCTCCTAAAGCACTTGTCAAATGCATCCGCATAAAATTGGCAAGTGTAAATTTACTTTCCGGTGTTCGCACAAACAAAGGTCTGCCTTCGGATAATTTGGTGATGTTTTCTCCAGAGTAATATCCATAGGATAGCAATCCTCCACAATCTGCGTCTCCCGCCATTGCAACCCGGAATAGTTTATCAAAAATCTCTTCTCTTGTAGCTTCAACACCAAAGCATTTCAACGTTTCACCAAACACTTCGATCCAAGCATTAATATCAGAAGTACAGTTATTGGTATGTACCATAGCCACTGCCTCTCCGGTCGGTGTTGTTACAATGTCAATTTCCGGATATACTTTTTCTATTGGTTTATCCAAGACAACCATAGCAAAAGCAGATGTTCCAGCCGATACATTACCGGTTCGCACACGCACGCTGTTAGTCGCTACCATGCCCGTACCGGCATCTCCCTCTGGTGGACAAAGCGGTATTCCAGCCAGCAGTGTCCCGCTAGGATCTAATAGCTTAGCTCCCTTTTCTGTCAAAACTCCCGCCTGCTCTCCGGCAAGCAAAATCTTTGGCAAAACATCTGGCAAATGCCAAGAATAGTCTTTCCGGAAATATATTGCTCAAATTGCGCAATCATCTCCTGATCATATTGCTTCGTATCAACATCAATTGGAAACATACCGGAAGCATCGCCGATCCCGATCACTTTTTCCCCTGTCAGCCGCCAATGAAGGTATCCCGCCAGCGTTGTAATGTATGAAATATCTTTTACATGATCTTCTTCATTCAAAATCGCCTGATATAAATGAGCTATACTCCATCGTTCAGGAATATTAAACCCAAACAGTTTCGTTAATTCTGCTGCCGCTTTTTCTGTTGTGCTATTGCGCCAAGTCCGAAATGGTACTAACAAATTATCTTCCTTGTCAAATGCCATATATCCGTGCATCATTGCGCTAAAACCAATCGCACCGATTTTCGTCAGAACCACGCCATATTTTTTCTGCACTTCCAACACCATGTTCTGATAACTTTCCTGCAAACCTGTTATGATCTCTTCCAGAGAATATGTCCAATAACCGTCTACCAATTGATTTTCCCAGCGATAATTACCAGACGCAATAGGTTGAAATGTTTCATCTACTAAGACCGCTTTTACTCTGGTCGAACCAAATTCGATACCAAGCGTTGTTCTTCCTTCTTCTATTCTTTTTTGATCTCGTCCATAGAAAACCATCCCTTCCTCTAATACCAACTCTCGTTAATTGGCTCTCTTTCTTTTCATGTGTGCTAACACAGCCTGTAATACAATAAAGCAAAGCAGTGCTGATAACACAATGCGAACCCACCAGCTGGAAAGTGATCCCTGTGTGGTGATCAAGCTGGATATCGAACCTTTGATCAATACACCAAAAATTGTTCCAAACGGTGTACCAACACCTCCACTTAACAAGGTTCCTCCGATGACAGATGCGGAAATGGCATCCATTTCAAGCCCCTTAGCCTGCTCCACAAAGCCAGAACAGCTATTCAGGCAAAACAGGAATCCACCACATCCTGCCAAAAGTCCATTCAGAAGATATGCCTTAAACTTTGTTTTGCGTACATTTAATCCCATCATCATGGCACTCTGCGCATTTCCACCTACTGCATATACCTCACGGCCAAATTTAGTATACTTCATGATGACCGCGACGATAATGACGATCAGCAATGCAATAATAACGGTTGGATAAATATATGCCGGCAAGAATTTTCCACGCCTGCTGTACGAACCAATTGGCAGATAGATCTTATAATTGCCCATGCAAGAAATGTTTTATTCTTGATTGAGATCATTTCCGTGCTGATCATGGACGTCAAACCACGTCCAAAGAACAAACCTGCCAAGCTGACGATGAAAGGCTGTATCTCAAGATAGGAGATCAAAAATCCTTGCACCACGCCATAGGCGACACCAATGAACAGTGCCAAGAGAACCGCCATATAGGCATTCATTCCATGATGTTCCATTTGATTCGCAACCGCCATACATACCAGGGCAGTTACCGAGCCTACCGAAATATCAATACCACCGGTGATCATTACAATGGTCTGTCCAACAGCGATGACCAAAAGACCTGCATTGGAGATAAATAAGTTCAAAAACATCTGTGGTTTCGCAAATCCCTTATCCTCAAATATGATCATTCCTGCTATGTACATCACCGCAAACAGGCCGATCGTGATAAACAGAAGAAAGGTATTGCTATTAATAGATCGTTTGGATTCTTCATTTCTATGTAAAAACTTCATATTATTTACCCCCTTCCGCTATAGCTGCCGCTCTCTTTGCACGTTGCTTGTTGATAAAGCTTTTTGAATACAGGGCTTTGTAATGTGACAATGATAATAACTACGATTGCCTTATATACCGGCAACTGATCCGCTTTAACATTCATTGCATATAATGTCGTAGTCAATGCCTGAATTGTATAGGCGCCGATCACTGATCCCATCAGACTAAATTTTCCACCGCCCAATACATTGCCGCCAAGAGCAACCGCTAAGATGGCATCCATCTCTAGGTTCAAGCCAATGTTATTTGCATCTGCCGAATAGATTCTACTGGAAGCGATCACTCCGGCGATTCCTGCCATTAAGCCACAGATCACATACGTTACAAATTTGATCATTGTAGAATTAAGTCCTACCAAGCGAGATGCCGTTCCATTGATCCCGACGCTCTCGATATATAATCCAAGCGCCGTCTTCTTAAGCACTAAGTGCACTAAAAGTACAACAATGATCGCTAAAAAGATTGGCACCGGCACTGGAATTTTGCCAATGTAACCACCAAACACTTTGTAGGAACCAACTCTTACATAAGTGATCTGTCCGGATGTAATGAGCTGTGCAATGCCGCGCCCTGCCGTAAACAAGATCAATGTAGCCACCATTGGCTGGATGTTAAGCTTTGCTACCAAAAATCCATTGAAAGCTCCACATAATGCAGAGGCTAACAGTGCAGCTACAACTCCTAAAGCAAGTGGTGCCGCCAACGCATCGACCGACACCTTTCCACCGGATAATATCTGGCAGCAAACTGCTGCTGCCACCGCCATCACAGCGCCTACGCTGATATCCTGTCCACCGGAAGCCGCTGTAACCAATGTCATGCCAACTGCCAATATAACAAGCTCCGATGCTCGGTTTACAATATCTACAACATAGCCATACAATACGCCATTGTTAATTGAGATCTTGAAAAAATCCCGGTGTCGTGATCAGATTGACCAACAACACAGCAATCAAACAAACGATCGGCAAAAACAAGCGCATTGATGTGACTGCCTTTACCTTTTCTTTTACATTACTCATTGTTGTCACCTCCCGCTATTGCCTTCATGATATTTTCCTGTGTTAATTCATCTCCGGCAACTTCTCCTACCTTTTACCATCTCGCATAACTCCCATTCTTGTGCAAGTACGAAGCATCTCCTCCACCTCAGAAGAAATAAAAGTTACTGCCATTCCCTGATCTGCGAGATCAAGCACCAATTTCTGAATTTCCGTTTTCGTACCAACATCAATACCTCTCGTCGGCTCATCCAAAATAAGATAATCCGGATCAGTCAATAGCCAACGTCCAATGATCACCTTTTGCTGATTACCACCAGACAGGCTCTTGATCGGTGTCTCACGGCTCGCTGTCTTGATCTGAAGCAGATCGATATATTTATCTGCTGCCTCTTCCATTTCCTTTCGGCTCATCGGATGAAACATACCTTTCTTTTGCCTGAAGTGCAATGATCATGTTTTCACGCACCGCATCTGCTGTCTTGCCAGAGAAACCTCTTCCAGCTTCTGGGTAGCTGAAGCATCAATTTCAAGACTCTTAAGCAATTCTGTTGCACGTTTGTTCATTGTACGCCAGTCAATAAATCCTGCTTTTCTTGGTTCGCGTCCAATAAACAGATTTTCTGCCACCGTCAGGTTCGGGCAAAGGTTAACTTCCTGATATACAGTACTGATACCATTGTTCTGTGCGTCCTGAGGTGATTTATTAATAATCGGACCGTCTTTTCCATCCAGACGGATCTCGCCATTTTCAAATTCATGTACACCGGTAAGAACCTTGATCAGTGTAGATTTACCTGCACCGTTCTCACCCATCAGAGCGTGAATTTCGCCCTTGCGAAGTGTAAAATCAACATGCTGCAATGCTTTTACACCGGGAAATGTCTTGGAAATATCCCGCATTGTAAGTACAACATTACCCTCCATACTCTTCCACCTGCTTTCCTTTTTTTCAATAAAGAGGGCGTAGTATAAATATCCGGCACATTCCGATTATTATCTACCACGCCTCTCTATTCATTCACCCTTATGTGTCTGTCAAATTATATATCCGACTTTCCTAATGC
>VOFE01001658.1_pt1 | contig 28001 bp, 49 predicted proteins | sample 5384071 | NCBI WGS metagenome assembly VOFE01 (sample SAMN12384724, study PRJNA508395) | human gut metagenome | isolation source: healthy gut D | host: Homo sapiens
CCCCCGTCTACGGCCTGTACAAGGCAGAGCTGAACATCGCTGACGTGACCTACGTGGTAGAGGGCAACAACCCCTCCATCCCCGAGCTGGGCTCCGTGCCCCCCACCGATGTGGACCGCGCCGTGGCCAACCTGGTGGTGCCTGAGATCCCCAACGGCGCCTGCCTGCAGCTGGGTATTGGCGGGATGCCCAACACCATCGGCGCCATGATCGCCCAGTCCGATCTGAAGGACCTGTCCGTCCACACCGAGATGTATGTGGACGGCTTCGTGGACATGGCCGCCGCCGGCAAGATCACCGGCCGGAACAAGGCCCTGGACAAGGGCCGCCAGGTGTTCGCCTTTGCCGCCGGCACCAAGAAGATGTATGATTACGTGAACATGAACCCCGAGGTCATGGGCGCCCCCGTGGACTACACCAACGATGTGCGGGTCATTGCACAGATCGACAACTTCATCTCCATCAACAACGCCATCGACATAGACCTGTTCGGCCAGATCAACGCCGAGTCCGCCGGCATCAAGCACATCTCCGGCACCGGCGGCCAGCTGGACTTCGCCATGGGCGCCTACCTGTCCAAGGGCGGTAAGTCCTTCATCTGCCTGTCCTCCGCCATGAAGGGCAAGGATGGCCAGCTGAAGTCCCGCATCGTCCCCACCCTGACCCCAGGGCTCCATCTGCACCGACCCCCGTTCCACCGTGCAGTACCTGGCCATGCTGCGCCTGGGCGGGACGGTGTTCGGCTTCGCCGATCCTAACTCCTCTTCCGTTGCCAAGGGCGAGACGCTCAAGGACACCGTCAAGATGGTCTCCGGATATGCGGACGTGGTCGTGATGCGCAACCCTCTGGAGGGGGCTCGGCCAAAGCGGCGTCCCTTTACTCCAATGTGCCGGTGATCAACGCCGGCGACGGCGGCCATATGCACCCCACCCAGACCACTGCGGACCTGACCACCATCACCCGTCTGCGGGGGGGCGTGGACGGCCTGTGCGTGGGCCTGTGCGGCGACCTGAAGAACGGGCGTACGGTGCACTCCCTCATCAAGGCCCTGGCCAAGTTTGAGGGCATCAAGTTTTTCCTCATCGCCCCCGGGATCTGGCGTTCCCGAATATATGCGGGTCTTCATGCGTGAGAACAATATGTGGTTCACCGAGGTCACCGGCCTGGAGGCAGTCATCCCCCAGCTGGACGTGCTGTACATGACCCGCATCCAGAAGGAGCGCTTCGTAGACCCTCTGGAGTACGAGCGCAACAAGGGCATCTATGTCCTCACCCGCCGCAAGCTGGAGCGGGCCAAGCCCAGCATGCTGGTCATGCACCCCCTCCCCGGGTGGACGAAATCACGGTGGATGTGGACGACGATCCCCGCGCGGTCTACTTCGAGCAGGCCCGGTACGGGATGTTCGCCCGCATGGCCCTTCTGGAGCACCTGGCCCTCCAACCCGGGATGACGCTCCTCCCGCTGTGGAGATCGGAACCAAGCCCGTCTGTACCAACCCCCGCTGCATCACCCAGACGGAGCACTACCTGCCCCCTCTGGTCAAAAAGATCGGCGGCGTGGACTGCTGCGGCTTCTGTGACGCTGCTCTGTGCTAAGATTTGATCTCTCCCTGTAAAAATGCCGTTAATTCCGCCTCTTTTCTCTTGACGCAGGCCCTCTTTCCTTTATCCTTTTTATCATCCCGCCCCTCAGCGGGAAAGGATCGCCGGCCGCTCCCATTCGGGGTCGGACCGGCTCGAAGGGGTTATCCGCGTTTATGGACACAGACAGCGACTGCGCCCGACCCGATTTATTACTGTAAAAAGCACAGCTGCCCTATCCAGTATAGGGCCGGCTGTGCTTTTTGCATCCTGATGTCCAATTTTGAGGAGGAACGATCCGTGTCAACTATTGCCATACAACTGCTGGTCCAGGTCATCCTGATCCTGATCAATGCCTTTTTGCGGCTACCGAGATCGCGGTGGTGATCTCCCTCAACGCAAACAAGCTGCGGATGTTGGAAGAGAGGGGGACAAACTGGCTCCCAGGCTGCTGAAAATGCTGGAGCAGCCAGCCGGCTTCCTCTCCACCATCCAGATCGGCATCACGCTGGCCGGTTTCCTCGGCTCCGCCTTTGCGGCGGACAGCTTCTCCGAGTATCTGGTCCGCTGGATCTGTGAGGATCTTGGCTTTACCGCCTCCCCATCTCCGTGGTGGATACCTTCTCGGTGGTCGTCATCACTCTGATCCTCTCCTACTTTACTCTGATCTTCGGCGAGCTGGTCCCGAAACGCATCGCCATGCAGAAAGTCCCTGGAGATGGCGTCTCTCTTGCCGGGTGGTCTCCACGCTTGCCTTCATCGCCCGGCCTGTGGTGGCCCTTCTCTCCTTGTCCACCAATGGAGTGCTCCGTCTGCTCCGCATGAAGACCGAGGACGAGGAGGAACAGGTCACCGAGGATGAGATCCGCATGATGATCGACCTGGGTAACGAGAACGGAGCCATCGATGCGGAGGAGAAGGAACTGCTCCAGAACGTCTTTGGATTCGGCGACCTCTCGGTCAGCGACGCCATGACCCGGGTAGGCGATGTCACCGCTATTCAGGTGGACACCCCGCCCGGCGAGGTCCTGGACGTCATCCGCGCCACCGGGCTGTCCCGCTTCCCGGTCTATGGCAGCGATCTCAATGATATTTTGGGCATCCTGAACGCCGGGATCTTCTGCTGGATACGGGTGTCGAGGGTTCGAGTCCCTTTACCCACCCCACTGAATATCAGGGATTGGGAGCGATCCCAATCCCTGATTCTTTTTCCACACAGGGGTGTAGCCAAGTGGTAAGGCAAGGGACTTTGACTCCCTCATCCGCTGGTTCGAGTCCAGCCATCCCTGCCACGCCTTTCCGGATGGCCCCATCCTTTTTTCATATGTGCCACGCTCCGTTAGCTCAGTCGGTAGAGCACCTGCCTTTTAAGCGCCGCCGGTGTTGCCATCAATGGTGGTGATGTAGGTCCCATCCCAGCTCTCACAGATGCCAACATGACCGGCGGAGCTCTTGCCGGAGAAGTTGAAGAACGCGATGTCTCCCGGCCGGTAGTCAGTCACCGCCTGCTTCTTGTGGAAGGACATCAGCGTGGGACAGTAGGCGGCTCTCTCCGCCGCCGTAGTACAACTCGGGGAGCCCCCGGCCTCCCGGAACACCCACCAGACGAACACGGCGCACCGGGGTATTTTCCGGACACCTCCCGCCCATAGTAGACGGTGTTATACTTCACGTTGTCACTGTTGGCCGGGGATTCTCTGGTCCCGATCTGCGACCGGGCGATCTCCAATATCTTTTCAGCGGTTGCCATAGTGCGCCTCCTCACTTCTGTGCCTTGATCCACTCCGCCTGCTCCATCAGCTGCACCAGTTTGTCATAACCGAACATTGCGGAGAAGGCTACTAGGAAGATGAGGGCGATCAGCGCCACGATCATCCAGCCGGTGATGGCAAAGCGGTAATAGGACCACAGGCCGAAGCCCGCCCCTACCGTTACGACTGCGGCCACCAGGAAGGCCAGCAGGTTGGTGGGGAAGCATATCGTACAGCAGGCTCTTGAGCACCTGTACACGATGATGTTGGTCACCAGGGTCAGCGCCAGCACCAGGGCCAGCAGCATGGGCAGATAGTTGGTCAGTTCATTCATGGGTCGTTTCCTCCTTTTTGCCGGATCTATCCGGCCAGTTGTTATGTTTGCTCAGGTTCTCAGTATGGATTTGATGGCGTAAGCCAGGATCACGGTAATGATCTCTGTGACGGCTTTCCCGGATAGCTGTTCTGCGATCTGCTCACGGCCCAGATAGGCCAGCAGATAGGAGCACCACACCCAAGCGCAGCCATTGCACAGGCACAGCCAGACGGTGGCCTTCATGGTCTCTGTGCGGCCCCTTTTTGGACCGGTGGGTGGACAGCCACCACAGCCCCAGACAGAACACGCACCCCAGTGCGAAGGCCGCTGCCGCGGCCAGGATCACAGTGCTGCTCATGTCCGGACCTCCGATTTTAAGTCCCGGATGTCGTGCTCCGCCTCGGTCATGCGCCCCTCCAGCTTGTAGGTGCGCTCCACCACCTTGTTGTGCTCGCTGACCTTCCGCTCCAGCTGCTCGATGCGGTAGGTGGTCAGCTTGTTGGCCACCAGGATGCCGCCAAAGGTCCCCGCCAGCGTCCCGATCAGCGACATCCCCGCCACAGCCAGCGTCGTCAGATCCATCCCTCTCCCCCTCCTTTCTCTGAAAGGCCCACAGCGTTCTCCTCTCCAAAGCTCTGCCCGCCCCGGCGCCCCTACCACTCCCAGCCCCGGCGCCAAAATTGTATGTTCCCGTCAATCCAATTTCACAAAAAACAGCAGAAGGGGCGCCAGTGTGCGCCCCTTCCAAACGATCGCTTCCATCTTGTTTGGGCAGCTTCCCCTTGTGGGAGAGTGGCTCGGCCCACACTGTGTCCCCAAAAGCCTTTCCCTCTAGAGGGAAGATGGCACGGCGAATGCCGTGATGGATGAGGGGTGTCCTTCTGCCAAGTTTGCCTCAGAAGGCAGGACGGGTCCTAGGACCCGCCCCAACGCGAACCGCAAGCATATAGAGATTCAAAGCAAGAAAAAGAGCCCCCGGGCCTGTCGGCCCGGGGACTCCTGTGCAGGGAATATTTTGATCTTACGGAACGATCAGACCTCGTCCGCCTTCACATCGACCTCGCCGATGACGAACTGAATCACCAGCCACCAGCGCCGTCCGCAGCCTCATCCAGGGTGAGGGCGGGGCGGTCTAGGCCAGCGGCCACAGTCAGCTCGATACAGCTTGCCAGTAGTGGGTGTCTGTACCAGTCACCACGAGAGTCTCGCCAGCAAGGACATATACTTTGTCGTCGCTGTTGGTATCCGTGATCTCACTGGTCCTGCCAGAACCACTGCGCACATACTCGATCTTGGCGATATTAGAAGTGATCTCGACCTGGGTAGCGGCGCTCAGCTCGACATCCGCACTGACAGTCACATTGGAAGTCAGTACCGCGTCGGCAGCGACAGAGCCATCGGTGGTGTTAATGACATGCTTGTCAGCAGGCAGGGTGGTATAATCCAAACTCTTGCCATCAGCCACATAGCTGCCATCGGTAACGGTCATGGCGTTGTCACTGGTCTTCACAGAGGTGAAGCCATTCAAGTGACCTTCCATGCCTTGCTCAGAGTGACAGCTTCGGCGGGCATCTCATACTTGCCGGACACGTCCGCGTCGCCAACTTCAGTCCCCTCAATGACGGCCGCGTCAGCATCACCAGCGGCCACGGTCAGCTCAAGGCCAAAGGCCACATCGCGGCTACCGCCAGCAGGCAGGGTAACGGAGGTCCCATCATCCTTCTTGTAGGAGGCAGTCACATCGGTACCAAGGGTCAGAGTCTGGGCAGCATAGATAGCCGCATCGGCGGTGCCAACAGTCCAGGTGGTGCTGTCAGCGGTTGCAGTATTGGAGCGTGCTTAAAGTCGTTGGGGCGTCAACAACAATGTACTTGCCGGTCTCGGACTCCACAGTGATTACGGTGCCAGCGGTCCAGGACCAGTAATTTCGTTGCCGTCAGCGCCCTTCAGAACGATACCCCCGGCCAGCGGTGATGGTGTGCAGGCTGTCCCCAGCGGCAGGAACATCGGTCAGAGCAACATCCTTGCTCATGACAAAGGACAGTTTGTTGGTGGTGCCGTTGGCGGTCACATCCACACCGTCCATCATGAACTTTCCGCTCGAAGTAATCTCTGTATCCGCAATGATGACGGTCGCACCCTCAGCAATGTTCTTATAGATATTGGTGGTACCGTCCATGGTGGCAGTACTCTCATCTGCAGACTTCACAACGCCGTTCACATAGACCATAGCGGAGGTAGTTTTGGTGTAATCGCCGCTCAGGGTCAGGGTGTACTCAGCGGGAGCCGCAGGCTCATTCTTCAGGGTAATGGCGATGTCGGTCTTGTCCTTCACCTTGAAGCTGATGGCGACAGACTTCCGTCCGCGGCTACGGTGTAGTCAGCGGCGGCGATGCCGGCCACAGTGTCGATCAGCTTGCCAGCGGGGGCGGTGTAGGTGTAGGAGTAGGTCTCGCCGGCCTTCAGGGTGGCGGCGGCGGCGCTCACGGCGGTGCCGTCAACGGTCAGGGAGATGGCCTTGTACTCGGACTTCTCCTGCTTGACGATGTACACCAGCTCGGCGGGGTCATCGCTGTCGTCGGGCTTGGCAACATAGGCATAGGTGTAGTAGTCGTCGTCCTCTTCCATGTCCTTCAGGTCGCCAACGCGCACGTCAGCGGAGCTCTTCAGGTCCTTGCCGTTGTTCTTCAGCTCATAGGTGGCCACAACGAAGATGGTCTCGCTGTTGGCGGTCCACTGGTCGGCGTTGCTGTCGCCCAGGGAGAAGGCTCTGGAGCCCACCACCTCGGGGACCGCGCTGACCGCGATCTTGTCCGCGTCGGTGACCACGCCGGAGCCGTTGGTGCGGTTGACCACATACAGGCCGGACTTGCCGGTGGTGATTTCCTGGTGGGCATCGGCGGTGAAGATCAGAGTGGTCTTCTCGCCGTCCACATACACGGTGGCTTCCTTGTACATCTTGTTCTTGTCATAGGACTCATAAGCTTCCCAATCAGCCACATAGAAGTAGGTCTTGTTGCTGTTGGAGGCCTCGCCGGAGTAGACGAAGACCACGTCCAGGGCGCCGTCGCTGTTCTTGTCGATGGCCCAGAACTTCACAGGATCGGTGGCATCGTTGTCCACGTAGTCGGGGACGTTCTCGAAGCCGGTGTACAGGACCTTCTCATCGGTGTCGATGAAGGCGGTCTTCTCGTCCACGATGTACTTGGTGCCGTTCACATAGATGAAGGCCTTGTCGCTGTTGATGGCGGCGGTGTTGTTTCCGTTGCCGACAGCGTGATCCTCGGTATCCTTGTAGTTGTTGTCCTCATAGAGGTCGCCGTCATCGCGGTCGTTCACGTTCGCGTAGGGCAGGATCTGACGCAGGGTGTAGACGTCGTCACACTGGTCCAGGCGAAGACGTGCTCCTCCAGCTTCTCCTGGATGTTCTCTTCCGCATTTTCGCCAGTCAGAACGAAGTCCTGTCTGTCGGAGTGCAGGTCGATGTACTCGTCATCGATCTCCACGGTCTTGGCGGTGCCGTCGGTGAAGACGACCTTGGCGGTGATGGTCTTCAGGGACACGTCAACGGCGTCCACATACAGGTAGTTGGCATAGTAGTCATCCAGGGCGATGAAGCCGATGACATAGCCGTTGGGGTCCAGGAACAGGCGGTAGCCGATATCCAGGGTGGGGTGCTTCTCGTTGATGCCGTCCACATCACCCTCGGTCCCACTTGGAGTAGTTGTACTGGTTGCCCGTCGTCCAGCTTGACGTAGTTGCCCTGATCCTCCTCAGGATCGGCGTCCTTCTTGACGCGGGTCACGAGTGCCCTCGGCGGTGGCGGGATCGTTGATGGTGGCCACGAAGGCGTCGCCGTCCTCGTCCACATCCACAGTGACGACAACATAGTCGTCCTCAGCGAAGCCCCTTGCAGTAGATCTTCCGGGTGTCCACGGGTCGCCCAGGGGGTCCTGGGTGCCCAGCATGCGGACGGTGGCGAACTCGCCGTCATCGTCGGAGCGGATGTCGGTGATCTCGGCCAGGTAGTAGTTGATCTTCACCACGGTGACGGTCTCGTTGACCTCGTCAACATAGATTTCGGTGGTGGCACCCTTGTCGGTGTACTCGTAGGTGGGGTCCTTTTCGTTCTCGGGCCGGCCGGCAACCTCCTGCTCGGCGCCGTCCACATAGGCGACCCAGTCATAGACATAGTCGCCCTTCTCGGTGCCCTCGACGACCGTCTTGCCCAGGTCCTTATAGATCACGTTCTCCTTGGTCCCGGCAGTGTAGACATAGTGGGGGGGTGTCGGCCACGGTGATGATCTCGTCATCGGAGGTCATCTTCACGTTCTCAGGCTTCAGGCTGCCGTCCTCATTGAGGCCGTAGGAGTCATTGCCCTCGGTGGTGGCGGAGGTGCCCCGGTAGGAGCCGGTGCCCCAGGTGGTGCCGGGACGGCCGTAATCGGTGTTCTCGTTGGTCTTGTAGACCAGGTCGAAGTTCTTGTAGCCCAGGGTATCGGTGTAGTAGAAGGTCAGGGGTAGATGATACCCTTGTTCTCGTTGTAGTACACGCCCAGCAGCTCGTTGTACTGAACGGGCACGGCCTTGGTCAGGGCGTTGAACACCAGCTCAGCCACGTTGTCGCGGGTCAGGCCCTCGTTGGCGGTCAGCTTCAGGTCGCCATACAGGCCCAGAGCGGTGCCCTTGGCGGTGGCGGCCAGCATCCAGTTGTCGCCGAAGTCAGCGGCGTTCTGGAAATAGCCCAGGGCGCGGCACAGCATCAGCACGGCCTGCGCGGTGGTCACGGTGGCGTTGGGGTCAAACTTGCCCTCGCCCCGCCGGCCACGATGCCCAGGCTGGAGCACAGGTTCACATAGCCCTGCGCCCAGGCGGGGACGTCGGTGAACACATTGGTCTCCGCGAACTGGTTGACGTTCACGCCAGCGCCGTACAGCATGGTGCTGATGATGACCGCCATCTCGGCGCGGGTGACTACGTTCTTGGGGCCCGAAGGACCCGTCCTCGTAGCCGTCAAAGAGGCCGATGGCAGAGGTGACCGCCACGGCGTCCTTGTTGACGATCTCAGCGTTGTCGCTGAAGTCGTCAAGGCCCTTAGCGCTGGGCCCCGACCATCATGCCCAGGAGCATAACGGAAGCCAGAGCCAGGCTGAGCACGCTTCAGGTTTCTCATTGGATATTCCTCCTTTTATATTGACAAAAGTCGCTGTTTTCTGACAAACCGGGCCTTTTCAGAACATTTCGGCCCACTATGCCTGTACAACACTTCTGACACAGGAGGAATTGGTTATAAAAAGGGGAAGATCGGGGGAAAAATCCCTGAGATCACGCCTAAAAAAGTTTACATGGTAGACATTTGGTAGACACACGAAAACAAGAGGGGCGGCGAGGCCCTGAAACTCCAGGCCACCGCCGCCCTTTTTGGTAGACTTTTTGGTAGACATCGCGCTTTTTGTCAAGAATATGATTGGAGCTCTTACAATTATAATATGCTGTTTTTCATTTGCAAGGGACCTCAATCTCCTTCTGCCATTGCGGTAACCCACACCTACCTCAGTAAAAATATACTGGGGTTTCGCCGGGTTCTTTTCTAGTTTGCGACGGATCTTTGCCATATTGGCCCGCAGATTTTGAGTATCTCCTACAGCATTCGGCCCCAGATCTCTCTCGAATGATAAAATCATATGTCAAAACTTTTCCGGCATATTGGGTCAACAGAGCAACGATCCTATACTCACTCTGAGTCAGATGCGTTCTCTTCTCCCAGCCATACCAGATGGCTGTCAAAATCGACTCGCAGCCGGCCACCGGTAGATCCCTGTACGCGCCAATCCAGGATCGGCGGCTTGCGTCCTGGTATGGCGCAGAGCGGTGCGGATACGCGCCAGCAGTTCTCCTCCGCCGAAAGGTTTGGTCAGATAGTCGTCCGCGCCAAGATCAATGCTTCGATCTTGTCTCGTTCTCTGGTCTGGCAGATACCACTATAATTGGAACAACGCTCCACCCTCGAATACGTCGGATGATATCCACTCCATCCATATCTGGGGAGCCCCAGATCCAGAATAATCAAGTCAGGGCAGTAGGCGTCAAGCATCTGACACGCCTCTGTTCGGTATAGGCCTTGATGACATCATATCCATTGGCTGTCAGGACCGTTCCGATCAGATAGTTGATACTTTTCATCTTCGATCACTAAAATTTTTATCCTTTATGACCGCCATACTGCCGTTCTCCTTTAAAGGGGAAGCGTGAACCAAAACTCCGTGCCTCCCTCCAGCTGATTTCTGCCTTCAAAATTTCCTCCGTGCACCTTGATAATATCGCGGCAGACGATCAGCCCAATACCCATATTGTGTTTTTTATCTCCAGAACTGGTATCTGCCAATTCCATATAGTCCCTGCATAGATGCTCCAACTTTTCCTGCGGGATCCCCCCCCGTCGTCACTGACGAAAAACGGACCCAGTGCTTTCCCGCATCTACCCGAATCCGGATCTTCTCCGCCATCCCATGGATCACCGCATTTTCCATCAGATTGTATAGCACCTGCTCGATCAGCATCGCATCCATAGGCACTTCCAGCAGGACGTCAGGCACCTCTACTTCCACTGTGGTATTGGGGAAGTGCTTTTGGAATTTTTCCATTACCTCACCCACTACTTCCTCTGGCATCTCCGGACTCTTTTTCAAGTGGTAAGACGCCCCGCCTACACGGGTGATAGACAATAAATTTTCTACCATACGGATCATCCACTCTGCTTCACTGCACACATTGCGGAGCAGGGTCCTGTTCTCCTCATCGCTCAGACAATTTCCCGGACTGAGGATCGCCTCTGCTGATCCGATGATGGAAGTCAGCGGAGTCCGCAGGTCATGCCCCACTGCCCGGAGCAGATTGGCGCGCAGTCGCTCCCGCTCCGCCTCGATCTGGGCCTCCTCCTGCTCTTTGATATGGGTAGTAAGCGCGCTGGTCACGATAGAGACACTAAACAGTGTGACAAATGTGAATGGGTAACCAGCCCCCGCAGCTCAAACCGGTAATAGGGTTCCAAAGGCATAATTCACGACCACTGCGGCGATTCAGGCTCGCCGTCATCCCATAAAAATATCCATTGGTAGAACGGGCCACCACCAAGACACCTGTCACAAAAAGCAAGGCTGCATGGCGGTCATCCCCTACGGGCTGGGCAGCAGACCCAGGTCCAATACCACCGCCATGGTCACCACTAAAATCACGCTGTCCTGCCAGCAGAGGGACACATCCGCCTTATCTTACCGAGCACAGGCCCACCTCCCCCTTTCTAACCGGGTCAAAGTCAGTATATCATGGAACGCTTAAAGCGTTCAAGCCGGACGTATAAGTGCAAAAATGCCAGACAGCCCCGATCAGGGCTGTCTGGACATTGGCCGCGCCTCACAGCGTGGGGATCCCTGTATCAAATTTGGGGCAGCGGACCCGGACTGTCTTCAAATCATTGACTACCTGACTGATCTGAATGTCACAAGTCGCACTTAGCAAACGGTATGCATCCGGAAAATCAGTTTCAGTTTTTTCTCCAGAAAGGCAACTGTATCAGATACCGCCAATCGAATAGCATCGTCAAAGTCACAGCGGATGCTGTAAAATAGAGGGAACTTCCACTGTCTCGATGACCGGTCTGCTCACCGGCGGTCCTTGTAAAAGCGTGGTTTTGAGACAGATCCGGCCGGGTGTCTCGATCCCGGTCCCGCTTAATTCCCCGTCACCCATACAGGCGTGCAGGTCCCCACTGCCAGGCCGGCTCCTGGGACCGACACAGGAAGATAGACACGGGCCCCCGCCTTCACCATCTTCGTATCCATATTAGAGCCGTGATCCCCGGCACTGCACAGTGGATATCCAGGTCTGGGGGCTACCCGCACACGCCCACCATTGGGGTCAATGGGAGACGGATCTTGTCAGAAAAGCAGGCAAATCCATCCTCAATGGGAATCACCTTAGTGTCAGCCTCTGTGATCCGGTCCCCCAGTACGCCCAATCCCTTTGAGGTCACCATAACCCCCTGTCTGCCGAGCTCAATGGCCAGGATTTCCACACACAGGGTATCTCCGGCTTGGCACCCCGCACCTCGATCGGCCCAACAGAGCAGTCCATGATCGTGATATCGATATCCGGACGCTTTACCGAGGCGTCTGTGATCTGGCCGCTGTAACAGTCATCTGTCTCCACCCAGAAGGTCTCCCCCATCCTCGACGCTATATTGACAGGGATGCTCCGCATTGAAGCTGAAGATCACTTTGTCTTTAGGAATGACACGCATTGCATTTTCCCTCCCTCTTTTACCAGCCTGAGGGCAGGATCCCCACCAGATCCAAAACCGCATAGAGGGCTGCCGCACAGAAGAGCGTGATGATGAGCACCTGGACCCACCGCGCAGAGTACCAGCCGCACTTCCAGGGCGGCTCCATGTCGCCGTTTTTCCGGGCACTGTTTACCATCAGCGCAGGCAGAATGGACATAATGACACCACCGAAGGTCCCAGCCAGGTAAATGGCGTCTACAAAGCTGACCAAGCCGCTGTAAGCCAAAATGAATGGAGGCAGAGCCACACATGCCAGCGAGATCAGGCGGGTCGGCACATGATTCTCGCTCTTGAACTTGAACATGTCCACAATGTTCGTCAGCATAGAGCCGCCCACTGCCCAGTAAGAGGTCATCATGGCGCACAGGGCAAAAATGTTGGCTACAAACATTGCCCAGCTGCCCAGCGCCTGGCCCCAGGCGAGCGTCGCTACCTCCGTGACATTGTCCGGTCCAGTAAGGGAAATGACAGCCAGAGGGACCAGTGCCAGCAGTATCCCGGTGATCAGCATGCCGATGGTGACCGCTTTTGGGCAGTGCGCGAGCATTATGCCGCAGGCCGCGGGCCAGTTCAGGGACTGCATACTGGGCGATATAGCAGAAGATCGCCACGTTGAACACAGGCACCGCATAGGTCCAGTTGGTGTAGATCGCCTGGCTGATATCCGCTTTCCCAGATAAGAAGGAGACCCCGATAATAACGGCCAGCAAAACGATCATGCCGGTACTGATAAATTTTTCTGCCAGGCCGGTTGCTTTCAGTCCCAGCCACACTACTACTACGGCCGGCACAGTAAAGATCAGGCTTCCAAGTGTGGGGAGATCCCCAGCAGCTCAGCTAAAATTTCTCCGCTGCCGCTGGTATAGGAGATCATGCAACCAATGGAGTTGGCGCACACAGAAATAAAGACCAGTACCGCCCCAATTTTCCCACATATCGTTCTGCCAGCCCCGGCAGCTGCATGGGCTTTTTCGTGCGGAGGTAGTCTCAGCCACATACAGCATGGAGACCGTCGTAAATACCCCCGCGATAATAAGCCACATCAGCAGGATAGGCCATCCGGCCTTCCGGGAGGAATAAGCCAGTCCTAAAATACCGGCTCCGATATTTGCACCCACGATGATCATAGCTGCTTCCCAGAAGGTCAGCTTCTTCACGCTGAGCCCTCATTCCTCTGTAATTAAAACATTACTTTTTTCTTCGCCCATGTTCATCTCTCCTCAGCTTTTATTTTTTGCCGGAGTGGTATGATCTCATTATAGAAAGTCGGGCTCCAAAATTCAATTGATTTAGTTCACAATATTTTCACTAATTTTTATATAATAGCAACATAATCGCAACATTTTTTTTCTGCTTTTTTGTCTCCTTACAGGCCGCAGGCATAAAGCGCCCCTTAAGAGGCCCGAAAAGGGAGAGATCCCAAACTTTTTCAGGGCCTTAAAGGGGCTGTCTGCTTGCATTTCTTTCAGGTCCTCTGGGCCCTGGCCGGGTCTCCGGCCTCTTGGGAGGAAGCCCCGCCCATGCTGGGGACCAGCCAGACGCGGACCGGTGACGGCGGGACGGGGCATTCTGCTGTTCAGCACTCACCGGCCGCCAAATCCGCCGCCGCGGCCACCGCCGCCGCCAAAGCCACCTCCGAAGCCTCCGCCACGGCCACCGAAGCTTCCGCCACGACCGCCGAAGCTCCCACCAAAGCCTCCGCCGCGGGAACCGCCGAAGCCTCCCGCCGCGGCTGCCGCCGAAGGAGCCTCCGAAACCACCGCTGCCGCCAAATCCGCCGCCACGTGATCCTCCGCTCCGCGGACGGCTGCCGCCGCCGATCCCGCCAAATCCACCGGGGTCACCTGGTCCTCTGGGCCCTCTCGGACCTCCGGGCGGTGGCGGCGGAGGACGGTGCCAATGGCGCCGGTACCAGCCGTATCCCGGACCATGCCAGAAGAGGATAGGCCGGAACACATAGGGTGGGGAGGCCACCCCATAAAAACGTGCCCGGTAGCTGTTGTAGCGCGCCCGGTCGATGGCGGAGAGCACCATCAGGGCCGCCACCAGAAGGACCAGCAGGAGATCACCCCCATGGTCCGCTCATTGACCTGGTAGCTCCCTCCCCTCCGGCGTTGCCCAGTCCGAAGTTGTCTATATATACCTGGTTCATCTCCGCAAAGAAGGACAGCACACCCTCTTCAAAGCGCTGGGCACCGAAGTTGCTGGAAAGCATCCCATCCAGCCGGGAAGTCACACTGCTGGTCAGGATGGTGGAGAAGTCGTTGCCTGTAGCCACGTAATAGAGCTCGTCATCCACCGCAGCCACCAGCAGGGCGTCGCCCTGGCCCAGGCCGATCTGGGTCCCCTGGTCGTAAGCATAGCTTTCGATGTCCTGCCCATCCAGGCTGTCCACCATCAGTACGGCGATCAGACTGTTGTACCGATAGTCCCAGTTGGCGTTATAGAGGCTGATCTGCTCCTCTGCGGAGGAGGACAGCACCCCGGCCTGATCTGAGATCCAGGTGTCATACTCCGACGTGGACAGGGAGGTGTCCAGCGCGCCGGAGGCACTGTTGGATGTGTCTGTGGGCAGTCCGGGGACGGGAGCCCGCAGCTGACCCACGCCGATAGCCGCCACGACCATGATCACAGTCAGCGCTATGGCCACCCAAGTCTTTTTCAAAAAGTTCATCGTTTCACCTCACGCAGCGGGACAGGACCGCCGGCCTCAGCCTCTCAGCTCCAACAGCTTTTGCTTCAGCTCGCCCTCGATGCGGCCCAGCTCCACCTCGGCGGCCTTGCGCTTCTCGGCCCCCTCCCTCTGGATGTTCAGCACCTCGTCCAGCGTGGAGATCAGCTGCTGGTTGGTGTGCTGCAGGGTCTCGATGTCCACGATGCTCCGCTCGGCCTCCCGGGCGGTCTCGATGGTGCCCATCTTGAGCATATCGGCGTTCTGCTTCAGGAGCTCGTTGGTCATGTTGGTCACCGCGCTCTGGGCCGCGGTGGCCTGACGGGAATGCTCCAGGCCCAGGGCCAGGACCATCTGACTCTTCCACAGGGGGATGGTGTTCACCAGGGAGGACTGGATCTTTTCCACCATCAAGGTATCGTTGTTCTGCAGCAGCCGAGTCTGGGGGCCCATCTGGACGGAGATCATGCGGGTCAGCTCCAGGTCGTGGAGCTTCTTCTCAAAGCGGTTGCAGAGGTTGGCCATGTCGTTGTACTTCTGGGCGTCCTCCTGGGCCCCGGTCTCGGCGGCCTTCTTCTTCAGCTCCTCCAAGTCGTGGGCCCGGACATGCTCCAGCCGCTTTTTCCCCCGCGATGATATACATAGTCAGCTCTTTGTAGTACTTGGTGTTGAGCTCGTACATCTGGTCCAGCATGGCGATGTCCTTCATCAGCACCACCTGGTGGTTCTCCAGCACCCGCACGATCTTGTCCACGTTGACCTCGGCCTTGGCGTCTCGTCTTCATGGCCTCAGTTTATCCCGCTTCTTTTTGAAGAAGCCCAGGAAGCCGCCCTCGTCTTCCTCCTTGCCGAAGCCCTTCAGTTCCACCACTAGAGAGGACAGGGCCTCCCTACCTCGCCCAGATCCTTGGTCCGCACGTTGTTCAGTGCGTTTTCCGAGAAGCCGGCGATGTTCTTCTGGGCGGCGGCGCCGTACTGGAGCACCACGCTGGAGTCGGTGATGTCGATCTTCTGGGAGAACTCGTTCACCATCTTCCGCTCCGCCTCGGTGAGCTGGCTCTCATCCAGCTTGACGGCGTGAGCGTCCCGCTCCTTCTGGGCTGCGGCCTCGTCAGCCGGGTCCGCCGCTGCAGGCTCGAGGGTCAAGGTGGGGGCCTCCGGGGCGGCCGGTGCCGCGGCCGCAGCGGTGTCCGCCTCCGGCGTCAGAGTCAGCTGAGGGTCATATCCAGATTGTCGCTCATTGTCGTTTCCTCCTGTATCGTCACGTTTCTGATCTCATTGTCCTAGATATCACGGGACCTCGGTCCCCGCTTTCCAGAAGTCATATCCCGTCAGCACGGCCATCTCCATCGCCCCATGATCAGTTTCTCCACCTGTTCCACGGTCTCCCCCCCTCTTCTCGGCTCACAGCTCCAGGGTCACGCCTCCGTCTCCGTCCTTCTTCTGGCCGCCCAGCCCCTCCCGCTGGAGCATCTGCTCCATGACGGTGATATCGGTAGAGATGTCCAGTGCCTCATCCCCCGAACAGGGCGTCCAGCTGCCTGTCAAAAAGCCTGGGAGATGGTAGCCATCATCTGCTCCACCTTCTTCTTGGTGGCGTCGATATTTTCCCCGAGATGCCGGCCGCATCCATACGGTCATAGGCATTCAGGATCTTCAGGGTGGTGGGCAGATAGTAATCCAGAAACCGGCGGATCTGGGGCAGCTTTTTAGGCTGCTTCACCACCAGGTCGATGATCTTCCGGGTGACCTCCTCCAGATGATCGATCTGGGCGGAGATCTCCTCGTCCTCGATGCTGTCGTTCAGGCGGCGCATCTCACCCACCGCCCGGTCCCGCTCTTTGATGAGGGCGTCGATCTCCGGATCGCCGGTACTTTTAGGAGGTTCCTTCTTCTCGGGCTCCTCCTGTTTGTTCTCCTCCGGCTCTCCGGGCACCTCATACACCTTATTGGGGAAGAGGCCCTTCCCCACGATGAAGGCCGCCGCCGAAAGCGCCCCGCACAGCAGGTAATGGACCGGCTGGTACAGTGGGAACAGCAGCGCATAGGCCAGCCAGACCGCACCCACCAGATAGATGGGGACCACCGACCGCTTTACATGTTTTTCCATATCTGAACTTCCTCCACTTCCGCAGGCCGGCCCCTCCCCGGTCCGGCCTGCAAAGCTGCCTTCATATGTCCTGTTGTGAGATATTGTACCCCCACGGAGATGGGGTGTCAAGGAAATTAGCCGCAACTTCCGGCCGTCCAATCTGTGGTCTCAATTTTTTACATTCTCTGCGCCCTTTTCTAGAAAGACGAGAAATGCCGCCCCAAGTGGGGCGGCATTTCTCTGAAAAACACACACAAGAAGGAAGTGCAGGGGGCAAACTTAGGCGTTGTGGGACTTGGGTGGCTGGGGGGCGACGTACTGGCCGTTCTCCTTCTTGACCAGCTTGCCCTCCTTGACCAGCTCGTTGGGGCTGTAAATGTCGTTGATGTTCCAGCAGCCGGGGGTGGGCACCACGATGTTCTCCATGGGGGCCTCCACCAGGAAGGGCTTGCCGGCCTTGTTGGCCTCGATGGCCTTCTCCAGGGCGGGCTTGAACTCGTCAGCGGTAGAGCAGCGGATGGAGTCCACACCGTAGGCCTTGGCCACGTCGGCCCAGCAGGGGCTGTAGGACTCCCCATCGGGGAGTGTGGAACACGGTGCCGAACTTGGTCTTGTAGTTGGCGTTCTCCAGACCGGCGATGGTGCCGAAAGCGGAGTTGTTCATGACCACCCAGGTGCAGGCGATGCCCTTCTCACGGCAGTAGCCATGCAGGTGGGGTTGACGCCGAAGCCGCCGTCGCCGGTGAGGGTCAGCACGATCTTATCGGGGCAGCCAGCTTGCCGCCCAGGACGGCGGAAGCGCCGAAGCCCATGGTAGCCAGACCGGAGGAGTGGTGGATGGTGCCAGGAACGGTGATGTCGAACTCCTGGGCCACGCCGTTCTTGTTCCAGCCCACATCGGTGAAGATGATGGCGTCCTCGGGGATGACCTCCTTCACGTCCTTCAGGATGCGCTGGGGAGTCATGGGGAAGCGGCCGTCGTTGGCGATGGCGGCGGTGCTGGCCTTGGACGCGGCCTTGGCGGCAGCGATCTGCTCACGCAGCTCGGGGTTGCTCTTGCCCTCGGGGCAGATCTTCTTCACTTCCTCCAGGATCTGGGCCAGGCCGATCTTCAGGTCGCCGATGGCGCCGATCTCCACAGCGTAGTTGCGGCCAATCTCGTTGGGGTCGATGTCGATCTGCAGGAAGGTGGTCTTATCGGGATCGAAGGTGACGCCCTGATACCAGCTGGAGCTGTCGGCCTCGCCGAAGCGGGTGCCCAGGCCCAGGATCACGTCGGCATTGGTGGTCAGGGAGTGGGTGAACTCCAGGCCCCAGAAGCCGGTCTGGCCCACCATCAGGGGATGCTGGTCGGACAGGCAGCCCTGGCCGGCCAGAGTGCGGACCGGGGAGATCCAGGAACTCGGCCAGAGCGGCCAGCTCCTCGGAGGCCTGAGCCAGCAGGATGCCGCCGCCGGCGTGGAGGACGGGGTTCTTGGCCTCCACCAGCTTCTTGGCGATGGCCTTGGCGGCAGCGGGGTCCAGGGCGGGCTTCATGGTCACATGGCTGTCCTTGTAGGTGCGGGCCCACAGCTCCTCCTCCATCTCACGGGAGAACATGTCCATGGGCACGTCCACCAGGACGGGGCCGGGACGGCCGGCCTCAGCCAGACGGAATGCCTTGTCCAGGATGTAGGGCAGGGCCTCCACGTCGTCCACACGCCAGCTGCGCTTGCACACGGGCTTGAGCATGCTGTACTGGTCACCGTCCTCATGCATCTGGATCTCCTGATGGGGATGACGGCCGAAGTAGTAGCTGGGCACATCGCCCGCGATGACCACCATGGGGATGGAGTCCAGGGGAGGCGTTGGCCACGCCGGTGAGCACGTTGGTCAGGCCGGGGCCCAGGTGGCACATGACCACGGAGGCCTTGTGGGTGATGCGGGCGTAGCCGTCAGCCGCGGTGGAAGCCACGGCCTCATGCCGGGTGCCGATGTACTCGATCTTCTTGCTGCGGGAAAGGGCGTCCAGCATGCCGATGACGGTGTGGCCGCACAGTCCGAACAACGGTGACACCCCGGCGCTCCAGGTAGTCTACCAACAGGTCAGATACCAGTTTCTTGCTCATTGTGTGAAATCCTCCATATCATTTTTTGGATCAGCAATCTCTTATCAGGCTTTCGCCCGCTTCTCCCAAACAGTGTTCTCTGCCCGGCGGCCTCTCCCTCATTTCCTATGGAATCAATTCATAGATCAAGGGGAATTTTTGGTCCTTCCGCTTTGGCTATTTTTCAGCAACAGCCGCAGGGCATCTCTCTTTTTTCTGTCTACTACTACCATACAAAGAATAGTATATTCCCTCTTATTTGTCAAATAGCTAGTTTTCATTCATTGTTCAAATTCCTGCATGGGATGTGCCAAAAAGGCCGGCCTGTCCGAGGTGGGACAGGCCGGCCAAGTCTTTGTCCGGTCATTTCTGCTTCAGGAGCCCTCTTTCAGATTGTGCCGCTCCAAGAAGTGGTTGCAGATCAGGCCGCTGCGGATAATAAAATCCCGGAAATATTCGGCGGCGGGGGCATATACTGCTCCTTGTTCCATTGGATATACAGCTTCCGCGCGGGGATCTCGTTTTCGATGGGCAGCACCTTCACATTGTAGGGGTCCCGCCCAGGGGCCTGGGAACGATAGCGACGCCGTGATTGGCGGCCACCATGCCGTACATAATGACGTCCTGGGCTGTCTCCATGGTAAATCTTGGGCTGGATGCCCAGGCTCCGGAACAGCTCGTCGGTGACGGAGCGCAGCTGGCAGTTGTTGTCGAAAGAGATGAAGGGCTCCCCGTCCAGCTCCCGCAGGTCCACCGACTCCCGCTGAGCCAGCCGGTGGCTCTCCGGGACCAGCAGGACGATCTGGTGCTCACCGATGAGGGCCCCCTTCCACCCGGGGGTCGTCGATTTTAGTACAGAAGAGCAGGTCGATCTCCCCGGCCAGCAGCTTGTCCCGCACTGCATGAAGGTGGCCTCCTGGTTGAACTGGAGGCGCACCCCCACCCGGTTGGTCTCGGATAAATAGCGCACGATCAGCTCAGGCGCGAACTCCGCCAGGGAGGAAAGCAGGCCATTACCACCGTGCCGCTGTTTGGGTTGATATAGTCCTGGAGTCGGGCCACTCCGGTGTCCAGCAGGTTCAGGGCCTGGGAAACATAGGGGAGGAACAGCTCCCCATATTTGGTCAGTTTGATGTTGCGTCCCTTTCGAACAAAAAATTCCACATTCAGCTCGTCCTCCAGCTCCTGAATGGAGTGGCTCAGGTTGGACTGACTGACATACAGCTTTTCCGCCGCCCGGGTGTAGTGCTCCAGCTCGGCGATGGTCTTGAAATATTGCAGCTGCCGTAAATTCATACGGCGCTCCCCCTTTCTGTCCCGGATCTTAATATATTGCTTCAATTATGCCATAATTCGATGAAAAAAATCAAATATATTTTTCAGTTCGGGACAGAAAAAGCATATCTTATCGGTCTGACCCGGCCTGCGCCTGCTTTGCCAGCTTGCGGGTCTCCAGGGTGCTGAGGATGACATCAGCGGAGATGAGCACCAATCCCACCAGGAAGGAGGGGGTAAAAGTCTCGTTCAGCAGCAGTATGCCCAGCAAGGCAGAGAACATGGGCTGGAGAGGGTAAAAGAGGGGCAGGTGCTGGCGGGCAGCTCGGCCAGACTGGCCGTCCAGGTGTACTGGGCCAGCCCGGGCCCACCAGCCCCAGATAGAGCACCACCAGGATGTTGGCGGAGCTCAGGCCGGTGCCCCCTGCCTGCACCGCGGCCGCCACCCCCGTGGGGATGTGGAAGATCAGACTGATGACCATGCCGTAGGCTGTGACCAGAATGGGGGATACTTGGCGGTGAGCTGGCGCATGAAGACAGAGGCCACGCTCCAGGTGACCACTGCCGCCAGCACCACCAGGATGCCCGCCATCTCCCTGGCCGGTGGCGCCGGTGGTGATGACGAAGGTGCCCACCAGTGCCAGCACCAGACATAGCACCTTGGTGGGGGGTAATCTTTTTCCTTCAGGTGGAGGGCAGCGAAGATGGTGACCCCCACTGGTGTCACCGAGTTGACCAGGGAGGCCATAGAGGCCCCGGTGAGGAGATCCCCAGCTGGATGAGGAAGATAGTGAGGAAATGGCCCTGACCCCCCACCCCGGCAAAGTATTTCCAGTCCGCCCGGTCGATCTTCACGCCGAAGTGCTTCCGGGCCATGAGCATCAGGGGAAAAGAGGCCACAAAACACCGCAGGCAGCCCAGCAGGGGGCGGGCACATCGTCAGAGATCAGCTTCCCCCACGTACACGCTCCCCAGAAGAAGAAGGTGACAAACAGAAGCAGAAATGCCCGGCTTTTTCTTCAGCAGCTCCATAAACGCTCCTCTCAAAACACAGCAGTCTTTCAGCGGATCAGATCTGGCTGGACGCATGGGACCGCCTCCGGAATATTTCTCTGCCGGGGAGCAGACCCACAGGGCCACCCAAAGGAAGAAACGGACCGGCGCCGCTGGGGCGCCGGCCCGTTGAAATTCATGGGTACGCGCTTGTCCGCAGCTGGGGATCAGGCCCCGGCAACAGCGGCCAGCTCGTCCTGCAGGATGGTACCCAGACCGTCGACCTCGCCGTCGATCTTGGTGTACAGGTCCTGCACGCCCTGCAGGTTCAGGATCTCGTCATAGAACTCGGGAGCGTACTCCACCATCTCCATGCCGCCGGCAGCAGGGTGTCCTTGCTGCTCTTATCCAGCTCGGTCAGAGCGGGACGCAGCTCGGCAATGGCCTCTTCCCACAGCCTGAGTCAGGGCATCCTGATACAGGGGTCCAGGCTGTTGAACTTGTCATTGTTGATGATGATCTGGTTCAGGTACAGGATGGTTGGTGAAGTTCAGGTACTTCTGGACCTCCTGGAAGTTGGAGGTCATGCAGGTATCAGCGGCGTTCTCCTGAGCGTCGATGGTGCCGTTCTGCAGGAGATGTACACCTCAGGCCAGGCCAGAGGAGTGGGGCAGCGCCCAGAGCAGACCAGAAAGCCATGTGGTTCTGGTTCTCCATGGTGCGGATCTGCAGGCCCTTGAACGCATCCAGAGTGTCCAGCTTCACATTGGAAGTGGTCAGACGGTAAGTGGCGTTCTGCAGGTAGCCCAGGATCTTCATGTTCTTCTCTTCGTACTTGGGGCAATGGCCTTCAGGAACTCGCTGTCATCGCCGTTCAGCACCTGGTCGATGGTGTCGCCGTCATACTGAGCGAAGACCATGGGCAGATCGAACACGGCCACGGCGGGCACGAAGGAGACGGTGGGGAGCGGTCTGCAGCACCACATAGTCAGGGTGCCGTCCAGCATCTGCTGCTGGATATCCATGTCGCCGCCCATCTCGCTGTTGGGATAGTACTCAACGGTCAGCTGGCCGCCAGTGATGGCGTCCACCTTCTCGGCAACCAGCTCGCCCAGCTGCTGGGCAGCGGCGCCCACGCCGGCGGAGTCAGCGCCGCGCAGGACCACGGGGTCCAGGCTGGCGTAGTCAGAACCGGTGCTGGCAGCGGGGGGTGCTGGTAGCAGGGGTGCTGGCAGCGGGGGTGGAGCTGGCGGCGGGGGTGCTGGTGTTGCCGCCGCCGCAGGCGGCCAGGCCCAGAGTCATGGCGCCAGCCAGGACAAAGCTGCAAATTTCTTCATGTTTGTTTCCTCCTCTTAAATGGTATGTTTTATTTGTTCCTTGCCCGGCCGGCCATTGGCCGGCCGGGTCAAGGGGTGAACCGAAGTCAGTGGTCAGCGGCCCAACAGTGCCAGGCTGACAGGCTCCACATAAGTAATGAGAGCCAGGGCCAGCAGGGAAAGCGATGATGAAGGGGACCGCGCGCTTGGCGACAGCCATAGGCGGCTCCTCCGCCAGGTTTCCGGCCACGAACAGGTCCAGGCCGAAGGGAGGCGTGGCCAGGCCGATGGACAGACAGCACACCAGGATGACGCCAAAGTGGACGGAGTCCACGCCCAGGCCTGCACAGCGGGCAGCAGGATGGGGGCCAGGATAACGATGGCGGGGCCGGTATCCATGACCATGCCCAGGATCAGGAACAGGATGACCAGGACAGACAGGACGCTCCAGGAAGTGGTGAAGTTGCCCACGATGAAGTCCTCGATCACCTTGGTGGCGCGGGTCAGGGACAGCACGCGGCCGAAAGCGGTGGCGAAAGCCAGCACGAAAGGCCAGGCCGCCGTAAGTCTTGACAGAGCTGGCCAGGAAGGAGATCAGGTCCTTCAAAGGAGATGGGGCGGTACACCACCAGGGAGACGAACAGAGCGTAGAACACGGACACGCAGGCCGCCTCAGTGGGGGTGACGATGCCGGAGTAGATGCCGCCCAGCACGATGATGGGGCACAGCAGGGCGAAGAAGCTGTCAGCAAACAGCTTCAGGAAGCCGTTGCCCCGCAGCTCGGACATCTTGGCGCGGATGCGCTGCTTGTCCTCACCCTTGGTGATGCAGAAGATCACCGCATAGGCCATCATGAACAGGCCAATCAGGATGCCGGGGATGACGCCGGCCTTGAACAGGTCGCCGGTGGAAACGCCGGTGGCCAGGGGAGTAAGAGCACGAAGGGGATGGAGGGCGGAATGATGACGCCCAGGCCGCCGGCCACGGCGATCAGGCCGGCGCTCCAGCGCTTCTCATAGCCCATTTCCACCATGAAGGGGATGCACATGGAGCCGACGGCGGCGGTGGTGGCCGGACCGGAGCCGGAGATGGCGCCGTAGAACAGGCAGGTCAGGATAGCCGCACAGGGCACACCGCCGGGGATGTTTCCTACGAAGTAGGAGAAGAAGTTGAACAGCCGGCGGGAGATGCCGCCCTCTGCCATGATGACGCCGCCCAGGATGAACAGAGGCACCGCCAGGATGGGAGTGGAGTCAGCACCGGACGGTGTGAAGTTGATCAACTGGTCCACCGGTGCTCCGGCGTTCATAAAATACTGGGGAACAGGGTGCCCAGGCACATGGCCACGCCAATGGGCACGGACACGGCGATCGCGATCAGAAATACGATAAATACCATTAATGCTGCCATTAGTTCGCGCCTCCTTCCAGATCACCCTTGGCCGCGGCGGCCTCCTCGGCGGCGTCCGCCATAGCCTGCTCCAGAGTGGTCAGTTCCTTCTTATTGAAGTTCATGACATGAAGCACGACCTGCTGGATGCCGCGGATGACACCAGGCCGAAGCCGATCAGCAGGCAGATGTACACAGCGGCCATGGGCAGCTCCATGGCGGGAGAGGTACGGCCGCTGTTCAGGGCGTTTTGGATCACAGTGATGGATCCGTTGAAAAACAGCGCCATCACCACAGTGTTGATGAGATCGATCACGATGTTGATCGCGTTGCGGGCCTTGGTGGGCAGCAGGTCCACCAGCACGTTCACGCGCAGCATGTTGCCCTTGCGCATGGTGTAGGGCAGGGAAATGAACACGCTCAGATCCAGCAGTAGCGGCAGAACTCCTCCGGCCAGGAAAGGGCGGCGAAGAAGGTTCTGGCGATGATCTGCAGCATAGTGATGCAGGAGATGAGGACCAGGAAAAAGACCAGGAAGGTCTCTTCAAAGTGCTCATCCAGCCATTTGATGACTTTCATGTTTTACCTCCTCTTTACTACTTACAACGTCTTTCACCGGGCTGTTCCCGGCGGCAGACATGTCCGGCGGGGGGCCGGACTGCTCCGCATCCCGATCTCTTCTCCCCCGGAATGCGGAAATACCCCAATGCGTGGTTTCCTCCTCTCTCTCTTCTTGTCTTCTCATTCAAAACAGCGCACAGCGCAGATGGGGGTCCTTACTTGCTCTCCGCCAGGATGTCCATGAGCTCCTTGCGCATGGCTTCCACAGGGCTTTCTCGCCAGTCCACAGTTCGATCTGTGCGGCGCCCTGATACAGGGACATGCCCAGACCGTTGAGCCCCTGGCAGCCCTTCTCCTCCGCGTTGAGCAGGAACTGGGTCTTGTCGGGGTTGTAGCAGGCGTCAAAAATAGAACTGACCGGGCTGGATGTGCTCCACGGGCATGGGAGTCTGGCCGATGGTGGAGCCCATGCCGATGCCGCTGGCGTTCATAACCACGTTGCACTCAGCGATCTTGGCGTAGTCGCCGTGGTGGACCAGCTCAGCCACAGGGGCAAAGTTCTCGTTGATGTCCATGACCAGGGACTCAGCGCAGGGCTCATAGAAATCGGTGATATAGATCTTCTTGGCTCCGTGATAGGCCAGCACGCTGCACATAGCACGGCCGGCGCCGCCGGCACCGAAGCAGAAGAAGGTGGACTCCTCCACGTTGATCTTGCCCTCTTCCACCAGGGAGGTGTAGAAGCCAACGCCGTCGGTATTGTAGCCGATCAGCTTGCCCTCGGGGGTCTTGACCACGGTGTTGCTGGCGCCCATCTTCTTGCACAGGGGGTCCAGCTCGTCCAGGTAGCGCAGCACGCGGACCTTGTTGGGCTTGGTCACGGCGAAGCCGGCAAAGTTCATGTAGCGCAGGCCGTTGACCACATCGCCCAAGTGGTCCTTGTCCACCTCGGTGTAGAAGTAAAAGCATGTTCAGACCGGCGGCCTCATAACCGGCGTTCTGCATCCGGGCGGCGAAAGACTGGCCCAGAGGTTTGCCCAGCAGGGTGATCATTTTGGTGTTGATGTCGATCTTCATAACGATCCCTCTCTCATTCTCTTCAAAAAAGTTTTATTGCGGTGATATCAGACGGCAGGACTCAGTCGATGCCGTGCTCCTTAAAAGTAAGCCTTGGCAGTATCCAGGCAGCGCTTGGCATGGCCGGCACACCCAGCTCCTCGATCCGCTTCAGGTTGGGCAGCTCGATGGACAGGGGATCTCGGGCATCCCTTCACCATGCCGGCGATGTCCATGGCACCCTCTCCGGGGTACAGGCGGCCCTCACGTGCGGTGAAGAGCATCAGCTCGTCCTTGATGTTGTCCAGGACGGGGTCTCCGTCGGGCCGGCGGGGCCGTCGCACAGGTGGATGAAGTTGAAGTATTTGGGATCGGTGCGGGCCAGCTCGGCACCGGTGACACCGGCGCGGCCGGCATGGAGGGTGTCCACCATGATGTACAGGTTGTCCGCCTTCACAGTGTCCACCAGCGTGATGGCCTCCTGGAGGTTGCGGACACCGGCCCAGGGCAGGAACTCCACGTTATACTTCAGGCCGTACTTCTTGGCCATCTCGGCGATCTTGGCCACCTGATCGATGTAGTAGGCCTTGTCCCGGGTCCAGATGCTGCCCAGCACGTCGGTGGCGCCCAGCTCGGCTGCCTTCTCAAACGCGGGGTCATACTCGTTGATGTCCAGGTCGGGACGGACGCGGGCCAGCTCGATGTCCATCACGGGCATGTCGTACTCCTTCAGAGCCTGGCGGGTCTCCTCGAACAGCTTGGCGTCCTTGTGGAGCAGGAACTCCGGCTCTCCGGGCAGGTGCATCGGGATGGTGCGCAGGCTGACGAAGTCATACCCCGCCCTCCTTGGCGATGCGGATCTGGTCCACAGGGGCGGTACCGGGGATGGTCAAATAGGCCAACGAAAACTTTCTGGACATACTGCATTCCTCCGAATTCTAATATCATATTGTATTCGGTCCCGCAGGGCCGTTTCCCGGCCTTTGAGCTGGAGGCGGCGGGAACATCCGTCCCCCTGCCCGCCCGGGCCGGCACGCCGATGGCTGCCATAAAATAAACAATCCCGGCGGCAAACATGAGGAGAGGGCACTGGAAATATCACCCTTGTGGCACTATCACCAATTCCCTCTTTTCGTTGTCTCCCATTTTATTTCAAAACTACAAATTCGTCTACTGCGAACTCTTCATAATTTCATCAATACTTCGCATGCTTTACCCGCTTCTCATCCCAATTTATTGTTCCATTTGTATAGTTTTACCCTATCAAATTGTGCACCCATACAGGAACCTTGGTTTTTTTAAGGATTTGGACATGCAAATTTTCGATTGTGCAAATCGCTCAACTTTATTTAAGCTCCCTATTTCTCCATGATGTCTGACGATTTTCCCCCTTTGGGGCTCTCCAAGCCCCTCCCGGTCCCGCTTCCAGGCCGCCGGCAGCAGGGCAAAGGGGCGCGGAGCTCTTTGACGGTCCGCCGCCGCGCCTCAACCATCGAAATTTTCCATAGTTTAATGTAAAACTTATATTGGAATAATGGAGACCAATACAGTATGATAATCGTATAAGATGCTAATGAATGTTCCGGCATCCGGCAGGCGTTTCGCACATTTTCCACAAAACCTCGCCGCCGTGCCGGCATTATCAAGGAGGTTTCCCCAGCTATGATGAATCTACCCTCTGAAATCACCATCTGTGAGGTGGGCCTGCGCGACGGCCTCCAGAACGAAAAGACCCTCGTCTCCACCGAGGATAAGCTCTCCTTCTGCGGGACTTGGTGGACGCCGGCTTCCCCGTGATCGAGGTCGGCTCCTTCATGCACCCCAAAAGGTGCCCCAGATGGCAGATACGGATGACCTGTTCAAGGCTCTGGTCAATGAATTCCCCGGCGTGGAGTTCCGCGCTCTGATCCCCAATCTGCGGGGCGTCCAGCGCGCCGCGGACTGCGGCTGCAAAGGTGAAGCTGAATGTCTCCGCCAGCCGTGAGCACAACCTGAAGGAAGGGCGAAAATGGTCATCATCAGGCCCGTGCCCGTGTCGTCGAAGCCCAGCACGCTGATGATGAGGCCCAGGGAGGCCATCACGGTGCCGCCGGGGACGCCGGGCGCGCCTACGGCGAAGACGCCCAGCAGGACGCAGAACAGGACCATGGTCATGGGGTCGGGCAGCTGGCCATACAGCACCTTGGAGACGGTCATCACAAAGAATACCTCAGTGAGCACAGAGCCGCACAGGTGGATGTTGGCGAACAGGGGGATGCCGAAGTCCACCATGTCCCGGCGGAGAACGGAGGACTTGCGAGCCCCGCGCAGGGCCACGGCCAGGGTGGCGGCGGAGGACATGGTGCCCACGGCGGTGAGGTAGGCGGGACCATAGTGCCGCAGGACCTCCCAGGGGTTGGAGCCGGAGTAGGCGCCGGCCAGGCCGTACAGCACGGCCAGCCAGATGTAGTGACCCACCATGACGATCAGGATGACGATGAGGAAGACCGGCAGCTGCCGGGTGATGGAGCCCTCATAGGCCAGGCTGGTGAAGGTGCCGGCAATGAAGAAGGGCAGGATGGGGATGATCAC
>VOFE01001983.1_pt1 | contig 28001 bp, 33 predicted proteins | sample 5384071 | NCBI WGS metagenome assembly VOFE01 (sample SAMN12384724, study PRJNA508395) | human gut metagenome | isolation source: healthy gut D | host: Homo sapiens
CTTCTCGCGGGCACGGCGGTTCATCTCGACCACGATCTGGTAGATGCGGGGCAGGGTCATCTTGAAGATGTCCACATTCCACTTCTCCAGAGCCTCGGCCATAACGGTGTGGTTGGTGTAGGAGAAGACGTTCTGGCAGATCTCAAAGGCCTTATCCCAGCCAAAGCCGCACTCATCCAGCAGAATACGCATCAGCTCGGGGATGGCCAGGGTGGGGTGGGTATCATTCAGCTGGATAGCGACCTTGTCGGCCAGGTTCTCCAGCGTGCCGTACTGGGACAGGTGGTTCTTGGCGATATCCCCGATGGACGCGGCAGACAGGAAATACTGCTGGCGCAGACGGAGGATCTTGCCCTCGATGTGGTTGTCGTTGGGGTACAGCACCTTGCTGATGAGCTCGGCGCTTGCGTTCTTGCTCATCGCGGTGTTGTAGTTGCCCAGAGAGAAGCTGGACATATCAAAATCGGGGGCCTTGGCCTGCCACAGGCGGAGCTTTGCCACGCCCTTGCCGTCGTAGCCCTGCACATACATATCGGAGGGCACAGCCATGACGCTGTTGTAGTTGGTGTGCTGGATATAATGGAAGCCGTGATTCCAGTTCTCGTGGATCTCGCCGTCAAAGCGGACTTCCACAGCCTGATCGGGGTGGCTCTTCAGCCAGACCTGACCGCCGGGCAGCCAGTTGTCGGCACGCTCCTGCTGCCAGCCGTCCACGATCTTCTGCTTGAAGATGCCGCGATCAGGCGAACATCATCCGCCAGAATATCCGGCAGGACTGCTTCCACAAGGTCGAGTCCCTTCTGGTCAACAAAACGGGTAACGATGCCGATGACAGGCGTGTTTGCATCGCCCTCAAGGCCGCAGAGCTTCAAAAGCTCGGTCTTGTTGACCAGCTTATCCTGCGGGTTGTTCGGGCCGTAGTTCTTGAAGATCTTGCTGTCGGTCTCCGGATTGAAGGCATCCATATTGATGCCGTTCAGGATGCCGTGCAGCTTGTAGCTGTTCATGCGCAGCACGGAATCCAGACGGTAGCCGTAGTATTCGGTCTGAATTTCGTTGGCATAGGTCGGTGAAACCGTGGTGACAGCCGTGGAAGCTACGATAGCAGCCTTCATCAGGTTGACGTCGCCGTCCATCGCCATAAAGCCGGAGCGGAAGTGTGCATCGTCAATGCCGAGCACATACTCCAGAATCTCACGACCGTAGCGGCCCTGGTACTGGATGTTGTGGATGGTGAACACGCTCTTGATGTTCTCGTAGAACGGACGGGAAGCGAACATCAGGTTGTAGTAAACCGGAACGAGGGCGGTCTGCCAGTCGTTGCAGTTGATCACATCCGGCTTCCACTCCAGATCGGGCAGTACCTCGAGTACCGCCTTGGAGTAGTACGCGAAGCGCTCTGCGTCGTCGTACTCGCCGTAGATCTGGCCGCGTGCGAAGTAATACTCATTGTCGATGAAATAATAGGTAACGCCGTCTGCCTCATAGCGGAAGATACCGCAGTACTGGTTGCGCCAGCCCAGACGGACGTAAGCGTTTTTGATGTAATAGAACTTTTCGCGCATACTCTGGTCGATCGCAGAATACAGCGGGCAGAATACACGCACGTCATGTCCCCTTGGCAGCGAGTGCCTGCGGGAGCGAACCTGCTACATCGCCCAATCCGCCGGTTTTGATGAACGGAGCGCATTCGCTGGTAACATACATGATTTTCATAAAGCCGAGCCTCCCCAACAGAGAGTGCGGAAACAGCGCTGACCGTTTCCGCACCCGTTGTAATTTTATTATACTCGTTTCTGTCTGAATGTAATATAGCAATATTTCACGAACATTTGCGCTGCGGAAAATGCGTTTTTGCTGTGATAGCAACTTCTAAACAGAAGTTTATGCGGATTTAACAGAAAAGGATCAAACGGTTGCGTTTTTGCGATGGTGATCGGATAATTTTCGTGTCCCATCATCGTGCGGCCATCACGGATAATAACATTGCGGTCGGTGATGACATGACGGAGCGAAGCCTCGGTCAGAATGCGTCCGCCTTCCATGATGATGCAGTTATTGACCTCGGCGCCCTTTTTCAATCACAACGTCGCGGAACAGGACGGAGTTCTTTACCTTGCCTTCGATGCGGCAGCCGTCGGCGATGAGGCAGTCCTCTACGTCGGCTTCATCGCCGTAATAGGTCGGAGCCTCGTCCTTGATGCGGGTCAGGATTGGACGGGTGCGCTTGAATACCTCGTTGCGGACATCCTTGTCGAGCATGTCCATGTTGGAGCGGTAGTAGTCGAAGGTGTCCTCGATCTTGACGGCGTACTCGTTGAACAGGTAGCCGGCTACCGTGCCGTCCATCAGGGCACGGGTGAGGAACTCGCGCTCAAAGTGGATGCAGTTATGGGTTACGCAGTCGGACAGCATGTGGATAAGGTACTGGCGGCTCATGACGTAAATGCCGAGTGCCGCATGCTTGCACTTTGCCCTCGTTGCAGTCTCCAACGCGGATGTCAACGGCTTCCTTCTTGCCGTTCAGCTCCACATAGGTGGTGAACGGGGAATTCTTCTGCTTCTTGGTGCATACCATGGTCAGGTCTGCGCCGGACTTGATATGGCGGTCGATCACGTCGTCGAGCGGTACATTGGCAACAATGTCACCGTCCGCTACGACTACATAGTCTGCACGGTTCTTCTGCAGGAAGTCAACCGCACCGGCCAGTGCGTCAATCTTGCCGCGGTACTCGCCGGTTACCAGCGGAGACGCCTTCTTGGAGTAGGAGTACGGCGGCAGCAAGGTTACGCCGCTGTTCTTGCGGGAAAGATCCCAGTCCTTGGCATTGCCGATGTGGTCGATCAGGGACTGGTACTTGTCCTTCATCAGTACGCCCACGCGGTAAATGCCGCTGTTTACCATATTGGAAAGCATAAAGTCGATAATGCGATACCGGCCGCCCCACTGTACCGCACCGACCGTGCGGTGCTCGGTGATCTCGCGGAGAGCGTTGGCGGTATCAAATGCAAGGATCAGGCCGAAAACGCTGTTCATGTTTGTGCCGCCCCTTATTTTACGTCCGGCAGATCCTCGTCTGCCATTTCCTTAGCGGCCAGCTTTGCGCCGCTGCCGATGCGAACGCCTTCGGCTACTACCGCAACGCCCCAGTTGTCTGCGTCGCTGTCGGACGGGCTGCCGCCGACTTCCGCGCCCCTTGGCGATAACGGCCTTTTCGGCTACGATGGGTAGCGCACGGTCGCGCCTTCCTCAACCACAGCACCCGGCATCAGGATGGAATATTCCACCTTGGCACCCTTTGCCGATCTTAACATCCGAGAACAGGACGGACTCGGAAACGTCGCCGTAGATCTCACAGCCCTCGGAGAGCAGGGTATGGGTAACCTTAGCCTGCTTGGAGGTGAAATGCGGAGGCGAACCGGTGGTGCGGCCGTAGATCTTCCAGCTGTCATCGGAAAGCTGCAGGCCGGAGTTTGGAGAGAGCAGATCCATGTTTGCTTCCCACAGGCTCTCGATGGTGCCTACGTCCTTCCAGTAGCCCTTGAAGCGGTAGGAAACCAGCTTTTCACCGTTATTCAGCATCGCCGGAATAATGTCCTTGCCGAAGTCGTTGGAGGACTGCTCGTTGGCCTCGTCATTGATGAGGTATTCCTTCAGCTTTTTCCAGGTGAAAATGTAGATGCCCATGGAAGCCAGCGTGGACTTCGGCTCCTTCGGCTTCTCCTCGAATTCATAGATGGTGCCGTCCGGCTTGCAGTTCATGATGCCGAAACGGGAAGCCTCGGAAAGCGGAACGTCCAGCACCGCGATGGTCGCGTCAGCGCCGGTCTCCCTTGTGCTGCTGGAGCATCTTGTTGTAGTCCATCTTGTAGATGTGGTCGCCCGAAAGAATGAGGACGTACTCGGGATCGTAATCCTCCAGGAACTGAATGTTCTGGTAGATGGCGTTTGCGGTGCCCCTTGTACCACTCGGTCTTTTTTGCTCTCGTACGGCGGCAGAACATAGACGCCGCCGCGCAGGCGGTCGAGGTCCCAGGTCTGGCCCGAACCGATATAGGCGTTGAGCACATGCGGCTCGTACTGCGTGAGCACGCCCACCGTATCAATGCCCGAATTGGTGCAGTTGGACAGCGGGAAGTCGATGATGCGGTACTTGCCCCCAAACGGTACCGCGGGCTTGGCGACGTTCTTCGACAGCACATACAGGCGGCTGCCCTGCCGCCTGCGAGCAACATGGCCACGCATTCTTTTTTTTCCGATACATGTAAATTCTCCTTTTCACAGTTTGCATCGCTGCGATCTATACGCCGTCTGGCGTATCCCCTCTGTGTATCTCTTTCTGCAGGTTTTCACCTGTTATTTAGAACCGCCGGTTGCGGTTACTGCCTTGTCTGTCGGTACGGAAACCGCTTTTTCGGTGGTTTTCGCAACTGCCTTGGTTCCGGTGCGTGTCACCGCCTTTCAGTGGTCTTTGCAACGGATTTGGAGCCGGTCTTGGCTACGGCCTTCTCGGTTGTGCGGGCAACGGCCTTGGAGCCGGTCTTGGCTACGGCCTTCGGTGGTGTGCGGGCAACGGCCTTGGAGCCGGTCTTGGCTACGGCCTTCTCGGTTGTGCGGGCAACTGCCTTGGTCGAGCGGGTGCGCTTTTACCGGTTTCTTGGCAGCCGCGGCTTTTGCGGCCTCGATCTCTGCCTTGGTGCGGCGCTTGGCTCTTGCCTTGCCCTTGAAGAACAGCACGCCGAAGCGCGGAATCTTCAGAACAATGGACTGTTTCTGACCGTGCATGGGCTTGTTTTCGGTCTTGAGCTTGCCGTTTGCCATGCCGCTGCCGCCGAACTCGGTCTTGTCCGAGGTGAATATCTCTTCATAAGTGCCGGTGATCGGAACGCCGATGCGGTATTCCTGCTGCTCCTCCGGAGAGAAGTTGACAACGACCACGATATCCGAGCCGTCCTTCGCCACACGGCGGAAGGCGATGATGTTGTTGCGGTTGTCCTCATGGCTGATCCACTCAAAGCCGCGCCAGTCGGTATCCTGCTCCCAGAGCTGCGGCGTTTCCAGATAGAAGTGGTTGAGCGCCTTGACATAGGTCTGCATCTGCTTGTGCGCCGGATAATCCAGCAGCATCCAGTCCAGTCCGCGCTGGTACGCCCATTCGGAGAACTGGTGCAAATTCGCCGCCCATGAACAGCATCTTCTTGCCCGGGTGTGCGGCCATGTAGCCGTACAGCGCGCGCAGACCGCCGAACTGATTTTCATACGGAGGCGGCATCTTGCCGATCAGCGAGCACTTGCCGTGCACGACCTCATCGTGCGAGAGCGGCAGGATGTAGTTTTCGGAAAAGGCGTACATGAACGACAAGGTGATCTTGTGCATATCCTTGCGGAAGAACGGGTCGGCCGAGCCTCGGCGATCATCATGATGCCCGGATTGTTCTTGTACGCGGTCGCCGTGGCTTCCTTGAGGAAGTCGATGGCCTCGAGGTTCTCTCGTCCACCGTAGATGTTCGGATGCCACTGGCCCGGCTTGCGGCTGTAATCCAAGTACAGCATCGAGGAGACCGCGTCCACGCGCAGCGCGTCGATATGGTACTCGTCCAGCCAGAAGCAGGCGTTGGCCACCAGGAAGTTGCGCACTTCGCGGCGTCCGAAATTGAACACGTAGGTGCCCCAATCCGGATGCTCGCCACGGGTCGGGTCCGGATCCTCGTACAGAGGCGTGCCATCGAATCTGCCAAGGGCGAACGCGTCCTTCGGGAAATGCGCCGGAACACCGGCCTGATGCGCCTTGTCGATCAGGTACATCAGATCCTTCGGCGTGCCGTAGCGGCTGGTGGCGGCAAAGTAGCCGGTTACCTGATAACCCCACGAGCCGGAGAAGGGATGCTCGGTCAGCGGCATAAACTCGATGTGGGTGTAGCCCATTTCCTTGACATACGGCACAAGCTCGTCCGCCAGCTGGCGGTAGGAGTAGAAAGTTGCCGTCCTCGTGCATCTTCCACGAGCCGAGGTGGCATTCGTAGATGTTGACCGGATTGGAATACGGCAGGTGCTTTTACGCCAGTCCAGCCACGAGGCGTCGCCCCATTCATAGCCGTCGATGTCATACGCCTTGGTGGCGTTGCCCGGACGGGTCTCGAAATGGAAGCCGTACGGGTCGGACTTGTCAAACACATCGCCGGACTTGGCCCATACACTATACTTGTATGCGGCATATTCCGGAATATTCGGAATAAATTTCTCCCAGATACCCTGTTCATCGCGCGTCATATAATCGGCGTCGCGATTCCAGTCGTTGAACTCACCCATGACGGAAACTTTTTCGGCCTCCGGTGCATAAACACGGAACAGATAACCCTGTTCACCATCCTGCACGAAAGGGTGGGCTCCCATGTAATCGAACGCGCGACAATCCCGGCCGGAATAGAAAAGCTCGCTTCGCTTTTCCGCGGCGGGTGCTGCGGATTTTTTCTTCATACAGCATCTCTCCCTTTACAGCCGCCAAATGAAGGAAAATACGAATATTTTCCAACAGTTTGTGTACTTCGACAGAATTTTGGCGGAATACCCTCACTTTAGTTAGATATAGTATACATCACATAAATAGAAAAGTCCAGCAATTTAGCACAATTACTGGACGTTCTTTACAGAAATTTTGTTTGCTTTCCACATCGTTTGAGTGGAAATGACAAAATAACGTACAATTCGATATAAATTTGTTCAGAAAATGTGGCGACGGATGAGATCAAGCGCCGTAGAAGCGGCCTGCATGCGCACACGGTCGCGGCCGAGCGAGGACTGCATTTTACGGGTAAAGAACTTTGCCGTCGTACCAAACGCTGATATAGACCAGACCGGTCGGCTTGTCCTCGGTGCCGCCGCCCGGACCGGCAATGCCGGTGATGCCGACGCCGATGTCCGAGCCAAGCGCATTTGCAACGCCGACAGCCATCTGCTCTGCGGTTTCGGAAGATACCGCGCCGACCGTATCGAGGGTCTCCTTCTTCACGCCGAGCACCTTCTCCTTGACGCTGTTGCTGTACGAGCACACACCGCCGAGGTAGTAATCGGATGCGCCCGGGATGTCGGTCAGACGCTTGGACAGCAGACCGCCGGTGCAGCTTTCGGCTACTGCGAGGGTCAGCTTGCGCTCGCGCAGGCCGTCGCCAACTACCTGCTCGAGAGAGTCAACGTCTACGCCGTAAACATCGTCGCCGAGCAGCTTCAGGATTTCGTCAACCACCGGGTCGAGCAGCTTTTCGCACTCTGCCGGGGTGTCCGCCTTGGCGGTAACGCGCGCGAAGCACTCCGAGGTGCGGGCATACGGCGCAATCGTCGGGTTTGCGCTTTTTTCCATCATGTCGTGCAGGATATTCTCCATATTGCTTTCGCCGAGGCCGAATACGCGGATGTTGCGGGATACGATGCAGCCGCCTGCCAGCTTGTACAGATACGGCATTGCACATTCCTTCCACATCGGGTTGCACTCGCGCGGAGGGCCGGGCAGCATGAGAACGTGCTTGCCGTCGGCCTCAAACGCACAGCCGGGTGCCGTGCCCCACAGGTTGGTGAATACGGTGCAGCCCTCGGGCAGCCAGGCCTGTTTTTCGTTGTTCGGCGTCATCTCGCGGCCGATGGTCTGGAAAAAGTCGGTCAGACGGTCCATGGACGGCTGATGCAGTACCATCTTTTTGCCGAAAACGGTCGCCAGCGTCTCCTTGGTCAGATCGTCAAGGGTTGGGCCAAGGCCGCCGGTGGTGATGATGATGTCAGCACGGTCCTTTGCCTCGCGGACTACGCGCTCGAGACGCGCCGGATTGTCACCGACAACGGTCTGGTAGAATACATTGATGCCCAGCTCGGACAGACCCTGCGAGATCAGCTGTGCATCGGTGTTCACGATGTCGCCCAGCAGGATCTCTGTGCCGACTGCGATAAGTTCTGCGTTCAATGAAAGTTCCTCCTTAAATCAAGGGAATTGCTATTTTAATTACTCATTCCTAATTATTACGGAAGGTGGATAATCTCCACACCCTTAACCGCCTCGTCTACGAGTGCTTCAACGTCGAGGTGGCTTTCTGCCTCGAGGATCTTCGGCATCTTCGGCTTGGTATTCGGGTGCTTCGGGGTGAATACGGTGCAGCAGTCCTCGAAGGGCTGGATGGAGGTCTCGAAGGTGCCGATCTTACGGGCGATCGTGACAATTTCCTCCTTATCCATGCCGATGCACGGACGGAATACGGGCAGCTCGCACACTGCGCCGGTAACGGCCATGGCGGGCATAGTCTGGCTGGCAACCTGACCGAGCGACTCACCGGTGATGAGCGCACCGCAGCCGTACTCAACAGCTACGCGCTCGGCAATGCGCATCATAAAGCGGCGCATGATGAGCGTGAATAGCTCCTCGTGGCACTTGTCACGGATTTCCTCCTGAATGTGGGTGAACGGCACGACCATAACGCTCATGCGGCCGCACCATGCGGTCAGCTTGCGGCCCAGTTCAAGCACCTTCTCCTTGGCGCGCTCGGAGGTGTACGGATAGCTGAAAAAGTGGATGCCGCACAGCTCCAGACCGCGCTTGGCCATCATCCAGCCGGCAACGGGGAGTCGATGCCGCCGGAGAGCAGCAGCGCTGCACGGCCGTTCGAGCCGATCGGCATACCGCCCGCACCCGGAACCGGACCGGCGTGAACGAAGGCGTACTTCTCGCGCATCTCAACGTGTACGGTCAGGTCGGGATGGTGCATGTCCGGACGAACATCAGGGAAACAGATCAGCAAGCTCGCCGCCGACGTGCTGGCTGATTTCGGTGGAGGTCATCGGGAATTTCTTGTCGCCGCGCTTGGACTCGACCTTAAAGGTCTTAGCTGCCGCAAAATTGGGTGCCAGATAGTCCTTTGCGGTCGCAATGACACTCTCGAGCGTCTTTTCCGGGCAGACCGCTGCACGGGAGATGGTCGCAAAGCCGAACACACGGCTTGCGCACTCCATAACCGCATCTGCGTCTGCATCGTCCGGAATCTCCACATAAACGACCGACTGGCGCATGGTGATCTCGCAGTCTGCAACGTGCGCCATGCGGCGCTTGAGGTTTTCAGCAGACGATCCTCAAAGGTTTTGCGGTTGAGTCCCTTGAGGACGATCTCACCGCACTTGAGCAGTAATACTTCTTTCATTTATTGTCTCCTTGATGGTAAATTTATTTGTTTGCGCTGATGATTTCCTTTTCTTCGGCGGTCATCAGGCTGTCGCGGTCGGCGCTGTCCGAGCCGAACTCCAAGCGGGTCTTGACGTAATCATCATCCGGCAGGTTGAACACCTGTGCCAGATAGTTTAAGTAAACGTCCGCCATGATTTCCAGCTTGCCGTAATCGGTTTCCCACGGTACGAGCGACTGCGTGCCGACGCTGACCGTGCCGTCCTCCCGGCGGTCAATCTTGACCGGTAGACTGCATTCCTCCGCACGCTTTTCGGCAGTGTCCGGCAGGCTGTCGTAAATGCCCTCCATCCAGAAGCGGCATTTGCCGTCATATACGGCGCGCTTCTGCTCCGAGCCGTCCGGTTTGGTGATGATTTTGTATTCCATATAGATTAAACTCCTTGTTTTTCCTGTACTTCGATCTGTCCGCGTGCCGCAGAGACGATCACGCAGTATTTTTCGCTGTCCTTGTATGCGCGGAAGCCGTAATACCCGAGCGGGTCTTTCTCCTCGGGCATGGTGCAGCCGATGCCGGTGTCATCCGGCAGCGTAGTCAAAAGGTGCCGCTAAACTCCATTTTGAAGCGATACAGGTCGGTGTATCCGGCCTGTTTGACCAGCTTTTCCGCATTGGATGCGCTGATTGGACGAACAGCCAGCAGAAAGACCCCCATCGTAATCAGCATGGTCACCATAACTGTGACAGATACAGCAGGAACGGTTTTCAAAGGCAGTTTGGAGATGAGAACGATTACCGCAATACATGTCAGCGCAAACCAGTATTCAAAGTGGTACGGTTCGGTGATGAGAATAACCGGTATGCTGACTGCAATCGTACACCATAAGAGCTGATACAGCCGTATCCGCAGAAAGGCTGTCGGGTAGTTCCATTGCGTTGTATAGGTCTGGTCGTCAATGTTGGAACGAAGTGCAAATACGATACATACCGCACATATGGAACCAGTAAAGAACGGCTCCTGCAGCAGCATTCCATCATATACGGCAAAGTGCAGATAGAAGATTATCGCTGTACATACCAGACAAATCAACGTGTTTATAACCACTTTTCTCATAACCCTACCTCCTCGCAATAATTCCTAATTACGAATTAGCTTATCTGCGGAACATTTTCGCGCCCTTTTGACCGCTGCCACAAAAGCATCCACATCTTCCTTTGTGTTGAACGGTGCAAACGACACGCGCAGCGCGCTGTCCGTGCGCGCCTTCGGCAGACCGAGTGCCTTGAGCACACCGCTCTGCTTGCCCTTGGAGCAGGCTGAGCCGCTGGAAATGTAAACCTCGTCCCCCTCGAGTACATGCAGCATGACCTCGCTCTTGCAGCCGGGCATGGAAAGATTGACAACATGCGGGATATCGCCTTCGCCGTTAATTACAGCATCCGGCAGCTCGGCGCTGACCTGCTGCTTGAGGTAGTCGGCCAGCTCCTGCACATGGGCGTAATCCTCGTCGAAATGCGCCATGCGAATCTCGCACGCCTTGGCAAATGCGGCAATATTCGGCACGGCCTCGGTGCCGGGCGCATGCCGCGCTCCTGACCGCCGCCGAACGTCAGCGGAGGCAGGCGCAGGCCCTTTTTCACATACAGCGCACCGATGCCCTTGGGTGCGCCGATTTTGTGGCCGGAAACGCTCATCAGGTCGCAGTTCCATTTTTCGGCGTCAGGCGTACACGGCAAAGACCCTGTACGGCATCAATATGGAACAGCGCCTTGGGTGCCTTGGCCTTGAGCAGCTTTCCGAGCTGTTCGACCGGCTGTACCGTGCCGATCTCGTTGTTGACCAGCTGGCAGGAGCGAAGAATGGTGTCCTCGGTCAGTGCTTCGGTCAGCACCTCGGGCGTGATGTGACCGGTTGCGTCCGGTGCAAGGAAAACTACGTCGAAGCCGTCCGCAGCAAGCTGCTTTGCGGTGTTGACGGTTGCCGCGTGCTCGATCTCGGTCGTGATGATGCGGCCCTTTTATGTCGGTTGAGGTGAGCGGCACCGCGCAGGCTGATGTTGGTGCTCTCCGTGCCGCAAGCGGTGAAATATACTTCCTCGGGCAGACAGCCGAGCGCAGACGCGACCGTCCTGCGGCTGTCCTCGAGCAGATGCGAGGCCTCCAGACCCATGCGGTGCAGGCTGGACGGATTGCCGAACTCCTCGCACATCGCGTGAACGGCCGCTTCGGCTGCTTCGGGCAGCACGCGGGTCGTCGCCGCGTTATCAAGATAATGCATAGAAAAACGAACTCCTTCATCGGGACAGACCGCCGTGCGGCCATACTTCCCGCTATTATAAAATATTTTACAACGGCGGGCCGTCTTTTACAAGACAAAAACGTGCAAAACGGCATTGAAAAGTAGAGAAGGGTATGCTATAATTTCAAGGGTATGATCCATACATATATAAAGTATATCGCGTGACAAGAGCACGTTGCAGATAGAAAGGGAGGAAATCTATGCCAGGTAAGGTAATTCTCGGCGCTCAGTGGGGCGACGAAGGCAAGGGTAAGTTTATTGATATTTTCGCAGGCAAGGCGGATCTGGTTGTCCGCAGCCAGGGCGGCAACAATGCCGGTCACACCGTTGTAGCCGGCGGTGAGAAGTACAAGCTGCAGCTGATTCCGTCCGGCATCCTGTATCCGGAGTGCGTCAACGTCATCGGCCCGGGTGTTGTTGTCAACCCGAAGGCTGTCCTCGGCGAGATCGACGGTCTGCACGAGAAGGGCGTTTCCACCGACAAGCTGTTCATCGACGCACGCTGCCACTGCATCATGCCGTGGCACCTTGAGCTGGATGCGCTCAGCGAGGCGGAGAAGGCCAGGAAGGCACCGCAATCGGCACCACCAAGAAGGGCATCGGCCCGACCTATATGGACAAGTCCGAGCGCAGCGGCATCCGCATGCACGATTTTGTAGACGCAGAGCGTTTCGAGGAGGTTATCCGCGAGACCTGTGCCCGTAAGAACCGCGTGATTACCGGCGTTTACGGCGGCGAGCCGATCGACGCGGACGCTGTTATCGCAGAGTACAAGGTTTACGCAGACCGTCTGCGTCCGATGGTGCGCGACACCACCGTTATGACCTATGACGCCATCAAGTCCGGCAAGGAAGTGCTGTTCGAGGGTGCGCAGGGCACACTGCTCGACCTCGACATGGGCACCTATCCGTATGTTACCTCGTCTCATCCGGTAGCAGGCGGCTGCTGCATCGGTTCCGGTGTCGGCCCGACTGCCATCAACGAGATCATGGGTATCTTTAAGTCCTACACTACCCGTGTAGGCGAGGGTCCGTTCCCGACCGAGCTGTTCGACGAGACCGGCGACTACATCCGCAATGCAGGCGGCGAGTTCGGTACCGTTACCGGTCGTCCGCGCCGTACCGGCTGGTTCGACGCAGTCGTTGCACGCTATGCGGTTCGTGTAAACGGTCTGACCGACGTTGTTATCAACAAGATCGACCCGCTGCGCGGCCTGCCGAAGCTCAAGGTCTGCGTTGCATACAAGCTGAAGAACGGCGAGACCGTTACCGAGTTCCCGGCAAACTTCATGGATCTGGTAGACTGTGAGCCGGTTTACGAGGAGTTCGACGGCTTTGATGAGGATATCACCAACTGCCGTTCCTTTGAGGAACTGCCGGCAACCGTGCAGTCCTACATCAAGGAGCTGGAGCGCATCATCGAGTGCCCGATTACCATGCTTGGCGTAGGTCCTGCTCGTGATCAGGTTATGACCATCAAATAATTCGTCCGAAACCACGCTTTCGGACGAGGACAGTACCGAGCCAATGGCTCGGATACGTCCTATACGGGATTTTGCGCGTCCGCCTTGGCGGGCACACAAAATCCCTTTTTTCTTGTAAAAAACGCAGGCGCTATCCTTGCGCGGCTATGTCCGCGCTGCGCGCGCATGTCCTGCGTTTTTTTGCATTTGCACGGCAAACGCGATTGAATGCCGCCGTGAAACGGCGGTCGTGCACGGCACGGGACAATGACTCAGATTTCTGAACGAAATACTGTCATGTAGTTGCGGTTTGCAAGCAAACCGGAATTTTTTATATGTGCTTTCGAAAAAAAAGGACGCATATTATGCGTCCTTTTTTGGAACGGATTAAATAGCTGCGTTCATTCTCCATTCTCCATTTTCAATTCTCAATTCGGCAATCAGTCGCCCATCGACAGTCCGAGCGCTCTTGCCTGCTTCACCAGTTCGCCATCGGGCGGAACGGTTTTCAGCTTGCCTGCGACCTCGGTCAGCGGAACCGGCACGATATGGTTATCCTGCAGCGCAACCATATAGCCGAACTTTTCTGCAGGATAAGCTGGGCTGCCGCTACGCCGAACCGGCTTGTCAGCACACGGTCGGCCGGGCAGGGGAGCGCCGCCGCGCTGGTAATGGCCCGGAATGGTAACGCGGATCTCCTGACCGGTCAGCTCCTTCAGCTCGTCTGCAATGCGGTAGGAGATGGACGGATAGGTCATCGCCTCGCGGGCAGCCTTGAATTCCTTTTTGCTCAGCTTGGCCTCGTCCTGACTTATCGCGCCCTCAGCCACTGCAATGATCGAGAATCGTTTGCCCGCTTTGGCACGCTTTTCAATCGCTGCGGCAATCTTTTTTTTTGCGGGTAGGGATTTCCGGAATAACGATGACATCTGCGCCGGAAGCAATGCCTGCGTACAGCGTCAGCCAGCCGGCTTTATGTCCCATCACCTCCACGATGAACACACGCGAGTGCGAAAATGCGGTGGAATGGATGGAATCAATAACCGTGGACGCGATATCAATCGCGGACTGAAAACCGAATGTCAGCTCGGTGCCCCACAGATCGTTGTCGATCGTCTTGGGCAGCGTTACCACGTTTACACCCTTCATGCTCAGCAGGTTTGCAGTCTTGTGCGTGCCGTTGCCGCCCAGAATGACCAGACAGTCAAAGCCTGCCTTTTTCACCGTGCGCAGCATTTTATCCAGCTTGGTCTCCTCGCTGTCCTCGATGGTCTTGCGCATTTCCTTGAACGGCTGGCGCGACGTACCGAGAATGGTGCCGCCGACCGTCAGAATATCCGAAAAATCCTCGGGCAGCATTTCGTGGTAATCGCCCTCGATCAAACCGCGGTAGCCGTCCCGAATACCATAGATGGTTACTTTATCTCCCAGTTCGTTATACAGTGTTTTCGCTACACCGCGCAGTGCCGCGTTCAGACCCTGACAGTCGCCGCCGCTGGTCAGCATACCAATCTTTAACATACTCGTCTGCCTCCTGACTCTGTTTTTCACATTCTGTATATTGTACAATGCGCAGTATCGTATTTTTACTATACCCTATTTGGTGTAAATTGAAAAGATACTTTACACAGATTCCACAGTTTTTTTCACATGGATTTTTTTGTGACTTTCGGCAGTTGCATATTGAGCGGCAGATGTGTTATGCTAATGCCAGACAGATTCCCTGCAACTGACGGACACAGGTGGAGCGCAAACCACCGGGGAGCAGGGAGTTCCGTAATCAGATGCACCGTGAAGTGTATCTTAATGCCGACCGTCTGGGCAGTGTCGCAAGTAATACGTGATGCTGTCCTTTTTTTTTACCATAAAAAAGGACAGCAGACAGCACAAACAGGAGGAAAAGAACATGAACGCATGGAACAACTTTAATGGCGGCAACTGGGAAAACGAGATCAATGTCCGCGACTTTATCCAGAAGAATTACACCCCGTATGATGGTGACGGCGCTTTTCTGGCTCCGGCTACCGCACGCACGACTGCGCTGCGTGAGAAGTTCGATGCACTGCTCGCGGAGGAGCGCGAAAAGGGCGGTGCCCGTAATATCGACACAGAGACCGTTATCACTATCACGGCCTTTGGCCCGGGCTATCTCGACAAGGACAACGAGGTTATCGTCGGCCTGCAGACCGATGAGCCGCTCAAGCGTGCATGCAATCCGTTCGGCGGCATGCGTATGGTCCGTGATGCGTGCAAGCAGTACGGCTATGAGGTTTCTCCCAAGATTGAGGAGGAGTTCAAGTACCACAAGACCCACAACGACGGCGTATTCTCCGCATACACCAAGGACGTTCGTGAAGCGCGTCACGTTGGTCTGCTGACCGGCCTGCCGGATGCTTACGGCCGCGGCCGCATCATCGGTGACTACCGCCGCGTGGCGCTGTACGGCGTGAACCGCCTCATCGAGGAGAAGCAGAAGGACAAGGATGCGCTCGGCAGCGTGCCGACCACCGAGAAGGAAATCCGCTGCGCTGAAGAGCTGAGCGACCAGATCAAGGCGCTCAAGGACATGATCGCAATGGCGGCTTCCTACGGCTTTGACATCACCCGTCCGGCGGAGAACGCAAAGGAAGCCGTGCAGTGGCTGTACTTTGGCTATCTGGCCGGCATCAAGGAGCAGAACGGCGCTGCAATGAGCCTGGGCCGCACCTCCACCTTCCTCGACATCTACTTTGAGCGCGATATTGCGGCAGGCCTGCTCACCGAGAGCGAGGCACAGGAGATCATGGACGATTTCGTGCTGCACCTGCGTATGGCGCGCCACCTGCGCACGCCGGAGTACAACGAGCTGTTCGGCGGCGACCCGATGTGGATCACCGAGGCAGTCGGCGGCGTCGGCGAGGACGGCCGTCACATGGTTACGAAGAACAGCTACCGCATGCTCAACACGCTGTACAACCTGAACGCTGCCGCAGAGCCGAATCTGACCGTTCTGTGGAGCGAAAATCTGCCGGAGAACTGGAAGAAGTTCATCGCAAAGGTATCTATCGACACGGATGCCCTGCAGTACGAAAACGACGATGTGATGCGCCCCTACTACGGCGATGATTACGCAATCGCGTGCTGCGTATCCGCGATGCGCGTCGGTAAGGACATGCAGTTCTTCGGCGCGCGCGCCAATATCGCCAAGCTGATGCTGCTGGCGATCAACGGCGGTCGGGACGAAAATAAATTTGAGCAGGTCGGTCCGGAAATGCCGGTCATGGACGGCGATGTGCTGGATTATGAGGAGGTTCTCCGCCGCATGGACTTCTACCGCCCGTGGCTGGCTAAGACCTACGTTTCCGCGATGAACACCATCCATTACATGCACGACAAGTACGCCTACGAGAAGAGCCAGATGGCGCTGCATGATACCGAGGTGCGCCGCCTGATGGCATTCGGCATTGCGGGCATGAGCTGCATGGCGGATTCGCTCTCCGCGATCAAGTATGCCAAGGTAAAGCCCATCCGCAATCCGGAGAACGGCATTATCGTTGATTTCGAGATCGAGGGCGATTTCCCGAAGTTCGGCAATGATGATGACCGCGTAGATCAGATCGCGTGTGAGCAGGTCGAGAAGTTCTATCAGGCGCTGACGCAGTTCCCGCTGTACCGCGGTGCGATCCACACGATGTCCATCCTGACCATCACCTCCAACGTTATGTACGGCAAAAGACCGGCAACACGCCGGACGGCCGCCGTCACGGCGAACCGCTGGCACCGGGCGCAAACCCGATGAGCGGCCGCGACGTTTCCGGCGCGCTGGCTTCCCTCAACTCGGTTGCAAAGCTGAGCTACACCTACTGCCGCGATGGTATCTCCAACACATTCTCCATCACGCCGGGTGCGCTCGGCAAGACCGATGAGGAGCAGGTGAACAACCTTGTTGCCATCATGGGCGGCTACTTCGCGCAGAATGCGCATCATCTGAACGTAAATGTACTCAACCGTGAAACCCTGATGGCGGCTTACGAGCATCCGGAGAAGTACCCGCACCTGACCGTGCGCGTCTCCGGCTACGCGGTGAACTTCTACAAGCTGAGCCGCGAGCAGCAGCGTGAGGTTATTTCGCGTACCTTCCACGAGGCGATCTGAGTTTTCGCTTGTGAAGCGAACAGAACTGCGCTGACGCCGCGTGGGCGCACAAGAGGGATGGACACCAAGGTTTCCACCCTCTGATTTTCTCCCCGTTTCCTTTGGGATAGTCTGGCGCAGATTGCCGACATGTGACCGTTCTGAAAAGGGAACGGCAGAGGATTTTTTCTTCCGCAGAGACGGCCTGCGACCGCTCATGTATCCGCATATTCGCAGTATCAGATACCGTACTGCTACACAGGTGGTTTTCTTTCCGCAGGGTGCGGCATGACAGTGCCGCACAACTCTTGCCCCCAGCGGTGGGTACCGCACGTTCCCCGTTTACCCAAACGGATTGATAAATTCAGCAATGAAAGGAAAGTGGCAATATGACCGGAAACATTCATTCCATCCAATCTCTCGGCGCGGTGGACGGCCCCGGCGTGCGATACGTCGTATTTATGCAGGGCTGCCCGCTGCGGTGCGTCTATTGCCATAATCCCGATACCTGGCTGACCGAAGGCGGCACACCGACCGACGTGGACGAGTTGGTCCGCAAAGGCTCTCCGGTTTCGTCCGTACTGGAAGAACGGCGGCGGCGTAACCGTCACCGGCGGCGAACCGCTTCTGCAGGCCGAATTCGTTGAGGAATTCTTCGCCAAGCTGCATGAGCACGGCGTACACACCGCGCTCGATACCTCCGGCGTGGGCAATCTCTCCAAAGCGGAAAAGGTGCTCGCGCACACGGATTTGGTTCTGTGCGACCTGAAATTCCTCACCAAAGCGGATTATCTCAAGAATTGCCGCGCGGATTTCGACCAGATTGAGCGTTTTCTGCAGTTGACCGCGATGAAAAACGTGCCGCTGTGGATTCGGCATGTGGTTGTGCCCGGTCTGACCGATGGTATGGACCATTTGCGCCGCGTCAAAGCCAAGGCGGAAAGCTATCCCAACTTTGAAAAGCTGGAGTTTCTGCCGTTCCACAAGCTGTGCATGGAAAAATATGAACGGCTCGGTCTGGAATTTCCGCTGAAGGATACGCCTGCCATGAACCCTGATGCCCTGAAAACCATGGTCGCACAGCTGTAACACGCAAAATTTACTCGCAAATCGCTCTTGTTCAATTATGCGGTGTTGCCTTAGAAACAAACCTTTCAAATTCTGTTCAAAATTCGTTCACACATTTTGCGGCAAAGTGGGGTATACTAACATTGTCGATGAGGGAAGCCGCAATCCCGAACGACACAGCCTACCGATCTTTTATTTCTCTTTTACCCCCTTTATTTTGTGAAATGACCGAAAACACCCTGTTTCCGTTCCCCCTCGGAGGCAGGGTGTTTTCCTGTACGAAACCGGGTTTTCGGCAGTACACAAACCTTTCAAATTCTGTTCAAAATTCGTTCACACATTTTGCAGCAAAGTGCGGTATACTAACATTGTCGATAAGGGAAGCCGCAATCCCGAATCGATAGTCATCTACAATCTTTTATTTCTCTTTTACCCCCTTTATTTTGTGAAATGATCGAAAACACCTCGGTTCCGTTTCCCCCACGGAGCCGGGGTGTTTTCCTGCCTCGAGTATCTTTGAAATGGTTAAGCAGGGTACTTGTTTACATTGTAAAAATATTTCAAGGTCTGTTCACGATTTGTTCACAATTAAAGGGCGCCTGCGCGATATACTATAGGTGTCAGTAAGAGTTACCCCTTTTCTCAAGCTGACAACCTCTTTTCTTTGATTTTATCACCTTTTCTTAAACTCTTTTCATTTGCATCAACGAGAACGCCCTGTTTCCTTCCCCCGGGAAACAGGGCGTTTCTCTTGATTTATCGCCAAACTGCAGTTTGGACGATAAGCCGTTTTCTTTGCAGATCCTTCACAGCATATTCAAATTTTGTTCACACATTCGGCATAAGAAGACAGTATACTGTACTTGTCAGTGAGGGAGAGCCGCAAATCCCGCATTGACGTCATCCGATTTTTTTCATTTCTCTTTTTTCCCTTTTTTCAATTTGTGTTATTAACCGAAAGCACCGTTGTTTCGTTCCCCGCGAAACAGCGGTGCTTTCCCGTTTTTGGCATTTGTCAATAAATAAGCCGGTGCGATGCTTGCGGAAAGTTTCTTTTTAGGGTATACTGTATTCTATGCAAGATATATAGGTAAGGAGTTGTTTTTATGGGTTGCTCGCATAATTGCGATAGCTGCTCGTCTCACTGCGGCGGCGAAAAGAGCCTCAAGGTTGCAGCCAATCCGGCGGCCTCTGTTAAAAAAAGTTATCGGCGTTGTTTCCGGTAAGGGCGGCGTAGGCAAGAGCCTGCTCACCTCGATGATGGCGGTCGGCATGACGCGCAAGGGTTATTCCTGCGGTGTGCTGGATGCCGACATCACCGGTCCCTCTATCCCCAAGACCTTCGGCGTACACGGTCAGCTCGAGGGCTGCGAGGAAGGCATTCTTCCGGCACGCAGCGCAGGCGGTGTACAGATGATCTCGATCAATCTGGTACTGCCGCATGAGGACGATCCGGTTATTTACCGCGGTCCGATCATCGCGGAGACCGTCAAGCAGTTCTGGTCTGACGTTGTATGGGACGACGTGGACTTCCTGTTTGTCGATATGCCTCCCGGAACGGGCGACGTGCCGCTGACGGTGTTCCAGTCCTTGCCGGTAGACGGTATTATCATTGTAACGTCCCCGCAGGAGCTCGTCTCCATGATTGTCGGCAAGGCGGTTAAGATGGCGAAGATGATGAACATTCCGGTGCTCGGCATCGTGGAGAACTACCTATCTGGCATGCCCGGACTGCGGCAAGCAGCATTTCGGTATTCGGCGAGAGCCACATCGACGAGGTGGCCGCGCACTACGAGCTGCCGGTTCTGGCCAAGCTGCCGATCGACCCGAAGCTGGCTACGGCGGTTGACGCAGGCAAGATCGAGGATGCAAAGCTGCCGGACGAGCTTTCCGGTGCGCTTAAGACCGTGGAGGGTCTGTTATGAACATTGGCGTAGCATATGAAAACGGCCGGATCGCCAAGAATCTGGGCGACTGCCGTGAGGTGCTCATTATCACCACTGAGGGCCGGGAACCGGTCGACAAGCGCATTGCCGGGATTGCCGGCACGTCCGCGACCGACCTGATCAAGTTCGCCGGTCTGGAGCAGATCGACGTGCTCATCTGCGGTTCGCTCGGTCTGGCAACGCGCAATGCACTCGAGATGCTCGGCGTGCTGCTCGTGCCCGGCTGTGAAGGCTCGGCGGAGGAATCCGTAGCGAAATTCCTCGTCGGTGAAAAGCAGGGTGACCCGACCATCCTCGAGATCGGCCGTGAGGAAGATCCGGATGATCCGATGGCATGCATGCACGACTGTGCAAAGTGCTCCGGCTGCGGCCCGAGCGAGCTGCTCAAGCAGATTCCGGTCGAGGAGATCAAGTAAAAACATAAAAACCACCGATTTTCGGTGGTTTTATGTTTCCAATGGAGAATTGAAGATGGAGAATGAATGTTCAGATGAAGTAAGTGCCGCTCCTTTTGCGGAAAGGTAATTCTCCATTTTCCATTCTCCATTCTCCATTCTCCATTCTCAATTTGATGAAACTGTGTTATAATCAAATGTATCATTATAATACAAGGAAAGAAGCTATTATGGATACCGAAAATCCGAAAACAGCAATCGAATATTTACACTCTCTCGGCAGATTTACCGGCAAGCCGGGTCTGCACCGCATCAAGGCGCTGTGCGAGGCGCTGGGCAACCCGCAGGACGGGCTGCAGTTCGTGCACATCGCGGGCACGAACGGCAAGGGCTCGACCGCGTGCATGATCGCCTCGGCACTGCAGGCGGCCGGACTGCGCACCGGACTGTATACCTCGCCGTATCTGGTGCAGTTTTACGAGCGCATCCGCGTGGACGGTGTGATGATCTCGGACGACGATCTGACGCGCCTGTGCGAACGGGTAACGGTGGCGTGTGAATCGCTCACACTGCCCGAGGGTGAGACCATCGGCGAGTTTGAGTTTACGACCGCACTGGCGTTCCTCTGCTTTGTTGAGCAGGAATGCGATATTGTGGTTCTCGAAACCGGTCTGGGCGGCCGCTGTGATGCGACAAACGTCATCAAAAATGCGGGGGTCTGCGTTATTACGCCGATTTCGCTCGACCATATGGCGGTGCTTTTGGCAACACAACGGCGGTCATTGCGGCCGAGAAGGCAGGTATTTTCAAGCCGGGTACGGCGGTTGTCTGCGCGGACGGTCAGCCGAACGATGTACAGCGGGTGCTGCGCTGTGCCTGCGACGCGGCGGGTGCTGTCTGGTTCGGCGGAGCGGAGGACTGCCGCGTACTGCGGTGTGACATCGGCGGTTCGGCGTTCGTGTACGAGGCGCAGGGCTACACCATTGCCATGCCCGGACGGCATCAGCTGCAGAATGCGCGGACGGCTCTGCGGGCGCTGAACGCACTGCGCGAGCGCGGCTGGAACATTCCGACCGAAGCCGCCGTGCGCGGTCTGGCGCGGGCGCGTATCGCAGGCCGGCTGGAACGCGTGGTCGATCAGCCGCTCATCCTGCTCGACGGCGCACACAATGCCGCAGGCGCGGATGCCCTGTGTCACGCAGTGGATGAGCTGCTCAAGATGAAGCGGCTGCACGTTGTGATGGGCATGGTGCGCGACAAGGACTACGAAACCTGTGTTCACGAGGTCGCCAGCCGCGCGGATGACTTTTACGCCTGTGTGCCGGATGCGGTGAGCGTTCGCTGGATGCACACACGATTGCAGAGCTGGCGCGGCAGTCGTGCAAGCGCGTGTACGAATGTGAATCCGCCGAGCACGCCATCGAGCTTGCACTGGAGCATGCGAAGATGAACGACTGCATTCTTATCTGCGGTTCGCTGTACCTCATCGGTGAGTGCGAGAAGATTTTGCGCGGCCGACCGAAAGCGACAGATTAAAATGGAATAAACAGGTAAAATAAGGCTTGTACTTTGAAAGTACAAGCCTTTTATTTTTGTGTCAGTTGTTTTAAATAGATATATTGTTTGGTATATCGCAGGGCAGGGGTGCCTTGCGAAATAAGAGGTAATATTTGCTGATTTCGAGGTGACATATATGCTGCAAATCACGCAGAGAAGGCAGGAGGGCACGCTGATCGCGGTGTACACCGGTGAACTGGACCATCATGCAGCACGGGCGGCGATCGAGCAGACCGAGGATCCGCTGGTGCTGTTTCCGTGTGAAAGCTGGTGCTCGACCTGTCGAGCTGACGTTTATGGACAGCTCCGGTCTGGCGGTCGTCCTGCACCTGTATCGCACCTGTGCCCGCAGCGGACGCGAATTTGCGGTGCGCGGCACGCCGCCGCAGCCGATGCGGGTGTTTGAGGCGGCCGGTCTGCCGCAGGTGATGGTTTTGAAAGGGGAAGGAATAATGCGGGCGGTCATCAACAAAATGAGCCTGAAATTTGAAAGCCGCTCGGTCAATGAGGCGTTCGCGCGGCAGTCGGTCGGCGCATTTGTCGCGCAGCTGGACCCAACGATGGAGGAGCTTGGCGACATCAAAACCGTGGTCTCCGAGGCGGTGACAAACGCCATTGTGCACGGCTACGCGGACAAATGCGGGTTTATCACGGTCACGGTGCGGCTGTTCGAGGGACGCGCTCTGGAGCTCAAGGTAAAAGACGCCGGATGCGGCATTGAGAATGTCGAGCAGGCGCGCCAGCCCATGTTCACGACCGGCGACGATACGCGCAGCGGCATGGGCTTCACCATCATGGAAACCTTTACGGACAAGCTGCGCGTGCGCTCCACGCCGGGGAAGGGAACGCTGGTTGCGATGGTCAAGGTGCTGAAGGAGCGGCAGACGTGACCGGAGAAATGCGCACGCTGCTCGAGCAGGCGGCTTCGGGCGACAGGGACGCGGAAGCGCGGCTGATCGAGGACAACAGCGGTTTAATCTGGTCGATCGTGCGGCGGTATTACGGGCGCGGCACCGAGCCGGACGATCTGTATCAGCTGGCGTGTGTCGGCTTCATCAAGGCCGTGCGCGGTTTCGATGTGTCGCTCGGCAACGAGTTTTCTACCTATGCGGTGCCCAAAATCGCGGGTGAGATCCGGCGCTTTCTGCGGGACGACGGCGCGGTCAAGGTCAGCCGGGCGGTCAAGGAACGCGCGGTTCGTGTGCGCCGTCTGCAAAGCGACTGGGAGAGCCGGAACGGACGGTCACCGACCGTATCAGAACTGGCACAGGCCGCCGGATTGACGGTCGAGGAAGTAGCGGCCTGCGAGCAGGCGGACGTGTCGGTGGACTCGTTCGAGCGGGAGCTGTCCGGCGGCGGACGCGTAGGTGATCTGGTCGGTGACGAGGGAATGGAGGAGAGAACCTGCCTGCATCTGTCGCTGCACGAGGCACTGCAGGACTTGCCCGACCGCGACAGGCAGGTGCTCAGTCTGCGCTATTCGCGTGATTTGACGCAGCAGCAGGTCAGCCGCATCGTCGGCGTGTCGCAAGTGCAGGTCTCGCGCATCGAAAAACGCGCCATAGAGAAGCTGAGGAAATGCTGAGAGAGTGAAAAGGAGTTCTCGTGAGAACTCCTTTTTGCATGTGCATATTGGTATGATAAATGGAGAATTGAAAATGGAGGATGGAGAATGGATGTAATCGTGGGGGGAGCACAGTGTGCTCCCGCGCTCGGTTGACAATGCTGTGGGCGCACACTGTGCGCCCCTACGGTTACACATCTGCAAATGATTTACAAACGGCGGGCTGAGGGCAGCCCGCCCTACGAAAGCAGATTTAACCACTACCGTAGGGCGGGGTGCCCTCACCCCGCCGTGTAAACGATTGGCAATGTAACTTTATTAACCTGCTTTCGTCAGTAAAATCTGCCCTATCATCACACAAATTTCAACCAGATACGCTGTATAAACCGCAAGTATCACTCGGCCGAGCCGTAATTCAGCTGCAATCGAGCAGTACAGCAGAAACGGAAAGCTGACGAGTATCAGAAGCACGATCAGCGCCGCAATCTGAAATTTACTGCGCGGCAGCCGCCCCGATCGGAATACAATCATACCGATAAGAAAAATAACGGTAAATACCGCAAACAGAATCGCGAGCTGGCGGCAGCCTGCATGCAGCGCGTCTGCACTGACATCCGGTGGAACATCGGATAAAATACCCGTGAGATACCACAGCGGGGCGCACATATCACGAAAAACGTGAGCGCGAGATGGTGCAGCGCCAGGCAGAATTCCTGTCGTTTGCTCATAATTTATGCATAAACTGTCCGGCCGACTTGGCCATCAGCCGCTTGGTGCCCTTCTGATCAAATGCAATTTCGAGCAGGGCATCGCCGCCCATCGGCTTTACCGACACAATCAGTCCATCGCCGAAGGCCTTATGGAACACGCGGTCGCCTGCGGCAAAATTCGGCAGCGGCTTGCTTTTAGCTGCCGAGGCCAGCGACGCGCTCGGCGCTGCATTTGCAGCGGAAACGTACCGCGCGCGCGCCACCTGCGGACGGGAGAGTGTCGGGTCGGGTGCAGTCGCGTTCGAGAACCGGCGGCTTTCGGTGATATTGCTCTCAAGCAGCTCTTCCGGCATCTCATCAATAAAGCGCGACGGATGCGAATACTGTGTGCGGCCGTACAGCAGGCGGCGCTCCGCGCAGGTGAGATACAGCTGCTCCTTCGCGCGGGTGACGGCAACGTAGCACAGGCGGCGTTCCTCCTCCATGTCCTCGTCCTTCTCCATTGCACGGAAGCCGGGGAACAGCCCGTCTTCCATGCCCGCGAGGAATACGACAGGGAATTCCAGACCCTTGGCGGCATGCATGGTCATCATGATAACCGCGTCATCGTCCTCGCCGGACTGGTCGGCATCCGTGTACAGCGCCATGTTCTCGAGAAAATCGCCGAGCGACGGCGTTTCGGTCTTGTCCTCGTAATCGACAATGTAGGATTTTAACTCCTCGATGTGCTCAATGCGGCTTTCCTCTTCTGTACCGCCCTTTAGCTGCAGCGCACGGATGTAGCCGCTTTTTTTGTTCATGAGTTCATCGTACAGCTCGGAAAGCGAGACAAATTCCCGCAGCTTGCGCAGATTTTCGATCATCTCGCCGAACTTCTCCATTGCCGCGGCACCGCGGGACAGGGCAGGGTACTGAGAGGCATGGCATACCACATCATACAGCGTCGTGCCGTACTCGACGGCAAGCTGCAAGGCGCTTTCGACCGATTTATCGCCAATCTTGCGGGCAGGCGTGTTGATGATGCGGCGCAGACGCAGCTCGTCCGCCGGATTTTCGATCACCCACAGGTAGGCGAACATGTCCTTGACTTCGGCGCGCGAGAAGAAGTCGCGGCCCTTGTACACGCGGTACGGAATGCCCGCGCGGATGAATGCTGCGGCAATGTTATCCGACAGGACGTTATTGCGGTACAGAACGGCGAAATCTCCCCATTTTCGTCCCTGCTCCACGCCCTCGCGGATGGTGTCCGCGATGTAGGCAGCCTCGCCCTCCTGGCTGTCCGAGCGATGCAGACGGATTTTTCGCACCGTCACCGTGGTCGGTCCACAGCTCCTTTCCCTTGCGGCCGACGTTGTTGCGAATGACCTCGTTTGCGGCATTCAGAATGTTGCCAGTCGAGCGGTAATTCTGTTCCAGACGGATAGTTTTCGCGTCCTTGAACTGCTTTTCAAACTCCAGAATGTTCGTGATCGTTGCACCGCGGAACTTGTAGATACTCTGGTCGTCATCGCCGACCACGCAGATGTTCTCATAATAGCCTGCCAGCAGGCTGGTGAGCACATACTGCGCGTAGTTGGTATCCTGATACTCGTCCACGAGAACATAGCGGAACTGGCGCTGATAGTATTCCAGCACCTCGGGGTTGTTCTGCAGCAGCAGCACGGTTTTCATGATAATGTCGTCGAAATCCAGCGCACAGGCCTTTTTCATGGCCTTTTCGTAATCGCGGTAGACGTCTGCGACCTTTTCACGGAAGTAGTCACCGGCGGCATCCGCACTGAACTGACGCGGGGTCATCAGCTTGTCCTTCGCGCGGGAGATCATGCCCATCACGGTTCGCGGATCGAAATTCTTGGGATCGAGATCGAGCTTTTTCATTACGTTGAGAATGACGCGCTTCTTGTCGTCCTCATCGTAGATGGTGAACGCGCTCTCAAAGCCGAGCAGATCAACATGCTTGCCGCAGAATGCGCAGGCAGGCTGTGTGGAAGGTGTACGCCCAGACAGCGGACGCGGCTTCCTCGTCACCGAGGGCAAATTCCAGACGCTCGCGCAGCTCACGCGCGGCCTTATTCGTGAACGTGATCGCAATCACCTGCCACGGGCGGGCGGGATTCATCGCGCACAGGTGCTCCGCGCGGGCGCGGTTCTCCGCGCGTTAGGTCGGTCAGGTATTCGGTCAGGAACAGAAGATCGTCCTCGGTCGCCCAGTCGGGCGCAAGTTCACTTTTCAGTCCGTCACCGAACTTGAGAATGTTGATGATGCGGTTGATGAGCACGGTCGTCTTGCCGCTGCCTGCACCAGCCAGGATGAGCAGCGGACCCTCGGTCTGATAGACAGCCTCGCGCTGCTTGTCGTTTAACTTGGAAAAGCGCTGTTCGATGATCGCACGCCGGACAGCGGCATATTTCATATCAAATTTGGTCGGTTCCATAGTTTTCCTCGTTTCGTTTGAAGATACACAGATAGTATACCATATTATATGGAGCGGAACAAATGTTCTTTTTTTTCGTTGACTAAGACAGGGGATTGTGTGTATAAAATAAGAGCGAGGTGAACCGTTATGACCGAACAACAGCGGCAGCAGACGTATGCACAAATGCTCGTGCGGCTTTCGCGCTCGAATTTCCGCAGCCGATTTCACTTTAAAAGGCGCAGGACAAGCAGTACATCCGCGAGAAAGGGATGGAATACGATTGCCGACCACGCGGCAGATTTCGTTTCCAAGCGGCTTGCACCGGCAGAACCGAAAAACGACGGCAAGCAGACCCCCATGCGTGGGGACATCCGGTGTTCATCGCGCAGCACGCTACCGCCTGCTGCTGCCGCGGCTGTCTGGCGAAATGGCATGGCATCCCGCAGGGCGTGCCGCTTTCGGCGGAGCAGCAGGTCTATATCGTTGGAATGCTGATGAGCTGGATGAGGAGAGAAATGGAAAATTGAGAATGGAGAATGGAAAATTAGCGTGAAGAGAACGTAATGTTTTACCCTTCTTCATGTCATTATATTTCATCATAAATGTAAACCGTAGGGTGCGACGACTCGGCGCACCATTTGTAAAACCATCTGCATGCTTAATCGTAGGGAGCGCACAGTGTGCGCCCGCAGCGCGACTGGAGTCTGCGCAAGAAACGTTCAAGAACCGTTTGATTTGACGTTGCGCGGGAGCACAATGTGCTCCCCCTACGGGGTAACGTGTATCAATCGTTTAGAGATACGGTGCGCCGAGGTCGTCGCACCCTACGGTAAAGTTTATTGATAATTGTAGCCTGCAGGTGCCGTCCGCAGCCACCTACCAACGAGTTGCGCGACACTGTTATGTCGCGCCTGCGTAGATGAACCCGCCTGTGTAGCAGAACGAAATCTGACACTGCGTAGAGATAGAGAAATGGGCGCACATTGTGCGCTCCCTACGGTAGAAAGAATCCTCTGCCGTTCTCCTTTTCGAAGCGGTCGCCGGTCTCTGGTCTGCGCCGGATTCGGAAACAAAGGGCTGTCCGCAGCAGGCATGGATTCCAAGGCTGTGCTGATTGCCACCGCGCTGGCATCCTTTATTGCCACCGCACTGATGGCTGTGCTTGCCAACTATCCCTTTGCACTGGCACCCGGCATGGGCCTGAACGCCTACTTTGCCTACACCGTTGTGCTCTCCATGGGCTACAGCTGGCAGATGGCTCTGCTGGCCGTCTTTGTTGAAGGCATCGTCTTCATCGTGCTGTCCCTGACCA
>VOFE01002172.1_pt1 | contig 28001 bp, 46 predicted proteins | sample 5384071 | NCBI WGS metagenome assembly VOFE01 (sample SAMN12384724, study PRJNA508395) | human gut metagenome | isolation source: healthy gut D | host: Homo sapiens
AGCCCGCGCCGTAGGCGCCCAGCATCAGGGTTTCCGTCTCGGTGGGGAGCTGGTCGGGTCGGCGTTGGGGGTATAGGTGGTGGTGTCCTCAAACAGCGCGCACTCGGCGGCGCGGGCGTTGCAGTTGCGCGCGATTACATCCATCATGCTGGGCAGCGCCGTGGTGCGCATGATGCTGGTGTCCTCGCCCAGAGGGTTCGAGATGACCAGCGCGTTGCGCAGCGGGTCGTTTTCCGGCAGATTGACGGCGTCGAAGGCCTTTCGGCTGTAAAAGCTGAAGGTTTCGATCTCGTACATGCCGTAGCCCACCAGCGCGTTCATCAGCGTTTCATGGAAGGTCTGGCGCTCGGTGGGGCGGGCGCTGGCCACGCCCCGGATGGCCGTGCTGGGCATTTTGTTGTAGCCCACAAAACGGGCAACCTCTTCGGCCACGTCGCAGTCCCGCTCCATATCCCAGCGGCTGGAAGGGATGACAATATCGTCGCCGTCCATCCCGAAGCCCAGCGGCAGCAGGATATTTACCATCTGCGCTTTGTCCAGCTGCGTGCCCAGCAGGCGGTTCACCGCATCCACGCGCAGGGGATGCGGCGTTCTTCGCGCTTGTGCACCCAGACGTCCACCACGCCGTTTACCACGTCGCCCGCGTCCAAAAGCTGCACCAGCTCCAGCGCGCGCTGCAAACAGCGCCGGCAGCCGTTGGGGTCCAGCCCTTTTTCATAGCGGCCGCTGGCCTCGGTGCGCATGCCCAGCTTTTTGGCCGTGGTGCGCACGGAGGGGCCGTTGAACATAGCGCTTTCGAACACGATGGTGGTAGTGTCGTCATACACGCCGGAAAACTCGCCGCCCATGACACCCGCCACGGCGATGGGGCCTTTTTCGTCGGCGATGACGAGCATTTCCTCACCCAGCGTGCGGTTTGCACCGTCCAGCGTTTCAATTTCCTCGCCGGGCTTCGCGTTGCGCACGGTAATGTGCCCGCCGTTTACATATTTATAGTCGAAGCAGTGCATGGGCTGGCCGTATTCCAGCATGACATAGTTGGTGATGTCCACCAGGTTGTTGATGGGGCGCACGCCGCACAGGCGCAGGCGCTCGCGCATCCAGCGGGGACTGGGCTTCACGCGCACGTTTTCCACCACTGCGCCCACATAGCGGTAGCACAGTCCGGGGTTTTCAATGTCTACCTTCAAAAAGCGGTTCACATCGCCGTGGCCGGGTTTTACCTGCGGCTCGTGGTCCAGAAAGGGCACGCCGAAGGTAGCGGCGGCCTCCCGCGCCAGACCGCGCACGGCCAGACAGTCGGGCCGGTTGGGCGTGATCTCAAAATCCACGCACACGTCGTCCATACCAAGCGCCTTCACAGCGTCTGTGCCCACGGGCCATTCCTCGTCCAGCACCAGAATGCCGTCCTCGACGGCGTTTGGAAAATCGTGTGTAGTAAGGCCCAGCTCGGACAGGCTGCACAGCATGCCGCCCGATTCCACGCCGCGCAGCTTACCCCTGCGGATCTCCTTGCCGCCGGGCAGCTTTGCCACGTGCAGTGCGGCGGGCACAAGGTCGCCCACCTTCAGGTTGTTTGCGCCTGTGACGATTTGTACCGGCGCATCGCGGCCCACGTCCACCTGGCACACTACCATATGGTCGGAATCCGGATGGGGGACGATCTCCAAAATTTTGCCCACGACGACGTTTTTTATGCCGTCGGCCTCGCACTCGTAGGTTTCCACCTTGCTGCCGCTCATGGTCATGCGGTCGGCAAATTCCTGGGGAGTGCATTCAAATTCGGCGAACTCTTTCGCCCAGTTCATCGGCATTTTCATGGTCTATACACTCCTTTGTTCAGAATTGTTTGAGAAAACGCAGGTCGTTTTCGTACAGCAGGCGCATGTCGTCGATGCCGTAGCGCATCATGGCGATGCGCTCCAGCCCCACGCCGAAGGCGAAGCCGGAATACACCTCGGGGTCGATGCCGCAGTTTTCCAGCACCTGCGGGTGCACCATGCCGCAGCCGAGGATCTCGATCCAGCCCTCGCGCTTGCACACGCTGCAGCCCTTGCCGCCGCACTTAAAGCAGCTCATGTCCATTTCGGCGGACGGCTCGGTGTAGGGGAAGTGGTGCGGGCGGAAGCGCACGCGCGTTTCTTCGCCGTACAGCTTTTTGATGAAAAGCTCCAGCGTGCCTTTCAAATCGCTGAACGTCACGCCCTTATCCACCACAAGGCCTTCGCACTGGTGGAAAATGGGGCTGTGTGTGGCGTCCACCGCGTCGGAGCGGTAAACGCGGCCCGGGCAGATGATGCGGATGGGCGGCTTCTGCTTTTCCATCGTGCGAATCTGCATGGGGCTGGTCTGCGTGCGCAGCAGCACGTTTTCGGTGAAATAGAACGTATCCTGGGTGTCCCGGGCCGGGTGGCTCTTGGGCATATTGAGCATTTCAAAATTGTAGTGGTCCAGCTCCACCTCGGGGCCGGAAACGATGTCGAAGCCCATGCCCAGAAAAATTTCCTTCAGCTCGCCCAGCACCGGGATTGGTGATCGTGGGGCGGACCGGATGGGGAGGCGGAAAAAAGGCCCGGCCCAGGCCGGCTCGAAAGGGTGGCGCTTGCCCTGCGCGGGCGCTTTGCCCGGCAGCGTTACGTCGATTTCCTCCGCGGCCAGGCGCGCGGCGAGCGCCGCGCTTTCCAGCTCTTTGGTGCGGCGCGCGATATCGGCTGTGATGGCCACCTGCCGACCCCATCGGGCTGCCGGCCCAGACCTGCGGCCTGACGCGGGACAGCATCGTGCTGCTGGAACAAATCCGCACCCTGGACAAGCGCCGCCTGCGGGAAAAGGCAGGGCAGCTTTCACGCGAGGACCAGAACCGGGTGGACCAGGCGCTGGAGATCAGCATCGGGCTGACCAGCATGTAAAAGGGCGAAAAAAGAAAAAACGTGCGGAGGAGAAAGAAAACCGCGCAAAACAAATCAAAAGAAAAGGCACGGGAAAGCAGGCGCTTTCTTGTGCCTTTGCTGAACTTGTGGTACACTGGTGCAAAAGAACGGCAGGGGGAGCGCGCATGATCTATTTGTTTTGGGTGGCGGTGCTCGGCGCCATGGCGCTGGGCCTGGCGGCGGCGTTTGACCGCAAGATCGAAGAAACGTTCGCCCCGGCGGTATTTCTTGCGGTGCTCGTGCTCTATGTGCCGGGGCTTTTCGGGCCGCTGAAGGCGGGGCTGTGGCTGGTGGCGGCACTGGGCGCCGCGGGCGCCGGGTACGCCGCGGTGCGCATGGTACAAAAAAGAGCCTGCTTGTGCGCAACTGGCTCACACCGGGGCTGATCGCCCTTGTGGCGCTGGCGCTCTACATCGGCTGGATGCAGGCGGGCGCATGTGCATTGAAAACGATGAATTCAGCCACTGGGCCTGGTGTGTGAAGGTGATGTGCCGGTACGACCAATTGGGCATCTGGCACGCGGGAGGTGGGCTTTGCGGAGTATCCGCCCGCCCTGGCGCTGTTTGAATATCTGTTCGTGCGGTTGACCCCGGCCTTTACCGAGAGCTACCTTTACCGGGCGCTGGCGCTGTTTGTGACGGCGCTGGTGCTGCCGGTGCTGGCCCGCTTTTCCTGGAAAAGGGCGGGCGCGGCCGCGGTGAGCCTGGCGGGGCTGCTTTTGCTGCCGCTGGCCTTTTACCCCAGTTTTACAGCGACCTGAAGGTGGACGGCGCGCTGGCGCTGCTGATGGCGTATTTGCTGTACGCCTGGTTTTCGGAGCGCAGGCTGGATGGCTTTATGTTTGCTGCGCCTGGGGCTTGGCACGGCGGTGCTGGCGCTCACCAAAGAGAGCGGCGCGGTGCTCGCGCTGGCGGTGCTGGCGGCTGTGTGCTGGGACGCATTGGCCGAGGCAAGGAAGACGCCCGGGGAGTAAAGACCGCCCTGCTGCGGCTGGCGGCGCCGGTGGGCGCCTTTGCGCTGGCAAAGGCAAGCTGGTCGGCCGTGGTGGCCATGCAGGGCCTGACAGCGGGTGGCAGCGGCAGCCTGGCCGCGCGCCTGAGCAGCCTGCTGGAACCCTGGCCCGAGGCGAGGGGAGCCTTACCCTGGCGGGCTTTTTAAGGCATCTGCTGCTGCCCGGCGAAACGCAGGGGCCGTGAGCGCGCCCCTGCTGGCCTGGCTGGTGCTGGCGCTGCTGGGCCTTGCGCTGGCCGCCCGGCTGGCGCCGGCGGCCGCGGAAAGCCTGCGCCGTTCCCGCACTGTGCTGGGCTGGGGCTTTTGGTTTATTGCATGGGAATGCTGTACCTTTATTTCTTTCAGTTTTCGGAGTACGAAGCCACCCACAGCGCCTCGCTGGAGCGGTATCTGGGCAGCTGGCTGCTGGCGGCGGTATTGCTGGCGGCGAGCCTGCTGCTGAACTTTTGGGGCGGAAAAAGCAGCGGGCGGGCGCGGCCGGCTGGTGCGCGCCAGGGCTGGTGCTGGGGCTTGCGCTGCTCACCATGCCGAACACGGCCGCGGAGCTGAACCGGCTGGTTTACCCGGCCGCCGGCGCCGCCGCCGAGCAGGCTTACCGAAGCGCGTACTTTACGCCCGACACCTTTCCCTTTGCCTGGAACGAGGGGGACGCGGTGTATTTTGTGGCCGAGGACACCGCGGTGTACGAGCAGATATGTTCGAATTACAGCTTTTACCCCCAGGAAATGGGGTGCAGCCTGGGATACAATTTCAACACCGCAGACCCGGACTACGCCCTGTGGTCCAGCGAGGTGAGCGCCGGGGAATGGGGAGCGGAGCTGGCGGGGAACTACACGTATGTGTATCTGTTCCAGATCAGCGATGGCTTTGCCGCAAAATACGGCTCGCTGTTTGCGGATCCTGCCGACATCACCCCCCGCTGCCTTTACCGGGTGACGCCAAAGGGGATACCGCGATCCTGACGAGAGTCTGGCCGGAGAAGACGGAATAAAACGGCGGTGGGAAACAAGGCAGAGATAAAAAGGCAGCGCCCCTTCACAGCGTTTGGACTGTGAAGGGCGCTGCCCAATTCAGGAGGAGGATAACAGTTGGAAGACGCGGCGTTTAGCCCTTGATGCCGGCCGAGGCCACCCCCTGCACGATGTGCTTTTGAAAGAAGATGAACACAAGGATGATGGGAAGGCAAGCAGGGCCCCCGCCGCCATGGTGAGACCCTGGCCGGTGAGGTATTGGGACCGGAAGACCGGAAGCCCCACCGGGATGGTCACCTTGGAGGGCTCAGTGATGGAGATGAAGGGCCAGAGAAAATCGTTCCAGCTCTGCATGAAGACCAGGATGGCGAGAGACGACAGCGCGGATTTTGACAGGGGCGCCGCGATCCCAAAGCAGGTGCGCAGCCAGCCGCAGCCGTCGATGCGGGCGGCCTCGAACAGGGCGCCGGGCATGCCGTCGAAAAAAAGCTTTTCAGAATGATGACCGCGAAGGGGGCCGCCAGCGAGGGGGCGATCAGGGAGAAGAAGGTGTTCAAAAGCCCCAGGCTCTGGAACAGGGTGTAGAGCGGCACCAGCATGGCCTCGCGGGGATCATCATGCCCACCATCACCAGCACGAACACGGCGTTTTTGCCGGGGAAGCGGATCCGGGAGAAGGCGAAGGCCGCCAGGGTGCATACCAGCAGCACGCCGCAGGTGGTGAGCACCGCCACTGCGGCGCTGTTGGCGATCCAGCGGAACACGTCCGCCTGCGGATGTTCCAGCACGGCCCGGAGGTTTTCGGTGGTAAAGGGCGGCCGGAACCAGTTGGAGACCCGGGTGACGTCGACGCTCTCGGGCTTCAGAGCCACCACGGCCATCCAGACGATGGGAACCAGCCATACCAGGCACAGCAGATAGGCCAGCCCGTTTACAAGAAAAGACACGGTCTTGTTCGTTTTCATAACGCTTTAGTCCTCCTGCCGGTTCATGAGCCTGAGCTGCGCGGCGGATACCACTAGAATGATCGCCAGCAGCACGAAGGAGGCCGCCGAGGCCCGGCCCATCTGAAAGGTGGTAAAGCCGGTCTCGTAGACGTATTGCAGCAGGGTGCGGCTGGCGCCCCGGGCCCGCCCTCGGTGATGAGAAACACCTGGCCGAAAATTTTGAAGGAAGCGATCGCCTGCAAAAACAATACCAGCAGATGGGTGCGCCTGAGGCAGGGAATGGTGATGCGCCACAGGCGCTGCCAGCCGGTGGCGCCGTCGATGGCGGCGGCCTCGTACTGCTCGGCGGGGATCTCCTGCAGGCCCGCCATGTAAATGAGCATGTAGTAGCCGGTATTCCACCAGAAGGTGACCAGGATGATCGAGGCCACACCAGCGCCGGATCGCTGAGCCAAAAGATCTCTTTTTCAATGCCCAGCGCGTGGGCGGCGGCGTTCACCAGGCCGGTGTAGGGTTTGAGCATGTTCAGCCAGATCATGGCGGTGATGGAGACGGCCAGAATGTTTGGCAGAAAGTAGGCGGATCGCACAAGGGTGCGGCCCTTGAGGGCGCGGTGATCCACAATGAGCGCCAGCACCAGCGCGCCCGCCATAAAGATGGGCGTGGAGATCAGCACATACAGCAGGGTGTTGGTGAGGGCCTTCCAGAATACTTCGTCTTTAAAAAGAGCCTGGTAATTGGCAAGGCCCACAAACACTTTTTTGCCGGTGATGTTCCACTTGAAAAGCTGATGACAAACCCCTGAAGCATGGGGTACAGGTTGAAGATGGCGTAAATGAGCAGGAACGGCGCGAGGAACAAATAGCCCGCAGCCGATTCCCTGGCCCGGCAGCGCTGTTTTGACGGCGCGGCGCTTTTTGACAGAGCGGCCCATGCAGCGGCCTCCTTTTCGGCTGTATTTTATTGCTGCGCAATAAAAGTTTGTTCCAAAGGCCGAGGATGCGGCCCAAGCGGTGCGCATCCCCGGCGCTTACAGCTGTGAACAGCCGCCCATTACAGGTTGGGAAGAAGCTGGTTGAGGTTTTCCTTGACCTTCTGCACCGCCTGTTCCGGGGTGACGGCGCCCAGCATGCCCTGTTGGATGGGGTCGGTCACCTCGCTGATCTGGTGGAGGTTCGCGTTCGGGATGGTGTAGATGGGCACGGCCACCTCCAGGGTGGACTGATAATACTGGGGCCAGGGCATAGCCTTGAATTCCTGCGTTTCAGTGGAGGGGATGTAGGCGGGCAGGTGGCCGGCCTCGGACCACTTGTAGTTGTTTTCGCCCCACCATTTGATGAATTCAGGATGGCTTTGGTCTTGGCGTCGCTCATGTCGTTTTTCTTGGGGACCACAAAAGCGTGGTTGGTGGTGACCAGGGCATTCTTTTCGCCCAGAACAGGGAAGGTGGTCACGCCGAAGGCGTCGCCCAGGCTTTCGGCCGCGGCGGCCACATTCCAGGAGCCGTCGATGTAGAAGGGTACCTGGCCCGATTTGAACATTTCAAGGTCGGCGGGGCGCCAGATTCTCGGGCACATAGTCCGCGTAGATTTTTTGGTACATGGTCAGCGCCTTGACGGCGAGGGCGTCGTCGAACACGCAGGTGCGGTTTTCCAGGTTGATGAAGTCGTGGCCGCCGAGCTGCTCGTACATGGTAAGCCAGCCCAGAACCAGCTGCGGCGGGCGCATGGTGAGCGCCAGCGGAGCGGCGATACCGGTCTCGGCCGCGGCTGCGCCCAGCATGGACATAAAGCTGTCATAGCCGTTTTGCAGCTTGAGAGAGCCATCTTCATTCAGTACGCTGGAGCCCGCCAGCAGCTCTTTATTGTACATGAGCACCCGGACCAGATTGTCGCAGGGCACGGCGTAGTAATCGCCGTCCACCTTGGCGGCCTCCATGGCGGCGGGCGTATAGCCGCCGAAGTCGATGTCCACCCCCAGGCGCTCGGCCTCGGCGCTGATGGGCATCAGCATATCGTCCGCCTGCAGGCCGGTGACAAAGCCGCCGATGTAGGAGATGGCAAAGTCCGGCCCTGGCCGCTCATCATGCCGGTCTTGAGCTTGGTGGCAAACTGGTTGAAGTCCTGCTGCTGGAAATCAATGTGCACATCGGGATGGGTGGAGTTGTATTCATCAAAGATCTTGCTGGCAACGGTCACGTCGCCGCCGTCCCACATGGTCCAGAAGACCAGCTCCACCGGCTCGGAGGCGGCGGAGCTGCCGCCGGAGGCGGGAACGGAGGTGCTGGCAGCGGGCTCTGTGGCCCCGCCGCAGCCGCCAGCGCCAGACACAGGGTCAGGGCGAGAAACAGGGCAAAGAAACGTTTCATGTTGAATCCTCCTTAAAAATGAGTTATAATGAGCGCGGGAACACTCGTGTGTAGCGAGTGGGACGATCTCCTGCGCCCTGCGTTGGACTTACTGTAACACGCCGGCTGCATCGGGTTCAATATGCGGTTTCAATCACCCGCCCGCAAAAATTTGCAATCGCAAAAAATGCAAGCTCCATCATAAAAAAACGCAAGCCCCTTTCCGTCGTTCACCCCGGAAACAGGAGATCGTTATGAAATTGAAAAAGCATTTGCGGCCGTTTTTGCGGTATCTGGCCGTGTTTTCGGTGCCGGTGATATGCATGGCCACATTGCTTTTGTACAACAACGTGGCGAGCGGGTACAAGACGACCCAACAGGAGGCGCTGAGCCAAATGGCGGAGGCCAGCGCCCAGTTGGACTGGCTCAGCGCCAGGATGGAGGCGACCGCGCTGCACATGGCCGGCAGTGAGCGGCTGACCGGCCTGTCTGCCAGCGGGTTTGACGCCTCGTCCTACACGGCCACCCGCACCTTCGGGCTGCTGCGCTCTTACGAGCGCAACCTGCCTCAGCCCGTGGGGATGCTGTTCTACCTGCGGGGAGGCAAGAACATTTACGCAAACCAAGTTTTCGAGCTATGCCGGCTTTATTCTGAGCGAGGATTACGAGCCGGAGCTGGGGCAGGCAGACCTGTACCTGAACCTGAACAGCGTGGCGGCCAAGCGGGTGGCGGGCATCGACAATGCGCGGCACGACACCCGGTACTGTGCGGCGGTGTATTACCCCGTGCCCGAAATTGCCGAGAACCCCAGCTGCACAGTCTGTTTTTGGTGCCCCGCACCTATGCGGAGGGGGTGCTGGAGCAATATTTCCCGGGGCTGGAGGCCTGCGCTTTTGTGATGGATGCCGCCGGCAACGTGCTGTACAACGGCGCGGGGAAGTGTACGGCACCGAGCAGATGGTCCAGCTGCTGCGCAAAAAACCCGCAGCCGGGCGTGATGAGCCTGACCGCGGGCGGCGAAAAATATATTTTGCTGCGGGGGCGCTCGGGCAATACGGGGCTGGAATACTTGGTGCTGGTGCCGAGAGGGCTTTTTTACCGGCGCAGCCAAAACGATTTGGGCGCGCTGGCCCTGCTGGTGGCGGTGCTGCTGGTGTTCAGCACGCTGATGGCGCTGAGCCTGGCAAATTCGGCCTACCGGACCCTGCGCAAGGCGCAGCAGCAAAGGGAAGAGATCGCCGTGGAGCTGGACAGCCGCAACTCGCTGATCCGTGAGATGGTGCTGTACCGCCTTTTGCAGGGCACCATTGCAAACGACGACGACGCCACGCTGGAATACAACCTCACCTGTGCCGGGCTGCGGTTCGAGCACAACGAGTTTAGTGGTGGCGCTGTGCCTTTCGTCCGACCTGAAAGCGAGCGAGGGAGAGTTTTGCACGCCTGGCCGCCCGGCTGGGGGGCGGCGCGCTGCCCGGGGAGTGTGTACCCGGTTTTGCTGCCGGCCAACAACGGCCTGGCGGCCATTTGGAACTGCCCTGCGGCAGCGGGCGCCCAGGAGCGGCTGGCCGGGGCTGTGGCCGGGGTGATCGGCGAGCTGGGGCTGGAACAGTTCAGATGGGGTGCGGGCGGCCTCACAGCGGCCCTTACAAAATAGACAATTCCTATGTGGAGGCGCTGGTGGCCATCAGTGAGAAGCTGAACCGCCAGCCTTCGGGGTGCTACCTGTACGCCGCCCGAACCGAGAGGGCGGGGACGAGAAGCATTATCAATATCCCTATGCGGAACAGGCGCTCGTTGAGCAGAGCATCCGCAATGGAAACGCGGAGATCGCCATCCACTCGGTGGAGCGGGTGCTGGACAAGATCGAGCGGATGGAGCAGTCGCTCATCATTCAGAAATGTCTGCACTTTGATATCATCAACCTGGTGGTCAAGATCGCCGCTTCGCTGGGACAGCCCCTTTCGGGCGCGGAGGTGACCCAGCTTTCCAGCTGGGAGAACAGCCGGTCGCTGCGGGCAGCACGCACTGGTCGGCCTGGCGCAGCACGGCAGCAAAGTCATCCATCAGGGCCTTGGTGCGGCTGTAGGTGAACGGCTGGTGCACAGCGATAATGCGCTTGTAGCCCATCTTTTTGGCGGTTGCCATGGTGGCGGCAAGCTCGGTGGGGTGGTGGGCATAATCATCTACCACGGGGGCACCGTTGCATTCGCCCTTAATCTCAAACCGGCGGCCGGTGCCGTGAAACTCTGCCGCGGCGCGCTCGGCATCGGCGGGCTGCAGGCCCAGCGGGCGCGCGCAGCAGCACATGGCCAGCGCATTGTAAATGTTGTGGTAGCCCGGAACACCCAGCTTGATGTGGGCAAACTGCTCGCCCAGCTCCAGAACGTCAAATTCATAGAAACCGGGGCGGTATTCCTGAATGTTCACTGCGCGGAAGCGGGCTTCCTCATTGATGCCGAAGCTCAGAGAACACCGGGCGGTCAATGGAGTTGACCACATCCACCGTGTTGCGGTCGTCCATGTTGAACACGACCGTGCGGGAAAGCAGGGCAAACTTCTGGAACGCCATCTTCAGGCGGCCCATCGTGCCGTAATACTCCAGGTGATCGTTATCAATGTTCAAAATGCCCATGCCCATGTCGGCAGACAGGGCGGGGTTGCCCGCCTTTTTAAGGGCGGCAAAGCCACGGGGCATTGGCCTTGGCGGCAAAGTGAGCGCCCAGGCAAAGGCCGCGGCGGACGCGGCGCACATCGGCCTGGAGGACTATTTGGGCGGGAGGAGCTGGCCCAGCTGAATGCCATTCCCACCGCAGAGGATGTATCGCCCTGATCCTGCAAAACCGCAGGCGCACCATCTGGCGCAGCCCGGTGCTGGTACTGGGGTACGGCCGGTGCGCCCAGTCGGTGGCGCGGCGCTTGGCGGCGCTGGACGCCCAGGTGACGGTGGCGGCCCGCAAGCACGGCCAGCAGGCAATGGCCATGAGCCATGGGCTTGCGGCCGTGCCGCTGGGGAGCTGCTGGCCGTGCTGCCCGGGTTCGACGTGGTGGTGAACACCATCCCGGCGCCGGTGCTGGGAGAACGGGAACTGGCGGCCATGCCGGGCGGCAGCCTGGTGGTGGATCTGGCCAGCCTGCCCGGCGGCACGGATTTTGAGGCGGCGCGGGAACTGGGGTCAACGCCATCCATGCGCTGAGCCTGCGCGCACGGTGTGCGCCGGTGACGGCGGGCGAGTTTGTGGCGCGGGCCGTTCTGGCCATGCTGCAAGAGAGGGGAGAGGTGTTTTAATGGAAGAGAGAACCGTGGTGTGGGCGCTGTGCGGCAGCTTCTGCACCTTTGAAAAGGTCCTGCCGCTCATCGGCCGCATGGCGGCGGGAGGGACGAAGATCCTGCCGCTGATGAGCTTCAATGCGGCCGGGCTGGACACCCGCTTTGGCGGTGCGGCGGACTGGAAAATGCGCCTGTACGCCGCTGCGGGCAGCCAGCCCATTGAAACGCTCCAGGGCGCGGGCCCCTGGGGCCCCAAAACATGGCGGGGGGCGATGATCATTGCGCCCTGTACAGGGGCGACCCTGGCGAAGCTGGCCCACGGCATCAGCGACACGCCGGTAACCCTGGGGGCAAAAGAGCATGCTGCGGGCGGGAAAGCCCGTGATCCTGGCGGTGAGCACCAACGACGGCCTGGCCGCGAGCTTTGAGAACCTGGCCATTCTGCTGAACCGCAAAAATTATTATCTTGTGCCCCTTTGCACAGGACGATTACCTGAAAAAGCCGTGCAGCCTGCAGAGCGATTTTGAGCTGATCGGGGATACGCTGGAATGCGCGCTGCGCGGCCGCCAGATCCAGCCGCTGCTGAACCTTTGAGATAAAGAGCCGCGGCGCAGCGGCAAAAAGAAACGGCAAAGGGCGCTCTGCTGCCGGCAGCAGAGCGCCCTTTGCCGTGTTCAGGAAAAAAGCCCAGCAGGGCCGGAAGTTCCCACAGGGTACCGATCACCGGAACCCCGCCGTGCGCAGAGCTTCGGGGGCTGATGCCCGGCGGAGCAGAGCACGCACCGCACGCCCAGGGCGGCGGCCACCTCGGCGTCGTGCAGGCTGTCGCCCACCAGCACCGCGGCGGCGGGGTCGAGCTGCCGCCGCGCCAGCCAGGCGCGGCCTGCTTCCAGCTTGCCGTGGGCATAAAGTCTCCCTGGCCGAGCAACTCGTCGAAAAAGCCAGGAAGGCCGAAATGCCGCACCTGCCGTTCCAGCGCGCCCTGCTCGCTGGCCGAGAGGGATCACCTGCCGCAGGCGGAGGCCCCGCCGCCGCAAGCGCCTCGCGGGGCGCCGGAGGCAAGGGGGCAGGCAAGGCTGGCGGGATCGTACAGCCTGATGTATTCGGCGGCCAGATCCTGGAAGGGTGGCGGGAGAAATCGAACCCGGCACAGCGGTAGTAGTCCTCGATGGGAAAGCCGAACAGCTCCCGGTAGCCGGCCCGGTCGTAGCGCTGGGGGTAGCCGTGGGCCTCCAGCAGCTGGTTCAGGCAGTCGTTGCACAGGGTCACATCGTCCAGCAGGGTGCCGTTCCAGTCCCAGATCAGGCATTCGGTGCGCATGGGCTTCCTCCTTATCAGAAAGGGATCACTCGGTGAAGACGCGCCGCAGGCCGGCGCTTGTTTCGATGAGCTTGATGAGCGCCACCCCCAGCACGCCGCAGGCCACCGCCTCGCCCAGGGCCACCGTGAGGCCGTTCCACAGGATCAGTGGCAGGGTGGCCGGGCTGTCGGGAAAAAAGAAAAAGGCCAGCTCCGGCCCCACGATCAGGGCGTTTGCCAGAATGGGGGGCAGGGCCGCGGGCGGGCCAGGCCCCGCACCCGCCTGCCGCGCAGAGCGTAGGTGCCCAGGCAGGCCAGCAGGGTGGCCAGGGTGCCGAAGACCACATCCGGCAGGGTGGAGCCCAAAGGTTGGACAAAAAGCACCCCAGCGTGCCGGCCAGGATATATTCCGGGCCAAACACCGGCAGCAGCACCAGCGCTTCGGCAAAGCGCAGCTGCACCGGCCCGAACGCCAGGGGCGCGAAGGAGAGGCACAGCACCGTGTACACGGCGGCGATCATGGCGCAGCGCGCCAGCTGCCTGGCGCTGAGGAACGGTTTATTTGTTTGCATGGCAAAATTCTCCGGCAGTGAGATTTTACCCTGCCGGTACTGCCAGGTCCGGAAGGGTGGGTCCGCGCAGGGAGCGCGGCGAGCCTAAAATCCTAAGTTGCTCTGTGCAGGGCTTGCCCGCATAGCTGGTATTATACCAAACCGGGTGGGCAAACTGCAACAAAAAAGGCGGAAAACTTTCTCCTGTTTCGCGTTTGACTTCCGGGGGTGTTCCATTATAATAGGAAACGGAAGATACACTCGTGTTGATGGGCAGGTGCAAAATGGGACAGGGGTTTAAACAGGTCACCCGCAAGGATGTGGCGGAGCTGGCGGGCGTGAGCGAGACCGTGGTTTCGTATGTGATCAACAACAACCGCTATGTGGACAAGGGAAAAACGCCGCAGGGTGGAGGAGGCGGTGCGCCAGCTGCACTACCGCCCCAATACCATTGCCCGGGCGCTGAAGGAAAAAACCCAATCACATCGTGTTCATTGCGGATCAGATCATCACCGAACATTTCAGCCTGCTGGTGAGCGAACTGGACAAGCGCGCCTATGATCTGGGCTACATGATCTCGCTGTGCTCCAACCGCAACACCGAGCAGTTTGTGGGCGAGATCATCAGCCGCAGGTACGACGGGGTAATCATCAGTTCCATCAGCTTCCCGCTGGAGTTCATTCAGCAGTTCATCGACGCTTCGATTCCGGTGGTGCTGCTGCAAAACCGCGCTTATTCGGCCGTGCACGGCGCGGGCGTGATCGACAACGGGCTTTACGAGGGCGCGAAGGAGTGCGTGCGCTTTTTGCAGGGCAAGGGCCGAAAAACATTTTGTACATCGACCGGTTCAGCGCACGGGGCACTTCAGCGACCTGAACGACCTGCGTTACCGGGGATTTGTGGAGCAGATGCGCCAAAGCGGCCTTTCGGCCCAGCCGGAGAGCCGGGTGATCACCGGCTGCGCCAGCGACCGGGAGGTTGCCCAGAAGGTGAAGGCATACCTGCAGGCGGGCGGCAAGGCGGACGCCATTTTGGCCGAAACGACAAGCTGGCCTGCATTGCGATGCAGGCCGCCAAGGATTTGGGATACCAGGTGCCGCAGGAAATTGCGGTGGTGGGGTTCGACAATTCCACCCTGGGGCAGTATGTGACCCCGCGGATCACCAGCATGGAGATCCGCCGGGAGGAGATTGCCAAAGCAGCCGTGGAAATGCTGCAGCAGATGATCGGAGAGGGCAGGGTGCCCGCGCCGGTGGGCTTTTCCACCCGGCTGATCGAGCGGGAGAGCACCCCCGCGGACTGACTGGATTTTGCCCGGAACCCGGGCTGCATAAAGGAGAAGAGAGATTATGAGCAAAGGCAACCTGTTGATCGTGCACGGCGGCGCACCCACCGCCGTGATCAACGCCTCGCTGTACGGGGCGGTGACCGAGGCAAAAAGCACCCGGAGGTGGACAAGGTGCTGGGCGCCATCGGCGGTTCGGGCGGCGTTCTGCGGGAAGATTTCTGTGAGCTGCAAAGCGTGCCGGAACAGACCCTGCGCCTGCTGCTGCAGACCCCGCCTCGGCCATCGGCACCAGCCGCGACCCCTTAAGCCCCGAGGACTACGCCAACATGGCGGCCATCTGCAAAAAGCGCGACATCCGCTGGGTGCTGTTCAACGGCGGCAACGGCAGCATGGACGCCTGCGGCAAGCTGTATAAGGCCTGCTTGGCCGCCGGTGCGGATGTGCGGGTGGTGGGCATTCCCAAAACGGTGGACAACGACATTGCCGTGACCGACCACGCGCCCGGCTTTGGCTCGGCTGCCCGGTACATTGCGGCGGTGACCAGCGAGATCAGCCAGGATGTGCGCTCGCTGCCCATCCACGTGTGTGATCGAGGCCATGGGCCGCAACGCCGGCTGGGTCACGGCGGCCAGCGCCCTGGCCCGCAGCGGAAACGGCGACGGGCCGGACCTGATCTACCTGCCCGAGCGCCCCTTTGACGAGGAGGAGTTCCTGGAAAAGGTGGGGGACCTGCACCGCAAAAAGGGCGGGGTGGTGATCGTTGCCAGCGAGGGGTTGTGCAACCCGGACGGCTCATCCATTGTGCCGCCCATCTTCCAGGTGGGCCGCTCGGTGTATTACGGCGACATCAGCTCGCACCTGGCAAACCTGGTGATCCGCAAGCTGGGGATCAAGGCCCGCAGCGAAAAGCCGGGCATCTGCAACCGGTCGTCGATCGCGTTCCAGTCCGCCGTGGACCGGGACGAGGCGGCGGCGGCGGGCGCCGAGGCGGCCCGCGCCGCCCTGGCGGGCGAGAACGGCGTGATGGTGGGCTTCCGGCGGGCGCCGGGCCCGGAGTACAGGGCAGAAACCTTCCTGATCCCGGTGGAGCAGGTGATGCTGCACGAGCGCAAAATGCCGGACGAATACATCAGCGCCGACGGACGCGATGTGACGCCGGAGTTTTGGACTGGTGCAGGCCGCTGATCGGCGGGCCGCTGCGCGAGTTCGTGACCTTTAAGCCCACGGTATAAAATACAAGCGCCCCGGTTCAGCCGGGGCGCTTTTTGCAACATAGAGCCGGGGCCGCGCCGGCGCGCCAATAAAGGAGCAGCAGCACCGCCGTGACCGCGTTTACCGCCGCAAAGGCCACGCCAAGGCGGACCGCAAGGGCACCCGCGGGCACGGCGCTGGTGGGGTGGGAGAACTGGAGCAGCTCGTCGGTCTGCTTTTCCGCAAAGCGGTTTGCGTCCTCGAGGGTGTCGAAGTGGTGATACAGCCCATCAGCCGTGCGCAGGACATACCCGCCGGACGGGTGGGAGAAAAAGCCCAGCCAGGCGCAGAACCCCAGCGAGAACACAAAGCACAGCAGCGGCAGCACAAGGCCCGGCCAGCGCTGCGGCCGCCTGGAGAGACGGCGCTGAAGCACAAAGACCGCGGGAACGGCGAGAAGGGTGAGGAGCGGCACAGGCAAAGCCTTCTTTCTATGATCTGTTTTCCATACGATACCACAGGGCGCGCCGCCGCAAGGCGGCGCGGGAGCCCGGGCGGGGCCTGCAGGCGGCAAAAAGGCGGCCCCAAGGGAGAAGAACCGCAAAAAAAGCAACAAAACGGTTAAAAACACAGCGATCGTGCAAAAATGAATGGGCAGCTTGCACAGAGAAAACCTTAAAAACTGGCCAAACGCTGAAATTGCCCTGGGCGCATTGACAGTATATCCATTCGTGTTTATAATAAAATCCAGAAGATGTACATACGAGTTTACAAAACCGTGTACAACATCGCTGCGGCACACAGGCGGGAAGTCTGTATTTCTTTTTCAGAGTGTACATACGTGTTTACAAGCTTGGCCGCATAGTTGGGTACCCCTGGCGCCGCGAGGCGCTGATGATAGAACGCAAGCCATAAATTTAGGAGGAAACGAACATGAAAAACTGTTAGCGCTCGCGCTGGCGCTGTGCATGGCACTCAGCCTGGCAGGCTGCGGCGGCACCACCAGCAGCACCCCCGCTTCCACCCCGGCCTCGACCGGCGGCGAGCCTGCCTCGACCCCGGCGGACAGCAGGCATTCACCGAGACCGTGACCCTGAAGATCGCAAACTACGCCCTGCTGGACGAGGGCTACACCGACTTCTGGGAGGGTGTGAAGACCGGCTTTGAGGCCAAGTACCCCAACATCACCATCGAGTGGGTCACCGCGCCCTACGGCGAGATCGTGAACCAGGTCATCAACATGGCCGGCGGCGGCGACAAGGTGGACATGATCTTTGGCGAGATCGGCTGGATCCCCACCCTGGAGGACGCGGGCCTGACCGTGCCTGTGACCGACGTGCTGACCGCCGATTATCTGGCGGACTTTTATGACAGCGTGCTGGACGGCTGCAAGATCGGCGGCGAAATTTACGGCCTGCCCATGTACACCTCGCCCTATGTGCTGTACTACAACAAGGACCTGTTCACCCAGGCCGGCCTGGACCCGAACGCTCCCCACCACCTACGACGAGATGCTGGAGATGGCCGGCAAGCTGGCGGAGCTGAAGACCGCCGACGGCAACAAGGGTGTACCCCTTTGGCCAGACCACCGCTTCCGCAGTGGCGGTGTCCGGTTCGTCCATCAACGCGATGGTTTACAACTTCGGCGGCACTGTGCTGGCGCCGGACGGCACCCTGAGCATCGACAACCAGGGCTTCAAGGACGCCATCACCATGCTGCAGGAGCTGGACAAAGAAGGGGTATAACCCCCAGAACTCCAAGCTGAAGGATCTGCGGCAGCTGTTCGCCGGCCAGCTGGCCATGTATTATGACCAGAGCTGGGGCTTCAACGGCGTGCAGAGCATCAACCCCGAGGCGAAGAATTTCGCCGCCACCGCCAAGCCCCTGAAGGGCGGCAGCGGCAACGGCGCCTCCATGCTGCAGGCCCACATCCTGGCCTACATGGACAACGGCGAGAACCAGAAGACCGCGGCCCGGCTGTTCACCGAATATCTGGTGACCGCCGACCAGCTGCAGGATTACATGACCAACATCACCCCGGCCTATCCCGCCACCAAGAGCATGGAATCCATGGCGCTGAACCCGGTGCTGGAGGGCGCCGCCGGCGATCGAGAACCCTGACCACCACCCCGTTCATCCCCACCCTGGGCGATCTGAATCTGGAGCTGTGCACCCTGGCGCAGGACGTGACCGTGGGCGGCACCGACGTGGATAAGGCCATCGAGAGCTTCCGCACCGCAGCCAGCAACATCATCGGCTGATAAAATGTACTGCGCGGCTTACTTTGGGGCGCACAGGGATCAATAGCCCCGGGCGGGATAGAAAGTGAAGTCTATCCCGCCCATTTTATCGGGATTTTTAAGGGCCTGCGGGCCCGCGCGTGGAGCCTTTTTTTGCCCGGCTGCGCCGCCGGGCGTGTGTTGCCACCTTTTATGAAGAAAAGAAAGTGGGAGTCAAGAATGACCGGAACAAAGAATAAAGCGGTCACGGCGGGCGGCCGCGCCCAGCTGCGCCTGAACCGCAAGCGCCTGGGGGACCAGCTGTTCTCCGCCGCGCTGATCGCGCCCACCCTGATCGTGACCATCATGTTCATCCTGGTGCCGGTGGTGGACTCGGTGATCAAGAGCTTCATGGATTACAAGATTAAAAATATCATTTCGGGCAAGCCCGGCGTGTGGAATAATTTTGCCAACTACCTCAAGCTGTTCACCGGCGGCAAAATGCTGCCCGCTGTGCTGAACACCTTCGCATTCGTGATCGGCGTGGTGCTGGCCCAGTTCATTCTGGGTATGGCGCTGGCGCTGATCCTGAACTCCAACGTGAAATTTGCGCGGTTCATCCGCAGCGCTATGATGATGCCCTGGGTGGTGCCCACCATCATTTCGGCGCTGATCTGGATGTGGATCTTCCAGCCGCAGTACGGCCTGCTGAAAATACGTGGTGGGCATGTTCACCGGCGGCGCGGTGACCGACTTTGCCATTTTGAACAACCCTCCACCGCCATGCTGGGCGTGGCCATTGCGGCGCTGTGGAAGCAGATCCCGCTGACCACCCTGTTGCTGCTCTCGGGGCTGCAGAACGTGCCCGACGATATTCTGGAGGCCGCCACCATTGACAGGGCGGGCCGGGTCAAAAAGTTCTTTGCCATTGTGGTGCCCTATATGAAGAGCGTGATCAGCATTGTGGTGAGCATGGCCATCATTGAGAACTTCAAGCAGTTCCCGCTGTTCTGGACCATGACCGGCGGCGGGCCGAACGGGGCCACCACCACCCTGGCGATCCTGAGCTACCGCGAGGCGTTCGTCTCGAACAACCTGGGCAGCGGCGCGGCGGTGACCACCGTGTGGATGCTGCTGATGATCGTGGTGATCTTTGTGTACAACCGCCTCTTCCGCAAAGGAAGAGATGGACTGAGGAAGGGGGAAAGAGCGACATGAAAAAACGCGATCTGCCGATAAATGTTCTCAAGTACGCCATCCTGATCCTGATTTTGTTCTTTTTGCTGTTCCCGCTGTACTGGGTGCTGGTGACCAGCTTTAAGACCAATATGGAAGCGTATATGGCAACGCCGACCTTTTTCCCGGCAAGCCCCACCTTCCAGAGCTATGAACCTGTTTACCAAGAACAACGACTTCTTTACCTATTACAAAACAACTTTATCGTATCCGGCGCCACGGCCCTGGTCACCACCTGCCTGGCGATCCTTTCGGGCTATGCATTGAGCCGGTTCCACTTCCGCTGGAACGGCTGGGTGATGGCGGCGCTGCTTTCCAGCCAGATGTTCCCGGTGGTGAGCCGGATGATCAGCCTGTACGGCCTGATGAACAAGATGCACCTGATCAACACCCTCACCGGCCTGGTGTTCGCCCTGACGGCCGCCATGCTGCCCTTTACGGTGATGCTGATGGCAAGCTTTTTTGACGGGGTTCCCAAGGCGCTGGAGGAGGCCGCCTATGTGGATGGCGCGGGCCGCCTGAAGGTGCTGTGGAGGATCGTGGTGCCGCTGGTGAAGCCCGGCATGCTGGCGGTGGGCATTTATGCCTTTTTGATGACCTGGGACGACTACCTGCACGCCATCACCCTGATCCAGACCGACAGCCTGCGCACCATGTCGGCCAGGGGTGGCCCTGCGGTACCTGGGCGAGCTTTCGTACGACTGGTCGCTCATCAACACCATCTCCATCGTGGGCACCGTGCCCATGTTGCTGCTGTTCTTCTTTTTTCCAGAAATACATGATCAAGGGCCTGGTGGCCGGCGCCGTGAAGGGATGATGAGATGAAACGCCTGAACCTGGTGCTCATCACCGCGGATCAGATGCGGTTCGACTGCATCGGCGCGCTGGGCCACCCGGACCTGGAGACCCCCATCTGGACACCCTGGCAAACGAGGGCGTGGCCTTTACCCGCTGCTACAGCGCCACCCCCACCTGCATCCCGGCGCGGGCGGCGCTGTTCACCGGCCAGAGCCAGGAGCGGCACGGCCGGGTGGGTTACCAGGACGGGGTGGACTGGGATTACCCCGTGACCCTGCCGGGGGAGCTGGCCCGGGCGGGTTACCACACCCACTGCGCGGGCAAAATGCACGTGTGGCCGCCCCGCAGCCTGCTGGGCTTTCACAGCGTGGACCTGCACGACGGCTTTCTGCCCTACCGCAATACCGGCACGGCGGCGCGGCAGTGGATGGGCCGCATCGACGATTACCTGCCCTATCTGCAGGGCGCGGTGGGGGCGGACGCCACCATCAACGACCTGGGCCTGGGCTGCAATTCCTGGGCGGCGCGGCCCTGGGCCGGGCCGGAGCAGGGCCCACCCCACCAACTGGACGGTGACGCGGTCGGCCGATTTTCTGCGCCGGCGCGACCCCACAAAGCCGTTTTTTCTTTGGACCAGTTTTGTGGCGCCCCACCCGCCCCTGGACCGCCGGCACCCTATTTTGAACTGTATGACCGGCGCGCGCTGGCGCCCGGCCATGGGGGACTGGGCCGTGCGGCCGGACCCGGCAGGCCAACACCGCCGACGGTTTACCGCCGCGCTGAGCGGGCCGCAGGTGCACGCCATGCAGGCGGGGTACTACGGGCTGATCACCCACCTGGACCACCAGGTTGGGCGGCTGATCCGGGGAGCTGAAGGACGAGGGCGTTTTGAACGACACGGTGGTACTGTTTACCAGCGACCACGGCGAGATGCTGGGCGACCACTGCATGCTGCGCAAGAGCCAGCCCTATGAGGGCAGCGCCCATGTGCCCCTGCTTTTGTGGGACCCCGGCGGCCACCTGGGCCTGCCCCGGGCGGGCGGTGCACCGCGCTGGCGGAACTGCGGGACGTGATGCCCACCCTGCTTGCCATTGCGGGCGCGCCCATTCCGGGCTGCGTGGACGGAAAGGCCCTGCTGGACGCGGCCCCGCGCGGGCGTGCCGGTGCGGCAGAGCCTGCACGGCGAACACCGCTCAGAGCGGACCGCCCCATTCCGCCCATTACCTGCTGGAGGGGGGAATACAAGTACATCTGGTATTCCCACACCGGGCGTGAGCAGCTGTTCAACCTTGCAGCGGACCCCCAAGGGAGCTGCGCGATCTGGCGGGCGAAGCCGCCTGCGCGCACGGACGCTGGCCCGGCTGCGCGGGCTGCTGGCACGGGAGCTGGAGGGCAGAAGAAGGGTTATTCGGACAGGACCCGGCTCATTGCCGGGCGGCCGCCTGTGACGGTGCTGCGGCACCCCAAACTGTAAAATGGAGGATGCTATGCTGACCAACAATCTGGAACTGATGCAGCGCGCCTCGCGGGGAGGGCTTTGCCATTCCGCCATCAACACCCAGGGCGGCAACTACGACATTATCTGGGCCTGCTGTAAGGCCGCCCAGGAGATGCGCAGCCCCATTATCCTGGCCCACCTATGTGGCCACCGGCGCCTATTCCGGGCACGACTGGTTCGTGCAGGTGGCCAGGTGGTGCGCAAATAAGGTGGATGTGCCCGTGTCGATCCATCTGGATCACGGCGACAGCTTTGAGACCTGCATGGAAATGCTGAAGCTCGGCTTCACCAGCCTGATGATCGACGGCTCCACCCACCCGATCGGGGAGAACGCCGCCATGACCAACGAGGTGCTGCGGGTGGCGAAGTGCTTTGGGGTGCCGGTGGAGGCCGAGATCGGCGAGCTGCTGCGGCTGGACAACGGCGTGCCCATGGAAAACAAGAACATTGTGGACCCGGACGAGGTGCGGCACTTTTTTGGAGCTGTGCCGGCCGGACACCCTGGCCATCGGCATCGGCAATGCCCACGGCTATTACCGGGGCAAGCCGGAGATCCACCTGGACGTGCTGGAGGCGGTGCGCCGGTTCACCGACATCCCGCTGGTGCTGCACGGCTGCACCGGCATGGAGGAGAGCGTGGTGCGCGCCGCCATTCAGCTGGGGGTGGCCAAGATCAACTTCGGCACCGAGATCCGTTACAAATACGTGCAGCATTACCAGGAGGCGCTGGGCAGATGGACCACCAGGCCATTCCTGGAAGCTGAGCCAGGCGGCCAGCGACGCGCTGGCAGAGGACATCAAAGGCATCATCCGCCTGTCCGGCTCTGCGGGCACGGTGTAAAAGCCCATCCCGGCTGCCCGCCGCAGGTTTTTGCCGCGGGCGCCGGCAGGTTTGAAAGAAAGCGAGAGAGCGCAATAAAAAAAAACAACTGAACGTGGGGTTTATCGTGACCGTGTCCGGCAGGTGGCCCCAGGAGCTGCCCGAAAAGCGCTTTAAGGAATACGGCGACTGGGCCGAAAGCCACCTGCCCCACAGCCGGGTGCACCGCTTTGAGCGGCTGGTGTGCACCAAGGAGGATATGCAGGCCTGTATTGACGATTTCAGGCGCTGCGGGGTCGACCTGATCGTGCTGGTGTACGGCGCTTTTACCGGCGACGACATTGCCTGCGGGCTGGCGGACGCGCTGCGGGTGCCCCTGGTGCTGTGGGCCCCCGCGAGGAGCAGTGGGTGCGGCAGGACCGGCTGTATGCGAACGCTTTGTGCAGCGCCACCATGAACGGCGCCTCGCTGCGGCGCATTGGCGCGCCCTGGCATATCGTGTACGGCAACCGGGAAGAGGCGCGGGTGGGAAAGGAGCTGCACGATCTGGTGAACGCCTACGCCGCCCGCAAGAACCTGCAGGGGGCTCACCTTCGGGCTGTTTGGTTACCGGCCCGGCCTTTTACAACTGCGCCTTCGACGAGGTGGCCATTCGCAAAACCTTTGGCGTTAATGTGGAGGAGACCGACCTGAAGGTGGTGTGCGACGAGATGGCCGCCCTGCCCTTTACCGAGGTGGAGGCCGAGATGAAGCGCACCGCCGCCGCCTGGGATACCACCGCCCTGCCGGACGGCCATCTGGAAAACCACGCCCGGCTGTACCTGACGCTGAAAAACTGATGCCCCGCCAGGGACGACTGTGCGGCCATCAAGTGCTGGCCCGAGATGGGCAACCTGCACATGACCCCCTGCGCGGTGCTGGGCCGCCCTGAACGACGAGGGGCTGTTCATCAGCTGCGAGGGCGATATGGACGCGGGCCTTGCGGGCGTGGCGCAGAACGTGCTGACCGGCCTGCCCCCCTTCATTACCGACCTGATCAACCTGGACGAGGGAGGAAAACACCGTGACCTTCTGGCACTGCGGCAACGCGGCGCCCAGCGTGCACAACCTCTCCGACGGGGTGAGCATGTGCAACCACCCGCTGGCGGGCCAGGGCACCGCGTTCTGGTGTTCGCTGAAGGAAGGGCCGGTAACCGCGGCGCGGTTTTCCAACATCGACGGGCAGTACAAATTGTTCCTTCTGCGGGGCACCGCCCTGCCCCACCAGCCGCTGCACCCGCGGCGCCATGGTGAACGTGGTGAAGACCCCCGTGATGGAGCTGGTGCATAAGATTGCCGAACGGCATGAGCCATCATTACAGCGTGGTCTGGCAGGATGTGGCCGACGAGCTGGCCCAGCTGGCAAAGCTGCTGGGCATTCGGTGATTGAGCTGTGAGCGCCGCCGCCCAGCATGAAACGGAAAGGAACCGCCATGAAGCGAAGGATTTTTGACTCCTCGGCCCAATGATGCGGCAAGGGACCGAAAGACCACATCCTGTATCAACAAAGGAGTTTTATCATGGAAAAGAAAAACAGTTCCCTCACCTACAGTGAGATCTACGGCCAGGCGGACTCGTTCGCGGCCATCAACGCCGCGCTGCCCGCCATTTTGCCACCCTGGACAAGGTGTTCGCCGAGCCCTACGACGAGCTGATCTTCACCGGCTGCGGCACCAGCCTGTACCTGGCCCAGACCGCGGCCCGCCTGAGTGCGCCTACAACGCCACCCGGCCAAGGCGGTGTGCTGCTCGGGCTGTACTTTTTTCCCGGGGGTCTACCTGAAGGGCAAAAGGGTCCTGGTGCTGCCCATCACCCGCAAAGAGCTACACCACCGAGGTGCGCATGGCCATTGACAAGGCACGCACCTTCCCCGGGGTGAAAAGCCTGGCGATTACCTGCGACAAGGATTCCGAACAGTACAACGACGCATATATCCTGTCGCCCGAAACGGCGGAGGACAGCGTGATCATGACCCGCAGCTTTACCAGCATGGTGTACCTGGCGGTGATCATGAGCATGTACGCGGGGGGCAAACGGGACGAGATCGACGCCATGGCCGATTACCCGGCCAACGCCCGGCGGCTGCTGGTGCAGATGGACAATCTGGCGCGGGACATCATTGGGCGCCACCACGGGCTCAATCTGTTCATCACCCTGGGCCAGGGCCTTTATTACGGCGTGGCGAACGAGTGCATGAACAAGATGAAGGAGATGGGCATTGCCAACTCCGAGGCCTATTACAGCCTGGAATACCGCCATGGGCCCATGAGCCTGGTGGACGAAAACACTCTGGTGCTGACCCTGGCCCACCCCGCCGCGCTGGAGGACGACGCAAAGCTTTTGCGCCAGATGAAGAGCTACGGCGCGGTGACCGCGGCGATCGGCGACGGGGTGGCCGCGGCCATGCCGGACGCGGACTACACCCTGGAGCTGGGCTGCGGCTACAACGCCCAGCAGAATGCGGCCCTGATCGGCTTTATCGGCCAGTTTTTGGGCTACTACATTGCCGAAAAAAGAACATCGACGCCGACAGCCCCGCCACCTGACCCAGGCCATCGTGCTGGACGACAAGTAAAGCCCTTTCTTTTTTCTTCATAGCGGAAAGGCCCTGCCTGGTTCAAACCAGGCGGGGCCTTTCTGCGCCGTGAGCAGGGCAGGAATTGTGCGTTGAATAAGGACATTTGTGGCGTTTGTGCGTCTGTGGCGGAAAAACGGCCGTTTTTGGCAAGTTGGTTCTGGTTTTTGCTTTTGCTTTATACTATACTAAAGTTACCGCACCGTTTGCGCGGCAAAACGATTTCGGAGGGATAAAGCTATGGCAAGAGTGTACAATTTCAGCGCGGGCCCGTCCATGCTGTTTGAGCAGGTGCTGCGCACCGCCCAATCGGAACTGATGGACTACGGTTCATCCGGCCAGTCCGTGATGGAGATGAGTCACCGCAGCAGTAGCTTTGAGGGCATCATCCGCGAGACCGAGGCCTCGCTGCGGCGGGTGCTGGGCATCCCGGAAAATTATAAGGTGGGCTTTTTCGGGGGGCGCTTCGGCCCAGTTCGATATGGTGCCCCTGAACCTGATGACCACCGGCCAGGCCGATTACATTGTGACCGGCAACTTTTCGGGCCGGGCGGCCAAAGGAGGCGGCCAAGTTCGGCAAAGGTGAACCTGGTGGCTTCCTCGAAGGATGAGAACTTTACTTATATCCCGGACGTGGACAAGATCGCCTACACCCCCCGGCGCAAGCTATGTGCACATCTGTGAGAACAACACCATTTTCGGCACCCGCTACACCAAGCTGCCCCAGGTGCCCGGCGTGCCCCTGGTGGCGGACATGAGCAGCTGCATTCTGTCGCGGCCCACCGACGTTGCAAAGTATGGCCTTTTGTACTTTGGCGTGCAGAAGAATGTGGCGCCGGCGGGCATGGCGGTGGCCGTGGTGCGGGAGGACCTGGTGGGCAAGGCGGCCGAAAACGTGCCCAGCATGCTGAATTACCAGACCATTCTGGAGGCGGACAGCATGTACAACACGCCCCCTGCTGGTGCATTTACATGATGGGCCTGACCCTGAAATACATCGAGCAGGAGATCGGCGGCCTTGCCGAGATGGAGAGCGCAACAACGCCAAGGCCGCACTGCTGTATGATTATCTGGACGGGCAGACCTTCTTTAAAAACCCGGTGAAGAAGGCGTTCCGCAGCATTATGAACGTGACCTTCACCAGCCCGGACGCGGACACCGACAAAAGTTCTGCGCCGAGGCGGCGGCCGCGGGCTTTAGTGAACCTGAAGGGCCATCGGCTGGTGGGCGGCATGCGGGCTTCCATTTACAACGCCATGCCCGCCGAGGGCGTGGCAAAGCTGGTGCAGTTCATGGAGGACTTCGCCAAGAAGAACGGCTGAAGCTTTACAGAAAGGAACCTGTGACATGTTTGCTATAAAGACCCTGAACAATATATCTCCCCCGCGGGCCTGGCAAAGCTGGGGCCCAGCCAATTCGCATCGACGAGGAGGGCGCGGCGGCCCAGGGCATTCTGGTGCGCAGCGCCCAGATGCACGAGATGGAGCTGCCCGATACCCTGTTGGCCATTGGCCGGGCGGGGCGGGCGTGAACAACATCCCGGTGGAAAAAATGCAGCGAGGCGGGCATCGTGGTGTTCAACACGCCCGGCGCAAACGCGGGCGGCGTGGCCGAGCTGACCATCGGCGCCCTGGTGCTGGCCAGCCGCAACCTGTGGCCCGCCATGCAGTGGGTGCAGGGCCTTGCGGGCGAGGGCGACGCGGTGGCAAAGCTGGTGGAAAAGGGCAAGGGCCAGTTTGTGGGCCCTGAGCTTGCGGGCAAAAAGCTGGGCGTGGTGGGCCTTGGGGCCATCGGCGTGAAGGTGGCAAACGCCGCCGCGCACCTGGGCATGGACGTGTACGGCTACGACCCCTACATCTCGGTGGACGCCGCCTGGATGCTCTCGCGCAGCGTGACCCACAGCGTGAGCCTGACTGAATTGCTGGCCCAGTGCGACTACATCACCCTGCACCTGCCGGTGAACGACCAGACCAGGGGCTTTATGAACGAGGGGGTATTCCGGGGCTGCAAGCCGGGCCTGCGCCTTTTGAACTTTGCCAGGGGCGAGCTGGTGGACAACGCCGCCGCGCTGGCCGCGCTGGCCTGCGGCCAGCTTGCGGCCTATGTGACCGACTTCCCCAAGGAGGAGCTGCTGGGGGTGCCGGGCGTGGTGTGCATCCGCACCTGGGCGCTTCCACCCCGAAAGCGAGGACAACTGCGCTGTGATGGCCGCCGAACAGCTGGCCGACTACCTGTTGAACGGCAACATCAAAAACAGCGTGAACCTGCCCGAGGTGGTGCTGCCCCGCGCCGCGGGCAGGCGGGTGTGCGTCATCCACAAAAACGAGCCGGGCCTGATCAGCGCGGCAGCTCCATCACAAAGGGCACCGCCTCGCCCTTGAACACCGTGCTCTTGAGCAGCAGTGCCGCCAGCACGCCCACCGCGATGCCGCCGTAAAGATACAGCAGCACCATCACAAGGCCCGCATACTGCGGGAAGAACGCCGCCGCAAACAGGCTGTAGATGGGCAGCTTTGCCGAGCAGCTCATGAAAGGAGTGAGCAAGATCGTCATTTTGCGGTCGCGGTCACTGGACAGGGTGCGGGTCGCCATGATAGCCGGCACGGAGCAGCCAAAGCCGATGAGCATGGGCACGATGCTCTTGCCGGAGAGGCCGATTTTCCGCAGCAGCTTATCCATTACAAAGGCCACGCGGGCCATGTAGCCGCTGTCCTCCAGGATGGACAGGAAGAAGAACAGCGTCACGATGATGGGCAGGAACACCAGCACGCTGCCCACGCCGGTAAAAAAACACCGTCAATGATCAAGGGAATGGATCGCTTCGTTGATGTTCCAGTTGGTCAGCAGGGTATCCACCGCACCGGTCAGGGCATCGATGCCGGCTTCCATCAGGTTCTGGAAGAACAGGCCGATGACGTTGAAGGTCAGATAGAACACCAGACCCATGATGGCGATAAACGCCGGGATGGCAGTGTACTTGCCGGTGAGAAACTTGTCAATGCGGTTGGAG
>VOFE01002177.1_pt1 | contig 28001 bp, 31 predicted proteins | sample 5384071 | NCBI WGS metagenome assembly VOFE01 (sample SAMN12384724, study PRJNA508395) | human gut metagenome | isolation source: healthy gut D | host: Homo sapiens
TTGGAATTTTCACAGCTGTATTCGCATTCAAAGATCTGATGTGGCCGATGATCGTTAATACAGATAAGGATATGCTGGTACTTTCTTCCGCACTTGCAAAGATGCAGGGCCAGTACGTATCCAAATTCCCGGAATTGATGGCTGCATCTCTGATCGCCTGCATTCCGATGATCGTGATCTACATGATCTTCCAGAAACAGTTTATCGAAGGTATTGCTACCAGCGGTGGAAAACTGTAATCAGAAATATTACATAAGGTAATACAAGACCGCTGACAATGTATATAACTGAGGATTTGGTTATTGAGGTTGTCAGCGGTATTTTTATCGAAGCAAATGCCAAAATGCACAGTTATTTGATGATTCTTAAGGAAAGAGGCGGATATTTTTATCCGCAGTAAACGAAAAAAAGGAGAAAATTATGCCGATCAAATTTCACGAGGGATCAAAGACATTCCACATTTATAACAAACATTTAAGCTACATCACCTGTATCATGGAAAATGGCCAGATGGAGAATCTGTACTATGGAAAAGCTATCCGCGATAAAGAGGATTTCAGTTATCTTCACGAGGAGATCATGCGTTCCCTGATGGCTGTATGCGTTCCGGAACCGGGACTTCTTTCCATGCAGTATACCAAACAGGAGTATCCTGTTTACGGAACCGGTGATTTCAGAAGCCCCGCTCTTACTGTTCGTCAGGAGAACGGAAGTGAGATCGTAGATTTCAAATATGTTTCCCACGAGATCTATGGCGGCAAAAAGAAACTTGCAGGTCTTCCTGCAACTTATACAGAGAGCGATGAGGAAGCAACATCTCTGGACATCACACTTCATGATTCCGTGATGGACACAGATCTTGTTCTTACCTATTCTGTATATGAAGATTATCCGGTGATCACAAGAAGTGCACGCCTTGTTCAGAAAGGGGATCAGAAGATCCGTCTTGAGAACGTGATGAGTGCAGCAGTGGAGTTCCCGGATATGGATTATGAGATGATCCATCTTTCCGGTGCGTGGGCACGTGAGCGCTATGTAAAAACACGTAAACTTGAGATGGGTACACAGGCTGTACAGAGTCTTGCAGGAACCGGCTCCAGCTCTGAGCAGAATCCGTTTATCGCGCTGAAGCGTCCTCATACAACAGAAGATACAGGCGAGGTTTTCGGCTTCAGCTTTGTGTACAGCGGCAACTTCCTTGCACAGGTCGAGGTTTCCACCTACGAGATGACACGAGTTATGATGGGAATCAATCCTCAGGGCTTTTCCTGGGAGCTTTCCAGAGATGAGGAATTCCAGACTCCGGAGGTCGTTATGGTATACAGCGATAAGGGCTTAAACGGAATGAGCCAGGCTTACCACAGACTGTACCGTGACCGCCTGATGCGCGGAAAATGGAGAAATCATGCACGCCCGATCCTTCTTAATAACTGGGAGGCAACCTATTTTGATTTTGATGAGGAAAAAATCCTCAATATTGCAAAAAAAGCCAAAGAGGTTGGGGTAGAGCTTTTCGTTCTGGATGACGGATGGTTCGGAACCAGAAACGATGATTACCAGGGCCTTGGCGACTGGTTCGTAAATAAGAATAAGCTTCCAAACGGAATTTCCGGACTTTCCCGTAAGATCGAGGAGATGGGCCTGAAATTTGGTCTCTGGGTAGAGCTTGAGATGGTAAACAAGAACAGCGACTGCTACAGAGCACATCCGGACTGGCTCATCGGAGCACCGGATCGTTTTGAGTCCCACTCAAGACATCAGCACGTTCTTGATTTTTCCAGATCTGAGGTTGTGGATTTTATTTATGATTCCATCTCCAAGGTTATCGAGGAATCTTCCATTTCCTACATTAAATGGGATATGAACCGCTACATGTCCGAGCCTTTTAGCCGCGGCGCATCTGCAGCAGATCAAGGCAAGACTATGCATAAATATATCCTTGGTGTATATGAGCTGTATACAAGACTGACAGAGAGATTCCCTGACATTCTCTTTGAATCCTGCGCAAGCGGCGGAGCAAGATTTGATCCAGGAATGCTGTACTTTGCACCGCAGACATGGACCAGTGATGATACCGATGCAGCAGAGAGAGAAAAAATCCAGTACGGTACCTCCTTTGTTTATCCGATCGTCAGCATGGGATCTCATGTATCAGCAGTACCGAATCATCAGCTGCACCGTACCACACCGCTTTCCACAAGAGCAAATGTGGCATATTTCGGAACCTTTGGCTATGAGCTGGATCTGAACCTTTTAAGTGCCAAAGAGATCGAAGAGGTAAAGGCACAGGTGGAATTCATGAAGGAACATCGTGACCTGATCCAGGTGGAGGGTGATTTCTACCGTATCTTAAGCCCGTTCGAAGGAAATGATACTGCATGGATGGTTGTTTCCAGAGACAAAAAACAGGCAGTTGCCGGATACTATGAAAGACTGAACAAGGTCAATGCTTCCTGGATGCGTTTGCGCTTCAAGGGTCTTGACGAGGATCAGCTTTACAAAGTAAAATGGGAAGATAAGTGCCTGAAAGCTTACGGAAATGAGCTGATGTATGCAGGAATCCCGGTTGATCGTGACTACTGCAATAAGACAAACGGTGATTTCCATTCTGTATTGTATACAATTGAAGCAGAGGACTGATTTCTGTAAATGATGGAATAAAAATTATCTGCAGAAAAAACATTCGCCTGACCAGAAAAATAACAGGCCGCCGGATATGGCGGCCTGTTATTGGGTGGCGAAGCAGCTCACAGGCAGAAACATAATATATGACATCAGGGAGGTGACAAGTTGCTTCATACAGTTGGTTTTACAAGCTCGGACAGCTTTAAATGTCTGGAGAATTTAAAGAAAGGTGCGGTGGATCTCTGTCTTACTTATTGTGGATGGGAAAAATGCGATCCGGGACATCGATTTGGACCAAATAACAGGATCTCTCATGTACTTCATATCGTGGAATCCGGAAGCGGAGTTTTTGAGATGGATGGCCATCAGTATCATCTGACAGGTGGAGAAGCATTTCTGATCCCATCCAGTGTGGAGGCCTGGTATGAGGCAGACATGGACAATCCCTGGACATATCGCTGGGTAGGATTTGAGGGAATGACTGCGGAGGAAGTGATCCATGTAAGCGGCTTCAGCCGGGAAAATCCGGTCCGAAGGATCCACTGCATGGAAAATGCTGCAAAATATATTGATGCAATGGTCCAGACCAACAAGCTCGTTTTTGAAAATGAGCTGAAACGGAACGGACTTCTGCTGCTTCTTTTTTCTGACCTGATCACAGATAACCGGGATGCATGTCTGAGAGAAGGCAAGCTTCTTCCATCCCACAGATATCCCAATTCCGTTTATGTGGAGCAGGCAGTGGATTACATTGCAGCCAACTTTGACAAGCGTCTGAAGATCAATGAGCTGGCAGACCGCATTGGTGTCAACCGGAGCTATCTTACCAGCTCGTTTAAAAAAAGCCTCGGATGCTCGCCGCAGGAATATCTTATGAATCTTCGCATCGAGAAGGCAAAGACTCTTCTGAAAAACGGAGATATTCAGGTCAGTGAAGTAGCTGCAAAAGTAGGGTATGGAGATCCGCTGGCTTTTTCCAAGGTATTCAAGGCAAGAACAGGAAGAAGTCCGAGAGAATACAAGGAAGAAAAGAGAAAACTTGTAGTGAAGGGGAAAAAAGGGGATTATACGGAATCTGAGGACTGATTCTGTGATATATTTCACGAAGAAAAAAACTCTCTGTCTGTGCCAGAATATATAAAATTCTGGTATCGGGCAGAGAGTTTTTTATGTCATAAGAAATGTTATAGAAAATTACTTCCAGGTATCTCATGCAACAAAACAACAATTATTAACATCAAAGTACATATTTTAAACAAGTTTCTGGTAGTATGATAAGATCACAAAGAAAACGAAGCGGGACTGCACCGCAGAAATAGCAGAAAATCAGGAATTTTAAAGAAAAATATAACAATTCCGGATAAGAGATCCAACAAAGAAAGCAGGAGGAAACGAACATGATCAAAATTACATTCATGGGAGCTGGAAGCACGGTTTTCGCAAGAAATGTACTTGGCGACTGTATGTGCACACCGGCACTTCGCGAGAGCGAGATCGCACTTTATGATATCGACGAGAAGAGACTGGAGGATTCCAGGATTATCTTAAGTGCCATCAACCACAACGTAAATGAGGATCGCGTAGTGATCAAAACATATCTCGGTGCTGAGAACCGTAAAGATGCACTTCGTGATGCAGACTTCGTAGTCAATGCCATTCAGGTAGGCGGCTATGAGCCATGTACAGTAACAGACTTTGAGATCCCGAAGAAATACGGCATCAAACAGACTATCGCAGATACCCTGGGAATTGGTGGTATCATGCGTGCACTTCGTACCATTCCGGTTCTGGAAGAGTTCGCACGGGATATGGAAGAGGTCTGCCCGAACACTCTGTTCCTGAACTACTCCAACCCTATGGCAATGCTCACCGGCTATATGCAGCGTTTCACAAAGATCCGCACCGTAGGTCTCTGCCACAGCGTTCAGGTCTGCTCCCAGAAACTTCTTGAGGGAATGGGAATGGAAGACAAGCTTGAGGGACGTACCGAGCTGATCGCAGGTATCAACCACATGGCATGGCTTCTTGAGATCCATGACAAAGACGGAAACGACCTGTACCCGGAGATCCGCAGAATCGCCAAGGAGAAGAATACCTCCGGCGAGAAGCATGAGGATATGGTACGTTACGAGTACATCCGTCATCTTGGATACTACTGCACAGAGTCCAGTGAGCACAATGCAGAGTATAATCCGTTCTTCATTAAATCCAAATATCCGGAGATGATCGAGGAGTTCAATATTCCGCTTGACGAATATCCGAGAAGATGTATCAAACAGATCGAGGGCTGGGAAAAAGAGCGCGAGGATATCCTCAAGGATGGCAAGATCGGCCATGAGAGAAGTAAAGAGTATGCTTCTTATATCATGGAGGCTGTTGTTACAAACACACCGTACAAGATCGGTGGAAATGTTCTTAACAACGGTTATATCGATAACCTTCCGTCGGATGCTTGCGTAGAGGTTCCATGCTATATCGACGGAACCGGTGTACATCCGGTAAAAGTGGGCAAGCTTCCTACACAGCTGGCAGCTATGAATTCATCCAATGTCAGCCCGCAGCTCCTTGCTATTGAGGCAGCAGTGACCAAAGACCGCCAGAAAATCTATCAGGCAGCCATGATGGACCCGCACACAGGTGCAGAGCTGAACATCAAAGACATCCAGGCAATGTGCGATGAGCTGATCGAGGCACATGGGGATTATATGAAGATGTACCGCTAAGGCAGGAAATGATCGGAAGGCAACAAAAACTTTGAAATAAATATGCAAGGCGGCATATAAAGGCCGGAACACCAGAATGGGGAGGGTGTTCCGGCCTTTCTTTATATGGAACTTTTGATAAATAATAAAAACAACAGATCGCTGTCCAGGTCATGGAAGAACTGGAACGTCAGGGCAAAAAGATCCCGGAAGATGTTGCGGTAACCGGCTATGATAATTCACTATATGCAAGACAGGGACAGGGCATTACCACTATCACCTATCCCCAGGAAAACTGGGAGATCAATGCTTATCCGGTTAATGAGATCGCAGAATATGTTCAGGATGTAAGCCAAGGAGATATTGATGTTCTGGTAGAAGAATATTATAATAAATACGATATGATTCTGGATGGACGTGACCCTGAGGAATTTAAGGAGCATGTAGCAGTCCAGGCAGGGATCGAGATCGGTTTTGAGCGCTTCCTCGAGGAGAAAAAATATCAGGCTATCGTAACACACTTTGGTGATCTGGGCTCCCTGGAACAGCTTCCGGGACTTGCGATCCAGCGACTGATGGAAAAAGGCTATGGCTTCGGTGGCGAGGGTGACTGGAAAACAGCAGCTATGGGTATTGAAGCGGTTTATATTGATGGCGATACAACGATCCGGAATCTGCAGAATGAGCTGAGATGGAACAGCATGTATTTCAGCAAATAATATGGGAGGTTTTTTACAATGGGAGTAAATGAGGCAAAAACAGCAATTCTTGAGAATCGCACGGCTCTTGGTATTGAGTTTGGTTCCACAAGGATCAAGGCAGTTCTGGTGGACGATAAGAACCAGCCCATCGCATCCGGAGCCTATGAATGGGAGAATCAGTATGTGGATGGTATCTGGACATACAGCCTGGAGGAGATCTGGAAAGGTCTCCAGGGCAGTTACCAGGATATGGCAGAAGATGTTCAGAAAAAATATGGAGTGGAGCTTACAAGCGTAGGTGCGTTTGGTGTCAGTGCCATGATGCATGGCTATATGCCGTTTAATAAAGAGGGAGAGCTGATGGTTCCGTTCCGTACCTGGAGAAACAACATCACAGGAGAAGCCTCTGAGAAGCTGGCAGAGCTTTTCCATTACAATATCCCTCAGAGATGGAGCATCGCACACCTGTATCAGGCAATCCTTAACGGTGAGGAACATGTAAAAGATATCGATTATATCACCACTCTGGAAGCCTATGTGCATTGGAAACTCACCGGAAAAAGAGTTCTTGGTATCGGTGATGCGGCAGGTATGTTCCCAATCGACAGTGAAACGAAGGACTATAACGAGGAGATGGTTCAGAAGTTCGATGAACTGGTTGCACCTTATGGTTTCCCATGGAAGCTTCGCGATATTATGCCGAAAGCTCTGGTGGCAGGTCAGGATGCAGGAGTTCTTACTGAGGAAGGCGCAAAGCTTCTGGATGTAAGTGGAAAGCTGAAAGTTGGAATCCCGATGTGTCCGCCTGAGGGAGACGCAGGAACCGGTATGGTTGCCACAAACAGTGTCCGCCGGCGTACCGGAAATGTTTCCGCAGGAACTTCTGTATTTGCCATGATCGTTCTGGAAAAAGAACTCTCCAGACCGTATAAAGAAATTGACATGGTTACCACTCCGTCCGGACATCTGGTAGCTATGGCTCATTCCAACAACTGTACCTCTGACCTGAATGCCTGGGTAAATGTATTTAAAGAGTTTGCAGAGGCTATGGGTATGGAAGTGGATATGAACAAACTGTTTGGAACTCTTTATAATAAAGCACTTGAAGGTGATCCGGACTGTGGCGGACTTTTGTCTTACTGCTATTTCTCAGGCGAGCATATGACAGGCTTTGAAGAAGGACGCCCGTTATTTGTACGTTCTCCTGAGAGCAAATTTACACTGGCAAACTTTATGCGAAATAATCTTTACACCTGCCTCGGCGCCATGCGTGTAGGTCTGGATATCCTTCTGAATCAGGAGCATGTAAAGATCGATAAGCTTCTGGGCCACGGCGGTCTCTTTAAGACAAAGGGTGTCGGCCAGCAGATCCTTGCAGATGCGGTAGATGCACCGGTATCCGTAATGTCTACAGCAGGAGAAGGCGGAGCCTGGGGAATCGCACTTCTGGCTTCCTATTTGCTCAACAAGAGAGAAGGCGAAGACCTTGCGGATTTCCTGGATGAAGATGTCTTCAAAGGAAACGAAGGCAGTACACTGGCACCGGAAGCAGAAGGTGTGAAAGGATTCAACGCATTTATGGATCGATATATGAAGGGTCTTGGCATTGAGCGTGCGGCTGTAGAGTCTGAGATATGGTAAAGAGCAAAAAATCTGTTGATTTCCGGCATGCGCTCAAAGAGGAATATAAATGAAGCATATGGATCATATGAATAAAAAAAAGACTCCGGGGCAGATCGTACATATCATGATCGACCGCCCAATGAACAGTTATCATCCGGAACACAAAGAGCTTTTTTACCCGGTAAATTACGGTTACATCAAAGGAATCATCGCTCCGGACGGAGAGGAACAGGACGTCTATGTTTTGTGTATCGATCACCCGGTAAAAGAATTTACAGGAAAAGTGATTGCCATCATCCATCGTCTCAATGATGTGGAAGACAAATGGGTGGCAGTGCCGGAAGATATGACTATGACAGCACAGGAGATCATGGAACAGGTTCAGTTTCAGGAGCAGTATTTTGAGACAGAGATAGAGATGCTGGAATAACAAAAATATAAAACAGGAGCAGACATGGTACGCCATGTGACTGCTCCTGTTTTTGTACAGGATCCATATATTATATATTTCTGTTATCTGCGATGCAGATAAACTGGATGACAGAGGATGCAAGGGAGCACCGGACTGGATTCTGTGAAAACAGAAATATATGAAGATTTGTGGATTGATTTTTCTGCTATGAAAATGAATGGATCTTATTGAAAATATTTCTTCATAATGTTATCATTGGACACGAAAAACACAGAAAAAATAAGAAAACAAAAAATTAAACGGTTGTATATTTGTCTGTAATATGACCAGAGACAGCCGGTCAGAGTGTCAGAGAGCAGAATGGTGGGTGGCTGAATGTTTGATGACTAGGGCTATACAGGAGGAGAACAGAATGAAATTAACCATGCTTGGAACAGGTAACGCATTGGTAACAGAGTGCTACAATACATGTTTCGTGCTCAGCGATGAGTACGGCCATTTTCTGGTTGACGGAGGCGGCGGAAATACGGTGCTCTCCCAGCTGAAGAAGGCTGGCGTTGATCTGATGGATGTTCATGAGATCTTTGTTACACATAAGCACGTAGACCATATCATGGGGATCGTGTGGGTGATCCGCATCATTTGCCAGAACATGAAAAAAGGCACTTATCAGGGCGAGGCAAACATCTATGCTCATGATGAAGTGATCGGACTTCTGAAAGACATGGCATTTAAGCTTCTGAATAAGAAGGAGACACAGTACATCGGTGACAGACTTCATCTGATCGAGGTAAAAGACGGCGAGGAAAAAACAATTCTTAATAAGAAAGTGACCTTCTTTGATATCGGTTCCACCAAGGCGAAACAGTTCGGTTTCCAGATGATCTATGACGGTGGTAAGGTGCTTACCTGCTGCGGAGACGAGCCATACAATGAATGTGAAGAGAAATACGCAAAAGGCAGCGACTGGATGTTCCACGAAGCATTCTGTCTGTATGGACAGCGTGATATCTTCAATCCATATGAAAAGCATCACTCCACAGTTAAGGATGCCAGTGAGCTGGCGGAGAACCTTGGAGTTAAGAATCTTGTCCTGTATCACACAGAGGATAAGAACATTAAGAAACGTAAAGAGCTTTACGGAGCAGAAGGCAGAGAGTATTATCACGGAAATCTGTTTGTTCCGGATGATCTTGATGTGATCGAAATGTAATAACTGTAAAAAGAAAGACTGGAAGTATGGCATATGCTGTATTTCCGGTCTTATTATGTTTGGAAACAGAGAGGATACTAATAAATTTCATAGTACATCTGTCAGGTAGAAAAATACTTGTATGGCAAAAAGGTATCGTTTACAATAAATAATACACACATAGCATTGCAAGAGCATGTCAATAAGAACAGATCTGAAAATTACAGATTCGTATCCGGCAAAAATAAGATTTTACAAATTACGAGGTGACAGAACATATGCCAGCAACAGATAACATCACACTTGAAAAAAAATACAGAAAACTCCAGGAAATCCTCCGTTCCCTGGGAAGTGTAGCCGTAGCTTTTTCCGGTGGAGTGGACTCCACATTTTTGCTGAAAGCTGCACAGGAAACACTTGGCGACAAAGCTATGGCCATTACCGCATGTCCATGCTCCTTCACCGACAGAGAACTGAAAGAAACGCAAGATTTCTGCCAGGAAAATCACATTTGCCAGGAGATATGCAAGATCAACGAATTCGACATCCCGGGGTTCCGTCAGAATCCGCCGGACCGCTGCTATATCTGCAAAAAAGCCATCTTTACCAGACTTTGGGAAGCTGCAAAGGCGCGCCATATGAACATGATCGTGGAAGGTTCCAACATGGATGATCTGGGCGACTACCGTCCGGGAAAAAGGGCTATCCAGGAGCTTGGGGTCCGCAGTCCGCTCCAGGAAGCAGGCCTCTATAAAGAAGAGATCCGGGAGCTGTCAAAAGACATGAATCTTCCGACCTGGAACAAGCCATCTTTTGCCTGTCTTGCTTCCAGATTTGTATACGGTGAGACCATTACCGAGGAGAAGCTTCACATGGTAGATCAGGCCGAGCAGTTTCTGATGGATCTGGGATTCCATCAGTTCCGTGTTCGCATCCACGGTACCATGGCAAGGATCGAGGTTCCGGAAGAAGAGATCCTGAAAATTGCAGATAATGAAACAAGAACAAAGATCACAGAGAAATTCCGCACATTGGGATTTTCTTACGTGACTCTGGATCTTCAGGGCTTCCGTTCCGGAAGTATGAATGAAACACTGGGAAAATAAGTATCAGAAAATAAAATAATCCCCCGGAAATACCGCGCGAGAAGTATTTCCGGGGGATTGCTGCACGAATAGAACCGGAGGCCCGTTACTGTGTTCAAATCTTAATTTTCGGATTGAGAATATCTGCCTGGCAGGCTGTATATCTTACATATAATCTTTCAGCACATCATGATCCCGCAGTACTTTCTCAATCACAGTACCCTTCACAACATTCAGAAGTGGTTTCTTCAGTGCATTCAGCGGCCCTGGCAGCTGGATCTCCAGCGGGGATTTTCCGTCCATCAGCTTCACACTGCTGTCCAGAAGCTCACGGATATCGTAAACGCTTCCCCATACTTCCGGAACCCCACGGTCTACACCGAGAAGTCCGTATACAGCCTCCATTGCAGTACGTACGGAATATTCTGTTGTGAATACGGTATCACGAGGAGTTTCCGCGAACTGGCCGAGGAACGCAAAGTTTACACAGCCATCCGGGATAACATCCGGGCGGTCACCTTTGGTACGCGGCATGAAGAAGGCGGTGATGTACGGCATCATGGTCGGAACGCAGACAGCGCTGTTTTCTGCCATATCGTCGATCTGATCTACCGGAACACCCAGGTGGTACAGCCACTCGGCGGTAATTTCCTTACCGGTACAATCCTTCATCGGCTTCTTGATATAATCACCGGGAACATCTGTGAACAATCCGTAAACCCATACACAGACCTTCTTCGGATCCTGTTCCCTGAACTGTCCCTGACGGTTGATGGTCCAGCTTAAGAGCCATTTGGAATCCTGGCAGCTTACGATACCACCGGTAACAACCTTGCCGGTACGTGGGTCACGCTGGCAGATATTGGTGATATAAGGGATAATACGGTCATCCAGAGTGGTGACAGTAGCGGATTCCCAGTTTGTTCTGGAAATGTCTGAGCAGAACTTTTCCGGATGTCCGAAGGAAGGATCCTGAGCTGCGATATTTTTCCACAGAGACCATACACCACTGGTGCGTACCTCTGCATCACCGTTTGGTGCGTGGTTCTGGTCGCCGTAGATCGTGCCCTCTGTACAGCTTCCGTTAGTGACGAAAACATAATCATTTTCTGTAAGAAGGATGCCCTGCTCCACATCTTTTACCTTGCATTCGATAGCAGTGGCGATCTTTTTGCCATCTTTAAAATTAAAGATTACGTTTGTGACCTCAGTATTAAACTGGAAGTCAACACCTGTATCCTCCAGATATTTTTTCATGGGAAGGATCAGGGATTCGTACTGGTTGTACTTGGTGAATTTCAGGGCGCTGAAATCCGGAAGACCTGCAATGTGGTGGATAAAACGCTGGAAGTACAGCTTCATCTCCAGAGCACTGTGCCAGTTTTCAAATGCGAACATGGTCCTCCAGTACAGCCAGAAGGTGGAATCAAACACTTCATCATCAAATACATCTTCGATGGTTTTATCGTAAAGATCCTCATCCTTTGTCATAAACAGCTTCATGATCTCCATGCAGCCCTTCTGGCTCAGGTTAAATTTTCCGTCGGTATGTGCATCCTGTCCACGGTTGACGGTTGCACGGCAGAGAGAATAGTTCGGGTCGTGCTTGTTCAGCCAGTAGAATTCGTCCAGAACAGAAGCACCCGGTTTTTCAAGAGAAGGAATACTGCGGAAAAGATCCCACAGGCACTCGAAATGGTTTTCCATCTCACGACCGCCACGCATGATATAGCCTCTGGACGGATCAAAGATTCCATCGCAGGCACCGCCGGCAATATCCATGGCTTCCAGGATGTGGATATGATCACCTGGCATCTGTGCGTCTCTTACCAGGAAGCATGCAGCAGCCAGGGAAGCAAGACCGCTTCCTACAATGTAGGCATGCTTGTCGTCCACACCTTCCGGTTTTTCCGGACGGGCAAAGGCTTCGTAGTTACCGTTGGAATAATAAATCCCTTTGCTGTTTTTGTCATGCTTTCCACGCTCGGTGTTGCGGTAGTTTGCAGTAGTTTCTTTCACATGGAGGTTTTCCTCTTCGTTGATCTCTCTTGTTTTTTTCATCAGCATGGCTGCGCCGGCTCCGGCTGCCGCAAGTGCTGCAAGTCCCATGAATCCTTTTTTATCTGACATATGACATCCACCTTTCGTAAATGAGATACCTGTTTGTATCGGATTAACTGTTCTTTGTTGCTGTTGAGGCTATGATAGCCCATCCGGAAAAAAGATTCTATTTACAAAATACCGAAAGTGTTCAGTTTTTTATCATTATATCTGTTTTGATAAGTTTTTATTCTGTATGCATTTCTGCTGTTTTATTTCTGGCGGCAAAATTGCGGATGGCGTTGTCGATGCTTCCATACAGTGCGGTTGCGGTATCATCTGCGATTTCGCGATAATCTTCGCGCATGCCGTTTTTGATCCAGTCCAGCATGATCCCTACAAAGCTGTATTTATACAGATCTGCGATAAAAATTTTCTGTTCATCCGTGATGGGGATATCTTTTGATTTTTCTGTTACCACGCCCATAAGAAGATCGCAGGTAAGCTGGAACAGATAATTTTCGATCTGTTCCCGCCCCACGCAGCGGTATACATTTAAGATAAACGGCTTGTTTTCCATCACGGCATCAAAGATCTGCAGAAGCCCTTCATGCCATGTGGAAGAGGTTTTTTTGCCCTGAAGGGCAATTCTGGCATCTTCCAGACAGCACCACTCCACAAGATCATAGATATCTTTGAAATGATAGTAAAAAGTCATGCGGCTGATCCCGCAGTCCGTAGTCAGGTCGTTGATGGTGATCTTATCTAAAGGCTTCTTAAGAAGCAGATGTTTCAGGGATTCTTCCAGGGCAAGCTTGGTTGCGTTTGTCATGTCTTGCGGCCTCCTTTGGCAAGGTTATAGTTATTAATATAACATGAAAGTGCACAGAAAATCCATGTTAAACAGTGACTTTTCTGTGAAATTATGATAAACTGGATCTGGAATATTTTGCGGAACAGAACGGAGTGTACTATGAAGAAAAAATCAGTTTGTATCCTGCTGATCTTTGCTGCCGTGATAGTACTTACTTATGTGACAGGAGAATCCTATTACAGAGGAATCAGTGAAAAAGCAGGGTTGGATAAACAGGAAGAGAAAATATATAAATACCAGTACGACATGATCGTGGACAGCCCCGATTCCCAGTTCTGGCAGGCAGTATATGACAGTGCGAAGAAAAAAGCAGCTCAGAATAATGTACTGCTTGAGATCATGGGGCCGGACAGAGGAACATCCTATGATAAACTTGATTATATGAATATGAGCATTGCGGCCAAGGCGGATGGTATTATCCTGCAGTATAATGGAGAAGCCGGTCTGGAAGAAGCAATCAATACTGCAGTAAGAAACGGAATACCGGTGGTTACAGTCATGAGTGATGCGGTGCACAGCCGCCGCCAGAGCTTTGTGGGAGTCAGCGATTATCAGCTTGGCATGGCTTACGGGGAAATTGTTGCCAAATACGTGGATGAGAACACGAAGAAGATCCTGATCCTGCAGAAACGGGATATTGATGATATGAACGAAAGTCAGATATACACTCAGATCAGCAATGCGGTGAAGATGGCAGCTGGGTCTGAGGATATTGAGATCAAGGGAAGGAATCTTCTGTCAACAGGAACCTTTGAAACAGAGGAGGCAGTTACTGATATTTTTCAGCAGAAGCGGAATGTTCCGGATATCCTTGTGTGTATGGATGAGGAGACAACGGGTGTGCAAGACAGGCAATTCTGGATTTCAACCTTGCAGGAAAAGTGAAGATCATTGGTTATTATACATCTGAGGATATTCTGGCGGCAGTTGAAAAAGGTGTTATTTCAGTTACCTGTGATGTGGACACGACCCAGCTGGGACAGTACAGTGTGGAGGCAGTTACCAGCTATATAGAAGATGGAAGAACCAATTCTTTCTACAACGTAGACATTAATTTTCTTGACAGAACAGCAGTGAAGAAGATGAGGAGGGAGGCAGTCACAGATGAAAAAGATCCGTTGGAGTGACTTTTCTCTTGTAAGCAAGATCATGATCGAGGTTGGCGTGCTGGCAGTTTTACTGTTCAGCATCAACATGTTGTTTTATGCGCGGATCAACAACTCCATGCAGGAGATGGATGATGTGTATGCCAGCAATGCCCAGATCACAGAGCTTGGGCAGGTTTTTGACAATGTGCAGGACAGTATGTACCAGTATCTGAAGGTAAAAAACTCTCAGGCACTGATGGATTATTATCAGAATGAGGCGAAATACAGGCAGGAGCTGGAGAAGTTAAATGAACGGAATATTGATGATTCCGTAAAACTTCTGGAGAAGAAGATACGTAAGATGTCGGAATCATATCTTTCCTGTACCGCAGGAACTGTAGCTGCCAAGAGAGGCAGGAATGTGGAGAAATATAAGCAGGAATATGATGAAAGTCTGGAGCTTTACAGTTATATCCAGAGTTCTATGGATGAGCTGAACAAGCAGCTTTTTAAAGAAAATTCCCAGACTTATGCAGCTCTCCGGGCGGTTATGAGATATCTGGAGATCAGTAATATGATGATCATGCTTCTGGTGGTGATCTGTGGAATGTTCCTTCTGATCATGGCAACAAGGGAGATGTTCCTGCCGCTGACTAATATGGCAGAAACTGCACAGCTGGTAGGTCAGGGGAATTTTAATGTAAAGATGCCCCCAGCAGATTCCAGGGATGAGCTTGGAACGGTAACAAGAGCCTTTAATACCATGGTGGATAATCTTGGTCTTTACATTGCCAGGACAAAGGCCAGCATGGAAAAAGAACAGCAGATGATAGAGAGGGAGCTTTTGATGGAAACACATCTCAAGGAGGCACAGCTTAAGTATCTCCAGTCTCAGATTAATCCGCATTTCCTTTTTAATTCCCTGAATGCAGGAGTACAGCTTGCAATGATGGAGGATGCAGAAAAAACCAGTATCTTTGTGGAAAAGATGGCAGATTTTTTTCGCTACAATGTAAAGAAGGGTGAGGAAGATGCCACACTGGAGGAAGAACTGGAGGCTGTGGACAATTACATTTATATTCTGAATGTACGGTTTGCCGGGGACATCCATTTTTCAAAAAAAGTGGAATGTGATGTGGAAAATGTACGTGTTCCCAGTATGATCCTGCAGCCGGTTGTGGAAAACGCAGTCAATCATGGAATCCGGAATATAGATTGGGAAGGACATATTGATCTCAGTGTGGAGAGATGGAACGACCATATTGAGATCAGTGTTCGGGATAACGGACTGGGCATGACCGGAGAACAGATACAAAGAGTACTGTCAAAAAAAGTCCACAGCAGTTCAGGCGAGGGTGATTCCACGGGAATCGGAATGAATAATGTGATCAGCCGTCTGGAACTGTATTATGAGCGGGACGGATTAATGGAAATATACAGTGAAGGTGAAGGAATGGGAACAGAGGTAGTGATCAATATTCCTCTGGAGAGGAGCGAAAAAAATGTACAGAATCCTGATTGCTGATGATGAGGGGATCATGCTGGAATCCCTGAAAAATATTATAAGTTCCAACTATGGAAATGAATGTGAGATCCATACAGCCAAGACAGGCCGTGTGGTTGTGGAGGAGGCGGAGAAATATCCGCCGGATATCTGCTTTATGGACATTCAGATGCCGGGCTTAAGTGGAATCCAGGCAATCCGGGAAATTCAGAAATTTAACAGATCTGTGGTCTTTGTGATCATTACAGCCTATGATAAATTTAATTATGCCAAGGAAGCGGTAAATCTTGGAGTTATGGAATTTCTTACCAAGCCGGTAAACAAAAAGGTGATTCTGGAAATATGCTCCAAAGCTATGGAAAAGGTAGATTCTACAAGACAGAAGCGAAGCGATGATCTCCGTATCCGTGAAAAGCTGGAGACAGTTGTGCCCATGATTGAGAGCGGATATATCAATAATATTCTTCTGCAGGATGATTTTCAGACATATCAGGATAATTACAGGGAGCTTCTGGATATCCGGGAAGAATATGGATATATGATCGTGGCTGAATTCGGGGATTCTCACGGAAAATGGCGTTCTTACCAATGCGGTGGGGGCCAGTGTGAAGGCAAACAAATTTTATTCCACATTCCGGGAAATCGCTCAGGGATTTTTTGAATGTCTGGTAGGACCCATTATGGGAAACCGTATTGTACTGCTTGTTCCATACCGTAATTCCAGGGAGTCCTATGAGGAACGTGTGGAGGTTGTAACAAGAACCAGAAACATGGTACATAAGCTGGAAAGCAGGATCGACAGTAAATTTCGCTGTGGTATCGGCCGGGTGAAGGAGATGGGAAGCACCATGAAAGAATCCTTCAAGGAGGCCATGATCGCACTTCGGGAAAGCACCAGCCATGTTATACATATTGAGGATGTTCCGGCTGCACAGAAATATGACGGCGAATATCCAAGAGATTTGGAACGTCGCTATGAAAAGCGGGTGATGGATAAGGATGTGGCAGGAGCTTTAAGCTGTGCCGAGGAATTTATCCGGTGGATGGAGAAGCAGCCGGGAGTAGATCTGGAGGACATGCGCATCAAGATCCTGGAGCTTGTGATGGGAGTGGAAAAAAAGGCCTTTTTTGCAGGTACCGTGAAATATGCGATCAGCTGCCGCAGAAATTATATTCATGAGATCCAGGAATATACAGATATAGAAGGAATGAAAAAATGGTTCCTGGGCAAAACATCAGAAATCTGCAGTAACATGGAAAGTGCAAGGGAAAAAGAAGCGGTTTCTATTATCGAAAAAGCAAAGTCCTATATTCGGGACAATTACAAAAAAGATATTTCACTGGATGAGGTGTCACGGGAGGTGGATATCAGCCCTTATTATTTCAGCAAGCTTTTTAAGCAGGAGACCGGAGGAAATTTTATCGAGTATCTTACAGAAGTGCGGCTTCGGAATGCAAGAGAACTTCTCAAGGATTCAGGGCTTTCCATCAAGGAGATCTGTGCGGAATCCGGATACAGCGACCCCAATTATTTCAGCAGGATATTCAAGAAATACGAAGGCGTGACACCAAGTGAATTCAGAGAGAAGTTGAGGTAGACAATATGAGCGGGGGGAAAATGATTAGGAAGCTGTTGATCTTGCTGTGTCTGTTGACATTGATGCTGAATGGCTGCGCTTCCGAAAAAACAAAGCAGACAGCTGCACAGGAAAACGATACAGAGGAAGACAGTGGTGAAAAGAAAATTCAGATCGGTCTTACAGTGGATTCTTTTGTTATTGAGAGGTGGATTCGTGACAGGGATGTATTCGTGGCAACAGCAAGGGAGCTGGGAGCGGAAGTGAATGTTCAGGATGCGGGAGCAGATACAAAAGAGCAGATCAGCCAGATTGACTATTTTATCAAGAAGCATATGGACGTGATCGTGATCATTGCCAGAGACTGCAAAGCATTATCTGAGGCTGTGGAGCGTGCCCACAATGCAGGAATCAGGGTGATCTCCTATGACCGCATGGTAAATGATGCGGATACAGACATGTATATTTCCTTTGATAACCGGAAAGTCGGAGAGATCATGGCACAGTCCATGATGGAAGCGATCCCTGATGGCGGAAAGATTTTTATGATCCAGGGCTCTGCTTCAGATAACAATGTGGACATGGTAAAAGAGGGATTTGAAGACACTCTGAAAAACAGTGATCTGAAGGTAGTTTACGAAGCCAACTGTGAGGGCTGGATCGCAGAGCTGGCAGCAGATTATGTGGAGGAAGCACTGGAAGAGTATCCTGATGTAAAGGGAATCATGTGCGGAAATGATGATATTGCCAGCCAGGTGATACAGATTCTTGCGGAAAACCAGCTTGCCGGACAGGTGATCGTGGTAGGCCAGGATGGTGATCTGGCTGCATGTCAGCGTATTGTGGAAGGAACCCAGTACATGACAGCATTTAAATCTATCGAAGATCTGGCACGCCAGGCAGCTGAATATGCGGTGAAGATGGCAGAAGAGGGAAAGATTCCGTCAGATGTGACAGATACCATGAGCGATGGAAGCTATGATATCCCGGCGAAGGTGCTGGAACCGGTTGCCGTTACAAGGGATAATATTGATGAGGTGATCATTGACGGCGGTTTCCACAGACGAGATGAAGTATATCTCAATATAGATTACGATACAGAGTAATGCAGAACAGATTGCATACCGGCATATATGTGGCAGTGAAATTCTGCAAGTAATGTGGCAGTGTATCCATATGCGCAATAATACACAATTATGACAAAAATCAATAGCAGATTTTTGGTGCAAAAATGTCTTGCCTGATGCAGGGCATTTTTCTTTTGCAAAAAAATGTCTCTGTCCTTGCCAACTATGTCCAGACAGTCCTGTGTTATAGTAACATCATCAAAGGAAACGTGATTCCAAAAACAAATAATGAAACGGAGGATTTTACAATGAAAAGAAAAATGGTATCTGCACTTCTTTGCGCAACAATGGTAGCTGGTATGGTGGTAGTTCCGGCAGCAACAGCACAGGCAGCAGACAAGAAACTGATCGGTGTTACCATGCCGACCAAGGATCTTCCAGAGATGGAATCAGGATGGCGAGAACATGAAGAAAGAGCTGGAAGCAGCCGGCTATGAAGTAGACCTTCAGTATGCATCCAACGATGTAAGCACACAGGTTTCACAGCTTGAGAACCAGGTAGCAAACGGATGTGATCTTCTGGTTGTGGCATCTATCGACGGAAGCAGCCTTGGAGAGCCTCTGAAACAGGCAAAAGAAGCAGGAATCCCGGTTATTTCCTATGACCGTCTGCTTATGAACTCCGATGCAGTTACTTATTATGCAACATTTGATAACTACAAGGTAGGTCAGAAACAGGGCGAATATTTAGTAGATGCACTTGATCTCGACAATCAGGACGGACCGTTTAATATTGAGCTGTTCACAGGTGATCCTGGCGATAACAACTGTAACTTCTTCTTCGGTGGTGCAATGGATGTTCTCCAGAAATACATCGATGACGGTAAGCTGGTAGTAAAATCCGGTCAGACAGAGTTCGAGCAGGTTGCTACAGCTAACTGGGACAGTGCAAAAGCACAGGATAGAATGGATACTATCATCGCAGGTAACTACTCTGACGGAACAAACCTTGACGCAGTTCTCTGCTCCAACGATTCCACAGCCCTTGGTGTTGAGAATGCACTGGCAGCTTCCTACACAGGAGAATATCCGATCATTACTGGTCAGGACTGTGACACACCAAACGTTAAGAACCTTGTAGCCGGAAAACAGGCAATGTCTGTATTCAAAGATACAAGAGCTCTTGCATCTGCAGTAGTAAAAATGGTTGACTCCATCATGAAAGGTGAGGAGCCGGAAGTGAACGATACAAAATCCTATGATAACGGAACCGGTGTCATCCCGACATATCTTTGCGATCCGGTTGTTGTTACAACAGATAACTACAAAGAGATCCTGATCGACTCCGGATACTACACAGAGGATCAGATCAAATAATCAGAATTTTTAAGAAAGAAATTTATCACATGCAGGCGGGGAATATAACCGCCTGCATGAACAGTGGAAAGGGAGGGAAATTGAGTTGGCTAAGATACTTCTGGAAATGAAAAATATCACCAAAACTTTCCCAGGTGTAAAGGCACTGGATAATGTTAATCTCCAGGTCGAGGAAGGCGAGATCCACGCACTGGTAGGTGAAAACGGTGCCGGTAAATCTACATTGATGAATGTATTAAGTGGTATTTATCCGTACGGTTCGTATGAAGGAAATATTATTTATGATGGTGAGATCTGTAAGTTTAACACTATCAAAGACAGTGAACATAAAGGAATTGTAATCATCCACCAGGAACTTGCTCTGATCCCGTACATGACCATCGGGGAGAACATGTATCTGGGTAATGAAAGAGGCAAAAGCTTTTCCATCAACTGGAATGAAACTTATGGAGAAGCAGATAAATATTTGAAAATAGTAGGACTGGAGGAATCCTCCAGAACTTTGATCAAGGATATTGGTGTAGGTAAGCAGCAGTTGGTTGAGATCGCAAAGGCACTGGCAAAGAATGCAAAGCTGCTCATTCTGGATGAGCCTACCGCATCACTGAATGAAGATGACTCCAAAGCTCTTCTGGATCTTCTTCTGAAATTCAAGAAGCAGGGAATGACATCTATCATCATTTCCCATAAATTAAATGAAATTTCCTATGTGGCAGATAAGATCACAGTTATCCGAGATGGATCTACCATTGAAACACTGGATAAAAAGAAAGACGATTTTTCTGAGCAGAGGATCATTCAGGGAATGGTTGGACGTGAGATGACAGATCGGTTCCCGAAACGTCCAAATGTAAAGATCGGCGATGTTTCCATGGAGATTAAAAACTGGAATGTTTATCATCCGCTGTATACAGAACGTAAGGTGGTAAATAACGTATCCTTTAAAGTACATAAAGGAGAGGTTGTCGGTATTTCAGGACTGATGGGAGCAGGACGTACAGAACTGGCTATGAGTATTTTTGGCAAGAGCTATGGAACTAAAATTTCTGGACAGGTGTTCATGAACGGAAAAGAAGTGAAGCTGAATACAGTTCAGGAAGCCATCGACAACAAGCTTGCTTATGTTACAGAGGATCGAAAAGGAAACGGGCTGATCCTTTCCAAGTCCATAAAGATGAACACTACGCTTGCAAACATGTCTGGTATCAGTAATGGAAAAGTGATCGATACGGATAAAGAATACGCAGTTGCTGAGGAATACAGGAAGAAACTGAAAACCAAATGTCCTACAGTTGAACAAAATGTGGGTAACCTGAGCGGTGGAAACCAGCAGAAGGTCCTTCTTGCAAAATGGATGTTTGCAGAACCGGATATTCTGATCCTTGATGAGCCTACCCGTGGTATTGACGTAGGTGCGAAATACGAAATTTACTGTATCATCAATGACCTGGTCGCAGCAGGAAAATCTGTGATCATGATTTCTTCTGAACTTCCGGAAGTACTTGGAATGTCAGACAGAATCTATATCATGAACGAGGGCAGATTCGTAGGAGAGGTGGCAAGTGGTGAGGAAGCTACATCTGAGCTGATCATGTCCAAGATCGTAAAATCAGGAAAAGGAGCGTAAGAAGATGGAGAAAAAGATTAGTTTTTCAGAAATATTAAAAAAATATACCATGGTCATTGTTCTGGTATTTGTTGTGATCATGTTTTCTGTGAACACAAAGGGCGTTATGCTTCTTCCGCAGAATGTAAATAACCTGGTAGCCCAGAATGCATATGTATTTATTCTTGCAACCGGTATGCTGTTCTGTATTTTAACAGGCGGTAACATCGATCTGTCAGTTGGATCTGTTGTATGTTTTGTTGCTGCTGTCGGTGGTAAGATGATGGTTCTCAACAGTATGAACCCGTATCTCACTATGATCGTGATGCTTCTTGTGGGCAGACGGACATGGCATATAAATTTTTCCTTGACCTGGAACCAGAAGCAAAAATGATAGATCCCAGTCTTCTCACAAAATTCAGAAAAACTCGTATTACAGAAGATATTCTGGAAGAAATGTTAAAAGAAACCATTCAACAGGCACTAGACAAAAACCTGATCAAATCGGGAACCATTATCGTTGATTCCACCCATACAATTGCTTCTGTCCGGGCAAAATCTCCAACGCAGATTCTGCGGGATATGAGCAAACAACTTCGGAAAGAGGTTTATAAAACAGCTTTTGAATTATCAGAGCGATTTCCTGAGAAACCCTCTTTGGAAGCAGGACTGGATGAAGAAATTGCCTATACTAAGGAACTACTCCAGGTTCTGGAGGAAGGAATAAAATCCTGTGGAAATGAAAAGATACAGAAACTTTCTCATGAAATGAAAGAACTACTAGAAGATGAGCGGCTCAAAGAGATCCGATCCAAAGATGATAAAGATGCACGGTTTGGACATAAAACGGCAACCAGTACGTTCTATGGATATAAGAATCATCTTGCGATGACTGAAGAACGTCTCATTGCGGGGATCACTGTAACAGATGGAGGAGCACCAGATGGGCAGGAATTACCAAAACTGATAGAAAACGCGAAGGAAAATGGAATAAAAGTTACAGAAGTTATAGGCGATATGGCATATGTCAGTGATGACAATCTGGAAGTCTGCGGAAAAGAGATTACATTGATTGCCAGAACCAATACAGCAGTAGCTGCTGCAGCAAACGGGAACCTTGAGGAAGGTTTCTGCTTTAATAAAGATGCTGGGATGCTGCAGTGTCCTGCCGGAGAGCTTTCCACGCGTGTGGAAAAAAGAACGGCCAAAAATGGGAATACTTATTTAAGATATATATTTAGCAAAGTAACGTGTCGGAAATGTCCCCAAAGAAAAAATGCCGTGTAGGAAGATCAAACGCTAAAACACGAAGCTACAGTATCACGCAAGCAAGCGAGAAAAATCTTGAAAGGCTTAAATTTGAAGAAAGCGAATATTTTCAGGAGCGAATGAAGATTCGGCACAGGATAGAAGAAAAGAATGGGGAACTAAAGGAAGCTCACGGTTTGCGTAAAGCAGATTCGAGAGGTCTATTTGCTATGCATCTGCAAATGTATTTTACGGCATTTACAGCAAAATCACCGCAACGGTGGCAGCCTGCATTACCATGGCACTGACTACCGGTAACTCTTATCTTTCCATTCTGATTCCGGGCGAGATGTTCCGTGACGCTTACAAAGAGCGCGGGCTTGCGGCAAAGAACCTGTCCAGAACCCTTGAGGATGCCGGTACCGTAGTTGTACCGCTGATCCCGTGGTCCGCAGCAGGTGCTTACATGGCTTCCACCCTTGGCGTAGAGACTTTGGATTACCTTCCATGGGCAATCCTGTGCTACACCGGCTGGATTTTTGCAATCATCTGGGGCTTTACCGGATTTGGTATTGCCAAGCTCGATGATGAGAAGAAAAAGGAGAACTAAATACGATGTCCAGAGTGCTTTTGATTAAAAACGCGAATCTGTATGATCCGGATCCAAAAGGAATCCGTGATATCCTGATCGTAGATGAAAAAGTATTTTCTGTGGCAGAACACATCGATCCACCGGAACTTTCTGCTCCGGTGGAAGTTGTTTCTGCAGATGGAAAAATGGTAATTCCTGGTTATGTGGACCAGCATGTTCATGTGATTGGCGGGGGCGGCGCAAAGCTTCTGGTTACACGGCTTTCTTCCCTGCATGAGGAAGTGCGTGATGCTGTAAAGGCAGGGGTTCCGGTGGAAAAAGCCATCCGCATCTGCGGGGAGAACCCGGCCAGAGCCAACGGATTATTCCCGAAAAAGGGCTGCATCCGTCCGGGCAGCGACGCGGATCTTGTGATCCTGGATGAGGAATTTCTGGTAGATACGGTATTTGTCCGTGGACAGAAAATGGTGGAGTATGGAAAAGCACTGGTAAAAGGCACCTTTGAGACAGACTGACAGAAGCTTTGAAATAGAAAAGCGGAAAAGAAAGAGACAGGAGAATTGACATTATGATCAAGTTACTGAAAAACGCGAATGTGTACGCACCGGAGAAACTGGGAAAGAAAGATATCCTTATTGAGGGGGAAAAAATCCTTCTGATGCAGGATACTATTGAGGGATATGAGGGACTTCCGGGAGTGGAAACCTATGATCTGGAGGGAAAGACCGTTGTTCCGGCTTACATTGACATGCACGTGCATATCACAGGCGGCGGCGGAGAGCAGGGGCCGGCATCCCGTGTACCGGAATCCCAGCTCAGTGAATTCTTCAAAAATGGTATTACCACGGTAGTCGGACTTCTGGGAACCGATGGCGTAACCCGCAGTGTGGAAAATCTGGTCGCAAAAGCTCGCGCCCTGACCGAAGAGGGCATGACCGTGTACACTCTGACCAGTTCCTATGGTTACCCGCCGACCACCCTGACCGGAAGTGTAGAGCGCGATATCATCCTGGTTCCACCGATGATCGGTGTGAAGGTAGCGGTATCGGACCACAGAAGCTCCAACCCAGGCGGAGAAGAGCTGATCGCGCTGGCTACTGCAGCGCGCAGAGCCGGCTTACTCAGCAATACCCCTGGCCTGGTAACCATGCACATGGGTGACGGAGAGGGAAGACTGGATCCGATTTTCTATGTGCTGGATCATTCCGACGTTCCAGCCAAGAACCTGCTGCCGACCCACATCTTACGCAATCCTGGACTGATTGATGCCGGCGCGGATCTGGTGCGCCGTGGCGGCTACATTGACTGCACCGCCGGCGCCGATGATGTGGAGGTCGAATCCGATGCTCTGAAGCTCTATGAGCTGTTGCACCGCGAAGATGTGAGCCTGGATCATGTAACCATGTCCAGTGACGCGTTCGGAAGCCAGCCGCGCTTCAACGAAGAGGGCGAGTGCATTGGCCTGACCTACGCGTCCCCGAAGTATCTGCACCGTACCATCCAGATCCTGGTAAGAGAGGGCATGCCGCTGGAGGATGCCTTACAGCTTCTGACCAGCACTCCGGCCGTACTCCTTGGCAAAGAAGGAATCAAGGGCTGTGTAGCGGAAGGCGCAGACGCAGACCTTCTGGTACTGGATGAGAATCTCAACATCAACAGCCTGTTTGCCCGCGGCAAGGTCGCTGTGTGGGAGCAGGAAGTGAAGATGAAGGGCAGATTCGAGCAGTAAGGAAAAACATACAGGAGAAGGACTGTGATTGACTTATTGGTGGTGCTTCTGCTTATGGTGGTACCGGTACAGTTCCTGGTGTTATCATTGGTGCACTTCTGATGGGTGTTCTGAATCTTGGTATGAGTATCATGGGTATTGACCAGAATATCCAGAAGGTTGTTAAAGGTATGGTTCTTCTGGCAGCGGTTATCTTCGATGTTGTCAGCAAGAGAAAATCTTTTATCGTAAAATAATAATAGTCAGCGAATCAGGACAGCAGGTTTTCGGAGTGATCCGGAACCTGCTGTTTTTGGGTGTATATACTGTTGTTTTATGTAAGGTTATTTTGTCGGTTTTCGTGGTTTTATGGGGGATGTGCTTGTTTTTAGGAGAACGTTATATTATAATAAGGGCAAGTGACAGAAAATACGAAATTATGTTGTCGGGAGGCTGTAATGGGAAATACAGTAACGATCTGTTTTGCAAATAATAAGGGCGGCAGCGGAAAGTCCACCAGCTGTTCCAATGTGGGAGCGGCACTGGCCGGCATGGGTAAGAAGGTACTGATGGTAGACGGTGATATGCAGCTGAATCTTTCCCTTTCTTTTTTTTCGGAGGAAGAAGTGCTTGAGATGGCAGCAGGGGAAAAGAATCTCTACTATGCTATCGGTCATCAGTCGGATCTCAGCGATTTTATCGTGCATACGAAGTATGAGAATCTGGATCTGGTTCCGTCGTCTACGCTGATGAGCTCCGTGGAATATGAGCTTTTTACAAAATGGCAGAGAGAGTTTATCCTGCGGAAATGTCTGCAGAAGGTTAAAGATTCCGGAGTGTACGATTACATTCTCATTGATGCACCGCCTACTCTTGGCGGCTGGGTGATGAATATTTTATGTGCATCCGATTATGTTCTTGTTCCGGTAGAGGCAAGTCCGTGGGGTATGTTTGGTCTTGCAAATATGTTTGATTTCCTCAATGAAGTGCAGAGGAGATCGCTCCGGATTTAAAGCGTTTTGGGAATCGTAGTAACCAAGGCAGATGCCAGAAAGAATTATTTCAAACAGACTATGGAAACACTGAAAGAAATGGAAGGAATCTATCTTTTCGAATCTTTTATCCGTGTAGACAGCTCCATCGAATGGTCCCAGGACAGCAGTGAACCAGTTGTGGAGTTCAAAAAAAGCAGCCGCAGCGCAAAAGAGTACATAGCATTGGCAGAGGAGGTAATGAATCGTGTCAGTAGGTAAAGCAAGCATCGCAAGAGCAGTAAATGCAGAAAAAGCATCCAAAACAGAAACAAAAACAGAGGTAAAAGAGGCTGAGGTTAAAGCAGCAGAGAAGCCGTCAGAGGTAAAAGCTGAAACAGCTGAAAAAGCGGCAGAAAAAACTACAGCAAAGAAAACAGCCGCAACAAAAACAACAGCAAAGAAAACCACTACCAGAAAAACAACAGCACGTAAAACCGCAGCAAAGTTCCATGATAAAGTCGTGGATGTTTGCAGTGCCTCTTTCGGCGTTTTGCAGCGGCAATGATCTCTTCGTCAGAGGCATCCGGTTTTCCGTAGGCAATATTATCACGGATCGTTCCTGAGAACAGGATAGACATCCTGCTGTACCATACCAATCTGTGAACGCAGGCTTTTCAGGGTGAGATGGCGGATATCCTGGCCGTCGATCGTAATGCGTCCGGCTGTCACATCGTAGAAGCGGGGCAGCAGAGAACAGATTGTAGTCTTTCCGCTGCCGGAAGGACCCACCAGAGCGACAGATCTGCCGGCAGGGATCTCAATGGATACATTGGAAAGAACCGTTGTATCATCATCACTATAATGAAAGGATACATCCTCATAGCAGACTCTTCCTTTTACATTTGTAAGATCAACGGCATGGGTGCATCCTGGATCTCGGGAACAGTTTCCATCACATCCAGAAACCGGCGGAAACCGGAAAGACCCTTCTGCATCATTTCTACAAGCTCGACCAGGATCTGGATGGGACTGATAAAGATTCCGATATAAAGGGCATACATGGCAAGATCTGCAGTCTGCATTTCACCCCTGAGCAATCAGATAACCGCCGTAAACCAGAGTGATCAGGTACATCAGGCCCTGAAAGAAAAAATTGGAACTCATGAAGAGATCCCATACAGTGATAGTTATCTATTTTTGGAAAGAAGAAACGCTTGGTTGCTTTTCTTAAATTTGGCACGTTCCAGATCCTCGTTTGCGAAGGATTGCACCACGCGGATTCCGGAAAGCGTATCCTGAAGACTGGCATTTACATCTCCAATCTTACGCCGGTTTTCCATGAAAGTTTCCTGCATTCTTGCGGTTCTGGCTGAAGGAAAAGACAAACATCACAACGACCAGGAGGCTAATGGCAGTGCAAGTTTGTTGTTGATAATAAACAGAAAGATAAATGCACCAATGATCTTTACCAGAGAGATAAACAGATTTTCAGGACCATGATGTGCAAATTCCGAAATATCAAAAAGATCACCGACCAGCTTGCTCATCATCTGACCGGAATTATTCCTGCTGTAATAGGAGAAAGAAAGCTCCTGGTAATGGTCAAAAAGCTCCCGGCGCATATCACGTTCCATCTTTGCACCCATCATATGTCCCTGACATCTTACATAATACTTCCAAATGCGTTATCATTCTTCGGAGGGTCCAGATTTGTTCCGATCATTTCTACACTGGTGTACATGTTTGTTGGGATTGGAATGTATTTTGCCTGGCCGGTTGTACAGAATGGAATTTATGCACTTGGCGGACTGGTAACCGGAAGCGGATATCTGGGAACCCTGATTTTCGGTATTATTAAGAGAGCTTTGATTCCGTTCGGACTTCATCACGTATTTTATATGCCATTCTGGCAGACAGCCGTTGGCGGGACTATGGAGGTTGCAGGCCAGATGGTACAGGGCGGACAGAATATCTTTTTCGCCCAGCTTGCAGATTCCGCAAATGTA
>VOFE01002359.1_pt1 | contig 28001 bp, 34 predicted proteins | sample 5384071 | NCBI WGS metagenome assembly VOFE01 (sample SAMN12384724, study PRJNA508395) | human gut metagenome | isolation source: healthy gut D | host: Homo sapiens
AAACTGCATGGTCGGCCAGATGAAGGTGCTCGGCCGGAGCAAGGCGGAAGCGCAGGAGCAGGCCATGCGGTATCTGGAAAAGGTCGGCATGGCGCCCTATGTCAACGCCAAGCCGCGCCAGCTTTCCGGCGGTCAGAAGCAGCGTGTCGCCATTGCGCGCGCACTTGCGATGGACCCCGAGGTGCTCCTGTTCGACGAGCCGACAAGCGCGCTTGAGTTTGTATGCAAAAATTCTCCGACCATCACCATCAACAACGGCACAATCAGCGGATGTACGGCAGGTGTGGGCGGCGGTTTGTATGTGGACGATTCAACCATCACCATCAACAACGGCACAATCAGCGAATGTACGGCAACGATGAATAATGGCGGTGGTTTGTATGCGGACAATTCAACCATCACCATCACCGACGGCACAATCAGCAAATGCACGGCACCGGCATATAAAGGCGGCGGTTTGTATGCGAACAATTCAGCCATCACCATCACCGGCGGCACAATCAGCGGATGTGATGGATTATTGGGCGGCGGTTTGTATGCAGAAGCTTCTTCAACCCATTCTTCAACCGTCACCATCAGCGACGTCACCATTAGCGGATGTACGGCAGGCGCGGGCGGCGGCTTGTTTGTGGTCGGCTCAACCATCAGAATCAGCGGCGGCATAATCAGCGAATGTATTACGTCAGATTCAGGTAATGGCGGCGGTTTATATGCAAAAGATTCAACCATCAAAATCACCGGCGGCAGAATCGAAAACAACAAAGCAGCACTTGGCGGCGGCGTGGCGCTGATCGGCAAAACAACGTTTGAAAAACCAATAACAAATTGGACGGTTATTGGCAATGAAGCGTATGCAAACCGGCGGTGTCGGCGGCGGTATTAAGTTGGAAAAATGGGTCGATGGATGTTTCCGCTGGATCAAATCGGATTTACAACAATACGGCAGGCGGACAAGGCGCGGATATTTTCCTGCTTGATGGTAATGCCTCGATCAAACTGCCCATCGCCGCGAATATGTATCACGACAGCAGCATAAACATTGACAACTGGTATAAGGGACGACAACCCGCGACATAAGCCCTCTGAAAGCGGTCAGGTGGTGAAAGCGCTGCAGTGGCGAAGCGGCCCATTGTCGCTCGTCGCTTCGTATAAAGCAGACCCGGTGCGCATCGAAATCGACGCGAACGGCGGCAAAGGCGGAAGCGTCAGCCAAACGGTGCAAAAAGGGCACGAACGTCACCCTCGAAGCGCCCACAAAGGAAGGGCATCTGTTCAAGGGCTGGGAGGACAAGGAGAAGGGGAAAAGCTATCCGGCCGGAGAAGACGGAAAAGTCAACATCACCGTCACGGAGAATATGACGCTCACGGCTGTTTGGGAAGCCGGACGTTCACGGTCACATATGTTCTGCTGAACGGCAAAACGCGGGCGGAAACGGCGGACTACGGCCAAACGGTGACGCTTGGCGAAGAACCGCGAACCGGCTATACCTTCGTCGGCTGGAAGGACGGCGAAAAGGTGTATCACGCGGGCGAAACGATCACCGTCACGGGAGATATGACGCTCACGGCGGAGTGGAAAAAGCTCCCCAGCGCGGAAAACCTGCCGAAGACGGGCGACGAAAGCCCCGTTCTGCTTTTGGGGCGCGGCGCTGGCGGTTTCCGCGGCGGCCTGCTTCATGCTCAGACGAAAGAAATAAATCAAAACCAAGAACGGACATGCGGTGAGCGACATCCATGTCCGTTTTTTTGACGCTTCGCGGACTTCGGCGGAAGAAAAGACGGAAAGTCGGCTGACCTTTCGGCACTTTATGGTTGCAATTTGGGGAGCGGGAGGATAGAATGTATATAGACAGATTATTAACGAATCATGTACCATCGACCGGAAAAAGGACGTTACAACCATGGATATCAAACAGCTTCTGACCATGATTACGCTCTCCCAGACGCTCAACTATCAAAAAGGCGGCGGAGCAGCTCCAATATGCGCCGAGCACGCTTTTTAAGCATATCCAGATGCTGGAACAGGAGGTCGGCGCGCCGCTTTTTCTGCAAAACGGGCCGCCAGCTCGCGCTCACCCGGCAGGGCGAGGCGTTTTGGTGCATGCCAACCGCATGGTGGAGCACTATTATCTGGCGCTGGACAGCGTCTGCCCGGCGGAGAAGCTGGAGGGCACGGTCAGCGTCGGCGGGTGCGAAATCAACATCGGCAACAGCCTGCTCGCGCTGTTTGAGCAATTCCACACCGCGCACGCCGAAACCCGGCTGAACATGATGATGACGCATAACGCGGGCGTTCCGGCGCTGATCCGCTCGGATATGCTGGATATCGGCTTTTTTTCTACACCACGCGCCCCGGCGTGGTCAGCGGGCTGCGGGCGGTGCCGCTGTATCGCGAGCCGGTGTATATCATGGTGTCGGGATCATCCGCTGGCGCAGAAGAAGGGGCTGAAATACGAGGCGCTGGAGGGCATGCAGTTCATGTACCCGCACGATACATGCTGCTTTGTCGGCGAGTTTCTGCCGATGCTGGAAAAGATGGGGATTCACCTGAGCAAGACGACGTTTTTGGGCGGCGTTCAGCTCGTGGTGGAGCAGGTGCGCAAGGAGGGCGCGATGACGCTTTGCGCCGCACTGCGCCGCGCAGCATTACCACGACGCTTACGGGCTGGTCAGGCTGGATATGGACGAAGAGCCGATCTGGGCGTGGGAAAATATCGTCTACAAAAACTACGAAACGCTCAAGCCCGCCGCCCGCGCGCTGGCGCGGAGCAGCGCGGTCTATGCCGATGAACTTGTGAAAAAGGACACGAGCGGGCGGATTTCAAGGCCGAACGGGACGGCGTGAACGCGGGATGATCGTTAAATTTCTGTTTTTCGAATGATTCATTTCCTCCTTTCGAGTGATGAAACGCATAAATTCATGTACAATGATGTCAGGAGTTCCGAACGTGTTTACATCGGAAAGGAGAAAAAAGAATGAACAAGAAATGGATCGCTTCTCTGGCTTGCGTCTGCCTGCTGGCTTCCAGCTTCACGGCGGCGGTGGCCGAGGGCATGAAGCCCGGCACCTACACGGAAGTCGCCCGCGGCATGTACGACGGCCTGACGGTGGACGTGACCGTGTCCGAGAGCAAGATTGAGGACATCAAGGTGACCGCTTACAACGAGACCGCTCCCGGCTGGCCGGCGCTGGAGAAGATGCCCGCCGCGATTCTGGAAGCGCAGTTCTGGCGGTAGATACCGTCAGCGGCGGCGCGACCCGCACCTCCGAGGGCATCCTCAAGGCTGTTGAGGCGGCTCTGGTCGAGGCCGGCGCGAACGTCGAAGATTTCAAGAAGCCGGTCGAGGCGAAGGAAGTCGCCGCGCCGGATTACTTCCCGACCATGGGCTCCGTCGAAGTGCCGGAGAAGTGGGACGAGAGCTATGACGTCGTCGTCGTCGGCGGCGGCTTCGCGGGTCTCGCGGCGGCTTACTCTGCGGAGAAGGCCGGCAGCAGCGTCGTGCTGGTTGAGAAGCTCTCCACCACCGGCGGCAACAGCGCCATCAACGGCGGCCAGTACGCCGCTTACACCTCCAAGCGCGCCGCCGAGCTCCAGCAGAAGCTGGGTCTCGAGCCGGACACCGCCGAGAAGCACATCGAAGATACCATCAAGGGCGGCGACAACATGAGCAACCCGGCGCTGGTGCGCGAGATGGTCTACGCTTCCCCGGTCTACTTTGATCTGCTGCTGGACAACGGCCTCCAGATTCGCGAGACGCTGGCTCGTCCGGGCGGACACTACGGCTACCGCACCTACGTCACCGAGAACCAGGTCGGTTCCGACATCACCAACCTGCAGCTCAAGATGCTGAAGGAAACCAGCGCGACCATCGAGCTGGAAACCAAGATGGTTGAAATCTACCGCACCCGCGACGAGGCGAACCGCGTTGTCGGTATCCGCGTTGGCGACCGCGGACGGCTACAAGACCATCGAGGCCAAGAAGGGCGTCATCATGGCGACCGGCGGCTTCTCCGCGAACGTCCAGATGCGCGAGACGCAGGTTCCGTACCTGACGGAAGAACTGCCGACCACCAACATCAAGGCCGCGTCCACCGGCGAGGGCATCTACCTTGCGCAGGCGATCGGCGCGAACACCACCCAGATGAGCAACATCCAGCGTTATCCGTGGGCGGACCCGAACACCGGCGTTCTGGATAAGTACGCGGTGTGGCCGTTCACCGGCCCGTCCTACGGCGTCATCTACGTTGATTACAACGGCAACCGTTACGTCAACGAGGGCGACCGCCGCGACGTCTGCGCGAACGCTGCCGTCAACACCGGTTTCGTCTCCACCTACGCCATTTTCACCGAGCCGGTCGTCGCCGGTTACGTCCGTCCGGAAGAAATCGAAGCCGGTATCGCCGATGGCCGCATCCTGAAGGCGGATACGCTCGACGAGCTGGCCGAGAAGATCAACGGCTTTGAGGTCAAGGGCATGTTCCCGACCGTCACCGGCGACAACCTGAAGGCCACCATCGAGAAGCACAACGGTTACATCGACAACGGCGAGGATCTCGATTTCCACAAGGTCATGGCTTCCACCATGGTCAAGATCGAGGAAGGCCCGTACTACGCGCTGCCGCAGTTCCCGTCTGTGCACCACACGATGGGCGGTCTGGTCATCGACACCATGACCCGCGTGTTGACATCTACGGCCAGCCGATCGAAGGGCCTCTACGCGGCCGGCGAAGTCACCGGCGGCGTGCACGGCACCAACCGTCTGGGCTCCAACGCGGATGCGGACGCTTGCGGCTTCGGCTACATCTCCGGCATCGTCGTTGCGACCGGCGAACTCCCGGACTTCATCCCCCGCTGAGTAATTGAATCGCTCACATGCGGCGGCGCGAAAGCGCCGCCGTTCTTTTATGCCTTCAACCCCTTTTTGGCGATAAGTGCGATGCAGTAAATGAGCAAATCCCAAATTATGCGCAAATTCCGATAACGGGCGCGCGATGCGCGCCCCTACAATGTTGCGGAAAAAGCAACCGCGCATTGTGCTGCTATCTCCAGGGGCGCGCATTGCGCGCCCGCGTTTTGTGCAAAAATTTTTAATCATTGCGGGATGAATTGAAAAACTTTGAAGCATGCTTTCCCCCAAACCCGTGTATATATGGAGCATGAGGACAAGGGGAGGGGATGCGCGTGAAACGAGTTTTGGCGGCGCTTTTGCTGCTCTGCGCCGTGACGGTGGGCATGGACGCGGCAGCACAGACGCAGATGAATGTGTATTTCGGGCGGCGAACGCCATGGACGAGGAGACCGCCGGAGCGCTGATGGAGCGGACGCGGCAGGCGTTTCCGCAGGCGCAGTGGCGGGCGATTGGGCCGACGGGGGAGCGCGACCTGCGCGCGCTGATCCTCGGGGACGATATGCCGGATCTCATCGTCTGCGCGCCGTCCGAGGCGAGCCTCCGTGGGTGAGCGACGGGCTGTTTATCGCGCTGGACGGCTGCCTGACGGATGCGTCGCGCATCAGCGAGCCCGTGCTGGACGCCTGTGTGCAGGATGAAACGCTGTTCATGCTGCCGCTGACGGCGAGGCACCGGCAGATGGCGGTCAACCGGCGGCTGCTGGAAAAGCGGAGAATGGGCTACATGGCCAACACAATCGAGCACCCGATCTGGTACCCGATGGAATTCGATCTTTGGAGGAATTCGCGCTGGCGGATCATCCGGCGCTGGAAATCTGGCCGGCCGAGCCGGAAACCTGCGGCGCGCTGGAGGCGCTGCTGCAAGCGCTCTACGGCGGGGCGTGGCTGACCGAAGGGGGAGAAACCGGACAGGCGGATCACATCAACGTGCAGGCGGCGCTGGAATGGCTGCGCGACCGGGTGCGCGGCGGCCTGATTGCGCGGGTCGGGAGCAGGGAAGAAGCGCTGGCGCATTTTTTGAACGGGGAAACCGCCCTGTTCATGGATTGGCAGACGGCGACGAGCGGCGCTGCGCCCGCGAATTGGAGAAAAAACGGCATTGAGCTGCTCACCATGCCGTATCCATCCTCGACAGGCTTTGTGATCCGCTCGTTTGAGCTGACGGGCGTTTGCGTCGCCGCCGGAGCCAACAGTGCGCTGGCCATGCGCGCGGCGGCGCTGGCAACGAGGATGCGCAGGCGCAGCGCGCGCTCGGCGAACGCGGCATCTGGAAGGACGACGCGGGTGGCTGCCCGAAATCGACGCGACGCAGAAGGGACTGACCCTGCGGCGGCTGATGTGCGAGGCCATCGAATCCGCGCTGAGCGGCGAAAGCACGCCAAGGACGCGCTCAGGCTCGTTCAGACGACGCTGGACGCGATGTGACGCGCCCAAAATCAGATTTTCCCGCGCAAAAGCAAAATTTCTCTTGCAAAACGGGGATGAGCCGTGTTATAATCTCCTTTGTATGAACGGGCGCTCCGCTGCGAACAAAGTCGCGTTACGCATGAACGCCTGACGAAAGGAGAAACTGACCGATGAGCGAAATCATCCGTGCAATTGAGAGCGAGCAGCTCAAGAAAGACCTTCCCAAGTTCAACGTGGGCGATACCGTGCGTGTCATGGTTAAGGTTGTTGAGGGCGATCGCGAGCGCCTGCAGGCCTCGAGGGCATCTGCATCGCGAAGCGCAACGGCAGCATCCGTGAGACCTTCACCCTCCGCCGTGTTTCCTACGGCATTGGCGTGGAGCGTACCTTCCCGCTGCATTCCCCGCGTCTTGATAAGATTACGGTGCTCCGTCGCGGTAAAGTCCGTCGTGCGAAGCTATACTATCTGCGTAATCTGTCCGGCAAGGCCGCCAAGATTAAGGAGAAGTAATTGTGCTGTTAAGACCGCCGGGCGTTGCGTCCGACGGTCTTTTTCTATTCTATATGCGCGCCCCAAAACATCGAACAGGCGCGAAGAAGAAAGGGTGCAGGGAACGGGTTCCCTGCCGGGTACGGGCAGCGCCCCATGAAGGAGGATGCAATGAACGAAGATGTGATGCTCCGCGCCGACGAGAAGAAGATCAACTGGTATCCCGGCCACATGGCCAGAGCCAAGCGCGCGCTGGCCGATCAGCTCAGCCGCGTCGATGTGGTCGTGGAGCTTTGCGATGCGCGGATTCCCCGCGCCAGCCGAAATCCGGATCTGGCCGATATGATCAAAAACAAGCGCCATCTGCTCGTGCTCGGCAAGGCCGACCTGGCCGATGAACGCGAAACCCGCGCGTGGCTGGGGTATTTCCGCGCGCAGGGGATCGACTGCATGAGCTATGACAGCATTCGCGGCAAGGCAAAGGATATCATTGCGCGCATTGAAAAAGGCCAGCGCCGACGCGGTGGCCAAAATGGCCGCGAAGGGCGTTAAAAGACCGTGCGGGTGATGATCGTCGGCGTGCCGAACGTCGGCAAATCCACGTTCACCAACCGGATCAACGGCGCGTCCATCGCCCGCACCGGCGACCGCCCCGGCGTGACCCGCAGCAACCAGTGGGTGCGCATCACGCCGTACCTCGAACTGCTGGATACGCCCGGCCTGCTCTGGCCGAACCTCAGCGACCAGCAGGACGCGCGCGCGCTGGCGTTCGTCGGCACGATCAACGACAACATCATGGATCAGCAGATGCTGGCGATCCGCCTGATGGAGCGGCTGATGGAGGATCACGCCGACGCGCTGACGACCCGCTTCAAGCTCAAAAACAACGCCCTGCGCGGCGTGCCGCTGCTTGAGGAGGCCTGCCGCTGCCGCGGGTGGCTGCTCCCCCCGGCGGCGTATGCGACACGGATCGCGGCGCGGCGGTCATTCTGGATGAGTTCCGCGCGGGCAAGCTGGGGCGCATCACGCTGCAAAAAGCGCCGGTAAAAGCGCCAAAAGAAACGACTCCGATGCGCGAAGCGAAGAAAGAGGACTGTCAAACTGAAAACTGACATTTTAAGCGCAAAATTATAATTGAGCAAAAAGCAAATTCTGTACAAACCGCGGGCGCGCAATGCGCGCCCCTACGGGTACGCGGTTGCTTTTTTGCAACGTTGTAGGGGCGCGCATCGCGCGCCCGTTATCGGAATTTGTGCGAATGTTTGGTTCAAATATGACAGTCTCAGGTTTGGGTAAAAGCCCAAGGGAGCGTATAGCATGAAAAAAGACTGGAACGCCCGTTTGGAAGAAATCACGCAGACGGACAAGGCCATTTGGGCGACGGGGCGCGCCTTTGCCGGCATAGACGAGGCGGGGCGAGGCCCGCTCTGCGGCCCGGTGGCGGCGGCCTGCGTCGTGATGCCGCCCGAGCCGCTGCTGCTGTATGTGGACGACAGCAAGAAGCTGACGGAAAAGCGCCGCGAGGCGCTGTATGACCAAATCATGCAGACGGCGGTGTATGCGAAGGTGATTCTCGCCTCGCCGGAGGAGATCGACCGGGTGAACATCCTGAATGCGACGAAGAACGCGATGGCGATGGCGGCGAAGGACGCGCCCTGCGATTTGTTTCTGGTGGACGCGATCACTCAGGCTGGACGTGCCGGGCGAGGTGCGCGGGCTGGTGCATGGCGACGCGCTCTGCTACTCGATTGCGGCGGCCTCCATTTTGGCGAAGGTGACGCGTGACCGCATCATGCGCGAGCTGGACGCGCGGTATCCGCAGTATGGGCTGGCCAAAAACAAGGGCTACGGCACGGCGGAGCACATCGCCGCGCTCAGGCAGTACGGCCCGACGCCGATTCACCGCCGCTCGTTCATCGGGCATTTTGTCGAGGTGTAAGATGGATTCGGACGGATTGGGAACGCTGGGCGAGGTTCGCGCCGAGCAATATCTCGTGGAGCAGGGCTGCCGGATTTTGGCGCGCAACGCGGCGTTCCCCGGCGCGGAGATCGACCTGATCGCGCAGGATGGGCGGGTGATCGTCTTTGTCGAGGTCAAGATGCGGACGAGCGGCGCATCCTACGGGCGCGAGGCCGTGACGCCGGCCAAACAAAAGAGAATATGCAGGGGCGCGCTGCGCTACATGGTTCAAAATGGGCTGACAGAGCGGCAGGCTCGCTTTGACGTCATCGAAATCCGGGGCGCAAGGCTGACGCATATCAAGGACGCGTTCCCCTATCAGGGGCCTATGTTTTGATTTTTCCCGGAGGATTGAAATGAAAAAACGTCAGAAAATCTGGATCGTCGTTCTGCTTGCGCTGCTCGCGGCGGCGGCGGTTTTCTTTGCGCTGTCTGGGTCGGGCGGGAAGGACGATGCGCCGCAGACGGGCAACCTGCTTGCCAACGGCGATTTTGCTTTGACGACGGACGGCGAGCCCGACGGCTGGCAGACCGGCGCATGGGTGACGAGCGCGGGCGCTTCGTATCTGGAGGCGGTGACGCTGGAGTACGGCACGACCGCCGCGCTGGTGGAAAAACGCCGCGGCCAACGACGCGCGCTTTGAGCAGACGATTGCCGTTCGCGAGAACGCGACATACAGGCTGACCGCGCGGGTGATGGCGGAAGGCTGCGGCGAGGGGGACGAAGGGCGCGAATCTGTCCTTCTCCGGCGTTTACGGCACGAGCCGCGACCTGCACGACACGAACGGCCAGTGGGAGACGCTGACCCTGTATGGCCGAACCGGCAAAGGGCAGAAGGAAATCACGGTTATGGCGCGGCTGGGCGGCTACGGCGCGGAGAACACCGGCAAGGCGTGGTTCACGGACGTGAGCCTTGAACTGGTGGAAACCGTGCCCGTCGGCGAGACGGTGCTCGATCTGGCCACGCCCGCGCCGAGCAAAAAGACCGACGCGGGCGTACCCAAGACGGCGAAGGAGAGGAGCATCCCGCTGCTGATCGGCGCGGCCTGCGTCTACATGGCGCTGGCGGCGCTGCTGGCGCGCGGCCTGACGGGGAAGAAGCTGAACGCGCGCGCGGGGCTGGCGGTTTCGCTGCTGACGGCGCTGGTCATCCGCGTGCTGCTGGCGTTCACCGTCGAGGGCTACGGCGTGGATATGGGCTGCTTTGGCGCGTGGGCGGGCAAGATGGCCGACGGCGGCCCGGCGAATTTCTACGAAGCGGGCTATTTCTGCGATTATCCGCCCGCGTATATGCTGGTGCTGTGGCTGCTCGGCCTGCTGGGCAGGGCGCTGGGGCTGGCACGGGGAGCATGGCGTTTCAGGGGCTGATGAAGCTCGTGCCGATTGCCTGCGATCTCGCGCTGGCGGCGGTCTGCTTCAAATGGGCCGAAAAAAGCTGGGCGAAGGCGCGGCGCTGGCCGTGGCCGCGCTGCTGGCGCTGAACCCGGCGTTCATCGTGACCTCGAGCTGCTGGGGGCAGATTGACTCCGTGCTGGCGCTGCTGCTGGTGCTGATGCTGCTGTATGCGCGCGAGGGGCGGTGGGCAATCGCCATTCCGATCTTCGCGCTGGCCGTGCTGGCCAAGCCGCAGGCGGGGCTGCTCGCGCCGCTGGGCGTGGCGGCGCTGATCAAAGAGGCGCGCATGCGCGAGCGCCGCGGAAAATCCATCGGCCTGGGTCTGCTGGGCGGCGTGGCGGCGACGCTTATCGTCGTGCTGCCCTTTGCGTGGGGCGAAAACATCTTCACATGGCTGGTGGATAAATACGCGGCGACGCTCTCCGGCTATCCGCACGCGACGCTCTCGACGGGCAACCTGATGTTCCTGCTGGGCGGCAACTGGGTGGATGAATCGACCGCGCTCATCGGCTCGATCACCTATGGGCAGATCGGCCTTGTGCTGATGGCGCTCTCCTTCGCGGCGGGCGTGGCGGTCTATGCCGTGGGCAAGGGCAGGAGCCGCCTATTCCTCTCCGCTGCGCTGACGATGCAGCTGGTGTTTGCGCTGGGCACGAAGATGCACGAGCGCTATATTCTGCCCGCGCTGGCGCTGCTCTTTTTCGCGTTTGTGGAGACAGGGGATATCCGGCTGCTGATCTCCGCCGTGCTGGCTTCGGTGGCTTCGGCGGTGAACATCGGCGTGGTGCTGGCGTTTGATTATCTGATTGCGCCGAACACGGGGCTGGGGTATGCGCTGGGCGCGGTGCAGCTCACCGCCGCGGCGCTGACGGCGTACTACGGCGGTTCGCCTCCTCATGGGGGGCGCGGCCGATGACCCTGCCGGAGCGCAGGGCCGGAGCCGGACAAAACGGCGGACGCGGGCGGCGGAACGCCGATCTGCGCGGCCGAAAAGCGCGAACGCGACGAGCTGCTGCATCCGCAGGATTACCGCATGCACCTGCGCGGGCGCGACTTCGCCATCGTGGGCGCGCTGACGCTGGCGTACAGCGTGGCGGCGTTCTGGCATCTGGGCGCGACGAAAGCGCCGCAGACGGGCTATGTCTCCACGGCGGCGGGCGAAACGGTGGTGCTCGACCTCGGCGAAAATCAGGAGGATTTCCACCTGTATTATTACGGGGGGATTTCCGATACGCAGTTCACCGTCGCGACCTCTGTGGACGGGGAAAGCTACGGCGTGGAAACCGGCGCGTTCTTTGACCGGGGCGAGTGCTTCAAATGGCTGGCGCTGCGCGAGCCGACCTATGACGCGGACGGCGTGGTTGCGGGCGCTTCCGGCGGAATGATCGCGCTCAACGGGCGCTATGTCCGCCTGACGTTTGACGGCGCGGGCTCGGCGCTTTGGGAGGTTGCGGCGGTCGATGGAAACGGGCGGGTGATCCCCGTGCAGGCCATCGCGGCGAGCGGCGCGGTCGAAGGGCGCGCGGCCGACCCGAATGCGCTGATCGACGAACAGGACACCGTGCCGGAGAAGCCGACCTACGAAAACAGCATGTACTTCGACGAAATCTACCACGCGCGCACAGGCTACGAGCACGCGCACAGCCTGCATACCTACGAGACGACGCACCCGCCGCTGGGCAAGGTGTTCATGAGCTGGTGCATCGACCTGATGGGCATGACGCCGTTCGCGTGGCGCTTTGCGGGCACGATGACGGCATCCTGATGATTCCGGCGATCTATCTGCTGGCGATGCAGCTCATGAAGCGGACGCGGTGGGCGGCGCTCAGCGCGCTGCTGCTGACGGCGGACTGCATGCACTTCACGCAGACGCGCATCGCGACGATTGATTCCTTCCCGGTGCTGTTCATGATGGTGATGTTCCTGTTTATGGCGCGCTGGATGCAGATGAGCTTCTATCACCAGAAATTGTGGAAGACGCTCATGCCGCTGTTTGCTTCCGGTGTGTTCATGGGGCTGGCGATTGCCAGCAAGTGGATCGGCTGTTACGGCGCGGTCGGGCTGGCGGTGCTATTCTTCTCGCGGTTCATTACGCTCTATAAACAGAGCGTCTACGCCGAGCGCCATCGGGATGAAGACCCGGCGTTCGCGCGCGCCGCGGACGGCTTTGTAAAGGGCGCGGCGACGCTCGCGGGCCTGCGTGGTGTTTTTCGTGATCGTGCCGATTGTGATTTACTGCCTGAGCTATATTCCGTATCTGAGCGCTTACGGCGAGTGAAGCTGAACCTCAAGACGCTTGAGCGCATCTGGAACGCGCAGGTGACGATGTTCGAATACCACAAGAACCTCGTCGCGACGCATGATTTCTCCTCGCCGTGGTATGAATGGCCGCTGATCGTCAAGCCGATGTGGTATTACAAGGCGGCGTTCCCGGCGATGGGCAAGGCGAGCACGATCATGGCGTTCGGCAATCCGGCCGTATGGTGGACGGGGCTTGCCGCCATCCTCTTTGTGCTGGGGTACAGCGTCTATCGCAACGCGCTGCCGATGCTGCGCGTCACGCGCGGGCGCGACGACGAATACGACCGCGCGCTGCCGATCATCGCGGTGGGTTTCCTGTCGGCGTATCTGCCGTGGGTGCTGGTCAGCCGGCTGACGTTCATCTATCACTACTTTGCCAGCGTGCCGTTCATCATTTTGGCGACGGCACAGGGGCTGCGCTATCTGGAGCGGCGAAACAGGGCGCTCAGCCATGTGCTGACGGCCGTGCTCGTCGTGGTCGCCGTGGTGCTGTTCATCGCGTTTTATCCCTATGCGTCGGGGCTGGAGGTTTCCCGCGAGTGGCTGGCGCGGATGAACTGGTTTAAGAACTGGATGTGGTATTGACCGCGTTTGGGTTGCGGCAGAGCGCTTCCCCCTTTGAAGAAAAGAGAGAAGGGAGACGGAAAGGGATGCCAGAATCTCCACGCGCACAGCGTCTTTGCGACGGGAAAAGCACGCCGGAAGAGATGATCCGCGCCTGTCTGGCGGCGGGCATGGATTCGGCGGGGATCAGCATCCACAGCCCGCTTCCGTTTGCGAACGGCTGGGCGGCGAAGGCGGAGAACGTTGCGCCGTTTTTGGCTGAAATGCGGCGGCTCAAGGCGGCGTATGCCGGGCGGATTGCCGTGTACGCGGGCGTGGAATGGGACGTGCTCAGCGACGAAAAATGGCTCGAACCGTTTGACTACGCCATCGGCTCGGCGCACTTTCTGCCCGTCGGCGGCGACCCGGCGGCCTATCCCACCGTGGACGGCAGCCCGGAGACGACGCGCCGCTTTGGCGGAGGCTTTTGACGGCGACAGCGACGCGGCGGCGGAATGTTACTTTGCCCAGCTCGGGCGCGTTGCCGACGTGCCCCGCGCGCAGGTGGTCGGTCACTTCGATCTGCTGACCAAGTTCGACGAGAAGGAACGCTTCTTTGACGAAACCAGCCCGCGCTATCGAGCCGCCGCGCTGAACGCGATGGACGCGCTTGTTTTCGGCGGGCAAGGTCTTTGAGGTCAACACCGGAGCCATCAGCCGCGGCTGGCGGACGACGCCATACCCCTCCCAATGGATATTGGAGCAGCTCAGACGGCGAAACGCCCGCGTGACGATCTCCTCCGATTCGCACCACGCGGCGACCGTGGATTGCGCGTTTGACGACGCGCAAAGGCTGCTTAAAGCCTGTGGGTTTGAGAAAATTTGGGCGTTTGACGGAAAGGCGTTTGTAAAGTGGCGCATAAAAGAATAGGCGAAAAAATAATCACACACCCCGCAGAAACGGAAAAAAAACCGGCTGCGGGGGTGCGTGCGTTTATGCGATTGTTACAGCGCCCTCAGCGCGACGCCCCTTTGCTTCCAGCGCGGCGCGAATCCTTCGGACGAAGAGCAGCGCCTTTTTCGCCGTCGCCATGGACGCAGATGGAATCCGCGCGGAGGGGGACATCCGTGCCATCGACGGCGGTGACGACGCCTTCGGTGACCATGCGCACGACGCGCTCGATGGCCAGCGTTTCATCGGTAATCATTGCGCCATACTGACGACCATATTGCCGCTGAACACCCCGGCAGGTTGGCAGGAAAGGTTCGTGTTGTACATCGGCACGTTGACGCCCTCCTCGATCTGGCGCACCGGGATGTCAGCCTCCAGCAGGGCAGCTTCAAACGAGAAGCTGCACCCGATCAAAAAGCTGACAAGGTCGTCCCGCTCGTCAAAATAATGCGATACATCGGTCGTTTCATCAGCCAGAATGCCGTCGCGGTAGATGCGGTAGCGCGGGATGTCGCGGGCAATATCGCTGCCCGGCGCAAACTGGGAAAAGCTGCGCGCCCCGGCGTCGGCGACCTCCAACAGCGGGCAGGCCTTGGGGTTGCGCTGGCAGAACAGCAGGAAGTCCCACGCCAGCGCCTTGGGCAGCACGACGAGGTTGCCCTGCGCGTAGCCGTCGCAGCAGCCGGTGGTGGGGGCGGTCAGCTCGCCCGCGCGGATCAGCGCCCGGACGTCGGCGGGCTTTGCGGTGGAATAGGTCATGGCAATGCACCTTCTTCGTTTAAAATACCAGCCGGTTCCGCACCTGCCGCAGCACGGCGGCTTGGCGGCGGGCAGCCTGCACGGCCTGCGCGGGGTCACAAAATCAAAACACACACGCTGGCCGGGGCGCAGCTGCGCCAGCGCGGGCAGGTCGGCGGAGATGACGGTCGCGATCTTGGCGTAGCCGCCGGTGGTCTGGTGGTCGGCCAGCATGACGATGGGCTGGCCGTCGACGGAAACCTGCACCGACCCCGCCGCAATACCGTCCGACAGGATGTCCGCGCCGTGCTTCATCTCGATGGCCGCCCCGGCCAGCTTGCAGGCCATGCGGTCGCAGTTGGGCGTCAGGGTGTAAACGCTGTGGGTAAAGCTGCGCTGCCCCGCCTCGGTGAAGGCGTCGTCCTGCGGCCCCGCCACGGCGCGCAGCAGCGGCAAAGTCTGCGCCCCCAGCACGCGCACGGGGTACGCGCCGCTGCGCACGGCCTTGTCCCGCAGCGGGCGGTCGAGCTGCGCGGCGGTGATTTTCTGCCACAGCGCCCCGGCGTCACACACGCCGATGGGCAGCAGGTCGCCCGCCGCCAGCTTGCGCCCGGAAAGCCCGCCGATGCCGCATTTTATATCGGTAGCGCGGCTGCCCAGCACGGGCGGGGTGTCGATGCCGCCGCCCACCGCGAGGTAGCTGCGCAGGCCGGTGGCCGCCGTGCCCATTTTCAGCACGCTGCCCGCCTTGGCGAAGCGCGGCACGGCGTAGGGCACAGGCGCACCGTCCAGCGCAGCGGGGCTTTCCGCGCCCGTCAGGGCAAAGACGGTGTCCGCCTCGAACCGCACCTCCGCGCCCCGCAGGGTACATTCCAGCACGGCCGCGCCCGGCGCGTTGCCCACCAGCGCGTTGCCCAGCCGGTAGGCGTAGCTGTCCGCCGCACCGCAGGTGCGGTAGCCTTGGGCGGCATAGCTCCTGCGCCCGGCGTCCTGCACGGTCGTCAGTGCGCCGGGAACCAGCACGGTGATGCTCATGCCGTTCCCTCCTTTTTCGCGATGGCGTCGAAGGCCTCCCGCGTGATGGGCTTGAACCGGATGCGATCCCCCGCCGCGTAGGGCAGCGCCCCCGCCGCCGGATCAAACAATTTCAGCGGCGTGCGGCCGATCAGCTGCCAGCCACCGGGGCTGGCGATGGGGTAGATGCCGGTCTGCTCGCCGCCGATGCCCACCGACCCTGCCGGGATGGCGGTGCGGGGCGTGGGCAGGCGCGGGGTGAACAGCCGCTCGTCCAGCCCGCCCAGATAGGGAAAGCCCGGCAGAAACCCCAGCATATAGATCGGGTAATCCCGCCCGGCGTGCAGCTGGATGACCTCGGTTTCGGTCAGCCCCGCGTGCTCGGCCACAAAAAGGGGGCAGGTCGGGCCGAACGCGCCGCCGTAGCAGACGGGGATCGTGACGAGCCTGCCCTCCCCCGCTGCGCCGCCGTCGTCGGGGGCGGCAGCCAGCCGCTGCAAGGCGGCGGCCAGCGTCTCGTAATCGGTCAGCAACGGGTCGTAGGTCACCATCAGCGAGGCGAAGGCGGGCACCGTCTCCCCCGCACCGGGCAGGCCTGCGGCCTGCACGCGGGCATTCAACGCTGCCACCGCCGCGCCGATTTCCGGCGCAATGCGCTGTTCAAACGCGGCCAGCAGGGCGCTGTCCCCCACCGGATGAACCGTAAACGGCAGCATGACCGCCGCCCCCCTTCCTTTATATCGTGTCAGTCAAAAAAGTGCTTTGCCAGCACAGGGCTGAACCAATGGTCGGAATTGTGCGAGAACCGCACGGCGTAGGCGGTACACTGGCGCATCAGGCTGACGATGCCGACGTTCATCCGGGTGCTGAACCCGTCGATGCCCGGCAGCAATGAGCCCGTCATATCAATGAACCCGCTGCGCGCGGCCACCCGCATGACCTCGGATTCCATCTCCTCGTGGTGCAAAATTTCCATATCCTTTTTCAGGTACGCCAGCGCGGCCATCAGGCCGTAACAGCCCCAGTCGGAGCAGGTCGCGGTGATGATGTTGTCCGCCGCCGTGGCGCTCAGGATACCGCCGCAGCAGCCGCACTGACATTCGCCCTTGTCGGTGAAGGGCACGTACTTTTTGATGTGGTCGGCGATCGTACCCATGCCGATCTCGTTGCCCAGATCGCCGATGGCGATATTCGGCACGCCCTGCGCGCGCAGCAGGTTCCAGAGCGCCTCGCTCTTGGCCTGCATCTCGGTCACATCCTTGCCGACGGCGTTGTGGTAAACGCCCAGCGCGTTCGCGCCGCTGGCCTCCACTGAGATGACGGCGGCAGGCTTGCGGGCGGCCAGCGCTTCGGCCTGCGCCGGGGCGGCGGCCTTGTCCTTCGTGAAGGCGACGACGCCCATGCTTAAGGGCAGCTCCTGCACGGTGTCGAGATCCTCGTAGATATGCAGCCCCACGACAGCGGCGCATTTCTCGATGGCCTGCACACTGTCAGCCGGGCAGACGATGATAGGCTTTGCATGGAACGCCATCACCAGCGCCCGCGCCAACAGCATAGCGCTGACCGTGCCGTCCATCTCCGGCACCTTGTGGGGCAGCAGCACAAAGCCGACCAAAATGTACACAAGATCGTTCTCTTTGATCGAATCACACAGCACCTGCGCGGCGTGCATCGTCAGCGGCTCGCCGGTAAAGGCGCGGCTGCCCGCGTATAAAATGCGGCAGACGCCGTAGCCGCGCGGGTCAAGATTCATCAGCGCATCATTCCGGCACGACGAAGGCGACGAGCGCCGAGCGGTTGCGCGTGACATAATAGCGCCCGCCGGGAGAATCTCCCAAGCCTCGTGCTCGCTCAAACGGGTGAAGCCTGCCGCATCCAGCATGTCGCAGGCCTGCTGCGTTGCCTGAAACACCGTCGGGGAATGGGCGACGTAATCAAGAAAGGAAGCGACTTCCTGCTTCATAGCCATCACTCCTCGGACAGGCGCGCGACCATCGCGGCCATCGCGTTTACGCTGTTGAAGTTCTCCGGGATGATCTCGGTCGCCGGGATGGAGATGTCGAACTCGTCGTTCAGCGCGCCGATGAGCTGGATGATATCCAGCGAGGAAAGGATGCCGTCGTCGATCAGGGTTTCGCAGGTGTCAAAGTCAACGTCCTCGCCGATGTCTTCGAGGATTTCAAGAATGGTGTCACGCATAATCGTATTCTCCTTTTTATTGGTTCAGCGTCCAGCTATGCACGACGTCGCGCGCCAGCCGGTCGCCGGTTTCGCCGCGCAGAACGATGCGCGGCATGTCGCGGCTCAGGAAGAGCGCCGGGCCCTCCGTCACCGAATATGCGCCGATGTTCATAAACGCCAGCACGTCGCCCTGCTCGAGGGGATGCAGCTCCGCCTTGCGGACGAGCACATCCGCCGTCGTACACAGGCTGCCGCACAGCGCCACGGCTGCATATCGCCTTCGCGCGCGGGCGATTGCTCGATGATCGGCACGCGCATGCCCATGTTGCCGCCGAGATAGTTGACGTGGTGAATACCGCCGTCCACAATGGCGTAGGCCGTGCCGCCGTTCACCTTGGTATCGACCACGCGGGTCAGGTACGCGCCGCATTCGGAGGCGAAGAAGCGCCCCATTTCAATCGTCAGTTCGCAATGCGCGGCCAGCGCAGGCCAGATCGGGCGCCAATTCGCGAATCGGCGCGAGCGTGTCGCTGTGATCCTCGTGGTTGAAATACGGGAAATACAGGCCGGGGCCGTATTCCACGCGGACGGTTTCCAGGCCGTATTCCGCTTTCAGCCGGTCGGAAAGCGCGCAGAGCATGGCAAGCTCCTTGCGCTGCCCATCCAGCTTCTTGCGCTGGGTGCCGGAAAAATAGTGAACGCCCTCGATGCGAATGCCGGGGGTGGCGGCGCGATGGTCGAGCGCGGCGAAGAAATCCCGCTCGTCCATGCCGAACTGAGAACCCGCCGTCAGCCGCAGCAGCACGGGGTAAACCCTGCCGCGCGAGCGCGGCCTCGTCGATCAGGCGAACGTGCAGCGGGGATTCGCAGGTGAAGCGCGTCACGCCCAAATCCATGGCGCGCTCCACGTCCGCCTTCGTCTTGTTCACGCCGGAAAAGAGCACCATGTCGGGGGAAACGCCCTGCTGACGGCAGATTTCCAGCTCGCCGGGGCTGCATACCTCGAGCGTGCCGACCAGACGGCGCATCGCCGGGATGAGAAAACGGATTCGCCTTTGATGGAATAGCAGAGGCGGATCTCTTCGGGCACGATGGCGCGCACGGCCTTCATGCGGCGCGCGAGCTGCACTCGTCAAAGACGAAGCACGGCGTGCCGAAGCGCTCTGCGACGGAAAAGAGGTTATCCATGTCGAGCCTCCTTTTTTGGCGGCCTTTGCGGCGGCATACTGCTCCAGCAGCGCGGCGCGGTCGATCTTGCCGTTTTTGTTGAGCGGCATCGCGTCCACCTGCATGAAGAGGTTGGGAATCATATAGCCCGGCAGAATCTCGCGCAGCGCGCCGGTGATGGCGGCCTTGTCCGCCTCGCCGGTGTAGAAGGCGAGAATCTTGCCCTTGTCCGCCAGATAGGCGCACAGCGCGCGCTCCACGCCGGGGACGGCGGTCATCTGCACCTCGATTTCGCTCAGCTCGATGCGGTGCCCCATGTGCTTGATCTGGAAATCCTTTCGGGAGACATAGACCATTTCGCCGCGCTCGTTGACCCGCACGAGGTCGCCGGTGCGATAGATCGGCTCGATATAGGCGCGGTTGAGCGGGTTTTGGGTGAAGCTGGCGGCGGTGCGCTCCGCGTCTTTATAGTAGCCCAGCGCGACGGAGGTGCCGCTGACGCACAGCTCGCCGATTTCGCCGGGCTTGACGGCCTCGCCGCCGTCCGGCGTGAGCAGCAGGATGCGCTCGTTTTTGAACGGCACGCCGATGGGGAGCGACTCGTTTTTCGGCAAACTCGCGATCCACGACGTAATAGGGTGCAGTTGCAGGTGATCTCCGTCGGGCCGTAGAGGTTGACGTACTGCACATCCGGCAGGTATTTTGCAGCTTGTGCAGGTGCTTGATCGGCATGACCTCGCCCGAAAGAGGATCGCGCGCAGCGTCGTCGGGGTTTTATAGGCCAGCGCGTTCATCGTCGTCAGGAAGCAGAGCGCGCTGACCGCCCAGACCATCAGCGTCACGCCGCGGTCGCAGAGGAAATCCATCAGCTTCGTCGGGTTGGTGAAATACGCCGTCGGCACAATCTCCACCCGCGCGCCGGTAAACAGGCCGCTGTAAATATCCTTAACGGATACGTCGAAGTCAAACGGCGCCTGATTGGCCAGCACGTCCTTTTCCGTGATGGCGAACGTCTCCGCAAAGCAGGGATGAATTCGCACACGTTGCGGTGGCAGACGACCACGCCCTTCGGCGTGCCGGTCGAGCCGCTGGTGAAATTGACGTAGAGCGGGTCCGCGTCGATCATCTGCGCGCGGACGGCGGCCAGCGCGGGCACGTCGGGCGGCGTTTCTTCCAGCTCCTCGATGAGCAGGATGCGCGCGGGCGGCTCAATGCCCTCAAGCTGAGCCAGATGCGCCCTGTCGGTGACGACGATGGGCGTATCCAGCGTTTCGAGCATCGCGCGGACGCGCGGCGCGGGGTGGCGCAGGTTGAGCTGGGCATATGCGCACCCGGCATAGACTGCGCCCATGAAGCCCACGACGGTCTCCACGCCCTTATCCATATAAAAGCCGACGACGCTGCGCGGCGGCACGAGCGGAATCAGCGCGGCGGCGACGCTTTGCGCGCGGCGGACGAGCGCGGAAAAGCTCACTTCGGTCTGCTCGTCGGCAAAGGCGATTTTTTTCCGGCAGACGCGCGGCGGTCTGCTCCAGAGCATCTAAAATCAGGTTGTTCATGATTGTATTCCTCAAATGCGGCATGGCGCCTTGAAAGCGGTTGGCTGCCAAAGGCAGATGAAAGGGAAAAAACAGGCTGTCAAGCTAACAGCGTCGATATTTCAAGAATAAAATCAAGTATTGTGCCCGAAGGTTTCCAAAGGGCGATCGGAAAGCCCTTTGGTGGGGCGATGGGGCAAAGCCCCATATCCAAAATGCTTAGATGCTTGTTTCTTGAAATGTTCGGTTTAAGCCTGACAGCCCCATGCGTTATTCCATTATACCCGATTGCGCCTCAAGATTCAACCCTCGGCGAGCGCTCGGAGAGGTCATACCAGACGGAATCGGCGTTCTCCTGTCCCTTCGGCACGGCGTAAACGCGCAGGGTTTCGCCATCCGGCACGAGCGCGGCGGGGAGCGTGTCGCTTTCGCCGTCATCGAGCAGCGTGGTTTCCGTGCCGTCCGCCGCGACGGAGACGAACCGATACCGCGGCGTGACGAGCGTGCCGCGGTTGCAATCGGCGATGTACACGCCCTCGCCGACGCTCAGCCAGACGTTGGTGATGCGGTCGATGGAGGCCAGATACTGCGCCTGATCCGCGTAGAACCAGCCGGAAACATCCTCGCCGCTCGTGTAGGCGTTGAAGAAGCGGGCGAAGAACGCGCTGAACAGATCCGCGCCCGTCCCGTTCATGTGATAGAGGTCGTAATAATACCCGTCGAGATTTTGCAGATATTCCGCCTTGGCGTATTGGAAGTTAAAGCAGGGGATATCGCTTTCCCGGCAGTAGCGCATCAGGCTTTCGCCGTAGGGCAGAAAGCCCGGCTCGGCCAGCGCGTGCGCCGTCAGGTTGGGGAGAGGACGACGATCAGACGGCTGCCCTTTTCCGCGCAGAGCGCCTTGTAGCGCGCCAGAAACGCCTTGGAAGCGTCGAGCAGATCATAGGTATAGCCGGGATCCGGTTCGCGCAGCACCGTCTCGCGGATGAGCGTTTTCGGCGCTCGCCGCTGGTGTGGCGCAGGAAGCCGCCGCCCGCATAGGCGACGGTGGAATCCATCGTCGGCCTCAGACGCGCGTATTCGCTCCGGGCGTTCAGGCGCAGCGCGACGGTCTTGACCACGTCGGCGGGCGACTGTGCGCCGAATTCCCGGAACAGGAACAGGCGGTTGAGGTAGTCGCCGTCCTCGCGGCAGGCGTCCATGAAATACGTCAGCCGGTTTTGAACGCCGCTGAGGAAGGGCGACAGCTTGAAAAAGGCGTTGGGATCTTCCTTAGCGGTGTCGAAATTATACGGCTCGACGACCAGCACGGTGTATTCTGGGCTGTTTGGCGATACAGCTCGCGAGTCAGCGCCAGCTCGCCCTGCAAGGAAAGCCCCGGAACGGCGGCAGAAAACGCCTTCCGCCCCGTCTGCTCACTGATGAGCGCGGCGTTGAAGTGGTCCCGCACGATGGAGGAACCGACGACCGCCAGCTCGATATCCCGGCTGTTTTCAGCTCGTCCATCGTCAGCGCGACGAAGGTATCCGTCTGAATCAGGCAGGTGTTCGCGAGGGCGACCGCCAGCGCGAGCACGAGAAAAACGCGGCGAACCGGAAGGAAAGGCCGAATGTTTGTACGCACGAAAAGAAACCTCCCTGAAAATCAAACCTGCAAGCAGGGCTCTTTCGTCTATGCCGGGGCGGAAATCAAAGTACAGCGACGGGTCGTCTGCGCCGCCCTGCGCGCGGGCGTAGACACGGATGCATTGCCCCGTCAACGCGCCCTTGTCGCAGGCGAGAATGCCCTCGGCCTGCCAATCCGTCAGCGGGTCTCCGCGCCCGTCGCCTCATCCCGCAGGAAGAAGCGGTATTCCGGCGCGACACTCGGGCCGTGGTTGCAGTTGGCCGCATACACGTCGCGCGCGCCGTTTTCGCTGGCGGCGGCGACGGCCTGACGGCTCTGCTCCCACGCGCCGTTCCATTCTCCCTCGGGGAAATAGGTCTGAATCCAGCAGTTGGTGATAAACGAAACGGAAGAGAGATATTCCTGTTTGTCAGCGTAGAACCAGCCGCTCGTGTCTTCTCCGGCGAGGTATGCCTTAAAGAATTTGCAGAAGGACGCTGAAAATATCCGATCCTTCGCCGACCATGTGATACAGATCGAAATAATATTGATCGGTTTCGCGGGGATACAGCTCCGATTTGGCGTAGGAGAAGTTGACGCAGGGCATGTCGTTTTCCCCGCAGAAGCGCGTCAGCGCATCGGCGTAATCCAGAAAGCCCGGAATGGCGAGGTTGTGCGCCGTCATGTTGGGATAGATGAAGACCAGCAGCTTGGAGCCCTTCTGCGCGACGAGGTCGCGGTATTCCAGCAGCATCTCCCGCGTCTGCGGCAGAAGGTCATAGACGTAGCCCGTGTATTCGCGGATGATCTGCTGGCGAACCATTTCCGTGGCGCGCTCGTCGGTGTCGCAGCGCGAATAGCCGCTGCCCATGTAGGTCATGCGCGGGTCGAGCGTCGGGCGGATCTTTTCATAGGTCTGGAACGGCCGCAGGTGCATGCCGACGGTCTCCATAAACTCGCCGAACGAATCGACGGCGTAATCGCGGAACATGAACGCGCGATCGACGTACCAGCCGTCCTCCTTGGCGACGCTGTAATAATAGCGGAACTGCTCAAACGGGGAGGAGGAAGGGCAGCAGATCGTATTGCCCCTCGATGCCCTCCTTGGCGCTGTCCACGGTGAACGGCTCGATGACCAGTATCGTCCATTCCGGGTTGTTTTTGCGGTACAGCTCGCGGGTCGAGGCGATGTTGCCCTGCAGCATGCCGCAGGGAATGCCGAGAGCAAAGCAGGTCTTGCCGATTTCCTTTGAAATCATGTCGGCGTTGAAGTGGTCGCGCACGATGGAGGAACCGACGAACGCCACATCGATGTCGCTGCGCGCCTTGACCTCCGCCATGGTCAGCGCGGCATAGATATCGGTTTTGATGCAGAAGGTATTGGCAAACGCCACAATGAGCGCAAGCCCCAGCAGGAAAGCGGTGAGCCGGAGCAGGCCGCGAAAGGTTGGATGTTTCAATTTGCCGCCTCCACCATCAGAATACCGCGTACATAAAGCCGGAAGCGGCGACGTTCGAGCCGCCGAAGGTTGCCAGCACGAAGAAAATGAACGCATAGAGCACCGCCCAGCGCAGCGCCAGCGGGCGGGAGAGCACGAAATCGCGGATCTTCACGCCGCGCTCCTGCATGAAGGAGACGACAAAGAGAATGATCGTCGCGACGAGCAGGATGCGGTAATCCTTGGCCGCCAGGCCGAGGGTATCCAGCGTGCCGTCAAAGAGCTGCTGCGCGTTGAAGGCGAAGAACGTCTTATGCAGCATGGCAAACGCGTCGGAGACGCGGACGCAGCGGTCAAAATACCAGCCGATGTTCACAACGAGGAACGTGCGCAGAATCCGGAACAGATGGAAGCCGCCGGAAGCCGTCAGCCGCGGCAGGCGGTCGTTCATCCGCTTATAGACCGGCTCGACCAGCGCGGTGAACGCGAGAATCACGCCGTTATACAGCCCCCAGAGCACATAATTCATCTGGGCGCCGTGCCAGACGCCCACCAGCAGAAACACCAGAATGTTGCCCAGCGCGGCGGGCAGGGCGCGGGCGATGTGCGTACCGGCCTTTTTCTTGAGCGCCTTGCTCATGCGGGAAACCGGACGGGTCAGCGCGAAGGGATAAAACACATAGTCGCGCATCCACGCACCGAGCGTAATGTGCCAGCGCCGCCAGAAATCGCCGAGGGAGACGGAGAAATACGGCCGCTTGAAGTTCGGCGCAAGCTGTATGCCGAAGAGCTGGGCGATGCCCGTCACCAGATCGATGCCGCCGGAAAAAATCCGCGTATTGCTGGAGGGAGTAAAACAGCACGCCGACGACGATGACCGCGCCGCCGTAGGCGCTCTGGTTGCCGAAGACCGCCTCCACCAGCGGCAGGGCGCGGTCGGCGATCACCTTTTCTTGAACCAGCCCCAGCGCATCAGCAGCAGGCCGCGCTCGATGCCGTCAAGGTCGAAGCGGTGCGGCGTGACGAGCTGGTTTCGAGTTGGTCAAAGCGCGCAATCGGCCCCTGAATCAACTGCGGGAAGAAGGAGACGAACAGCGCGAACTTCGCCGGGTTTTTCTCCGGGGCATATTTGCCGTTGTAGACGTCGATCAGGTAGCCCATCGACTGAAAGGTATAAAAGCTGATGCCCAGCGGCAGCAGCAGCCCCAGCGACGGCGCGCTGCCGCCCAGCAGCGACGCGCCCCACGCCATCACGGGGTTTAGATACTTGAGCACGGCCAGCACGCCGAAATTCAGCAGCAGCACCGCGAAAAACCAGACGCGCTGGCGCGAGCGCGTCTTGGCCTTTTGAGCCTTTTTCGCCTCGGCGGTCAGCTCGGCCTTGTGCGCACGCAGGTAGGCCTTTCCGCTTTCGCCGACGCGGGCGATAACCAGCGCGCCCGCCCATGTCGTCAGCGTCGTCAGGGCGATGAAGGGCAGGGGCGGACAGGCCGCAGGTCAGATAAAACCCGTAGCTGAGCAGCAGCAGCAGCGCCCAGCGCAAAGCGCAGCGGGCAGACGGAATACAGCGCCGCGCCGACAAAGGCGACAGCCAGCAGGACGGTAAGCGACATGACAGTTTCCTCTCTTTATCCAATGAAAAATCAGGGCAAATCAATCCAATTTATAACTATATCATGGGCGATTCGGAGTGTCAAGAAAAGCCGGATAAAAAATGAATTGTCATCCTCCCCGCGCGATGCTATAATAAAGTAATATGTGACAAAATCATCGGAGGAATCGACATGCTCACAAGGAAATCGCCCTTCGCGCAGGGGAAAACGACAGAACGATCATGCAGGACGGCTTCAGCGCGCCGGTGGAAAGCGCGCCGCGTCTGCGCTTTTCCTCGGCCTGCGCGATGGTCGGGCGGCGCGTGATGGATTTTCCGATAACGGGGATGGAACGCTGACCGCCGTGCGCTGCGTGGATCGGCAGGCGGATGATTTGGATATCCAGTTCGAGGCGGGCGCGTGCCCGGTGGTGGCCATCGCGCGCGCGCGTTCGAGGGCTGCGCCGCGCTGCGCCGGGTCATCCTGCCGGAGAGCCTGCGGCAGATCGGTGAAATGGCGTTTTCCGGCTGCTCCCATCTGCGTCTGCTGACCATCCCCGGCGGGGTGCAGCGCGTGGGCACGCTGGCCTTCGCCAAATGCAGCCAGCTCGAACAGGTGCGCATCGAGCCGGGCGTCGTGCAGCTTGGGCCGAGCTGCTTTTCCAAATGCGCGGCGCTCAAGCGGGTGGAAATGCCCGCCAGCGTTACGCAGATCGGCGGCGGCGCGTTCTTCAGGTGCAGCAAGGAGCTGAGGCTCTACGGCGCGGAGGATGCGCCCGCGGCGCAGCACGCCCGGCTCAACGGGCTGACGTTCGATTTCCAGAGCTGGAAGGACGACGAGGAGCTCGTGCTCCGCGAGGAGGAGGACGGCACGCTGACCGTTTTGGGCGCGCGGCAGACCGCGCCGCACCGCATCGAAATTCCGACGGAAATCTGCGGCAGGCGCGTGGCGGCGATTGCGCCGAAGGCGTTTTGCCAGCGGCACGCTGGAGCAGCTCGTCGTGGGCGGCGGCGTTCGCGAAATCGGCGAGAGCGTTTTCGGCTGCCGACAGCTCGTCAGCGTCAGCTTTGAGCGCGGGCTGGAGCAACTAAAGGACAGCGCTTTCGCCGGGTGCGAGAGCCTGACGCAGGTGACGCTGCCTTGGGGCACGAGCGCGGTCGGGCGCATGGCGTTTTCGGCTGCACAAGGCTCTCGTTTGTCAAAATGCCGACGACAACGCGCGTTTCGGATTTCGCATTCGACGGCTGCGCGCCGGGGATTCGGGTGTTCGGCGGCGTTTACGCGGGCAGGATGAACCCGATCGGCGAATAAAGACGAATATAAAAACGAACGAAAAAAGAATATTGAGACAAAGAGGCTGTCAAGCTGACAAGACCGGGATTTTAAGAACGGTCTGGATTGAGCTTGACGGCCTTTTTTTATCGGATGGAATCATTGAGTAAAAAGCAAATTCGAACAAAACGCGGGCGCGCAATGCGCGCCCTACGGGTACGGCTGTACAATACGCAGTTGTTTTTTCCGCAACGTTTGTAGGGGCGCGCATCGCGCGCCCGTTATCGGAACCTGTACAAAACCATTTATTTGTCGTATGGAAAGCGGAGGAAAAAGCGTATAGAGAATGCCTTTCGCGCTCAAACTGGTATAAACGGCAGCGGAGGCGAGAGCATGAGGGCGAAATGGACGGATTTGGCCGTGGAGGCGGCGGGCGGCGAGCTGCGCGAGGGCGGCCTGTCGCGCACGGTCGTGAAGGTGGAGGACCAGGAGACTGCGCGGAGGCTGGGCAGGCCGATGGGCACCTATGTCACGCTGGCCTGTGAGCAGGCGCTGACGGTTTCGCTGGAAACGCGGCGCGCGCTGGCGGCGGAGCTGGCGAAGAGCCTTCGCGGCATGCTGCCCGAGGGCATGAAAACGGCGCTGGTCGTCGGGCTGGGCAACCGCAGCGTCACGCCGGATTCCCTCGGCCCGCGCACGGCGGAGCGCGTGCTGGTGACGCGGCACATCGGCGACAGCCTGCCGTGGGGCGCGGAGATGAACAGCGTCTGCGCCGCCGCGCCGGGGTGCTCGGCGTGACGGGCATGGAGACGGCGGAGATTCTGCGCGGCATGGTCGCCCATGTCAGGCCGGACGCGGTGATCGCCGTGGACGCGCTGGCCGCGCGCAGCTCCAAGCGCATCGCCTCGACGATCCAGATTGCGGATACGGGCATCACGCCGGGCTCGGGCGTGGGCAACCACCGAAAAGCGCTCGACCGGGAGACGCTCGGTGTGCCCGTCGTCGCGGTGGGCGTGCCGCTGGTGGTGTATGCCTCGACCATCGCCGCCGACGCGCTCTGCGCGCTGGGCGAAGGCGAGGTGGAGGAGGAACGCATCGCGGCCTGCGTGGAGCGCGTGGTTTCCGAAAAGCTGGGGAGATGATCGTCACCCCGCGCGAGGTGGACGCGCTGGTGGAGCGCATGGCCGGTGTGCTGGCCGACGGAATCAATCAGGCGCTGCATCCGCGGCTGAGCCGGGATGAAATCGCGCAGATGATGGCGCAATGGGAGGAGAGCCATGAAAAGGAAAATGAGATGGGCGGCGCTGATGATCTTGTCTTTGCTGCCGGGGCTGGCAAAGGCTGACGACACGCCGATGGAGGCGGAAGCGCCGATTACGCTGACCAGCCCGAGCGCGATTCTCTGCGAGGCTTCGACCGGGCGGGTCATCTTTGAAAAGAACGCGGACGAGCGCCGTCCGGTCGCCAGCGTCAACAAGGTGATGATGTATTACACC
>VOFE01002398.1_pt1 | contig 28001 bp, 50 predicted proteins | sample 5384071 | NCBI WGS metagenome assembly VOFE01 (sample SAMN12384724, study PRJNA508395) | human gut metagenome | isolation source: healthy gut D | host: Homo sapiens
ACAGGACGTCCGCCATAGAGAGCAGCGCGAAGCTGTACCCGGCAGGATGATGCTCGATTTCCCCGCGAGGAATCGGAATTGGCGGTCGGCTGCCTCCTGCCAGCGTGGCAGCCCGGTCAGGTGGGCAAGCCGCTGTAACACCATGGCTGCGGCCGAATTGCCGGAGGAGCGCCCCGTCGTAGGTTTCCTTGGGACGGGAAATGAGGCGCTCGGCATCGGCGGCGGTGAAAAAAATACCCGCCGCGCTCTTTGTCCTCAAAGAGCGCCGTCATCTGCTCCCCTCTCAAAAGCGCGTGCTCCAGATAGGCCGTCTCAAAGGTCAGACGGTACAGCTCGGTCAAGGCGAGGGCGTATGCGGCGTAGTCCTCCAGCTGGCCGGCGTGGGCCCGCCTGCCCGTTTCTCCACCGGAGAAAAGGCGGTTTTGCCCATCCGTCATGTTGTCCTCGATAAACCGTGCCGCCTTTATAGCGGCTTCGGCGCAGGCTTTTCGCCCAGAATCCGTCCGGCCCGCGCGAGGGCGATGATCGTCAGGCGTTCCAGCTGAGCAGCACCTTGTCATCCTTTGTGAAGCCGGGTGCGGCTCCGGCGGTATTGACAGAGCCTTTGCAGCCGGCTGTCGCCGGGAGAAAGAGGCGGTTCCTCCCGCCCGATCCGGTTCGGGATGCTTTTCCTTCAAAATTTCCCTCCGCGGTGATAATACGTCCCGGCAAAGAAAGGCTTTTGATCCGGGGTCATCAGAATGGTGAGCGGCCATCCGCCGGACCCGGTCAGCGCCTGGCATACCGCCATATAAACAGCGTCCACATCCGGCCGCTCCTCCAGGTCCACCTTGACGCTGATGAAATCCCGGTTGAGCGCCTCTGCCACCTCTTGGTCTTCAAAGGACTCGTGGGCCATCACGTGGCACCAGTGACAGGTGGAATAGCCGACATAGAATGATGGTGTTTATATCGTCAAAGTTGTTATGTCCGTTATCAATCCACTCGGCAAAGACATGCTTTTAGCGCATACTTTTTGCGAAAGCAACGGCAATCTGATGATTCTCTTTTTCCCCCAATGTCCCAGATTGATCCCCTGTACCATGGCCTGTAAACCACTCACCGGCGACGGCAACCCTCGGATTGCTCTCGATATGTCTCATTTTACCTGAAAGCGCGTATGTTATGATATAAAATGCACCGTTCTCATAATAAGCATTAACATTCCGCACATGAGGCACTCCATTTTCTACAGTTGCCAGCGCCAGAACCGTATCTTTTTCCGAAACGCTCAGCCATGGCTTTTTTCTGCTTCTGGATTTAAGGCTATCATCGTCCACATCCTCCTCTACATCACGTTTTACCGGTCTTACATAAACACACATACCGTTTATGTTATATTGCCGCATATGGCAAATGGAAGCCTCTGAGAAGAACGTCCCTGCATTCCTATGAAACGCAGGGACGTTCGGGGACATCAGGCGGGGGAGAGGGCGGGGCTTTGCGCAGGCAGAGGACGACTTTGAAAAGATCCCCGTCGATTTGGATGTTCATCGAACCCTGCTGCAGCTCCATGAGGCTTTTCGCAATGGACAGGCCCAGGCCGCTGCCCTCCGTATAGCGGGAGGAGTCCCCCTGGACGAACCGCTCCATCAATTCATCGGGCTGGATGCCGAGAGCCTCCCGCGAAATGTTTTTGATGGAGATGAGCGCCTCCTGTTCCGTGTCGAGAAGATCCACGTAGACACGGGTGTTGTCCAGCGCGTATTTCACGGCGTTCCCAAAGAGATTGTCGAGTACCCTCCACATGTGGCGGCCGTCCGCGACCACAAAGACCGGAAGCTCAGGCAGGCGGCAGAGCAGCTGAATGCCTTTTCCTCCAGACGGGCCTCAAACTCCCCGGCGGCCTGCTTAATCAGCTCGCTGAAATTCAGGGACTCCATGACCGTGATACGTTCCCGGAGGTCACCTTGGAGGCCTCCACCAGATCCGCCATCAACTGGGCCAATCGCTTCGATTTCTTTTCCAGTACATCGATATATTCCAGGGCGGTCGGGTCCTGTATAGCCGTGGATTTGAGCAGCTCCACATAGCTGACGATAGAGGTGAGAGGCGTTTTGATGTCGTGGGAGACGTTGGTGATCAGTTCGGTTTTCAGCCGCTCGCTGCGCGTGGCGTTCTGCACGGCAATCTGAATGGCCGCCTGGGTGTTGAGATTGCGCGCCATTTTGGAGAAAAGGGACACGTCTGTACATCGATGGTTTGGTCCAGCTCCCCGGCCGCCATCCGGTCGGTCGCTTTCCGGATCTTTTTCATACTGGACGGCCGTCCAGACCGCCGGCAGCACGCCAGATGCTGATGTTCATCATGAGCAGGAACAGGATGATTCCGCCACGGCGTTTGAGGAGAGGAAAAGGAGCATCTGGACAATGGTAAAGGCCCCAACCAGGCACACCGTCCGGAAAAAGATGGTCTATGACGGGAAAAGGCCTGAAAACCACGCACAATTAAATGGATAAAGCTGGTTTTATAGAGCATGCTGTGCCTTTGGCGCGGCGGATCAGGGAGAGGCCGAAGGTGACGGCCCATATGCCGAGCAGCGCGATGACGAACAGCAGCCATCCGCTGCCCTCCGCGGGAGGAAAAAAGACGGCCATAAAGGCCAGGACGAAGAAGAGCGCAGCCGGAATCTCGGTCCAGATCTTGTCGAAAGGATTCAGCGCGATCCGGTCCCTCGCCCGCCTTCTGCCCGGCCGCGGCGGCCAGGAAGCCGTAGACGGAGCAAAACCGCGATGAGGCCGGCGCCGACAGGATGATTACCGGCGTCAGCCACCGTTTGCCGTACTGAAACCCGACGACGCCTTGCTGTACGCATCTTTATACGGCAGCTTATCCCGCAGCCCGTACTGTATCCGGTAGCGGGTGGTGGTGGTCGTCGTACTGCCGTCGGTGCCGAGGACGGTATCCTTGAGGCCGAAGGATTGATGGCGGTAGTCGCCGTTGGTCAGCTGTGAGAGTGGCGGCCCCGTCGTCCTCGATGTTGGAGAGAAGCACCGCGCCCGAGCCGTCCATGATTGACCCAGACGAAATTCCCTTTCGTCTCTGGCCCGATTGATTCCCGCAGGGTAATCGAGCTCGGTCTGCTGCTCATAGGTCAGTTCCTGCTTTTGGGAAAGCAGGGTCAGGCTGAAATAGCTGACGTCGTAGGCGCTGTCCTCCATCTGATATCTTCGCAGGCCCCGGTTTCCACGTAGCTGTCCTTGTAGACCTCATCCCGCCGTGTAAAACAGGTTTGCGGAAAAATCCGCCGACAATCCGACCAAGACGCTCAGCACCAGTACCAGAGCCACCGCGGACAATTTGGCAAACAGGCTTTCCCGCAGCTTCATGGGGCGTCATCCTTTCGCGTTACGACAATTTCTCCATTTTGTACCCGTGGCCCCAGATCACCTTGATGTAGCGGGGCTCCTTGGGATTGCTCTCGATTCTTCTCACGGATGTGGCGGATGTGCACCGCCACGATATTGTCCGCGCCATAGGAGGGCTCGTTCCAGACGTTCTCGTAAATCTGTGTGCTGGAAAAGACCAGACCCCGGTTTTCCATGAGGTATTTGACGATCTTGTATTCCACCGGCGTCAGCGATACCTCGCTGCCGTCCACTGTCACCTCGCTTGGCCCCGTCGTCCAGCTCAGGCCGCCGTTGACGTATTTGGACGCGCTTTCCTCGGCGGCCGGCCCCGAAACCCGAAGGCTTATGATAGCGGCGGAGCTGTGAACGAACCCGGGCGATGAGCTCCATGGGGTTAAAGGGCTTGGTGATATAGTCGTCCGCTCCAATGTTCAGCCCCCCAGGATTTTGTCGTTGTCTTCGCCCTTTTGGCGGAGAGCATGATGATAGGGATGTTGTCGGCTCTCCCGGATTTTCATCGTCGCATGCACGCCGTCCATACGGGGGCATCATGATGTCCATGAGAATCAGCTCAATTTCGGGATGCTTTTCCACTGTGTCGATGGCTGCAGTCCGTCGTGGGCCTGCAAAACGGTATATCCTTCGGCGGTCAGGTAAATATCCACCGCCGCCGCGATTTCCCGGTCGTCGTCACACACCAAGACTGTCGGATTCATCCTTGTCAACGCCGTCCTTTCCTTTGTTCCGGAATTCCGTATATACGGTCTGGATCCAGTGTATCATATTTTATCTGATTGTACCAGACAAGACGCAAAACCGGCAGCAAAAATCTTAAGCCCTCTTAATTGTTGTATAAGACGCACAGGATTTTGAAAATGAACGATATGCCGCGATTTTCGGGAGATAACCAGAGATAATTCCATCTGGAAATATCCGGCTGGTGAAATTTGGCTGAATACCACATTTGAGGTTCACGTGACCATGTGATATACTATCGATGAACTTTAAAAGTAGTCTGACAGTGATGTTAGGGAGGGCGCCGCTATGACATTACCGGGCACCAATGTGCCGATTCCGCCCGGCGAGGAGGAAAAGGGGTTTGCGTTGCTTGAACCGGTGTTTGCAGTATCGGGAGGGGCTTGACCCTGTCTCAGCTCTCGAAATGACGGGGCAGAGCGGCACGGCCATTCAAAACTGGGTCAAACGGGGCTGGGTAGCCAATCCCGTGAACAAAAAATACGGGGGAGCTGCAGGTGGCGAGGGTTCTGATGATCAACCTGCTGCGGCCGACCATGCAGCTCGACAAAATCGCGCGGCTCCTGCAGTATATCAACGGCCGTGTAGAGGATCGTCCGACGATATCATTCCCGAACCGCAGCTCTATACCCTGGTGTCTACGGCAATTCTCAAATGTCGGGAAAAGGGCAACATGGACCGCGAGTCTCTCATAGCTCTCATCGGTGCGCAACTTGAGGGCTATGAGGGTCCCGTGCCGGATGCCAAGGAGCGGTTGGGGAAGGCTATGACCATGATCCTGCTCAACGCTGGCCGCAGCGCTCATGCAGGAGGCCGACAGCCTGTACCAGTCGATGATCCCGGAGGAAAGCGGACTTCCACGTCCGCCTGATCCGCGCCGGACCCGCCGCGTCAAGCGGCACCAAATCTTGTCGACAAATTTGGAATGGAGGTTTCTTCGATGTTTACGTGGTGGAGCCAACTGGGTCTGCTCGAGCAGGTCCTGTATATCATCGCCATTCCTCGACCCTGATCCTCATCATTCAGACGGTTTTGCTGCTGTTCGGCCTGGGCCATGACGGCGACGCCGACCTGGATCACGACCTCGGTCACGACTTCGACGCGAATCTGGACCATGATGCGCCTCTGGACGTCCATGACGGCGGGGCCTGCGACGTGGACCATGATTTCGAACACGATGTGCACGACGGCCCGGCCGTGGAGCATGATCCCGGGCTGCGGCTGTTTACCCTGCGGGGGATCGTGGCTTTCCTGGCTATATTCGCCTGGGTGGCGATCGCGCTGCTGGATCTGCACGTTACCATCTTCATCGCGTTCCCCGTCGCGCTTCTGGCCGGCTTCGCCGCCATGTCTTTTGGTGGCCGTGGTCATCCTGTTTTCCTGCGCATGCAGCAGAGCGGAAATCTCGAACTGAACAACGCGATCGGGAAAATTGCCGAGGTGTATGTGCCGATGGAGAAGGAAGGCAAGGGGCAAGGTCACCCTGGTGGTGCAGGAACGGTTTATGGAGCTCGACGCCGTCTGCATGGAAGAGGACCTGAAGACCGGCCAGCAGGTCCGGGTGGTGGGGGTGACTCCCGCCAATGTCCTGGTAGTGACCCGCTGACGGAAGAATCCGTCTAAATCGGTTCCCAATGGCATATCCATATATTAAGTTGAAGGAGTGTTGTACATGGTTCCCATTCTCGCCGCGACCCTGCCCCCGACCGTCCTTATCACCGTGGTAGTGGTGGTCATCCTGGTGTTCAGCCTGTTGCTGATGTGCCTCGCCCGGTACCGCCGCTGTCCGTCCGACAAGGTCATGGTCATCTATGGTAAAAAAGTCGGACAGAACAAGGACGGCACGGCCAGGTCCGCCCGCTGCATCCACGGCGGCGCCGCCTTCATCTGGCCGGTATTCCAGTCGTATGAGTATCTGGACCTGACGCCGATGTCCATCAGCGTCGACCTGCAGAGCGCCCTGTCCCGCCAGAACATCCGGATCGACGTTCCCGCCCGGTTCACGGTCGGCATCTCGACCGAGTCCGGCACCATGCAGAATGCCGCCGAGCGCCTGCTCGGGCTCAAGCTTCAGGAGATCCAGGAGCTGGCCGAAGGACATCATCTTCGGCCAGCTGCGCCTCGTGATCGCCACCATGGACATCGAGGAGATCAACACCGACCGCGACAAATTCCTCGCCGCCGTCTCCTCCAACGTGGAGAGCGAGCTGCGCAAGATCGGCCTGCGGCTGATCAACGTCAACGTCACCGACATCAGCGATGAATCCGGATACATCGAGGCTCTGGGTAAAGAAGCCGCGGCCAAGGCGATCAACGAAGCCCGTATCTCCGTGGCCGAGCGGAACCGCGAGGGCTCCATCGGTGAAGCGAACGCCGTGCGGGACCAGCGGATTTCGGTCGCAGCCGCTAACGCCTCCGCCGTGGACGGGGAAAATACCTCCAAAGCCAACGTCGCAAAATCCGACGCCACCCGCCGCGAACTGGAGGCGGAAGCCCAGCGCCGTGCCGTAACGGCCGAGAAGCTGGCCGAAGCCAAGGCCAAGGAAGAGGCTTACGCCGCCGAGCAGGCGGCTGAAAAGGCCCGTGCCGCCCGTGAGCTCGCCACCCAGCAGGCCGATGTCATTGTCAAAGCCCAGATCGAAAAGGAAAAAGAAGGTTCTGGAAGCCGAGGCCCAGGCCGAGCAGGCCCGCGCCCTGGCCAAGGGCGAGGCGGATGCCATCTTTGCCAAGATGGAAGCGCAGGCCCGCGGCGTTCAGGAAATCCTGTCCAAGCAGGCCGAGGGCTTCGCCGCAATCGTCCAGGCGGCCGGCGGGAACGCGGATTCCGCCGTACAGCTCCTGCTGACCGATAAGATCGAGGAGCTGACCCGGATCCAGGTCGAGGCCGTCAAGAACCTGAACATCGACAAGATCACGGTCTGGGACAGCATGAACGGCGAAAACGGGTCGTCCACCACGGCCAATTTCCTGTCAGGGATGATGAAGTCGATCCCGCCCCTGAGCGAGACCTTCAAAATGGCCGGCATGAAAATCCCGGAATTTCTGGGGAAAGAAGCGGATTCCCCGGAAACAGATAAAACGGCGGAATAAAATTCCGGGAAAGGCGGGGCATAGAGGGATGCCCCGCCTTTTTTTCCTATCTGCAAGAGGAGGTTCGCGCATGTTTAATCGTACCTATATCAAGGACATGGCCAAAGCCCGTCTGAACGGGGGCAGCGGCAATGCCATCCTGGTCCTGTTCCTCGCCGGCCTGTTCGGCGGCATATCCGGTTCTTTTTGGAATTCCGGTTTGGAAGCGAGATCAACATGGATTTGGGACATTTCGAGCTGCCTTCCAGGATTTTGGCGATATTCAGCACCGTTTTCGTTGTGCTGTTTGTCCTGATCCTCCTGTACGGCATCTTCGTCGGGAATGTGCTCACGGTCGGAGCGCGGGGTTGGTTCCTGCGTTACGGACGGGGGAATACCCGAACATCGGCGATATGTTCGCCGGGTTCCGGATCTACCTCCCGGCGGTGAAAACCATGATCCTGCGGGAACTGATGGTTTTCCTGTGGGGCTCATCACCTGCGGGATCATGGGGATCGTCAAGAGCTACGCCTACAGTATGACGGAATACATACTCTGCGAAAATCCCAACCTCCCGCCGTCCAGAGCTATGAAAATGAGCGAGATCCTGACCGACGGCGCCAAGGTGGAGCTGTTTTGTGTTCGACCTGAGTTTCATTGGCTGGGAGCTGCTGTCGTCGATCACCTGCGGGATTTTGGGGATCCTGTACGTCAATCCCTACATCTGGACGGCGCATGCCGGTATTTACGACACCCTCAAGGACGCCGCCATCCGCAGCGGCAAACTGACGTGGGAGGATTTCGGCCAGCTGCCCCTGCCTCCGCCGGTTTCCCAGGGCCCTGTTTTCCCGAGCTACGGCTTCTGACGGGAGGAAAACGGGATGGGAGATGAGAAAAAAACAGAGGATTTCGCATCAGGCCCCGCTGTAACGGCGCCCGACGGCTGGAAGGGGAACTGTCCCCGACGGGATATGGCCTCTCGGGCCGGCAAAACCCGCCGGTGCTCTCCGGGCGTCCGTGAAGCCCGGGTCACCTGCCGCCGATGCCCAAAAGCGGAAGGCGTACCGGCGGCTGCCGGGGCAGTTCCGGACGGCCTTTTGGGGGTCTGCGTGCTGCTGATCCTGTTTTCCGCCGGAACCGCAGCCTTCCTCTCCGGCTGGTGGGGTATGGGCTCCATGGCCTGCTTCGCGGCGGCCGGCTGGATCGTGTACAAACCCGAAACCCATTACAGGCTCTGGCGCTTCCGGCTGGATGACCAGGGGAAACCGGCATCCGCCGGCCGTTTCCAGCTCTGTTCCATAGCCGTCCTGCTGATCGCGGCAGGGTTTGTCTTGTTGTTCCTCGGCATCTTGAAGCACTGAAAAACCGTCCGCGAGCCCTACGGCCCGCGGACGGTTTTTTGGTGTGTCATACCTCGATATAGCGGCTGCTGGCGTACCCGATCGTCCCCATATAGTTGACGACATACCAGTCCTGCCACTGGCCGTACACGGTCACGGCGGAACCGTCGGGAATGGTGGTGAGGATCGGCGCATCCATGCTGGGACGGCTGCGCAGATTCAAGTTGCCCGGACGGTGTCCACCCGTCCTTCCCTGGCGGGCTGTGCCTCGATAAAGGGATGCCGAAATACTGGGTGAGGGACTGGACCAGATTGCGGGCGATGGCGTTGATATTATCCCGGATCCATTCCGCGTCCTGCACATTGTCGTGATAGGCGATCTCCACCAGCACCGAGGGGCGCGGGTGCGGACTACTTCGGCCAGCGAGCTGGTAGGGACGCTCCGGACCCGGCTGGGATCAGGGTAGATGTTTTTGAAGTTTTCTGCGATGATGTCGGCGGCACGTTTCCCTTCCGTGCTGTTGGTGTAGTAGTATACGTCGGTTCCACGCACCTGTCCGGCGTTGGCTTCGCCTGCGGCATTGGAATGCAGGGCGAGATGGAGGTCATAATCGCCCGCGTTGGACTGTGCGATCACCTGGGAAAGCGTCTGTTCCGGATCGTTGCGCGTAAAGGCGATGCCGGATGAGAGGAGATAGGGGCTCCATGGCGTCGGCGACGATGTTCATGTAATATTCCTCCGAACCACCGATCACATAGGGGTTGTTCTGCTGAAGGAAGGGCTCAGATAAATGCGCGGCATACGTTCACGACTCCTTTGGCAGTATTTTTTTGAAAAAGGCCTCCGATCCGGTTTTCGCCGGGCGGCGATAGCGGCCGAGCCCATACAGGCATTCCGGATCGCGGGTGATGGCGTTGATATGGCTTTCGCAAATCAGGGTGGCCTGGAAACCGAGTTCCTTGAGGATGGAGGGATTCGCTGCTCACCGCCCCAAAGGGATAGACGAAGGCGGTGGGGGTATAACCGGTTTCCTCCCGCATGCGGGTTTGCATCTTCATCACGTCCTCCACCAGCAGGGTGCGGTAATCCACCAGGCTTTCGACAGCTTTCTTTTGGCCCCCTTCCGTCCGCTGTCGATGGAATGCAGGTTGTAGGAGTGGTTCTGGAATTCCACCAGGCCGGAGGCCATCATTTCGGACCGCATCCCAGCTGCAATGGGCGTAGTTGGCGTGGGTATCCTTGTTCTGGGTGTACTCGTCGGTATACCGGCCGATAGGGGAGAGTACCATTTTGCAGTTGTACTGCTTGAGAAGGGGAAAGGCGTACAGGTAATTGTTGTAATACCCGTCGTCAAAGGTAAGCATCACGGGCTTTTCCGGAAGAGGCTTTCCTTCCTGCACATAGGCGATCAGATCCGCGATGACGACGGTGGTATAGCCGTTTTCCTGGAGATACCGCAGATCCTGTTCGAACAGGTTGGGTGAAATGATGAATTGGCCCTGCCGCTTCTCTTCCTTGAGCAGGCCGTGGTACATGATGATGGGCAGGTCGATCCGGTCTTCTACCTTCGCCTCCGCGTCCGCCTGCACGGCAGCGATGACCCCGAGCGCTAAGCCGCCGCTCGCCGCGACGGCCATCACCGCCGCCATCGCGCCGGCGAGCGCCTTCGGATTCGTATGGTTTTGTACATGCCTTGGTCGCCTCCGTATTGGGCTGGTATCGCAACGCTGTATATCATATATAGTCGGGACAAACCGCGGAATATCCCTGTTTTCTGAAAATTTGCCCCATTTGTCCGGATAAATCTGGCTCCACAAACCGTCCGGCATCCGGTATACTGATAGATAGGACGACACAGGAGGTATCCATGAAAAAGACGAATGTCCCTGCAAATGGAAAGCCTGCAAGCGCCGCGGCGACTGTGGGCCTGCCGGGCCTATCATGCCGCCCATCCCAAATACAAGCGGCCTTTCTGTGAAAAAAGGCCGCCGCAGAAGGAAAAAGAGAGCAAAACCACCCCCGCCCTTCCGATGGAGAAGGGCGGGGTGGTTTTTTGGGGGTCAGGCCTGTGCTTCCATATAGCGCTCATGAGCGGCGCGCAATTCCTTCGACGTTTCCTCCGGGCAGGTGGGATTGCAGTGGGCCCAGGCGCCGGTCTCGCTCGAGGCGTTGAATTTGATCTTGTCAGCGCTGCGCATCGGCGGATAGAAGGCGATGTGGAAATGATAGTAGGCGGATGCGTCTGCGCTGTTCACCGGCTCGTTATACATGCACATCATATAGGGGAACTTGTATCCGAACAGGCTGTCCAGCATACCGGTCGTCCGCCGCAGGGTTTCGGCCAATGCGGCGCGTTCCTCCTCGTCAAACTGCGCGATATTGGATTTGTGGGCGTTGCTGATGATATAAACGCCATAGGGATATTCAGTAAAGAAGGGGAGGAAGACGGTGAAATGCTCGTTGCGGAAAATGATCCGCTGTTTAAAGGTGACCTCCGCCTCCAGCATGTCACAGAACAGGCAGTGCCCTTTTTTCATCCATATATCGTTTGGCGTTGTCCAACTCGAGCTCGATTTTCTTGGGTATGAAGGGGTAGCCGTAGATCTGGCCATGGGGATGGGGCATCGTCACCCCCACCACGTCGCCGCGGTTCTCAAAGATAAAAACATACTGGATGTTTTCGTCCGTGGAGATGGCCTCATACCGTTCCACCCAGAGGTCGACGAGTTTTTGAATATGGGAGGTGGGGAGCTCCGGCAAAGGTGATGGTATGCTCGGGGAATAGAGGATCACCTCGCATTTTCCGTAAGCCGGCGCCGTCTCAAAGAAATCCGTCGCCACCGGATCGGGAACGGGCGGGTCCTGCGACAAGGCGGGAAAATCGTTATCGTATTTATAGACATCGAAATGGTCCGGGACCTTGCCGGATCCCGGACAGAAGGGGCAGTAGTCCTTGGGCATCTGAGGGCGTCCCTGCCGGTGGGGAGGCGATCATGATCCAGTCGTTCGTCAGCGGATGTTTTCAGTTCAGCCATAGCGGCGCGCGTCCTTTCCGATTGTTTGGTATGAATGTCAGGCCTCCACGCAGATACCGCCGCAGGGACGGATCGTCAGGCAGTGGCAGCTTCCCTTTCCAAATACGCCCTCCATCGTCTCCCCGGAAGGAGTCGAGCAGATCGTCTGGCACGAAATTCTGTGTGGTGCCGCCGAAGCCGCCGCCGTGGACCCGCCAGGCGCCCCGACCGTCGAGCAGCAATTGCGCCAGGCACAAGGCCAGGGACAGCCCCTGGAAAGCCACGTCGCTGGAGGTGTAGACATTTTGCAGGTATTCGAACGAGGAGTGGCCCGATTCGATCACCAGGCGCTTGAATTCCTCGAAATGCCCCGCCTCCAGGGCCGCTACCTGCCGGACGACCCGGTCGTTATCCTGCAGAAATGAAAGGCCCGCAGCACCGCGCGGTCGCCATGGAGGCGGCGCAGCTCGGGAATCCGGGGGATCAGCGCGTCGAGCGAGGTCTGCCGCAGGAAATCGACGCCGAGGCTATTGGCGACCGCTTTCATTTCGGCCGGAACGGCCGCGTATTCATGCGTCAGGTCCGCGTGGTTGCCTCCCGTGTCCACAATACAGAGTTTGTGGCCGCTTGCGGCAAAATCGAAAGCTGCCTGGCGGATGACCGGCTGTTCGGTGTCGGCGAAATCGATGGTGATGATGCCGCCGACGGAGGAAGCCATCTGATCCATCAAGCCGCTCGGCTTGCCGAAATACGCGTTTTCGGCGAATTGAGCCGCTTTGGCCACCTCCACGGGCGATACGGTCCCGCCGTTGTAGAGATGACTGAGAATGGTACCGAGCAAAACCTCGAACGCGGCGGAAGAGAGAGGCCGGAGCCTTTGAGGACATCAGAGGTAGTGTAAGCGTCAAATCCGCCGACAGCAAACCCTTTTTTCCCGGAATCGGGCCGCCATCCCCCGTACCAGCGCCGCCGAACGGTTCCGTTCCTCCGGTTTGACGGACAGCTCTTCCAGCTCCACCACGTCCATAGGATATCCCTTCGACTGGACGCGGACCCGTCCGCCGGAACAGGGGGCAGCCACCGCGATCACGTCGAGATTCACACTGGCGGCCAACACCCGGCCGTGATTTGGTCGGTGTGATTGCCGCCGATCTCGGTACGTCCGGGCGCGGAGAACAGGCGCAGGTCCGCCCGGTCCCAAAGCAGTCCACAAAGGCCTTGACGGCGCCGCCGTAGCGTTTGCGCTGATAGGGGAGGCTGCCGGGACCGTACAGCCGGGCAAACAGCGCGTCAAACGCCCCGCCGTCCAGTGCTTTGAGCAGTTCTTTGCTTGAAGGCATCTTTCGTTCCTCCTTCTCTACATACCATAACCAAGATATTTTCTATTATAGGACATCCGCCGTTTTTGGCAACGGTGGAAAACAGCAAAATTATGGACATTTGTTGCATAAAGGGTATACTGGACCGGGAAACGGAGGGACGCTCCATGGAGGATGTCAAGCACTCCTTTAAAAACACGCTCAAAGAGAACCTGGCTCTCGCAGTATACAACACGGGCTATCAGAAATGCGCGCCGGGTATACGTGGGGGGCCGGCCCTGCAGGACCACTACCTGCTCCACTACATTGAGTCGGGGAGGGGTGGTATACCGGCGGCGGAAAAACCTACCATCTGACCAAAGGGGACCTGTTTGCGGTGTTCCCGTCCCAGGTCGTCTGCTATGTCGCCGACCATCTGGATCCATGGGAATATTATTGGGTAGGATTCAACGGCACCGAAGCGCGCCGCATGGTGCAGATGACGGGCTTCACCCACGACCGTCCCGTTCTGCGGCCCTCTTCGCCCGAGGACTGCAAATCCCTGCTGCTGCGCATTTATGAATCGAGCGGCAATACCCCCGCCGCCGACGCCTGCATGGCCGGATATTTATATCTCTTCCTGGGCCATCTGATGAAAAGGGCGGGGGACCCCGCCCCGATTTATGGTACACAGGAATATCTGCATCAGGCCCCTGCGCTTTATCCAGTACAATTACGCCAGCAATATCCAGGTGCAGGATATCGCGCGGTACGCCGGTGTAAGCCGCAGCCAGCTTTATCGGGCCTTCCTCGCTCATTTCGATATATCCCCGCACGCGTTTTGCAGCGCTACCGCATCAATGAAGCCTGCGGCCTGCTGCACAGGAAGGCGTATACCGTCACGGAGATCGCCAATTCAGTCGGGTTTTTCCGATCCCTCTATTTTTCGCGCGCTTTCAAAAAAATCAAGGGAATGTCCCCTCTGCCTATCAAAAGTACGCACAGGGGAAGGAGATTGGAACAATTGACTGAAAGACGGGCTGTATTTTCGTTCGACCTGTGAGGATTGTAAATGGAGCGAAATTGCGGTATAATGATAACAAATACCGTTTGTTTTAAAGGGGCAGGGCAATGAAACGCAGCGGCGTCATCTTTGCGGTCAAAATCGCCGTTCTGGCGCTGCTCGATGCCGGAACGATTGCCCTGTTGTTTTTCCCTCGTTCAATTTTGGCAGACGCTTTATTTCCCTGGATGGCCGCCAATGTCCTGCTGGCGCTTTTCCTTATCGATCTGCTGGTGTTGGCGCTGCCGGTCATCTGTACCCATCTGCGTGTCCATTCCGCCGCCCCGCCGATTTTGATTGCCCTGCTTTATTTCGTCTTCACGCTGGCCTTCACCTACCTGACCCGGTCCTGGATCGATCCGGTCTGGTACAGCATCAACTCGCTGCTGGCGCTGGGCACCTATTGTCTCTGCATGGTTTCTCTGCGCCTGGCATCGGGAGGGCGGCGGAAAAAACAGGGACCGCAGGTGCGGATGGAAGATATACAGCTGCTCATGCTGCAGATGCAAAGCCTGCCAGCACCAGCTGCAGCCGCTGCTGGACCCGCGCGAATATGACAGCCTGCGCAAAGCAATGGACAGTTTGCGGGAGCGGCTGGAATTCAGCACCCCTTTGGCCGGAGCGAGCAGCCGGTCGTCATGGATATGGAACAGCAGATTTACCAACGCGCCGGCAAGCTGCACCGCCGTATGCAGGCCCTCGTTGACAAAAAAACGAACGGCAGGGGGATGCCCATGCGCTGGCGGCCGAGGCCTTGGCCATGTCGGAACTGCTTAAAAGCCGGGAAAAGCTACGTCTGGGCTAAAACGGACCGGAGGGAAGCAAAAGGCGGCGGAGTGCCTCGGGCGAATCCGCCAGCGCGACCGCGCCGCTGTCCGAAAGTTCCTTTTTCCGACCCATAGCCGTATGTCACCCCGATGCAGTCCATTCCCACAGCGCGGGCTCCAGCCACGTCGTATTCCCGGTCGCCGATCATCAGGGAGCGTGCCGGTTTGGCATTTGTGAGTTCCAGGGCGTGCCGAAGCACGTCTTCTTTTTACCCGTTTTCCATCCAGATCGCTGCCCGCCACGGCCGAAAAATAGCGCCGCAGCCCGAAATGGGTGAGGATGCGCTCGGCGAAGACGCCCGGTTGGATAGTGGCCAGGACATGGCGTCTGCCTGCGTTCTCCAGCGCGTCGAGCAGGGAGGGGATACCGGGATAGACCGTATTTTCGAACAGGCCTTTGCCGGCAAAATAGTCCCCGGTAACGCGCGATGGCCAGTTCCGCATCGGCAGAAGAAAAACCGTAAAAACGCATAAAGGAATCCTTCAGCGGCGGGCCGATGAAAGGGCAGAGGACGGTCCTGTCCGGCACCTCGATATCGAAAAAATGAAGCGCGTAGGCCACGGAACGGGTAATGCCCTCATAAGGATCGGTCAAGGTGCCGTCCAGATCCCAGAACAGGGTGTCGGCGTCGTGCATCGGAATCCCTCCTGATTGCCAAGCTCTCTTCAAAGTATACCAGCTTTCCCGGCATAAAACCAGCCCTGTGGGCCAAAACAGAGGCCGCCCGCCGCAGAAGAGGGTATCCCCATCGGCGGCGGGCGGCGGGAGATCACCGGGCCGCCTCGAAGGCCACCTGCCGTTCGACTTTCTTCATCACGGCGTCGAACTGCTCCGGCGTCAGGGATTGCGCGCCGTCGCACAGGGCGGATTTCGGGTCGTTGTGCACCTCGATCATCAGCCCATCCGCCCCGGCGGCGATCGCGGCTTTGGAGAGCGGCTCAACCAGCCATGGGATCCCCGCCGCGTGGCTGGGATCCACGATGACGGGCAGGTGGGACTGATGCTTGAGGAGGGGGATAGCGGAAATATCGAGAGTGTTGCGGGTCATGGTTTCGAAGGTGCGGATGCCCCGTTCGCACAGGATAACCTGGCTGTTGCCGCCCGCCATGATGTATTCCGCGCTCATGAGGAACTCCTCGAGGGTGTTGGCCAGGCCGCGTTTGAGCAGGATGGGCTTGCCGCAGTGTCCAAGCTCTTTGAGCATCTCGAAGTTCTGCATATTCCGGGCTCCGACCTGGATGACATCCACTTCCGCGAACAGATCGAGATGGGTCAGGCTCATCAGTTCGGTCACGATGGGGAGGCCGGTCTCCTTTTTTTGCGAGGAGGAGGAGCTGGATCCCGCGGTCATGCAGTCCCTGGAACGCGTACGGCGAGGTCCGGGGCTTGAAGGCACCGCCCCGCAGCAGCCGTGCCCCGCTGGCTTTTACCGCCTGCGCCACCCGGATGATCTGCTCCTCGTTTTCGACGGAGCAGGGGCCGGCCGCAACCGCAAAATGCCCGCCGCCGATTTTCACGGTTTCCCCAGCCGGGCGCTCGATGCCGATGACGGTGTCCTCCGGATGGAATTTCCGGTTGGCCGCCTTGTAAGGCTCGGAGACCCGTTTGACGTCCTGGACCGCGTCGTTTGCGAGCACGCTGTCGATATCCACCCGGGAGGTATCCCCGATGATACCGACGATGGTGGTGCTCTGCCCGGTGCTGATGTGATGAGACAGCCCTTTGGCGGCAAAGCCGTCGAGCAGGCTCTGCACCTTATCCGGTTCCGCGTGGGGTTTGAGAATGACGATCATCTTGATTTCCTCCTGCCGTTTCATAGATAAAAATAAACGGTACCTTTTGCCGCGCAAAGGTACCGTTTTCCTCGGACAACCGCCCTATCGGACGGTGACGGTACATTTCCGACAGCAAAAGACGCCCGTGGCCCGATAGCCCAGGGTGAGATAATACCGGTATTCCCTTTGCACCATGCCAGCTGTCGTCATCGCGGCGTCCTCTCCTTTCGCTTTTTCGCTTTAAAGTGTAACACTTTCTTTTCGGTTTGTCAAGACGGGAGCCATCATCCCATTTTAGTGGCCACAAATACAGCGTCTTCTGGGTTGAAATAGTCGCCGCGATAGCTACTAAAGCCGCTTGCTTTCCATGCCTGTTCAAACGAGATGTTTTCAATATTACTTAGAATGGTGTAGGTAATATCTTTTCAGCGTTGTTTAGCCTTCCTGTTATGACCAACCTGTACGTATACGTATAGTCGTCGGTTCTCCATGTGCCGTCGTTCATTTCATAATACGTGACCGATATAACATCTTTGGAATTTTTAACGTAGTCTTTGACGAGATGAGAGGGCGTTTGTTTAAACGTGTTCCTGACCGCCGTTTCTCTGTTTTGTGAGCAGCCGAGTATCCCAAACGCTGCCATCAATGCGAGGACACCGAAAAGGATTTTTTGGGTTTTCATACCTCCTTCTTGTCGGACTTCCTATCCCGGTTTGTTTGTCTTTAATTATACACAATCGCCAGCCGGTTTCAATGCCCCTTAGCGGAGCCGCTTAAAGCGTTTCCCCAACGCATCTCTTGAAAAGGTTGCCCGGTCCTTTCCCTTGACTTTTGGGTTTTGGTTGGATATAATAACTCTATTGTACCCATGTATGATTTTGTTTTATCGCAGCGGCAGCATCGGCCGCAGTAATATGTCGAAAGGGAGTTTGCACGCATGACCAAGCAGACCGTTATCACCGACGAAGGGCTCAAGAAGCTTGAAAAGGAACTGGAAGAGCTGAAACCGTCAAACGTAAGGAGATCGCGGAAAAAATCAAGGTAGCGCTTTCCTTCGGCGACCTTTCGGAAAACAGCGAGTACGATGAAGCGAAGAACGAGCAGGCCATCATCGAGGGCCGGATCGCGGAAATCGAAAATCAGCTGAAAAACGTGAAGATCCTTGATGAGAGCGAGATCGGCACCGAGAGCGTGCATATCGGCTCCACCGTCAAGGTCAAGGATATGGAAGACGGCTCGGTCATGACCTACCGCATTGTGGGATCGACGGAGTCCGATCCGCTCGGCGGGCGGATATCCGATGAATCCCCTGTGGGCAAGGCCCTTCTCGGCCATGAGGTGGGCGACCAGGTGGAAGTGGAAATCCCGAACGGCGTTATGCAGTATATGGTTGTGGAAATTTCGAAATAAGCGGCATTCTATCCGGCGGGCGGACAAGGCGGGGGGCTATCCGCGGCGTCCGCCCGCCGTTTTCAGCCCATATTAAACCGAAGACAGGATGTGGAATCGATGAACGAACCGAACGGCGGAGCGCCCGAAACCGAGGAACTGACCGAACAGCAGGTATCGGAACTGATCCAGATCCGCAGAGACAAGCTCACGGCTCTGCGGGACTCCGGACAGGATCCCTTTGCGCTGACCAAATATGATGTCACCGCCCACAACGCGGACATCCGGGCCCGCTTTGACGAGATGGAAAACCGCGCCGTTTCGGTGGCGGGACGGATGATGAGCCGCCGGATCATGGGCAAGGCGAGCTTCCTCGACCTGCGGGACGGCAGCGACCGCATGCAGGTCTATGTCCGGCGGGACGAAGTGGGGGAGGACGCCTACGCCGCGTTTAAAAAGTGGGATATCGGGGACATCCTGGGCGTTGAAGGTACGGTGTTCCGCACCAAGATGGGGGAAATTTCCATCCACGCGACCCGGATCGCCCTGCTCTCCAAATCCCTCCGGCCTCTGCCGGAGAAATTTCACGGTCTCAAGGATACCGATACCCGCTACCGGCAGCGATATCTGGACCTGATCGTCAATCCCGAGGTCAAGGAAGCCTTTGTCCGCCGCTCCGCCATCATCACGGAAATCCGGCGGTATCTCGACGAGCGGGCGTTCCTGGAAGTGGAGACCCCGGTCCTGCATGGTGTGGCCGGCGGTGCCGCCGCCCGGCCTTTTTATCACCCATCACAATACCCTCGATATGGATATGTATCTGCGCATCGCCCTGGAGCTGCATCTCAAGCGCCTGATCGTGGGCGGGTTCGAGCGGGTGTACGAGATCGGGCGGGTGTTCCGCAACGAAGGGATGGACACCCGGCACAATCCCGAATTCACCCTGCTCGAGCTGTACCAGGCCTATACCGACTATAATGGCATGATGGACCTGACGGAGGACCTCATCCGCACCGTGGCGAAGAAGGTACTGGGCACGGCCCGGGTGGTCTATGACGGCAACGAGATCGACCTCGAAAAGCCGTTTGAGCGGCTGAGCATGGCCGGAGCCGTCAAAAAGTACAGCGGGGTGGATTTCAGCGCCGTATCGACCCTCGAAGAGGCGCGGGAGCTCGCCAAGGCCCACCATATCGAATATGAAGAGCGCCATCAAAAGGGCGATATCCTGAACCTCTTTTTTGAAGCCTATGTCGAGGAGCATCTCATCCAGCCCACCTTCATCCTGGGGCATCCGGTGGAGATTTCGCCGCTGGCCAAGCGGATGCCGGAAAGTCCGGAGTATACCGAGCGGTTCGAGCTGTTCATCGTTGGCCGGGAGCACGCCAACGCCTTTTCGGAGCTGAATGATCCGGTCGATCAGCGGGAACGGTTCGAGGCCCAGGCCGCCCTGAAGGCGGCGGGGATGAGGAGGCGTCGGATGTCGACGAGGATTTCCTCACCGCCCTCGAATACGGGATGCCGCCTACCGGCGGCCGGGATCGGGATTGACCGCCTGGTGATGCTGCTGACCGGCTGCGCGTCCATCCGGGACGTGCTGCTGTTCCCCACCATGAAGCCGAAGGACTGAAACCGCCGATACTGGAAAGGACTGGACGGGCATGGCCAGAGAAATGTATCTCGTTGGTGTCGATGAAACCGAACTGGAACCGCCGAAGCCTCCCGAGCCGCCAAAGGGATTCAAGGCGAAGTGGCAGAATTTCTGGTACCACTACAAATGGCCCGTGGTTCTCGGGGCATTGGCGGTGGTCGCCGTGATCATCCTGGTGGCCCAGATGGTGAACCGGGAGCACCCGGATTACCACATGATTATTGCGTCCACGAAGAACCTGCCCGTCCCTGCCAACGACGCCTTCGCCGCGGAGCTGGAACAGTATGGACGGGATCTCAACGGAGACGGCAAGGTGCTCGTTTCGATCGAGTTCCTCTATGTGGGCAGCGACGGCGGGCAGCTCAGCGCGGTCAACCAGCAGAAGTTCACGGCTACCATGTTCGCCGGGGACACGCTGTTTTTCGGCTTTTCTCCGGATTATTATGATTACCTGCTGAAAACCTGGAGGATTCGGATACCGCCTTTTTCGACCAGCTCGGAGTGGAGGGTGAGGGCGTTTCGGAGGACGGCCGCACCTGGAGTTGGAAGGGCGCCTCTTTTCTGCAGGACGAAAGTATGAAAGGGGCACCGGAAGAGCTGATTTTTGGGGTTCGGTCGGCCTCGGGATCGGCAGGCGGTAAGCAGAGCCAGCAGACGCATGATGAATGCTTGGAGCTTCTCCGGGCCTATATTACCAAAACCCCGCTGGAACAGCCGGCTGCCTGATTTTCCGAGCGGATGCGAATACAATGAGAGGATGAACCTTTATGCGCAGTGATTTGATGAAGTCCGGGGTTTCGAGGGGCGCCCCACCGGTCCCTTCTCAAGGCCCTGGGCCTGACCGACCGGGAAATCGCCCGCCCCTTTGTGGCCGTGGTCAGCTCCAAAAGCGATTACATACCCGGCCACACCCATCTCGATACCATTGTAAAGGCAGTGGAGGCGGGGATCCGCAGCGCGGGCGGCGTCCCCTTTACCTTCAATACCATCGGTGTGTGCGACGGCCTGGCCATGAACCACCTGGGGATGAAATATTCCCTCTGCTCCCGGGAATTGATCGCGGATTCCATTGAGGTGATGCTCACGGCCCATCCGCTCGACGCCGTCGTGTTTGTTCCAAACTGCGACAAGATCGTTCCCGGCATGCTGCTGGCGGCCTGCCGCATGAACCTGCCCTCGATTTTCGTCAGCGGCGGCCCCATGCTGCCCGGTACCGACGGGAACCGGAAGGTCGGCCTCAACGAGGTGTTCGAAGCGGTCGGAAGCGTCGCGGCAGGGACACGGGATGCGGATACCCTGCCCGAGCTTGAGGAAACCGCCTGCCCCGGATGCGGGTCCTGCTCGGGGATGTATACAGCCAATTCGATGAACTGCCTGACCGAGGCGATCGGCATGGCATTGCCCGGAAAACGGCACCATTCCTGCCGTCATGGCCGCCCGGATCCGGCTGGCCAAGCAGACCGGCGAACGGGTGATGGAGCTGCTCAAAGAGAACATCCGGCCCAAGGATATCCTGACCCCCGCTGCGTTCGAGAACGCGCTGCGGGCGGATATGGCCATCGGCTGCTCCTCCAACACGGTGCTGCATATCGTCGCGGTGTCCTACGCCGCAGGCTGCCCCTGACCCTGAAGCAGATTGACGATATCGGCAAAGCTACCCCCAGATCTGCAAGCTCAATCCCGCCAGCCAGGTCTTCATCACCGATCTCAACGGCGTGGGCGGCATCCAGGCGATGCTCAAGGAGCTCGATCGGGGTGGCCTGATCCATCGCGACGCTCTGACGGTATCGGGGACGGTAGGGGAACGGATTGACTCGGCGAGAGAGCCGGACGGGGAGATCATCCGGCATCTGGACGATCCTTTCCGTCCCGACGGCGGCCTGGCGATCCTGTTCGGCAACCTCGCCGCCGACGGCGCAGTGGTCAAACAGGGGCCGTCGCCCCCTCCATGATGGTCCACCAGGGCCCGGCACGGGTATTCGACAGCGAAGAGGACGCGACGGAAGCCATTACGGGCGGCCGGATCCATCCCGGCGACGTGGTGGTTATCCGATACGAAGGACCCAAGGGCGGCCCCGGCATGCAGGAGATGCTGGCCCCCACCGCTACCATCGCCGGCATGGGACTTGGCGAGAGCGTCGCCCTGATTACCGACGGACGGTTTTCGGGTGCCACCCGGGGCGCCTCCATCGGCCATGTTTCGCCCGAGGCGGCCGCCGGAGGCGTGATTGCGCTGGTCGAAGAGGGGATATCGTCTCCATCGACATCCCGGCCCGCAGGCGGGCGCTGCTGGTGGACGGCCAGACCTTTGGCCGCGCGCAAAGCCGCCTGGACGGCGCCCCGCCGTGAGCTGTCGGGATACGCCCGGCGGTATGCCCAGCATGTGACCAGCGGCTCCACCGGCGCGGTCTTCGACGATATGCTCGAATAAAACGGATCCGGCCAATCCCCTGAGCGCATCAGGGGATTTTTGCGGATGGAATAGATTCGGGATAAGGCCCAGAATAGACATGAGCGGATCGTGGATGGAGGTAAAAAATTCCGGCGATTTCTCCTTTTTGGCTTTACAGGTGGACCGGTTTAGTGTAAAATAGCTAACGAGTATGAACGAACCCATGAGGAAACGGAAGTGAACAGCGATGCAGCCGAAATACAAGCGGATCCTGCTCAAGCTCAGCGGGGAGGCCATGGCCGGCGAAAAAGGCTTCGGCCTGGACTTCGACACGGTGCTAAAGGTGTGCGCCGCGGTCAAGGAATGCGTGGACGCGGGCGTCCAGGTCGCGATCGTGGTGGGCGGAGGCAATTTCTGGAGGGACGGTCGAGCGGCAGCATGGACCGGACCAGAGCGGACCATATGGGGATGCTCGCGACCACCATCAACGCCCTGGGGCTTGCGGACGCGCTCGAACAGCTCGGCTGTGTCGTGCGGGTGCAGACCGCCATCGCCATGAATCAGATCGCGGAGCCTTATATCCGCAACCGGGCGGTGCGGCATCTGGAAAAGGGCCGGGTCGTGATTTTCGGCTGCGGGACCGGCAATCCCTTCTTCTCCACCGATACGGCCTCCGCGCTCCGGGCGGCTGAAATCGAGGCGGATATCATTTTCAAGGCGAGTATGGTGGATGGGGTATACGACAGCGATCCGAAGAAAACCCGGACGCCGTCCGTTTCGACACCCTGAGCTATCTGGATGTCCTCAACCGGGACCTCAAGGTGATGGATTCCACCGCTGCCACCCTCTGCCGCGACAACGGACTGCCCATTCTCGTATTCGACCTCGGAGACCCGAAGAATATTGTGCGCGCGCCGCCTGCGGCGAGCCGGTCGGCACCATTGTAAAGCCCTGACATATTCGATTCTGAACAGACGGAGGGAACATGAGATGGAACAGGTATTTCAGACCGCGAAGGAAAAAATGAACAAGACGGTCAACGCCATGATGGGGGAATTCGCCACCATCCGGGTGGGGCGGGCCAACCCCAGCGTGCTCGACAAGGTGCTGGTGGATTATTACGGGGCCCCCACGCCGGTCAACCAAATGGCCGCGGTATCGGTTCCCGAGCCCCGCACCCTGCTGATCACCCCTGGGACAAAAAGCACCCTCAAGGCCATTGAGAAGGCGATCCAGACCTCTGATATCGGCCTTAACCCTCAGAACGACGGCAGTGCCCTGCGCCTCAATTTCCCGCCTTTGACCGAGGAGAGGCGGCGTGAGCTGGTCAAGACCGTGTATAAATACTGCGAGGAAGCGAAAGTGGCTGTCCGTTCGGTCCGCCGCGACGCGCTCGACAAGCTCAAGGACATGAAAAAGAAAACCGAGATTACCGAAGATGACCTGAAGGACGCCGAAAAGCGGATGCAGGATCTGACGGATAAATTCTGCAAGGAAATCGATGTGGACGCCGCGAAAAAGGAAAAAGAGATTCTGGAGCTCTGAGGCGTTGCTTGCGTTGTGATCACAGGGGACCGCCCGGTGCGGACTGGTCCGGAAATGGAGCGACGGATGGGCTGGTTTTCAAAAGACGCCGCCCGTGGAAGTGGTTTCCACGGGAAAACTGCCGAAGCATATCGGCATCATTATGGATGGAAACGGCCGTTGGGCGAGGCAGCGCGGCCTGCCGCGCCAGGCGGGCCACGTCACCGGGGCCCGGGTGTTCCGCAGGATCGTCAAACACTGTGAAAAGCGGGGGATCCGCTATCTGACGGTGTATGCGTTTTCAACGGAAAACTGGAAACGTCCCCAGGCAGAAATCGACGCCATCATGACCCTGCTGCGGGATTATCTGAAGGAATCCCTGGCCGACTTTGAAAAGGAGAACATCCGCACCCGTTTTATCGGGGACCGGCGTCCGCTGGCCCCCGATATTCAGGAGCTCATGGCCCGCGCCGAGGCGTCTACGGCCTATAAAACGGGTATGACCTCAACATCGCGGTCAACTACGGAGGACGGGACGAGATCCTCCACGCGGTCAGGCGGCTGGCGGGGGATGTCCAGAAGGGCTGCCTGTCTCCCGACGAGATCGACGGCACGCAGTTGGAGGACCGGCTCTATACGGCCGGACAGCCGGACCCGGATCTGATCCTGCGTCCGAGCGGCGAGCAGCGGCTCTCCAATTTTCTCATCTGGCAGTCCGCCTATGCGGAATACGTTTTCCAGGATATCCTGTGGCCGGATTATACGCCGGCGGCGCTCGATGAGGCGCTAAGGGAATACGCCAAAGCGGCACCGCCGCTTCGGCGGGATCTGAGGTCTCCTCGCGTAAAAAGGCCGCTGGATGCGGCAACGAGTACGCCTGAAAGGCTTGATGTATTTGAAATCACGAATCCTGACGGGAATCGTCGGGGCGGCGTTGGCGCTGGTTGTCCTGCTGCTGCTTCCCCCGCTGGTTCTCAATATTGCTATGGCCGGTATCTGCGCGATCGCGATGTATGAGGTCTTTGTCGTTACCAAGATGGTCAACCACCGCGGGCTCGAAACCGCGGCGGTGCTTTTGCACTGCTGGCGCCTTTTCTCGTTATGCTGCGTTCCATGCCCTCTGCCATGGTGGTATTGGGTTTCGTTGTTTTGCTGGCGGTCATTCAGGTGCGGTATCACGACACGCTCCCGGTGGAACGGACTGCGTTCGTTTTCTCCTGTCGGTGCTGGTCTCCATCTCCTTCTCCTGTCTGGCGTATCTGCGCACGACCAGCCATCGGGATGAACGGGACGGCCTTTTTTACGTCTTCCTCGCCCTGATCATCCCTTGGATGTGTGACATTGGTGCCTATTTTATCGGCACGTTTTTCGGCCGGCATAAGCTTTGTCCCGCTATCAGTCCCAAAAAAGACGGTGGAAGGCCTGATCGGCGGCATCGTGGTATCGGTCGGCAGCAGTGTGCTGGGCGCCTATCTCTATCAAGTGCTGGCCCTGGGGGATTCCGCGTATGTGAGCTTGTGGCAGATCGCCCTGCTGGCCTTGCTCTGCGCCCCGCTGTCGGTTCTGGGCGATCTGTTCGCCTCCATCATCAAGCGGCAGAGCGGTGTCAAGGATTTCGGACATATCATGGCGGGGCACGGTGGGATTATGGACCGGTTCGACAGCATGATGTTCGTGCTTCCCGTGCTCTATATCCTGGTGCAGTATGTCCCCTGGTCTATCCTTTGTAACCGGGGCATATAAGGTAAAAGGCCGTTCCGGCCGTCAACCATCGACTCACAGCGAGGGATACCCTATGACGAATCGACCAATCTCCGCCGCGGAACCCAAACGCCTGGCCGTGCTCGGCTCCACCGGGTCCATCGGCACCCAGGCGCTTGAGGTGGCGGCCTCGCTCGATATCCCGTGCAGGCTCTGGCGGCGGGTTCAAATGACCGGATGCTCGAAGAGCAGCTCCGCCGCTTCCGTCCGCCGTTTGCGGCTCTTTTTGACGAAGCGGCGGCGGCGTCCCCTCCGCATCCGGGCAAGGGATCTGCCGGTCAGAATCTTGTCCGGGATGGAAGGGCTGTGCGAGCTCGCGGCGCTCGAGGATACGGATCTGGTGCTCAACGCGGTGGTGGGGATGGTAGGGCTGCTTCCGACCCTATCGGCCATCGAGGCCGGGCACGACGTGGCCTTGGCAAATAAGGAAACCCTGGTGGCGGGTGGGGAACTGGTCATGGCGGCGGCTCGGCGCAAAGGCGTCCGCCTGCTGCCTGTGGACAGCGAGCATTCGGCCATTTTTCAGTGCCTACAAAGGCACCGCCGCCGGTCCGTGGAGCCCTCCGGAGCCATTGGGAGAGGCGGTGTCCGCCGGTTGATCCTCACCGCGTCGGGCGGCCCGTTTTTCGGGAAAACCGCCGCGGAGCTCCAGCGCATCACTCCGGAAGAGGCCCTGTGCCATCCAAACTGGAATATGGGTGCCAAAATCACCATCGACTGCGCCACCATGATGAATAAGGGCCTTGAGCTCATCGAGGCGCGGTGGCTGTTCGATCTCCCGCCCGGTCAAATCGATATCGTCGTCCATCGGGAAAGCTTGGTGCATTCCCTCCTCGAATATGAGGACGGCGCGGTCCTGGCCCAGTTGGGGGTCCCGGATATGCGGATTCCGATCCAATATGCCATGACCTGGCCCGCTCGGGCGCCTTCACCGGTCAGGCGGCTGGAGCTCGCCGAATGGGGGGCAGATGCATTTTGCGAAACCGGACGATGAAACCTTTCCCTGCATGCGCCTTTGCCGGGAAGCCATCCGCAGGGGCGGCCTCTATCCCGCCGCGGCCAACGCCGCGAACGAAGAGGCAAACGCGCTGTTCCGCGAGGGCCTCATCGGCTTCACGGATATCCCCCGCCTGGTGGAACAGGCGCTGGACGGCCCCTTCCGGACGGAAGAGGGGTGGAAGATGTCCTGGCGCTCGATGCCGATATACGCCACCGGACCCGGGAACGGGCCGGAATGAAGATGGAGTAGGTGAAGAAACACGTGGGTTTTCTGATACAGGTCGGACGGATCGCGGCGGCGATCTTGGTGTTCGGGATCATCATCATGGTCCATGAACTGGGCCATTTCATCGCCGCCAAATGCATGGGCGTTAAGGTAAACGAATTCGCCATCGGCATGGGGCCAAAGGCTGTTCAGATTCGGGAAAAAGGAGACGCAGTATTCCCTGCGCCTCTTTCCCATCGGGGGATACTGCGCTATGGAAGGGGAGGACAGCGCCGGAGGCGGCGAGGTCAAGCTTCCGGAACAGAGCGGCTCCCCGTCCGATGGGGCCAGCGATTGCCTGCCGGGACCCGATCCCCGGGCGTTTAATCAGAAGAAGGTCTGGCGCCGGATGATCATCATCCTGGCCGGTCCGGTGATGAACCTCGTGCTGGGGTTCGTGCTCCTGATCGGCTACTACGGGTTCTGTATGCTGCCGGACGCGGAAGGAAAGGTGCAGTTCAGCAGCACGACGGTGTCGGTGCTCAAAGAGGACGCGCCGAGCTACCAGACCGGCCTGAGGCCGGGCGATACCATCCTGAAAGTGGACGGCAAAACCGTGTTCACCGACCGGGATCTCGCCATGCTGCTGCAAAGCGACGAGGACGGCGTGTTCGATATGACCGTGCGCCGCGAGGTCGATGGGAAGGCACAAAAGGTCAATCTCGAGGGAGTCACTTTCCAGATCGTCACACAGGAGGACGGTACCCGTCTTCTGCAATACGATTTCTATGTCCAGGGAATCCCCGGACCTTCGGTTCCACCATCGCGCAGTCCGCCAAAATGGAGTGTACGGTCTCGGTGATGATCTGGCGGACCCTTGGCGGGATGCTGACCGGGCAATACGGCCTCAACGACCTTTCCGGCCCGGTGGGGACGGTGGACGCCATCGGGGACGTGGTGGTGGACGCTACGCAGCAGGAGCACTGGCAGATCGGGCTTGGCAACATCCTGATGCTGGTGGTGCTCATCTCCGTCAACGTCGGGATCTTCAACCTGCTGCCCGTCCCGGCGCTCGACGGCGGCCGCCTGCTGTTCCTGCTCATCGAGCTGGTGTTCCGCAAACCGGTGCCGCCGAAATATGAGGGGATGATCCACGCGATCGGCCTTTTTGCTGCTGTTCGGCCTGATCATCCTGGTCACCTTCAGCGACATTTTTGAAGCTGTTCCATTGAGGACGGTGAAACCGCCGGAGAGGCAAAAGGATAAGGAGGATGCAGTCATGGAGGGACCGTCCGGGATCCCCCGCCGCGACAGCCGCCCTGTGCGCGCGGGAAGCCTCCAAATAGGCGGGGGCGCCCCGATTGCCGTCCAGTCTATGCTGCGCGTCCCTGCCGGGGATGTCGAAGGCAATGTCCGGCAGGCCAAGGAGCTGTATGCGGCCGGCTGCGACGTCCTGCGCGTCGCGGTCCCCGACCGGGACGCGGTGCGGCTGATTCCGGCCATCAAAGAGGCGGTGCCGATCCCGCTGGTGGCGGACATCCATTTCGATT
>VOFE01000647.1_pt1 | contig 28000 bp, 55 predicted proteins | sample 5384071 | NCBI WGS metagenome assembly VOFE01 (sample SAMN12384724, study PRJNA508395) | human gut metagenome | isolation source: healthy gut D | host: Homo sapiens
GCATCTGCTGCAGCTGACGGCGGCGGGATCCCTGTTGTTCCTAAACGATACGTCCATTTAAAAGGCGCTTCCGCTGTCACTGCATAAAGATTTTGCAAGCTGTCTCCTGGCAAAGGAGCTGGATGCAGACATGCTGATCATCCTCACTGCCGTGGAAAAGGTTGCACTCAATTTTGGCTAGGGAAAACGAAAATGGCTTGATGATTTAACGGTTGCGGAGGCATACTCGTGGAGGAAGGCCTACTTTTGCCGCAGGCTCCATGCCTCCCAAGGTACAGGCTGCCATCGATTTTGCAGGTTCCTGCTCGCCGTACCGCCACAGATCACCCTGCTTGAAAGCCAAGGACGGCATTCAGGGAAAGACCGGTACCAGAATTCATTCTGTAAGAAATCCCAAATCCGGCCGTAATTTCCTATAGCATCAAAGAGATCTGGCAGCTGTCTGCTGTTCAGGTCTTTTGATGTTTTTCTTGTCTTTTCCTGCAAACAGGTATACTTCAAAAGAAACCCATACGTGCAAAAAAGGAGCTTGAAATATTATGGCAGAAAATTATGACGGCATGCAATCGGTGCTTTGAACTGGATAATCTGGTTGCATGCTATGTAGCACTGGATGCTGCAGCAAAGCAGCAAACGTAAAATTCAAAGTGTGGAGCGCAACCGTCTCAAAAGCGGCGCCTGCGTCAAGATCAGAGGTTCTGTTCCGATGTAACAAGAGCAAGGAGGTGGCTCTCTGAAAACAGCCAAACCTTTGGGCACCATCATCTCCCACACCGTGATCGCATCACCCACTGCTGACACGGAATTGCAGCAAAAATGACGATCAACAAATAAGTAAAGCGAGGATATTTCCTATGACATACGGAGCATTCGGATTAGTGGAGTGCTCAGGGAAGCAGCAATGCCATTCTTGTAGTGGATCAGATGCTGAAAACCTCCGAGGTCTTTTTTCAGACATGGAACACAAAATGCGGCGGTCACGCCACCTATTTTTAAGCGGCGATGTAGCAGCCGTTTCCGCCGCAGAGCATACAAAATCCCCCTGCGAGGTGATCGCGGCGGCTGTAATCTCCAATCCTTCCCAGGAGACCGTTCGTCTCGTGGAAGAGGACGCGGCAAAACACAAATTTAATTGTTTCCGACTAAAAACCCGGTGGATCGGCAGTGAGCTTCCTGTATGGAGCCCTGCACCACCGGGTTTTTATTGAGTATCCATATCTTCCAGTTCCGTTTATTTTCCACCTCCAGCACCACATCCCGTCTGTGGGCATGCACCACTCTTTGCCGCCCTGATCTCCCTGTAAGGCCAGAAGCTCTGAAAAATATAACATCGAAAAAATACAGGGATTTCCGGGTATCCATCCGCCGCCGCACAGGCAATGCCTTTGCCGGAGGTGCGCCAGATTCTATCGACCTTTCAGCGTATCTGCACGCAGCCAGGGCTGATCAGCCACCGCAAAAAAACAGGCATCCGCCTCCATATTGGCTGCAAGTCCCAGCTTCAGGGGAAGAGGAGATCCCATCCTCGGGATGTGCATTATAAAACCACAGAAAAGCCCCTCTTTCGGGCTGCGGCTGCAATCTCTTCATACTGGGTTACCACAGTAGCTGTGATTTCCATGCCGGAGAAGGATTCTCAACCGGTTCCTTGTCCGTTCTGTCTGCTCATCCACCACTACACAGTCCCTCCACTACTTCCAGCGTGCGCTCATACATCTTTTTTTCCGTCAATTTCATACAGCAGCTTATTGAACCGAATCGTATACTGTTTCCCGCCGCCAATACGATCACCGCAAGTTTCATAACAATCTCCCAAAAGCTGCCCAATATTTTTTTTGCTCCAGCGCCCCGCACAATTCTTTCGGCCGGCTCTGTAGACGGCAGCACATCCGTTTTATTCAGATACACCGGTATTCCCGCTCTCCACATTTTTGCAGAGACCGCGGGCGGACGCCGCAATCTTCACCACATCCTCCTCTGTCACCAGGTCGTCCTTGCTTTTTTTTCAGAAGCAGGCCGTCTGCTCGGTCTGTGGGCAGTCTCCTGTATGGATGTTCCAAGACAGTCAAGCCCTCGCCACGCCGATCACAAGCTTTTGCGCAGGAAGGATCACCGGCCCCAGTCTTCCGGAACTTTCAGCGGCTGTGCGCGCCGTCTGCCTCCACGAGAAGAACATCGCAGAAAGCTGGAAGCACCTTCCGCTTCTCCTCCGTCAGGGAGCAGAGTTTTGTTTCTCTTCCTCATAAGCCGCCGCAACCACATAGCCATAGACGGCAAGTTGACTTGTAAGCATATCCGGACATCCATCCTTTGCAAAGGGCGATTCTTTTCATAAGCCATGGGTGGTCGTGGTACAATCCTTTTTCCCAGAGATACCAGCTCCTCTGTAAGGCGAAAGATCAGACTTGTTTTCCCCGCCGCCCACAACGGCAATGACCCTGTGCACGTCCGTATCAATTTTTCAGCAATCTCAAGCTTTTTGGCTGTTCCATAGGAAAACTCCTTCTGACAAAGGATCTCCACCACGCCGCCGGCAATGCATCTGGCCTTGTCGGAAATGGTGTAGCAGTTCTCTTTTTCGTCCTTGCGCGGGTCAATATCCGCAATCTTCATTCCCTCATACACCTCATAGCCGTCCCGGATCATCCGCGGAGCACTCCTGTCAGGGGAAGCGCACCCTGGTATCTCCGATGTGCGCAATTTCCTGTCCCTGCTCCACAATATCCGCAATTTGGGCTGTACTTGTAAGGATGCCTGCACAAGGTGCATGGATGACGCGCTCCTTGCCAAAACCGCCCACAATTCCGGGAATTCCCGTATTGGCAGCTGCACAGCCTTCCTCAATGGGACGCCCAGATTATGTCCGCGCTTTGTCTCCACCACATAATCCACGTCATATCCGGCACAGAAGCCCGGCCCAGACCAATGGTGATTTCCGCCATCCCCGCGCAGTTCCCAGATTTTTTTTGCCAGAATGGCGTCCACCAGCGCCTGCGGCCTCCAGCTCTTCAGGCATTCTCCTTTGGCGTCCACCAAAGAGGATTTCTCCTGCTGTCCACACCTCGTCACACTGGAGACAGCTTCTCTATGCGGCGGCACAGCACGCCCTCCACAAAGGCCTCCCCGTCATACACGGCCTCGCAGAAAGACACCATTCTGCGGATCGCACTTGGTTTTTCACACTCCAATATCAGCACACGGTAGCCGCAGCGATGCAGACGGTGTATCACCCCGCTTGCCAAATCGCCGCCGCCCCGCACTACAACGGTCTGTTTTGTCATTTTTATGTCTCCGCTTCCAGCTGTTCCTTGTTTACCTTTTCCACAGCATTCACAATATTTTCATAGCCTGTACAGCGGCAGAGATTGCCTGCCATGTGCTTGCGGATCGCCTCCCGGGTCAGTTTTTCGCCCCGTTCCAGAAGCACCGTAGCCGACAGGACAAAGCCCGGCGTACAAAAGCCGCACTGAATCGCGCCTTCCTCAATGAACGCCTCCTGGATCCGGGTCAGCTCTCCGTTTTTCCAGGCCTTCCAGGGTGCGGATGTTTTGCCCTCTGCCCACACAGCCAGATAAATACAGGAGTCAATGGTCTCTCCGTCCAGAATCACCGTACAGGCGCCGCATTCCCCACCTCACAGCCTTTTTTACAGAGGTAAGGCCCAGACGGTTCCTCAGCATATCCAGAAGAGATTCCCGCACATCCACGTACTCTTCCACTTCTTTTCCGTTTACCGTACAACGTACAAGCTGCATTTGTTTTTTCATTTTCCCACACCTCCTGCCGCAACAGACTCCCGCAGAGCTCTCGCCGCAATCTCGCCGCCAATCTGCAGGCGGAACGCCTGACGCCCTCCAGGAATCTCTGGGATTGATTTCCTGCGCACAAGCTCTGCTGTTTTTTCATAAAGCGCCTCGTCAATGGGCATTCCTGCCAGCGCTGCTTCGGTTTCTCTGCATCTCAAAGGCACAGGTGCCGCCACACCGAAGGTGATGCGCACATCCTTCAAAATCCCTCCTCAGCCTTGCTCACCACACTGCAGCTTAAGGTTGCAATGTCCATGGCATCGCGCATGGAATATTTGATGTAATGTCCCCGATAGCCAAGATATTCCTTTTCCGGAATCACCAGATGCGTCACAATCTCTCCGGAAGCAGGTCCACCCGGCCGGTCCTTTGTAAAAACATCTCAATGGGAATGGTCGCCCGCCGTTTCCGTCTGAGGTACGTACCATTGCGTTCAAAGAAAAAACAGCGTGGGCGCGCTGTCCGCGCTGACGACCCCTGTTGCACACGTTTCCGCCAATGGTTCCTATGTTTCGTATCTGAGGCCTCCCACCAGATCAACCGCCTCTCCCAGCACCGGGATGTACTGTTGTATGACAGGGTCGTCCGTAATATGGCTGAAGGTTGTTGCCGCACCGATATAAATATCGCCGGACTGCATCAGCTCTACCCCTGAAGCTCCCGGATGTCGCGCACGCATACCAGGGAGGTTCCCGCATATTTTCCCCTCGCGGATTTTGATAAGCACGTCGCTTCCGCCGCAGATGACCCGCGCTTCCGGATGCTCTTTGAGAAGGCGCACAGCTTCTGCTATGGTTTTCGCATTATAATAATTTTCAATATCGTACATACGCCCGCCTCCTTATATCAGTCCCGCTTCGGTGAAGCCCTGTATCAGCCTCTGGGGTGTGAGCGGGATCTCGTCAAACGCAACTCCGGTTGCATGAAGCACTGCGTTTCTGATGGCCGGTGCTCCCGGTATTGCCGGCGGCTCGCCAAGCGCCTTGTTTCCATATTCGGCCCCATAGGATTCGCAAGTTCCACAAAATCCGCCGTCAGATCCGGTGTATCCATGGTCGTCATCAGCTTGTAGTCCAGAAGATTGCCGTTCAAAGGCCGCCCTGTTTTCTCATCCAGAATGAGCTGCTCCGACAGACCATAGCCCATGCCCATGGACATGCCGCCATGCACCTGCATCTGGGCAAGCTGCGGATTGATGAGGATGCCGCTGTCGTGAACATTGATGATATCAAGCACCTTGATTTTCCAAGACGCATATCCACCTCAACTTCGGCAAAACAGCAGCCTGTGGCAATCGTATTTTTCTTTACCTGTCTTGAGACCTCCGCAGTAATCGCGGAGGAATTTGTCAGACTGTAATAACTCTCCATAGCCAATTCTTCCATGGAAAGGACTTTGCGCTCCCCGGCCAGGATCCAGCCGTGCATTCATGGACAGTTCTTCGTTCTCATTGGGAAGAAGCTCCCTGGCATAGGCCAGGATTTTTACTGTACATAAGCTCTGCGCACTCCCGCACCGCCGTGCCTGTCACAAAGGACTGGCGGGACGCATAGGCGCCGGTATCAAAGGGCGTCACATCGGTATCCTGGGTACTCACAATATGAATATCCTCCACATCCATATGAAGCGTTTCTGCCGCCATCTGGGAAAATACGGTATCTGCCCCTGGCCGATTTCCGTTGCGCCAATCTGAAGCTGCATGCTTCCGTCCTGATTCAATACAAGTCTTGCACCTGCGATTTCCAGCGAAATAGGCCACACGCCGGTCTTGTAGGAAAACAGGGACATGCCCACGCCTCTTCGGATATTTCCTGTCTGGTTCTTGTATGCCTCTCTCTTTTTGTCCCAGTGAATATAAGCCGCTCCCTTTATCCAGGCACTCAAAAATCCCGTTTGTATTGGCTGCGATCGGCTTGAGATAAGCATCCTCGTAATAGCCCTCTATGAGATTTTTCCTGCGGAATTCCAGCGGATCCATAGAAATCTCTTTTGCAATGTCATCCATAAAGCATTCTATGGCAAAGGCTGCCTGGGGAATGCCGTAGCACGCATGGCCCCGCCGCAGGACAGTTGGTGTATACCGTGTAGGCTTCTCCGCGGATGTTTGGGCAGGCATACTGCAGTCTCCAGGCCGTCAGACCGTTTGCCGCAATGGCATGGCCGTGTGAGGCGTAGGCTCCCTGGTTGGAAATCGCCAGCATATCTTTGGCAATGAGATGTCCTTCCTCATCCACTCCTGCCTGCAGATCGTATTCAATGGAATGGCGGGAACGGGTATTGACAAAGGTCTCCTCCCTGGTCAGCTCCAGCTTCACCGGACGTCCGCCCACCTGCATGGTGAGAAAGGCGTTCAGCGGCTCATAAAGAACATCCTGCTTGTTTCCGAAGCCGCCGCCGATACAGGGGCTTGATCACACGCACCTTGCCCCAGGGGATTCCCAGTGCCTGGCCTACCACCCGGCGCACAATATGGGGAATCTGGGTGGAGGTCACAACGACCACACGCCCCTTGTCCATATATGCATAAGAAATGGATTTTCCAGATGGCAGTGCTGCACTATGGGGGTCTTGTAGCTTTTCTTTATCACTTTGGCAGCCTCTTTTAATCCTTTATCCACGTTTCCGATAAAGAAGTTGCTCCGGTTCAGCACGTTGTCCTTCTTGTCCAGATGAACGGGGTGCGGACTTCCGTACATGGATTTTCTCGGATGGATCTCTACAGGGTATTCCTCATATTCCACCTTGATTCGCTCGAGGGCACGCTTGGCGGTCACCTCATCCTCCGCCACAACCGCCGCGATATCATCACCGTAATAGCGCATACGTCCGGTCAGGATATTTCTGTCCGCCACATCCTGATGCGCCAGCTCCACAGACCAGGGATGCCCCGGCGTCGGATAGCAGTGCTCCGGCACATCCTTGAAGGTTACCACCTTCACCACGCCTTCCATGGACTCCGCCTCACTGGTATCAATGGATTTGACAATGCCGTTTCCAATGCGCGCATGATACACCTTTTGGCTATCAGACAACCTGCCGGAGCCAGGTCATCTGTAAACATTGCCCGGCCGGTTACTTTTTCATAAGCATCCACTCTTGGAATACTTTTTCCAACCATAGTCTCACCTTCTTTTCTTTTTTTTGTATGGAAAAGCCGGACAACGCCTCAGGAAAGTGTTCCCCTCAGGACGATTGTCCGGCTCCGAACCATGCTACTTTCTTATAATATGTTTCCTGAACGATCCTTCAGAACATCAGAAACTGTATTTTTTTATATATTTTAACATATTATAGGGCATTTTGCAATTATTTTTGTAAATTCTTCCATTTATTTACAGATAATTCCTCTTGTATCCACGATCACATCTCTTGGGCACTTGACTGCACAATTCCCGCAGGCAAGACAGAGACCGTCATCCATGACTGCCACATTGTCCTTCAGGCTCAGCGCATCTGCAGGGCAGTTTTCACGCAGAGACCGCAGCCGATGCAGCTTGCCTCGCAGGCCTTTTTGCAGCTGTGCCTTTTCTCTGTTGGAGCATTTCACCACAAAGGGATTGTCTGTGGGATGGACGTGTATGATTTCCTGGGGACAGGCTTTTGCACAGAGACCGCAGCCGATGCATGTTTCTTCATCCACCTCCGCCACACCGTAAATGTTGTAAAAATCGCTTCTTTTTCTGCAGACTGCCATACAGGAGGAACAGCTCATGCATCCGTATGCACAGGTTTTACATCTGTCGCCGCCGTTGCATGCAACATAGGCTGTTCTTTTCGGAAACCTTGCCATGCTCATTCCCCTTCTTCTTTCTCTCATAAGGTGTATGCACAAGTGGTAAACTTGTACGATACTCTCCGTCATACCGATAATACGCTCCCGCAATGGCCGGTGCAGTTGGAATGGACGTAATCTCCCAATTCCAATGGCTCCCTCTGCGACGGAAAGTCCCGGCTTCTCTACGATAATGCTCTCCACCTCCGGTGCCTGATGCGCCCGAAAGAGTCCCAGCGTTCCGTACTTGTTCTGCGGCGCGCAGTCCTTGAGGCCATATTCCTCTGTCAGAGCAAAGCCCGCGGACATGATCACCCCCGCCCTCAATCTGTCCTTCTATGGAAGAGGATTGACGGCACGCCCCACATCATGAGCTGCCACAATTTTTTCTACGCGGCCTTTTTCATCCAGGATGCAGACCTGCGTCGCATAACCGTAAGCCACGTGGGAAACCGGATTCTTCACATCGCTTCCCATGGCGTCTGTCTTGGCCAGATACTCGCCCAAATATTCTTTTCCCCTCCAGCTTTGCAAGGCTTTGCGTCTCAAATCCTTTTTTGAGAAGCCGGCAGGCACGTCTCAGCGCTTCACCGGTCACCAGCGTCTGACGGGAACCGGAAGTGGTTCCGGAATCCGGCGCATTGTAGGTGTTGGAAGCGTCATAGAAAACCTGCTCCCTTTTAAGGTAAAGCTGCTCCACAAGCATCTGCACGAGCACCGTGCCGAGTCCTGCCCAATACACGACGCGCCGGAATGGATTTCCACACGACCATCATGTACGTACAGGCGACATCTTCCCCAGTCCGGAAGCCCCACACCCACGCCTGCGTTTTCATGGCACAGGCGATACCTGCATAGGGATGGCTTTCGTAAGCCTCTTTCACAGCCTCCAGGGTCTCCGCAAGCCCCGTTGCGTTGTCCACAAGCTGCCCGTTCGGCAGTTCCTGTCCGGGCCGAATGGCGTTGCGGTAACGGATTTCCCAGGGAGAAATTCCGATTTTTTTCCGCCATTTTGTGAGGAGCATCTCAATTGCAAAGCACGTCTGCGTCACGCCGAAGCCGCGGAACGCGCCCGCAGGGGGATTGTTCGTATAATAGGCTTTTCCGTCAATATCAAAATTCTGGTAATTATAAGGTGCCGGACGCATGGGTGCAGGCGCGCTGCAGCACAGGCCCGCCAAAGAGGCATAGGCACCGGTGTCCGCAATAACTGTGGCCTTTACCCCTGACTATGATCCCGTCTTCGTCACAGCCAAGGTAAATTCCATGTCCATGGGATGTCGTTTCGGATGGATCAGAATGCTTTCCTCGCGGGTCAGCTTCACCTTGACCGGACGTTTGGTCAGGTAAGCGATCATACCTGCGTGATGCTGCACCGTTACGTCCTCTTTTCCTCGAAGCCGCCTCCCACCAGCTTGTTGCGCACCTTCACCTTCTCTGCCGGAAGTCCCAGAAGAGCCATACATTCCTGCTGTGTGTCATAAACCCCCTGATCCGCCGAGTAAATGAGCACTCCGTCTTCTCCGTCCGGCACGGCTACCGCACATTCCGGTTCCAGAAACGCATGCTCCGTCCAGGGAGTATGGAAGGTCTCGGTCAGCACATGCGCAGAATCCTGAATGGCTTTCTGCGCGTCTCCCCGATGTACATGCCAGTGTGCCAGAAGATTGCCCTCCTCATGCACCCTTGGCGCATCCTCCTTCATGGCCTCATAGGGGTCGCGGATCATGGGAAGCTCCTCATATTCTACTTTGATAAGCTTTTTGGCCTTTTCCACGATCTCCAGACTCTCCGCTGCCACCAAAGGCAATGGCGTCCCCAGATAATGGGTGATCTTTCCCACAGGGATCAGGGCATCCCAGTCCTGCTTCAGATGTCCAACCTTGACGCTGCCAGGAATATCCTTTGCCGTGTACACCGCCACAACGCCGGGAAGCGCCCTGGCTGCTTCCGTGTCGATGGCTTTATAAGCGCTCTGGGATATCGGGAGCGCAGCGCGCTTCCATAAATCATCCCTCCACATGAATGTCGTCAGGGTACTCCCCATAACCCAATACCTTTTCCCGGACGTCCACACGAGGAACACGTTCGCCAAGTCTCCAGGCGTACTCCTGGCGCTCAGGCAGTCCCTCTCTCCTGTATTTTGCGGCAAGAAGAATACCGTCTATGATTTTTTTGTAGCCTGTACAGCGGCAGATATTGTTGCGGATGGCATAAAGCTGCTTCCGCCCGTGTTGGATTGGGATTTTTGTCAATGAGTCCTTTTGCGCTGATCACCATTCCCGGTATACAGAAGCCGCACTGCACCGCCCCTGCCTCCCCGAACGCGCGGACAAAAATTTCTTTTCTTCTTCAGAAAGTCCCTCCACAGTCAGGATATGCCGTCCTTCCAGCATGGAAAGGTCTGGAATACAAGCCTTCTGCGCCTTTCCGTCGATCAGCACATGGCAGGTTCCGCAGGCGCCCTCGCTGCAGCCGTCCTTTACGGAGGTAAGCTTCAGAATATCCCGAAGATAAGGCAGGAGCTTCCTGTTTTTTTTTCTTCATGGCACTCCCTGCCATTTACATAAAAAGCAATACATAATTTCCTCCCAATACAATTCAGCATGGGGCTGTTGCAGAAGCAGCACTCCGTCGGTTTCATTGCCGGCGGAGCTGCATTTTGCAGCAGCCCCTTTATTTCCTTTACGGCAGCCCCCCCAAGGGAACCTATTCTACTGAAACAGCAGATATGGATAATCATCGATTACTGCACAGATCAGTCTGCGAAGACCTTCGTACAACTTATCTTCGGGTCGTCTGCCTTACAGTCCATCTCATTTCCAAGGAAACGAACCCTGCATTCCTTCGTCGCTCTGTTGAGCACCACAAAACCGTCGTTTGTGCTGTCTGCCATATCTGCCTCATTTGCAAACAGCGTAAACTTGTCTTTCCACATGGATGATCTGATGTTTCTCCAGTCCCGGAACCTTGATTGCTACATTTGCTCTGTTCGGGCAAACTTCCTTACAGTTTTCACAGATTCCTGCACAGTTAAGACATCTCTTAGCCTCTGTGCTGTCTTCGCGTACGTCTTCGAGGTTACCCTTTCTCTCGTATACAACAGCTTCATCTGTCTCTGCATCGAAATCTCTTACAAGAGTCTCTCCGATCACTGCCTGAGCAGCTTTGAGACCATCACGGATACCTTCTACTACTGTAGCCGGTCCGCCAAGTCCGTCACCAACAACGTAAACGTTCTCTACGTTTGTCTCTAATGTCTCTTCATTTACAAGAGCACGTCCTCTGTCATTTACGTTGATTCCATTTGCCTCGTATAGAGCAGTCGGAACTTTTTCACCAACAGCTGCAATCACTGTATCAGCCGGGATCTCTTTGAGTTCTCCTGTCTTAACAACGCCTCTTCTTCCAGAAGCATCCATATCGCCAAGAACCATAACTTCGCAGATCAGTTTTCCATTCTCAAGTTTAACAGGAGAAAGGAGTTCCATGAATTCTACGCCGTCCTCTACTGCCATTACCAGCTCTTCTTCGTCTGCCGGCATATAGCGTTTTGTTCTTCTGTATACAAGATATACATGTTCAACGCCTGTTGTACGTTTTGCTGCTCTTGCTGTATCCATTGCTGTGTTACCACCACCGATAACTACAACGTTCTTACCGATATCAAGTTTTCCGTCATTTGCCTTGAAGTCAGCCAGGAACTCGAGTGCATTCTTAGCTTCACCCTGCTCAAGTCTTAATACTCCAGGCTCAGAAGCTCCTACTGCAAGGATCACTGTTGTAAATCCTTCTGCTTTCAGTGCTGCTGTATCTTTTACTTCTGTGTTCAGACGAACTTCAACGCCCATCTTCTCAAGAAGTGCTGCATCTTTATCAATAGATGTTCCAGGAATTCTGAATCCGGGATCACGTGGCGAACAACACCGCCGAGAGCGTCGTTCTTCTCAAATACTGTAACTGCCATTCCGGCTCTGCGCAGGAAGTAAGCAGCTGCCATACCAGCCGGTCCTCCACCGATCACTGCTGCCTTACCTTCTTTTGTGATTGCAGGTGCTGTCAGCTTGTTCATCAGTGCTTCGTATCCGTTCTGAGCTGCCTCAAGCTTCATCTCACGGATATGTACCGGTGATTCATAGAAGTTACGTGTACATTTGCCCATACAAGCATGTGCACAGATTGTTCCTGTAATGAATGGAAGTGGATTCTTCTCTGTGATAACATCCATAGCTTCTTCATATTTACCAGCTTCTACAAGCTGCAGATATGTTGTGATATCCTGGTGGATCGGACATCCTTCTTTACAAGGAGCGATAAAGCAGTCGCTCAGCGGAACCTGTTTGTTGATCTTTCTGGACGGAAGCGGTTTTACAGCCTTTACATGATATGGGCTTGTCTTTGCTTCCTCAACCAGTTTCTCTGTCTTGGCAGCGTCGATACCTGTGAATACAACGCCTTCTTTCTCAAGAAGTCCTGCAATCTGGCAAAGTCTGTCATATCCGCCTGGTTTCAGGATTGTTGTAGCCATTGTTACCGGCGATTCCTGCATCGATGATTCCTTCGATGTTATGGAAATCAGCACCACCTGAATAGGAGATTCTCAGTTTTCCACCGAAATCTCTTGCCAGCATATTTGCTACGGAGATGGAAAGTGGGTACAAAGATTTTCCTGACATATACATCTCTTCACTTGGAAGTTCATTCTGTTTTACATCAACCGGGAATGTGTTTGTGATCTTCACACCAAACTCCAGGTTTCTTTTCTGACAGACAGCGATCAGTCTGTTCAGCATCGGAACAGCATCTTCGTACTGTAAGTCATCTTTGAAATGGAAATCACCAAATACCATATAATCATATCCCATGTCATCCATGGTCTTTCTGGCAAATTCATATCCCAGGAGAGTTGGGTTACATTTGATAAATGTATGGAATCCCTTTTCTGTGATCAGATACATTGCGATCTTCTCAATTTCTTCCGGAGGCATCCGTGAAGTGTAGAGATTGTAACAGAATTACAGATATCACCGGAAATGCTTTCGATATCTTCTGCTGTCACTTTCTCGAACAGGTCAACATGCTCAAGAAGATAAGCCTTGCAGTGCTTGAAAATCTCTGAATCCTGTGCATGCTGCATTGTGTTCAGGAATGTGTCAACCTTCTCTGATTTGATTCCGGCAAGATCATATCCAACACTGATGTTGAACTGGAATCCGTCCATGCCCAAGTCCGAATTCTTTTGAGATCACTTGCAGAAGGAACCATGCTTTAATATATTCTCCATTGCCTGAGGAACATAAAGCTCTGTAGACCATTCACAGTTATAGCACTCGTCCTCCGCCTTGAATACAGGGTCTGTTGATGCAGGCTGCCAGCTCGTCTCCGTCCATTACCTGAACTGTCTTCAGCTCAAAAAAACGGCTTCCTGCATAATAGGACGCAACAATATTCTGTGTCAGCTGTGTGTTTGGACCTGCTGCCGGTCCGATGGGTGTTTCCAGGTTTCTCTCAAATATCCGGAGCTTCCTGCCCGTATCTGCCGTATAGGGACGGTGTATCCCAAACACCGTTCCTCTTCCCTGTGCTCTGTAAGCACCCTGTCCATCAACTGTCAAAGGACATACAGGTCATTTTTTCACTCATTTATTTTACCTCCCAATATACGCTCGTTTCCGCTTATTTGCCCGAATTGATGTCGTCCGCAAGCTCCCTGGCAGCCTGGCGGCAGTCCGCCATGATCTTAGCCTCGTCGCATACCAGAACCTCCCGGTCTTTCATAAGAATCTTTCCGTTACATACGGTTGTTTGCACCATGGCGCCTGTTGTACCGAAGAGAAGATGTCCGTTTACGTTGTCTGCATGCATGGGTGTCAGCGGGTCGTAATCCACCACGATCACATCCGCAGACGCCCCGGCTTTCAGCACGCCCAGTTCCTTTTGGAAATAGCGGTTGGCAATTTTCGCATTTCCCTCAAAGAGCATCTGCGGCACTTCGCTCCAAGCAGTATTTGGATCGCAGAGATGATGCTTGTGCAGCACGTTTGCAACCTTCCAGGACTCGGTCATATCGTGGGTATAGCCGTCTGTTCCCAGTCCGGTGAGAACTCCCTTGTGCACAAGCGCCATAGTGGGAGGACATCCGCAGGCGTTGCCCATGTTGGATTCCGGATTATGTACCACCATGGTGTCCGTATCCTTGATCAGATCCATTTCATGCTCATTGATGTAAATGCAGTGTCCGAGAAGTGTTTTCGGTCCCAAAATATTCCAGTCGTAAAGTCTGTCCACAATGCGTTTGCTGTGCTCTTTTTCAGACACTGGTGCAGGTCGTAGATGCCCTCCGCCACATGGATGTGATAGCCCACACCCTCCGGTTTCAGGGCATTGCACAGATCCATGGTCTCATCAGAGATTGTAAAGGATGCATGCATACCCATCATTCCGGCGATCATATCACTGTCGTCTGCAAGTGCATGCTTGATAAAATTCACGTTCTCCATTACAGATTCTCTGGATTTCTCCATTCCGTCACGGTCAGAAATCTCATAACACAGACAAGTACGGATGCCCAGATCTTTGGCTGCCTCTTCAATTGCAAACAAAGGAGCCTGTAATATGCCCGAAACTTGCATGGTGGTCAAACACGGTTGTGACACCGTTTTTTGATGGAGTCAATGTAGGTGGCATACGCGGAAAGCCTTCGTCTGCTCCAGCGTCAGATGCCGGTCGATCGTCCACCACTGTCCGTCCAGAATATCCAGAAAGCCCTGAGGATTATATCCGTTGATGCTTAAGCCTCTTGCGAACGCACTGTAAATGTGTTCATGCGCGTTAATGTAGGCCGGCATGATCACACCGCCTTTTGCATCCACATACTCTGCATCCGGGTAAGCCTTCCTCACGTCCTCCGTCGCCCCCACCAAAACAATCGTATTCCGTCCATAGCCACTGCGCCGTTTTCAAGAAACGGATTGGATGTATCCCGTGTGATCGTTCTTCCATTACCAATAATCAGCATAAAAACTCCTCCTTTATTTTGTATATTTTGCATAATCCGTGTTATATTTTTCTCATTCTTTGGGATTGTTTACTACTTATTATCAATGTACCATATTTCTTCTTTTGATTTCAACAGGAATCTAAAAAAAATTTTGGTTGTCACAATTTTTTGATATTTCAACAAAAACAGCTCTCTTCCCACATGAAAACAGCCCCTGCAGGATGTTCTCTCCCGCAAAGGCTGCCAATTTTTGAATCCTATTTTACTGTGGTAAAAATCACTGTGACCTTAAAAAGATCTCCGTCCAGATAAAGCTTAAAGACTCCGCCCTGAAGCTCTGTCAGACTTTTGGCAATGGAAAGTCCAAGGCCGCTCCCTTCCGTATTGCGGGAAACATCTCCCCGGATAAACCGTTCAGTCAGCTCGTCTGCCGAAATGTTGAGCGGCTGCGCGGAAACATTTTTCAGAGAAAACAGCATCCGCTTGTTGACAACGCTCACCTCCGCGTAAACTCTTGTACCTGGCATGGAATATTTCACCGCATTGCCGAATACATTTTCCAGAACACGCCACATTCTTCGCCCATCTGCGTGGATCACCACCGGCTCTTCCGGTTCGTGGAGCATCAACGTAAGCTCTTTTCCTCAAACTTTTCGCCGAATTCTCCCAAAACCTGATGAAACAGCTCCCGAAAATCCAGATCCGTCATTTCCAGGGTAATATTCCCTGTGCTTGCCTTGGATGCCTCTACCACATCCTCTGTGAGCACCTTCAGCCTCTGGGCTTTTTTCATCCAGCACCCGGATATACCCCTGATCTTCTCGTCCGGAATATTTTCCCGCTTCAACAAGTCCACATAGTTGATAATCGAAGTGAGGGGGGTCTTGATGTCATGAGACACATTGGTGATCAGCTCCGTTTTCATGCGCTCATTTTTCACGCTCTGCTCTACCGCCGCATCCAGCCCGTCTCCAATGCGGTTTACATATTCCGCCATGGTTTTTTCTTGCCTGACAGTCGCTCTGTAGGAATTTTGTACTGCAGCTGCCCGTCCGTGATCTTTTTCATGCCGAGCAGCACCGGATCACGCCCGTGAATGCTGTCCATGAAATTGGAAAACCGCGTCTCAGCATGCCGAAAATTTTTCTCGTCCACAGGCAAAGGAAGCATAAGAAGCTGCTCTTCCAGAGCACACCTGCCTTGATACGCCGCACCAGGGTCAGCCACAGGATCAAAAAGCAGGAGACCGAGCAAACAGCGATAAATTCTATGGCAGCTATGGTGCTGATGAGATCCCAGGCGCGATAGTACTGAAAGCTGTCCACAGAGGAAATGCCCAAAATCCAAAGCAGCAATACTCCGCCGGCTGCCACCTCCACAAACACATGGTCAAACGCATTGAGATACAGCGCTTCCTGTTTCGGACGTCTTCCCGCCACTCTGGTGAGATGGATCACACAGACAAGAAACAGTACAAGTCCTCCTATCCCAATCCAGAGGATCTCCATTGTTTTGTCCGAAAAACGCTCATAAATCTGATAATCCAACGCCAGGCTGTCCGGTACCGCAAATTTGCCGTCCATCCAGACTGCATACACATACCTGTCGCTCATGCGGTACATGTCTGCATGTTCCTGCCACAACGTCTCATCCACATCCATGTTGGTCTCGCAAAAAGTATCCTCAGACCCCAGGATCAGGTAGGCATCCTGCTTTTTTGATCTCTTTCAGCGCTTTTTCATAATCGCTGTAGCGGATATCCTCCTCGTTGGTGTACACTTCTTTTTCATCCAGATCCACATAGAGATACCGAAGATTGCTCTCCTCTTTGCGGTAGTTTTCCAGGAGCTGCATCTGGTTTTCCAGGTAACCCAGCTTGCTGACCGCTTCCTCAAGGCTGTTGTACGCGCCTTCCAACGTCCAGCCTTCCCGGATATGCCGGATGTGGACAGCAACTGTATTGTCAGCGCCAATTGCTTCTTCATTCCAGATTTCCTCATAAATCTGACTGATGGAAAATACTTTTCCTTTATTTTTCATGAGAAGCAGAAGAATGTTGTATTCGATCGGAGTCAGTTTGACCTCTTCCCCATCTACCGTAACTTTTTTAATTCATCGTTAATAACCAGACCGCCGGCTTCATAAACGGCATCACCGGAAGGAGTGCTCGAAAGTGTGGTATAACGCCGCAGCTGTGACTTCACACGGGCAACCAGTTCCAGCGGATTAAACGGCTTGGTCACATAATCGTCCGCCCCCACGTTCAGCCCCAGAATCTTATCCGCATCTTCTGTCTTGGCAGACAGGATGATAATGGGAATGCTGCTGCTGTTTTACGTGCCTGGAATGTCGCACGGATTCCATCCAGTTTCGGCATCATCACGTCGATCACCATCAGATCAATTTTCTTTGTGCGAAGCATCTCCAGAGCCTGTTCCCCGTCATATGCTTTTACTACCTGGTATCCTTCCTGAATCAGGTAAATCTCAATTGCGTCTACAATTTCCTTGTCATCCCCGGCAAGCTCTGTGCACACGTCCCACCGTCTCGCGATAGGCACGCTCTTGCGGTGTCACCGGAACCACACCGCAGCCCACCTCACAGGAAACCAGAACTACCTCTGGATTTTTACTCCACAGCTTCTCTGCCAGCCCGGCAAGAGAACGTCCCTCCGCAAGCTCCTTTTTATATATTCTTCCAATCTCAGCACTCCCTGCGCCGAAAGAAGCTCCTCCTCCGCTGCAAGCGCTCCGTCTGTCCAGACAATTTCCGGATGCCTCTGCCTTGCATAAGCTTCTTTTCCCTGATAAGCGCCGCCAATGATCATTTCCATTTTTATTCCTCAAACTTACAGCGTTCATACAAGCATACATGTCCCTTAAACAACAACTGTGCCGACAACAGCCAGAGCCACTGCCATAAGGCACTCGCAGAGACATACGAAAAAACCCGCCAGATCCCCTGTGGTTCCGCCAAAAATATTTCAAAGCCATATGCCGGTAGTACCAGAATACCAGAAACCGCCGTTCGAAGGCAGCGATTCCATATACCGGCTGGATGCACACCATTCCCACAAGCAGAGCTGCCAGATACACCAGCAGGATGCGCGCACCGTACGCTCCCTGGAATTCCTGGAAAAGTCCGCCACAGTGCCGTCCTCTTTCGCTTTGGGCAGAGACACCACACCAATGCCGGACAGACATCTGGAAACCATAAATCCAAGGGCCAGAACAAAAACAGCAGCACTGTTTTTCTGTACCTGCACATAAGCGCCAAACAGCGTAAGAAAATACACGCAGGCTGTGATGACCGCAAATGCACCTGCCCTGGAATCCTTGAGAATTTCCAGCCGCCGCTCCGCTCCTGCCAGGAGCTCATAGCGTCCGCCGTATCCAAAAGTCCATCCACATGAATCCCACCGGTCACCAGCACCGGGACTGCCGTCATAAGCGCCGCCACAAAGACCGGCTCAAAGAAAAAATAATTTCCGATGCAGGCCACTCCTGCAAACAAAATTCCCACCGCCGTTCCCACAAAAGGGAAGAAGCACATCATGTACTTCATGTTGTCCCTGCTCCAGTCCGCCCGCGGCATGGGAATCTTGGAAAACATGGCAAATGCCACCACAAAACTGTTCCACAGCGCTTTCATAAGGCGCCTCCTTTCCCGTACACGGGAATTCCGTACACAACTTCCACAACCTCGTCTGCCAGCACAGCCAGCGCCTGGTTGATCTTTCCCAGGTTTTTCTGGTATTCTTTTGTTTCTTCTTCATAGGAAACCGCATCCGAAAAATTTCATTTGTCACGATCACCACCTGGCGCGCTTTTTGAAAGAAGTGTTTTTACTCCCTGAAGCACCGCGTCCACTGTGTTTTCTTTTGCGCCATTGTCCTGAAACATCTCGTTTGCCACAAGATTTGACATGCATTCCAGAAGACCACGCTGTCCTCCGGGATCTCGGCCGACAAAAGATCCGTATAGCACTCCACCGTCTCAAACCCCTTGTCCCTGCGCATGGCACGATGGCGATCAATCCTCTTTAAGCTCTCTTCGTCAAAGGGAAACATGGTCGCAATATAAATGCGCCTGGCTTTCCAAAGCCAAGCACACGTTCTTCTGCGTAGGCGGATTTCCCGCTTCCGCTTCCTCCTGTTATCAAAACCAGCATATCACTTCAGCTCCTCATACTGCTTTACCGAAATCTCATCAAAGGTGCTCATGGACTCGTACACGGCAAGCCCCATGTCCAATACCGGGAAAAGCGTCACCGCGCCTGTTCCCTCTCCCAGGCACATGTCTCCGTGGAGAACGGCCTCTTTGCCAAGCGCCTCCAGAATAAGACGGGACGCCGGCTCCTTTGACACATGAGATGCCAGCATATAGGATGCCGCCTGGGGACAAAGACACTGTGCCGCAAGCGCTGCCGTACAGGAAATAAATCCATCCATCACCACCGGCATGTGAAGAGCCGCGCCGCCGAGAAACACGCCGGCCATTCCCGCGAGATCAAAGCCGCCCACCTTGGCCAGGACATCCAGCGCATCCTCCCTGTCCGGACGGTTTACGGCAATGGCTTTGTGGATCGCGAAAATCTTTCGCTCAGTCCCTCGCTTGACAGCCCAGCACCACGTCCGGTCATCCGCTCCACCGGCTGCCCCAGGAGCACGGATGCCACTGCGCTGCTGGTGGTTGTATTTCAATCCCCATTTCTCCTGTAGCAAGGATCGTATACCCCTTTTCCCGGAGCTCCTCTGCCATGGCAATTCCGGCCTCCACCGCCCACCGCCTCTTCGCGGCTCATGGCAGGCTCTTTTTTGTCATATTTTTTGTTCCATAGGCCACCTTAAGGTCTCTGCGCACTGCCGTGTCCACAGCCATTCCCACATCCACCGGAAAAATATCCGTACTGGCGGCTCTGCATGGCACATACACTGGTCGCCCCTTTCAGGAAATTCTCCGCAACAATGGCTGTCACTTCCTGTCCGGTCTGGGTCACACCCTCTTCTACAACTCCGTTATCCGCGCACATGGCCACCAGCGCCCGGCGACTGATATTTGGTCTGTGTGTTCCTGGATACCTGCGATCTGTATCACAAAATCCTCCAGCTCTCCCAGAGAATGCAGGGGCTTTGCAATACTGTCCCAACGCTTTTTGCTGTCTCTCATGGCTTCTTCATTCAAGGGTCTGATTTTTGAAATGGTTTCTTCAGAGTCATGGTCTGCCTCCTTTTTAATTTTTTTCCTGTGGTAAACACAAAAATTTGCTGAACACATAGTTAAGGGCAACTACAATAAACTGCGTGAGCAGACCTTTCCCACCATATCCTGCAGGGCAGGACTTCCACCAGCAGCCACACGCCGCCGACCTCCACCACCATGGTGACCAGGCGGGCACTGATAAATTTTCCGAAGGACAACAGATGATCCTTCATATTTTTGCAGTTGTCGTGAAACACAAACAGGGAGTTCACCACATAGGCAAACAATATGGCCGCGATTATGGAGATCACATTGGATATGTTGAGTCCCATGCCAAGCTTCCGCAGTCCATAAAACACCACAAGATTCACAAAGTGTGGTGCAGCCGCCGAAAAAATATGTACCGGATGACCTCACTGTGATACAGTTTTTTGATTTGTTCCTTCATTTATTTTTCCTCTCCTACTGACGATCCGGTCTGGCTTGTGCAGACATGTCCTGGCTGCCGCGCACGATTTTTTGACACAATATACCGGGGACGCCGTTTTACTTCCTCGTATATCTTTGCAATATAATAGCCGATCACGCCAAGGCTCAGCATCATCACACTTCCGATGAGAAGCAGCACCATGATCGTCGTCGTATATCCCTCTATGGCATGTCCGTTAAAATACTGGACCAAAGAGTACACCATCAGGATCAGGGGAACCAACAAAGGAAATACCGCCCGCAAAGGTAACGATCTGCAGCGGCGCTGTGGTAAAGGCCACAATATTTGTAAAGGCATATTTTATCAGTGACCAGACCGACCATTTGGACTCGCCTGCCTCACGCTCCTGCACCTCAAATTCCACATGGGCGGTGCGAAATCCCACCCAGGAAGAGGTTGCCCGAAAGAACATGTTCCTCTCCGGCAGGGAAAGAATACTCTCCACCACCCTGCGGTCCATCATCTTAAAATCAGAAGCATTCTGCATGTCAACCTTGGTGGCTGCACTCATGATCCCATAGAAAAAGCCCGCGCATTTTTTTGTGAAGCATCTCTTTTCCCGGGAAGACTTCACGCCCTCCACCACCTCATAGCCTTCTTCCCACAAACGGTACATCTCAACAAGCGTCTTGGGCGGGTGCTGAAGATCACAGTCCATCACGGCAACCACATCGCCCGTAGCCTGGGCAAGCCCGGCAAATACTGCAGCCTCCTTGCCAAAATTCCTGGAAAAATGAACGCCCAGGATATTTTCATCCCCCTGGGCAGCTCTTTCTGATCTCCTCCCAGGTGTTGTCCCTTGAGCCATCATTGACTACCACAAGCTCATAGGAAATCCCCGCATCCGTCAAAACCTCCCGCAGCACGCGGCAGGCCTTTCCAACCATTAATTCTTCGTTATATGCCGGCAAAACAACCGATAATCTGCTCATGTATTCTCCTCCTTTCTTCTCATCGCACACTCACATTATTATAGTATATCTGCTACAAAATAGAAAGCTTTTTTTTTCTCCCAAAGCCAGATCCCCGCAAAGCCATCAGCCCGAGCGCGGACAGCAATGCGCCAATCTTCAAACCGGGCGTCTGATAAGAAAGGGTGATCCGGTGCTCTCCGGCCGGCAGCTCCAAGGCCATATACATCAGGTTCGCCCGCTTTAATTCCGTTTTTCTCCATCCACATAGGCGGTAAAGCCTTTGCTGTACGGAATCGACAGTACGAGCGCTTTGTCCCTGGAAAGGCGGATCTCTCCGGAAAACTCAATTGATCCCAAATTTATATTTTCCAGCGTCTTTCCCCCAGATGCTCTGTATATGCGTCCAGCCTGTCCGTGGGCTGGCAGACGATGCGCAGATCATCAAAGGTGTACTCGCCTGTCCGGTCAAAGGTCAGCGTCATCGCCTGTCCGGCATCCTCCGCATATCCCATGTTGCAGAGAAAATTTTTTTCCGCTGTAGGCATTGTATTTGTCCGTAAACACGCGGATATCTTTTGTCCAGTCTTCTCTGTCACGGAAAAAGGATGCTTCCGGCTCTGCTTCCAATATCTCCAGTTTCTTGTCTCATAAAGGATCCTGTATTTTTTTCGTATTGGCTCATTTTTTCCCATTTTTATCACTGACCAAGCTTTTCTCGGAGACAATGCCTGGTAATTCAGATTTCTCCACGATCAGATAGGTCTCGCTGGACGCAAGTCCATCATAGTTCAGGCGAAGTCTGGCACCTTCTTTTTGACAAGAATTTTCCCGTCCTTCACCTGACAGCTCTTCCAATTCCTGAATACGCACCGGCACCTCCTGATTTTCAAAAGAAAGCTCTGCCGCCGGAAGACTGCTGTCCTCCAATACAACTCCCTGAAGAAGCGCCTCCTGTTTCTCTGTCACAGAAAGTTTCTGAAATGCGTCTTCGCTGATGAAGCTGCCATAGGTATATCCAAAGGGCAGCGCGTCTTCCTTCTGAAACGCGCGATAGGTATGCCCGTCCCTTTTGGATCACCTTGGACTGCACGCGATAGCCATAGGGTATGTATGGATAATCCTCATCCTGATCACAAAATAGCGCACAGACGCCAGACGTCCAGAATACTTCTCCCATCCAGATTTTCGTAGTGCTGCTCCCAGGGGGTATTCAGATACATTTCATCGAAGAAACGGCTGATATCTCCGTTTGCCAGACTAAAATAATACGCCGTGCTGTTGGTTCTCATATGCATGGAGGTATTGTCATAAGGAAGCGCTCCATATTGGTCATACCGGTAAAGATCCCGGTCGCCTGTGGCCAGCACAACCGTGTCCGCTCCCGACTCCAGCTTTTGAAGCCGATTCTCCCCGGTTCACAAACTCCTCCAGATATCCCTTTGTCATAGGAATACTGGCTGGCAATTCCCAGACAAATACTTGCCGTGAGAATGCCGGCAATCGCGGCGCAAAGATATATTTCCCTGAAAAAAATATTTCCGAAGGAAGTGCAGGCAAACACGCACAGGCAAAAGCATGAGCACTGCCATGGTATTTCGCTCAGTCCGGGCCGCCGGAAAAACAGCGCCAACACGCAGTATACCGCCAGCATGCAGAAAATCTTTTTCTTTTCCGCTCTTTTCAGCACAAACAGCTCCGGATAGATCTTCACAAAAATATAGGCGATCAGCATGCTGTAAGCCCAGAGCCACCGGTTGGACACATAGGAAAATCCATTCAGCACATGTCTGGCAAAGGGAACCAGCAAAAACAGATTCAGCAAAAGAAAGCCGGCTTTCAAAAGCCCATTCTTCTTTTCTCTGCGAAAACAATACAAAGACACCAGCCATAGCCACTGCCGAAAACCGGCCACGCCCCATTGCATCATATTTTCACCAATGAGACATCCCAGATATTTTTCATAATAAACACGGTCATACAAAAGCGGCACATAATTTTCGGCGGAAAACGGTCTGTTCCAAATAAAGTCATGGCCACCGGCAAAGGATCACCGCCGCCACAGACACCGCCACAAGAAAATAGCCCAGGAACCGGAAAAACCATCCGCACACATCCCGAAAGCTGCGCTTCAAAAACAGGTCAAAATAGCAAAAGGCCGCATACAGAAACATAAAAATACAGATCATATAGAAAAAGTAAAATTGGACATCGCCGCGGCAACAGTTGCCCAGATAAACAGATACGGCTTTTTTTCTTTTTTGTATATTTTGTCAATTCCCCATAAGATCAAAGGCAGGTAAATCATGGGGTTGGAAAAATAGGGGTGCTTCAGAGAGGCATAAATCCCCATCCGCAAAACACATAAATCATGGTTCCCAAAAAACACTGCCTGTTTTGCGTTCCTTCGGGAAAAGCAGTAGCCGGAAAAAGCAAGCCCGGCCAGATACAGCCGCAGAAAAATCAGTATCTCATACAGAATTTCCGTTTTTTCCTCGGGCACAAATACGGCCAGAAGCGTCAGCGGATCTCCGATCACATAATAATGAAGTGTGGTTAAAATATCGGAACCATAGCCGATATGCATATCCCACATGGGAAGTGCAGGCTGATGCTCCACGAATATACTTTTCAGAATCTCCCGAAGATAATTGCCGTAATAGGCAAGGGAATTTACATGCTGAGGCACGCCGTCATGCCCCCAGATGGCTGGGCCTTTCCATTCAGATAAAAAGAAGCTGTACAAAAATAATGCAAATCCGGCAAAGGCAATGGTATACAGCAGGTAAAAATCCCAGTATCGGTTCTTTTTATTCATTTTTTCATATTTTTTCAACTTTCTTCCGAAAAATCCCGTGAAAGGAAAACCCCACGGTGCAGCTACACCGCGGGGTCTTTCAGTAACTTTTTCTTATTTGTCCTCTCCGTAAAGAGCAGTCAGTTTTCAAGATAATCGTATCTTGCCTTTGCCTCAGACTCGTTCTTAGCAAACAGTCTTGCAGCCTTGCTGAGCTTTGCTCATACCTTTCTTGATACCGTGGTTGATACACGGAGCGTAAGCGATAATTAATGACGGTCCCGGATATGCTTCTGCTTCTGCAATTGCTTTGACTGCCTGATTGTAATCAGCGCCCATAGAAATCTGTGCTACGTATACATAGCCATAGCTCATTGCGATGATGCCATATCTTTCTTCTTAGTCTCTTTACCGCCTGCTGCGAACTGAGCGATCGCACCTGTCGGTGTAGATTTGGAGGACTGTCCGCCTGTGTTGGAGTAAACCTCAGTATCGAATACCATGACATTGATATCACCTCCGCTTGCAAGCACGTGGTCTACACCACCGAATCCGATATCGTAAGCCCATCCGTCTCCTCCGAAGATCCACTGGGACTTCTTGGCCAGGAAATCTTTCTGAGCAAGGATTTCGTTAGCTTTGTCACATCCGCAAGCTCAAGAGCAGCAACGAGTTTGTCTGTAGCTGACCATTTGTTGCGCCTACAGCATAAGTATCCAGCCATTCCTGACCAACTGCCTTAACGTCTTCGGAATTTTGTTCCGTTAGCAACAACGTCTTCAACTTTTGCTTTTAAGCCATCGCGGATAGCTCTCTGAGCAAGAAGCATACCATAACCGAACTCTGCGTTATCTTCGAACAGAGAGTTTGACCATGCAGGTCCCTGTCCTTTAGCGTTTGTTGTGTAAGGTGTAGACGGTGAGGAGTTACCCCAGATAGAGGAGCATCCGGTAGCATTTGCGATGTACATTCTGTCACCAAAGAGCTGAGTGATCAGCTTAGCGTATGGTGTCTCGCCACAACCTGCACAAGCGCCGGAGAACTCAAGGAGAGGCTGTTTGAACTGGCTTCCTTTTACGGTGGTCTCTTTATATTTAGCGATAACGTCTTCCTTTTACCGGAATTTTACGCCGTAATCGAAGAATTTCTGCTCTGCCTGCATTTGCTTCCATGTTTTCCATAGCCAGTGCTTTTTTGCACCTTTCTTGCCCGGGCAGACGTTTACACAGGATCCGCATCCGGTACAGTCAAGAGCGGATACTGTCATTGTAAACTTCATATCCGCCACACCGGTCATCGGCAGGGTCTGGGTGCCTTCCGGTGCATTTGCTGCTGCTTCTTCTGCGGTCATGGCAACCGGACGGATTGCTGCGTGCGGGCAGACGTATGCACAGCTGTTACACTGGATACAGTTTTCCGGATACCCATACGGGAACGTTAACGGCGATACCACGTTTTTCGTATGCAGCGGAACCGGATGGAGTCGAACCATCAACTTAAGCTTGAATGCAGATACTGGGAGACAGTTACCTTCCTGAGCGTTGACTTCTTGCACTGGATGTTGTTTACGAAATCTACAACGTCCTTTCTTCCGCCCTGGGTTGCGTGAGCATGAAGAGTCCTTCGTCTGCTGCATCTTTCCAGCTTTCCGGAACCTGGATCTCTACAACCTGTTTAGCACCAGCGTCGATAGCTGCCCAGTTCTTCTTTACGACGTCATCACCCTTACGTCCGTATGTTGCCTTAGCAGCAGCTTTCATAAGGTCGATAGCCTGATCCTCAGGAATGATTCCTGTCAGTTTGAAGAATGCGGACTGAAGATTGTGTTGATACGGGTTCGGGCCCATGCCAGTTTCAATACCAATCTTAACGCCATCGATTGTGTAGAATTTGATATTGTGGTTAGCGATAAAAGCTTTACCTGTCCCGGCAGATGCTTCTCAAGACCTTCCATATCCCAAGCACAGTTCAGAAGGAATGTACCACCGTCAACCAGTTCCTGTACCATGTTATATTTTCTTACATAGGATGGATTGTGACATGCTACGAAGTTTGCTTTGTGGATCAGGTATGTGGATTTGATCGGTTTTTTACCGAAACGAAGGTGAGACATTGTAACACCGCCGGACTTCTTGGAGTCATAATCGAAGTAAGCCTGAGCGTACATATCGGTATTATCACCAATGATCTTGATGGAGTTCTTGTTAGCACCTACGGTACCATCAGCTCCCAGACCCCAGAACTTGCAGTTTGTTGTTCCCTCTGGTGTTGTAACAAGTGGTGCGCCTGTCTCAAGAGAAAGGTTTGTAACATCATCTACGATACCGATTGTGAATTTCTCTTTCTCAGTGTTCTCGATATACTGCTACGATCTGTGCAGGTGTTGTATCTTTGGAACCAAGTCCATAACGTCCTGTAAAGACCGGTGTATGCGTCGAATTTGCTGTCTTTTAATGCTGCTACAACGTCAAGATACAGTGGCTCGCCAAGTGCACCCGGCTCTTTAGTTCTGTCAAGAACAGTGATCTGTTTTACTGATTCCGGGATTGCATCGATGAGTGCCTGTGCACAGAATGGTCTGTAAAGACGAACTTTAACAACACCGACTTTCTTGCCAGCTGCCATAAGGTAATCGATTGTCTCCTCGATGGTATCGTTTACGGAACCCATAGCTACGATGATGTGCTCAGCGTCAGCAGCTCCGTAGTAGTTGAACAGTTTGTAATCTGTTCCGATCTTCTCGTTACTTTGTCCATGTACTCCTGTACAACTGCCGGAAGTGCATCATAGTATGGATTACATGCCTCTCTTGCCTGGAAGAAGATATCCGGGTTCTGTGCAGAACCTCTCTGACACGGATGGTTCGGATTCAGGAGCATGGTTACGGAACTCTGCGATAGCGTCCATATCTGCCATATCCTTCAGATCTTCATAGTCCCATGTCTCGATCTTCTGGATCTCGTGAGATGTACGGAATCCGTCGAAGAAGTTGATGAACGGAACTTTGCCTTTCAGTGCTGCAAGATGTGCAACCGGTGTAAGGTCCATAACCTCCTGTACGGAAGATTCGCAGAGCATTGCACATCCGGTCTGACGACAGGCCATAACATCGGAATGGTCACCAAAAATACTAAGAGCGTGGAAGCAAGTGCACGGGCAGATACGTTGATAACTCCCGGAAGCTGCTCACCGGCGATCTTGTATAGGTTAGGAATCATAAGCAGAAGCCCTGGGAAGCTGTGTAGGTTGTAGTAAGCGCACCTGCTGCCAGAGAGCCGTGAACGGCACCTGCTGCACCTGCTTCAGACTGCATTTCTGTAACCTGTACTTCCTGTCCAAAGATGTTCTTTCTTCCTCTCGGCGGCTGGGAGGCGGAGTCGGATGCATCCCGCATCCTGCAGGGGCTCGGCGTCGCGCCGGAGCATCACGAGACGATGATGTCCGACATGGATCCGCGCCTGAAGGTGAAAGTCCTGCTGGCGCAGGCGCTCTTCGGCCACCCGGACATTATCCTGCTCGACGAGCCGACGAACAATCTCGACCTTGCGAGCGTCGTCTGGCTGGAAGATTTCCTGATGGATTACGACGGCACGGTGCTCGTCGTGTCGCATGACCGCTATTTCCTCAATAACGTCTGTACGCACATCGTCGATATCGACTACGGCAAGATCAAAATGTACGTCGGCAACTACGACTTCTGGTATGAATCCAGCCAGCTCATGCAGAAGCTCGTCAAGGATCAGAACAAGCGCGCCGAGCAGAAGATCCAGGAGCTGCAGACCTTTATCGCCCGCTTCTCCGCCAACAAGTCCAAGTCCCGGCAGGCCACATCCCGCCGCAAGCTGCTCGAAAAGATTTCCGTTGAGGACATGCCCGCCTCCAGCCGCCGCTATCCGTGGGTCGGCTTCAAGGCCGAGCGTGAGCCCGGCAAGGATCGCCTGTTCGTGACGGATATCAGCAAGACCGTCGACGGCGAAAAGCTGCTCAACCACGTGAGCTTCATCGTCGGCAAGGAGGACAAGG
>VOFE01000681.1_pt1 | contig 28000 bp, 60 predicted proteins | sample 5384071 | NCBI WGS metagenome assembly VOFE01 (sample SAMN12384724, study PRJNA508395) | human gut metagenome | isolation source: healthy gut D | host: Homo sapiens
GCGATAGCGGTCGGTTACTTGCTACACTCATCAGTATGTACCTCCCAGGATTGCGTTCTTCCACGTAGGTTTGAATCCAGTGCGCGGGTCTGTGCTGCCCGGCTGCCATGTCGGACTTGCTGGCGGGCCAGGACAGCACGCCCTGCTGACTGCCGGGGTGTGGTAGCCGCCGTCCTCACCATCCGCGCCAGTGCTGCCGGGCCAGCTGCGGGGGCGTTACTGTCTTTGTGGCTGACCTTGGTCACACTTGACCGTTGCCATCCCGGGTCACTGTCGATCACGGTGACCACCGTGCCGCCCGCGAACGGGGATGCCGTTGAGGTGGTATCTGTCTGTTTTGTGATGCTGGGATGTTCCGTGAGCATTGCCGACACCCTGTTCCAGAGCGTTGAGCAGGGCAGCGGTGATGATGTCACCGGATGACCAGGTATGAGGTGTGTATGCCATATGTTTCACTCCGCGCGACTGGACGTTCCAACGAACTGCCGTGCTTGCATAGGTGGTGCCGGGGCCATCTGGCCCGATCGGGCAAAGAAAAAGAAAAACCGCGCCATGAATCCGCAGCCCGCCCCGGCGCCCGCCCACCCGCATGAGCCGGGTATAATTGCTGGTCCAGTACCCAGCCGTAATATATACGCCTACACCTGTCTGTGGCGCTGGCACCTCTGTACTGCCCAGGATGTTCATCGTACGGCGGTATCCACTGTTCCGCCGAGCTTAATGCGCCCACTGCACAAAGGCACCAGCCCAGCTTTTTCGTGACCACGGTGACGGAGCCATCTTCTACTTCGCCGCTGTCAAACACCGTGTAGGTATTTTGAGTACAGTTCGTCTGTATGTCGCAGTCATCAGCCAGGACTCGAAAAGACGGTGTATTGATTTCTATGTAGTTTGGGTAGATCGAGATCGCGCCAACTTCAGAAGCGACAGGCCGACCTTAGTAATATGGCATAATCAAGTGTCATCTCGTCCAGGAAAGCGGTTATAAGTGCGGTTGCGCCATAGGTTTCATCCTCGCTTTGATGTCGATTGACTCACCCCGCAGCTTCAAGCCGCTGATGGTGCCGGTGGCGGTGATGTCCTGGGCAAACAGGCTGTTGACAAACGCCTGGTCAACGTACAATTTCCCGCCGTCAATATAGACCTTCCCTCTTTGATCAGGGTGAGCCCGTCTATCGTACCCTTTGCCTCCTGGGCTGTCTCCATTGCCTCCTCCACAGACGGCGTCCATTCCGTCACCTTTGTCCCCCGCCTCCACCTTTGAAGTTGCAGAGGTCAATGGTCGCGGGCGTCTGTGGTGATTTTGGCCACATAGCTGTCCGCTGCTTCGCCGATCTGGACCAGCTCCTGGAAGAACACCCAGGCTCCCGTCAGGTCCAGCGCGTTCCCTGTCCGCGTCCAGGTCTGCACTGTCGCGGTTGGTCTGCTTGCCGGAGCTGTTGGCCCCGATCGACGCGGTCAGTCCGCAGGATGCGGACGCAAGCCACCAGAAGGAGACGGTCACAACGCCGGGGACGGCGTCTCCCGGGATGGGGGCGGTCCGGGTCAGTGTCCCGCCTGCCGCAGCCTCCCCCACCGCACCCCGCTGACCGGGTCGGCGCTGCTGTCCGGCTGGCACTCCACTGCGGGAAAGGGCGCCCCGCTGCTCTCCCAGCCGTCCGCGCCCTGGTTGGTGCCGCTGACCAGGTTGCCCTGTACGGACTCCTCCTTCTGGGTGTCCGCCACCCGATAGAGCAGTTCGGACGCACCGTCCGCTTTCTCCGCTTCCTCTTCCAGGTCGTCGGCATCTGATTCCTCTGTGTCCATCGCCGTCCACTCATATGCGGCTGGGTCCGCCGATTCCGCCGCCGACCGGTCCTCATACCGCCCGGTCATCGTGGCCAGCTCTGCATCCTCCGTGATCACAGTTGCGGAGTCGTCCCATACCCCAGCACCGTGTGGACATACTTGTCTCCAATCTTAATTGTCATGTCAATCCCTCACAGCATCGCTATCCATGCCACGCTGGTGTTGCTGTCCCCAACCGCCGTGGACCGGTACAGGCAGACGGTGCAGCCGGTGGCGGAAAGGCTGACCACGCTGGCCCGGACCGCGTCAGGGCGTCCGGTCAGGGGCGTGACTACAACGATCGGGGTGGCGCTGAACGCCTGGGGAAAGGCCACCTGGACGGTCACCGTCTTCCCCGGTTCCCTTGGACGGCGCGACCACCCGCCCGCACTGGAGGTTGTTCAGGTGGGCGTCCCCTGTTGCTGTCGGACGCCGCGCCGGTAGCCTCCTGGGGCCAGCGCCGCCACCTCCGAATTCAGGTTCTCCGCGTTGAGCAGGGTCCCCCCCTGGGTCACCTCTCCCGGGGCGGGTTCCAGATACACGGTGGACGTGTTCCCGCTGGCGTCCGTCATGGTGTACCGGTTCGGGTACTCCACCAATCTGTCTGTAAATGCCATTGCTACCCCCTTGCATAGTGCGTGCCCGCATACACCTGATTGGTGTACAGCGGGTATTTTTCGTTCTCTTCCACCAGGTCGATATACACCCGGACCCGTGCAGTGACCTGCTCAATGGTCTGGATATTCTCCGCAGTCACCCGGGTGTCAATGAGCACATCCCCAGGTTCGCAGCCGCCGCCAGCTGGGCGGTCCGGGCCGCCACCGCCTTCCAGGCCGCAAGGTCCAGAAAATCATCCTCCGACCACGTGGTTTTCAGGGCGCTGTCCCCTGCCAGCTCGTTCAGGTTCCCGCAGATGCGGTTGAAATCACTGTACGTCAGCCGCTCCCCGGCAGACCACTCGGTGTCAGGCGTGAGCCATGCCATTACGGGCCCTCCTCCCTGTAGGTAATATCCGCGTACGTGCCGCCGCCCGCGTGAGCGAGGGTAATCCCCTCGATGGTGCAGTTCTGTTTTGTACCGTCCTTCCGGACAAAGGCAAAGCGGTCCCGGGGCTGCATCCGGGGGTCGCCCTTCCAGCGGAAGGAGCCGGTGTGGGCTGCTGCGCCCGAAGGCGGTCTCCCGCAGCGCGCCCTGGTCCAGGAAGGTCTTGTCGTTGAATTCATACTTGATCTTCAACTGCCGCCCCTGGCCGCGCCATGGTCATTTTGATCTGGTCCGGGTCCTCGTCTGCGGTGATTTTGTGGCCGTACAGGGTCAGGGTCCCGGATTTCAGGGCCTTGTACCGCACCCACATGATATTGACGTCTGTGATTTTAGCCAGGGCGCTGTCGCTCACCTTGACATGGGTGTACGCCTCCCGGAAGGTGGTCTTGTAGGTTTTCCTTGCTTATTTTTCTGGAGGCGATCTCGAAGTAGCCGTTCCACTTTTCTTCCGGTTGTACTCCGCCAGCTTCTTCCGGTAGGCGGCCCGCTGTTTTTGGTCGCCCGTTTCGGCAGCTTTGGCTTGGTCAGCTTCTTTCTCCGCCTCCTCAATGGAGGTATTGGGCGCCGTGATGGTTGAAGTTTGTTCACCGCCCGGTCGTATTCGTCCACAACCGACCCGCATTCCACTTCCTGATCTCCCACTTGACTGCGGGCCGCTTCCCAGCGGACCACCGGGATACCGGCGTCTATGTAGGAAATCCGCGCCTGCGCCTTCTTGCCCAGGTTTGTGGACGCGCTTCCCGCAGCAGGTTCATAAGGAACGGTACTACGTCCCGCCGGGGCTGCTTCTCCAGGTACAGCAGGCTCCGGGTTCCGGTTTTCGTCACCGCTTTGGGCAGGGCCTCCCGCCTTGCGGAAATGCCCGCGCCTGCGACCACATCCCGGAGCAGGTCATACACGTAGGAGGCGGCGGTGGCGCTGTACAGCGTCCGCAGCTCCGCCGCCATATCCTTCTCCAGCTGATGGGAGGCGTCCACCCCTTTGATGGTGACGATCTTGTCCGCCTGGGCGATCTTCTCCGACAGGTAGAATTTCCGCTGGGGCGACATGTCCCCCTCATACCCGGCGGAATAGGTCAGGGGCGTGTTGTCACTCAGGGTGCTCAGGAGCTCCTCGATGTCGGATGGCCAGTACACCTGATATTCGATCTCGCTCTCCTTCCAGGTGGGGTTGTCCAGGGACAGGTCGGAGCGCAGGGTCACGGTGCAGGCGGTGATGTTCTCCTCCGTCAGGGCCATCTGGACCCCGGCGCAGATGGACCGCACCAGAATCCGGCCCGTGCTCCCGCTGTCCGGCGTGAAGGTCAGGGTAACGCTCTTCCGCAGGAGACCATGACGGTATCCCCCGCCTCAAACGCCACAGTCTCCCCGCCCGCCGCCAGGGTGCCGGAGGCGCTGCCGTCTGCCAGCAGGACCGTCAGTGCGCCCACGTCCGCCGCCGCGGTGATCTTCATCGTGAAGCCCCGGTGTGGCTCCGGACGCCGTACTTCCCGGCCTCCTCCGACTGCTCCGCGGCCCCGTACAGGACCCGGCTCCCGTCCAGGGAATGCCGCCGCCGCTGAAATCCGCCAGCGGCATCATGGACCAGGCAAGGTGATCTTTCCCCAGTGTGTCCCCGTCAGACAGCTTCGCCCCGGTGACCGCCATGGTGAGGGCGGTGGATTTTGCCCCCAGCAGCGTGCCGCGGATGCGCATCGGGTCCCGTATCCGCTTCCCGTTCTGGGTATCAATGGTGGACATTCAGAAATCTCACCTCTGTGTTAACGTTTTTCCACCACGTGACGCCTCCGATCGTATTCCGATGCCGGAGTTGTACCGTGGAGGAGCGGATGATGTTCTCGGTATGAGTTTCGCCGTCTGCATCGTCAAACTCAATCGTGCAGTCCCCCTGCATATCAATCAGAACTTTGACCATGTCCTGTGGAAGAGCGTCCCATTGTAGGGTCAGATCGGAATATTTCCACCCGATTCTGTCTGCAATTGTTTCCCCAGGCAGGTCGTGTATTCCCCCGGCGTAGACGTCCTCTCGCTTTGGAGAAAATTCTGGTTACGTGGTTCAGCTCTGTTCCATTGATCTTGATCTTCGTAAGTTCCATCATCCCAACCTTTTCTTACCAGTGTCGTAGGCTTTTACAATTTCCTCGCGCATCTTAGGCCCGTTCGGGTACAGGTACACATCCAGATGGATGTCTCCTCCAGAGCCGCCGGAATTCGCGACAGCCAGCTGCATTCCTACTCCGTTCACGATGGAGTCCGCCATCGCATCGAACCTGCCCACAGCCCTTTCAGTGGTACAACCGCCTCCGGACCGGCTTCGCCGACGCCAACGACGGAAGGACCATCAAACACGCCGCCCTTTGGCGTACCACTTAACGCTGAGGCTTGGAATGGAGCCGTGCAGTAAATCCTTCACCTTCCACCCACTCGGGTTGATTCCAGAAGTGCGGCACTGGAATGTGTGGCATAGTCACCTTGAATTTGAAGAATCCTTTGATTTTGTCAATGATGCCTTTAATTTTCTCCTTGACGGCAGTAATTGGGCTTAGGAGCTTTCGGCGACCGCCTTTGCCGCATTCCAGACATTGGTGGCCGCGTTGCGTACCCCACTGGCCAGATTGCCGATCAATTTTCCACCGGCGCTCAGCAAACTCTTTCCGCCCGACAAAATCTTATTCAACAGCGATTTTAACAGGCCCCCTGCGGCGGACAGTATGGTGCCCACGCCCTTTGTAAGGCCCTGCCCAATTGCCACCACCAGCTTGGGGCCAGCCGCCAGCAGCTTGGGCGCATTTTGGAGCACCGTGAGCACCAACTTGCCCAATACAGATACAATGCTCTGTAAAATGCTGGGCCAGTTCTCACTGAACGCCGTTGCCATCTGGCCAATCAGCTGAGAAGCTGCGTTCAGCATCTGCGGGGCTGCGTCCATCAGGGCCTGGAGCAGCTGCTGGACGATGGAACCTAGAGAGGCGATCAGAGAGGGCAATCTGCATGAACCCGGTTTTTCAGGCTCACGAGCATCTGCACGCCTGTGCTCAGCAGCTGGGGCAGTGAGGTTTGAACCCAGGCAATGGCACTGTTTAGCAGCTCGGAGACCAGAAGCCAGCAACTGGGGGGCCGCTGGTCTGAAAGCCGGTTACCAGCCCGCCAATCAGTGTCCCGCCGCCTTGGATCAAGGCCGGAACCCCGGTCTCCAGCAGTGTGACAACGGCCCCGGCAGTGCCGAGACGATGTTTCCAACCGCCGGAAGCAGGTTGTCAAACAGATAAGTAGAGGTGGTCTCCACCAACGCCTGAAGAGACGGTTTTATGTCCTTCCCCAGGGCGAGGTTCCCTAAGAAATCCGAGGAAGCCGCTTTCATGGAAGCGAAGGAGCCGGACAGGGTGGTGGCTGCCTCTTTCGAGGTGGTCCCCGTGATGTCCAGCTCCCCTGAATCACATGGATGGCGCTGTATACGTCGTTCAGGTTGCTCATGTCGTACTTCTGTCCGCTGATTTTCCCGCATCCGACAGTAGGCGCTGCATCTCTTTTTGTGTGCCGCCGTAGCCCAGCTTCAGGTTGTCCAACATGGTGTAGTTCTGCTTGGCGAAGCCCTGGTAGGCGTTCTGGATGTCGCCAATGTTGCTCCCCATCTTGTTGGCGTTGTCCGACATATCCACCATGGCCATATTGGCGGAATCCGCCGCCTTGGCGGTGTTGCCGCCAAGCTCTGGAGCAGGCTGGCCGAGAAGCTGGTCACCTGCTCCATGTAGGTGTTGGCGGATACACCAGCCGTTTTATAGGCCTGGGATGCGTAATCCTTCAGCTTCCCGGCGCTGCCCTTTGAACAGCGTCTCAATGCCGCCAATGGACTGCTCCAGCGCCGCTCCGTCTCCAATCGTTTTGCTAATTGCCGCCCCGATGCCAGCGGTGGCCAGCGCTCCCTTGAGCGCCGATCCAAGTCGTCCGCCTGTGCTTTTCCCCGCCGCGTCAGCTTCGCCGCCGAGCTCTTTTTCGATGCTGCCTTTAATGCCTTTAGCAGACGGAACGATCTGCACATAGGCCTGTCCTAATTCAGATGCCATCTACCCGCTCACCTCCTTCAGAAGCGCCGCACGGGCAGCCTCAAATTCTGCCCCGCTCGCGTACCCGCATCCCGGCTTTTCCACCGTTCCTGTCAATGAGCTCCGTGAACAAAGCTGGACGGTTTCTTCCTTTCTGACCGTCCTCTGTTAGGCCCCCACCGTAAAAGGCTGAGATTGTCCGCAGCGTGCGCAACCATCAGCTCCAACGGCGTCGCATTGATTTCCATGCACATCATTTTAATTCGGCTGCTATCCCTCAAACCGGCGCAGAGCGTTGCCAGCAGCTTCACCGGCAACGATCTGTAATACAATACCCCGTATGTCTCTGCCAGATCGCAGATCAGGGCGCTTTCATCCAGCCCAATCATGCCGGCGAGGGTGATTAGTTTTTTCCGGCGTCTCCGCAAGCCTCAAAAACCTGCTTCACTTCCTCAACAACATTGTCCACTGGTACAATTCCGTTCTCCGTGCGGAGATGCTTATAGAGCTGTTTTCTCTGCGCGTCTCCCAGCAGCAGGCGCACTACCCTAGATACCTCCAGTGGGTCCTCTTCTGACGCTGCCAACGCATCTACAAGCTCCATATTGTTGAGCGCCGATTCATCAATTTCAAATTCAAACCCGGATGCTGTTTTCCCTTTATACATCGTTATGCTCCTTCCGGTGTTGTGGTTGCTTTCTTGATGTATTCCCGATGAGTGTCTCCTTCAATGGCTTCCGACGGCATGGCGGCAACGGTTGTCTCATAAACCAATCGCCTCGTCATCTTTATACGTAATCTCTCCCACTTCGGAGACCTTTCCGTTTGGAATTACAATTCGTTTCAGGGTATTTCCCCTCGTGACGAGCTCGAACACCCAGCAGCACGCCTCCTGCTCTTCGCTGTTTGCCCGGACCACAATTCCAGTATCCAGGGTTCCGGAGACATTATTGTCCCCGTAGATTGCTTTCAGCACCTCCACATTGAGCGCTTCGATTAAGGTAAACCCGAACGTGTCCGGCTTTTCCGTCTGTAGCGTCAATACAGTGTCGCCACCCCACGCTTTCACCCCATCTGATCCCGGGGAATTTTCATTTGTTAATCCATCTTCGCTGGTATACCCCAACGGCACAAATGCGTCATTGAGGGATGTGGTCGCGTCTGTAGGCAACGTAGCGCCCAGTGGCGCACGATAGACCGCTCCGCCGACCTTTTGGCTTTCCGGCGGACACATTACTGGCATTTGCCATATTAAATTTCTCCTTCGTAATAAGTCAGCTCGAACACCGCCTGATAGCGGTATGTTCTGGTGGTTGGGTCTGTAAAATTGTATTCGTTGGCCAGGGAGGCCCGGCTGATTTCCGGCAGCACCACCGCCTGAGCCATGGCGGCGCGAACCATGCCGCTGAGCTGGGCCGCCGCGTAGAGGGAACCGGAAACTGACTGCATGGCAAAGGACGCCTTGCCAATCCCCTCCCGCTCCTTGGCGCTCAGCTTTTCCAGCAGGACGTAGCACTCCGGCGGCGTCTCCTACTGTTCCAGAAAGACCGGAACCGGCAGCTGCTCGGCCAGATAGTCCCGCACCGTTGTCTCAATCATTGCCGCACCGCCTTTTCCAGGGTGTTGTTGTCCAGGTTGTCCTTCCTCGCCTGATAGGTAGCCGGTCGCACCACATAGCCGTTCCGCTCGGATAGCTCCGCTGCTGCATCTCGTAGCCCGTCCCGGCCCGCTGCACCACGCGGCTGGCGTACTGCCTGCATACCGCCGCCATTTGTTCCGATTTCAGCAGTGCCCGCACCCCGGCCCGGTTCAGCTTCACCTGTACTCGCTTACTCATAGCGCTCCACCTGCACTTTTTTGTGTTCCACTGCCCCGGGACAAGGGCGTCAATGCCGGACAGGGCAGGCCGATGACCCGCCACGTCTGCCCAAAGAACTGCACCTGCTGCCCCTCCCAGCTGTGGCTGTCCCCTTGGGAATGGCCAGGGTGTAAAGGGCACGCCGCCCGGTCAGGTTCATGGTGTCCACCACATCCTCCGCCGAGGCCGGAGCCACCAGCACATTTTCCACCGTCACGGCAGTTTCCGAATAGATCGGTGCGCCAAAGCCGTCCACTCCGCTCTGCGCCTTCTCCAGCAGGATGACGGGTATCCCCTTAAACATCTGCGTCCACCATCCCTTCCACCGGGCTGTAGCTGCCAATGCGGTTCCCAACGCCCAGCAGGCGTTTCTCCACCTTGGACAGGTACAGCTCCCCCTGTGGAGCCGCCGGACAGCGTCCAGTTCTGCGCGTAGCCCAGGGCGGACACGCCGCCCTGGGTGGCACCCAGCGGAAATGCCTGGGCGGTGCTGCCGTCGCCGATGGCCCGCCGTACCATGCGGCAGGAGGCCACCCGCTTGGCGTCCAGAGTGGCGTCCAGGGCGACGGCGTCAATGAGCACCCCTGCCTCTGTCAGCAGGGCACTGCACCGATTTTTGTTCCTCGGCATCCAGCGCCCGGAACCCAGCTTCTCGTCTGCTGTCTTTGCATAAGCTGCCATAGTATCAGGCCTCCTTTCGCCGCCAGAGGAATCAGGCTCCGCTGGTGGGCTTCAGAATCTTGGCAAAAGCGTTCAGATCCAGAATGCCGATGCCGTACACCACCTCGGCACGGATGGCCAGCTGGTTCTTGCGCTGCAAGTCACCCAGGCCGTCCGGGTCGCCGTACTCGATCAGGTGGGCGGCGATGTCCCGCTGCACGCCCCAGCGCACCGCGTCGAACTGGCCCACAATGCCCAGCAGGTTGGAGGCAGCAGAGGCCTCTCCTGCGGCGGACACCGTGGTGGACACGGCGGCGTTCACGCCCTCAAAGTTGCTGACTGCCTGGCCGAAGCCCAGCTCCGGATACAGTCTCCTACCGGTGGTGTCCCGCATGGTGGACAGGCCGAAGGACAGAGCCGGATCCATGGCAAGGCCGGTGGGGTAAATCCGGCGTCAATCACCAGCCCCACAGCCGTCTCAATGGCCGCGTCGCTTTTGCCGTTGGCCAGGGTGGCGGACTTGGTGGTGTCGATGAGCCCGGAGGTCACCAGGGAGGACACCGTGCCTGCCAGCGGGTTCAGCTTGTGAATGGCCACCAGATCCAGTGCCCGCCCCAGGGCAATGCCGGCGTTTTCGCTCAAGTCCTGGAGCACGCCAATCTGGGCGTCTCGTCCGCCCACATGACCTCCTGAGAGAAGCGCATGGTCACCTGAAGCTTGAGCGGGGTCACCGTCTTGGTGGTGTAGGTGGTCGGCGTGGGGACTTGGTTGCGCCCTCGCCCACAATCTCTGCCTTGGGTGCACCGCTGAGCACCATGACGGACTGCTTGCCGAATTTCTGAGGACGTGCGCCAGACAGCTGGGAAATCACCGAGCCGGTCTGCGCCTTCTTAAAGATGCCCTCCGCCATTTCGTTGGGAAGGCTGAAATCATTCAAAATCAATGCTGCCATAAATAGGTCTCCTTTGCCTTATTTTCTGCCGAACATCTGCTGTGCCAGCTCGCGCATGGCCTGCTCCCGGCGGGAACGGGTGACCGCGTGCCCTTGCTCTTCCGAATGTCCGGATAGATGGCCGGCTGTGCGAATTTCAAAATCGCCGCCGCCCGCTCCTTTGCAGGTTGCTTCATCATCGCCGTATAGCAGTGCTGCGTGGAACCCCTGTCTCCTGAGCCACCTTTGCCCGAATCCCGGCAACCTGCTGCTGGGTTTTCAGGGTATTCAGTTCCTGCTCCAGGGCTAGGCCGCCTTCTCGGTGGCCTTTGCAGCTCTGTCTTGCTGGCGTTCTCCGCCTCGTCGAATTTCAAAGCCTTGGCCTTGAGCTCCGCGTAGTCAGCGTACTCTGCCGTTCCCGATTCAGGCGGTCACCAATGATGGCATCCATCTCCGCCTGGGTGAACGTCCGTTCCGGCTGCGCTGCCGTCTGCGTGGTTTGCTCCTGATGCACAGTTTCGCTCATGGTAAAACCTCCTATCGAGTATCCGCGTTAAGGCACGCGTTGCCGATAAAAAAGCGGCGCCGAGGCACCGCCGTTTTATCCTCTGCGATCTTTGTCTGCGGCATCCTCGGCGGGTGGGCTCTCCGATATGCCGCCCGTTTGAGCCGTGATTTTCTTCCGATTCTGCGTACTGCGCCCGCCGCATGGTGTTAATGTCCTGCCCTGCCTTCGTACTGCCCAGATACCGATCTGGAGCGTACCCGGCCACCCTGTCCGCCGCGCTGAACCGGATGGCATTCGCAGTTGCAGTTGCTGTGGGATATGGGAGGCGTGGCCGTTTCTGATGCTCTTTTTGGACGCCCGCTGCCAGCCCTGGGAGGCCAGCGTCAGCAGAACGCGCAGCTGTCCCCGGAGGGGATCCACGCGAACTCCGCACCGTCCCGCAGGGCGTTTTGCAGGGTGGTGTCCGCCCCGGCCTGCTTCACTAACCGCCCGACGACTGCCGAACAAGGCGGTCAGATTCCTTTATTACCCCGTTCACCGTCTTCGCAACGGTCTCATAGCTGGCCGTCTCCTGCCGGGACTGCCTGGTGGCCGCAGCACCCTGACTGCAATTCTGCAATGAGATCATACATCTCACAAGAAAGCGCTGCCGAGCCCTCTCCGTATTTTGTCGCCAACGCATAGGCATATGCAATCAGCTCGTCCGTGGTATCGTAGATATGCGTTTCCATCCACTGGAGCATCTGATTCGATGCTTTTTCGGTTGAGTGCCGCCAGCTTGTGAATGTAGCCAGTCCAGGCTGCCTCTGATAGATACATTTCAAATCACCATGTTCTTGTCGTCGATATAGCAGTCGGCCAGCTCTTTTCGCGGGGCGTACCCCAGCCGCAGATTGGGAACGGGCTTGCCATGGGCGTCGGTGAGCTGTAAGGTACCGTCAAAATCCACTGCAATCGTCATGCCTGCCCCAGCTCCTCTGTCAGAATCTGCTGGCCACGCGCCCGCCGCTCCTGGGCCTTGATGCGGCGAATGTCTGCCTGGTCAAAGCCAATCATCTCCAGATACATCTGTGTTGGCAAAGTGATTGGCCGGGTGGCGGCAATCTTGGTGGCGGCGTCGGCGGTGGCGGAAATGCTCGGCATGGATGGGTTTTTGAAGTGCGCCATGCAGTTGATTGCCTCCTCCGGCAGCTCGTCGGGGTACAGCCCAGCTCAATGGCTTGGGCCATCTGCGCAATGTGATAGAGGCTTTCCGCGTTGCCGGTGTTCAGCTGCTCTGCCAGCAGCACCAGGGTCTGGGTCTGCGCCAAAATGGCGTCCGAGCTGGTGGGGTTGGCGTCGTTCACCACGCCGGTGTCGGTCACGGCCAGCCCGGTGGCCGCTGAGAACTGGGGTGGCCAGCAGGCGAAGCATCTGCATGTGGTTCAATCCCGCCCTGGCTCAGCTGGCCGAAGGTCGGGTTTTCCCCCGTTTCCGGATTCTGGGTTGCCGTGAGAATACTACCCACATACTGCATAAATTTTTGGCTGGTCACCTGCATTGTACTGCTCGTCGGTGACCCCAGCAGATATTTTTGGGGCGATGTGGCGAACTCCAGCCCGATGGTGGCGTTGGCCACCGTGCGCACATAGCCCTGAATCAGCCGCCGGATAGGCCCTTTGAGCCGCGATTGTCCAAAGGGCTTGTTGCTGGTCGCGTCCCACACCAACGGTTCCATCAGGGGCCGTCCAAAGGAATGGGGATACCGCCCGCCCGCCAGCGCAAAGGCTGCCGTGACAGCACCCAGGTGTCGGTGGCGGTGTAGAAATTACAGTGGAAGGCTTCCAGCTGGTGTCGTTTCCGTCATGCCGCAGGTCGGCAAAGGCAAAGCCGCAGTCCAGCCGCCCGGCCCAGTCATCCCAGGCCGCCGCCGCACACTGGGGGAGAACCGAACCCTGGCATTCCCCGCTCCCCGGAGAGAGCGGCAAAGGTGCAGCCGTATTTCAGCTCATCCCGGCTGGCCTTGATGTACGCGGACACCAGCCGGTTGCGCTGGATGATCCGGGTCATCAGCTCCGCCGGTGCGCCGTTCTCCGCCACAAAGCCGTCGAACATGGAGCGGCCTGCCAGCACGTCCACCGTTTTCGCGCCCCACGCGCAGCCGATCTCCAGTCGCGACATGCTCGTCGGGGAGTGCGATGCCAAGGTTCACTTCATTTAGCCTAATTCTTCCGGCGTAGTACCGCGCCTTGGTGCGGTTGGATTCATAGTGGTATTTGAAAATGCGTTCCAGCTCCTTCAGCTGTTCCCTGCTCCTGTTCCGGAAGTTCTTCGATCCATCCGGAAGCCAAGCTCCATAAGATCGTCCTCCTTTTCCTGTTTTTGCTGAGATCGCGCTTGCTGCGCGTCATCCGATCCGCATTTTTTGGTGGGGTCACGCTTGCTGGTTCGTGCGCCCCAGAGTGCCAGGGGCCGCCGCCTCAATGGGGCGGAATCCGCGCCGCCGAACCCCATCCGCCGCCGATGGGCGCTTCACCGAGGAAAGAGCGCTCTGTTTCAGGGCCTCCTGCGGCGCGAACCAGGTCACCGTCCGCTCATTCAGCTCATTGGTCAGCAGTCCCACCGATGCCACAACCTGCTTCACGCTTGGTCGAATCACGGAGTTTTTGAATCGCCAGGTGTCTGCAATGCGGTCTACCAGTACGTCCACGCCATTGCGCCCGTCAATTACCACACACGCGGCCCTCTGCGCCCTGGCGTTGAGCCACTCCGCAAGCCATCGCACCCCGTTCCCGGTTGGCTCTCTCCAAAAGAGATACGCGCAGGCCCGCTGCTCGGCAGACCGCGCCGCACAGGCAAACCTCCGACCCGTCTGCGGAAAACTTGACTCCATAGGCGGTTTTCCCCTCCGGCTTTCTGGCGGAAGAAGCGCAGGCGTTCCAAATCTCCGGGGCGATGGCTAGCATCTCCGTTTGGGTGGCTTCCGGTGCCCACCAGCCCAGCCGCTCCCGTGCGAAGGTATCCGGTGCCATCTGTTCCGCCTCGCCCTCCACTGTGGCCGGCAGAATGCGCCGACCCAGGGCCGGGTTGGCGGCGGCCCACCTGCTTCTATCGGTAATGTCGCCAATTCCATCCACTGAAAACTCGAACCACGCCGTCTTGGCCGTCTGCCCGTTCAGGGCGCGCGCCCGAATCTCCCGGAAGACGGTGCCCGCCGCCGATGGGTCTGGCGGCGTTCCGACATAGATCGTCTGTGGATTTTGGCTCGCCGAAATGGCAGGCAAAAAGGACGCCTGAGCGTCCTCGTCCATCTCCTGTGCCTCGTCGATGATAAGAAGGTCACCGTGCTGGCCCCGCCCACCGTTCCGCGTCCGCGCCAGAAACTTCATCCGCGCCCCGCTTTTCAGTAAAATCTGCTCCCGCCCCAAGGCAGTCGGACTTCTGGCCACATACCGCCGAAGCTTGGGGGAATCGAAAAGTCCCGCAGCTCCTCAAAGGTCTCCGTGGCCGTTTTCTGCAAATGCGCCGTATAGATCACACGCTCCCGGAACAGCAGCATCCCGCAGCGGCCCGCCCCTGCACCAGCAGAGACTTGCCATTCTGCCGAGGCACCGACCCGCCGCAGGTAGGACATGCCCCGCCCCGCCGCGTCCCGCGCCATCCAGTCCACGAGCATATCCCCCTGCCATTGATCCAGCCGCATCCCGCAGGCCCCCAGCAGCTTCCCCGCCGCCTTCCCATCGCTCTTTGCATACGCTGGAGCCACTCGCCGTCGGCTCCTGCTGCCCCATCAAAATTATACGCTCCACCACCATATCCCAGAAAACCCACGTGTGTAAATCGGCGCTTGACACCGTGCTGTCGCCTGTATGTAAGCCAGGGTTCATCCCTACCAGTCTCCATCTGACGCAGAGTTGCACCTGCCAAGACCGGCACGCTCAATATCAAAGTCTGTTCGATTTGATTTCATTGAGTTGCACAGATAGTGAGCTGCCTGAAGATTATTCCAGTCCTCCGCCGCTTCTCTCCTTGACGCATACCCAAACTGCCTATACTTGCTAATTGGCCTAATCTCATCGACCACGAAGGAGAGTGGGTGCTGAGCGTCCGATGGCTCATCATAATGGATTGGCCTGAGCCTCCCTCGACAAATTCCGCACGCACTGCCCATTGCTTTCAACCTAGCTCGATGTTTCCTCCGCAGCGCACCGTTGGCATAGCGTGGATTGCTCATGATAAAATAATTGCGTAGTTCCTAAAAATCCAGGAACTACGCATACGCTATCTATCTCTAATATACTCATGCTATTATTTTATACCACTCTTATGGCTCTGGGGGTGAATTTTTTGTATACAGCTCTTGCTTAGTGATGAACCCAGCATAGAACCCAACCATGCGAATAAAGTCCCCGTGGAACTCCTTCACCCGATCCTTACTATATCCGATCTCATCGGCGGCACCGATCAAGGTGCGCGTGTGTGCCCAGTACACCAGATCGATCATCTTGAGCCTACTCTCTCCGGTGGAAAGGCTGGCTGCTGCTGCAATCGCACAGCGCGCACAGATTGATACGCCGCACACCTCCAGCGACAAGCGCACGGACTGCGGCGTCCTCCACCTACCGCCCTGCGGTAAAGCAGCCGGGCATCCCGCGATAGGACGCCGTCATCGTAGTGTGTTCCTGTTCTGCACCCTGCCTAGCAAGCTGCGGGTATACTTTGCACATATGCTTTCGCAATCTTCCACCACCAGTATCTCGGCTCATTCATGCAAACGCCTCCAGGCTAATCGTATCTGCAGCTATCGTCGCCGCCATTTAGCCGCCCGAACATCTTCAGTATTTCCCGCATGGTAGTGCTGACCTGGCGTCGCTCCTTGCTCAAATCCTGATACATGCGCTCGGTGGGATCAACGTCGGCCAGTGCGTTCGAGAGTTCCCCAGAACTGATCATAGAACGACAGGTAAGCCTTTACTTGGTCGTCCAGCTCTTTTGGGCAGCTCGTGCCGATCAGTTAGCTCCAATTTTCCACGAGTTGCTTCAGCAAGGAATCTGAACTCGCTGCGCACGCTTTTTACCGCCATTTCCGCTCACACCTCCTGCTTTTCACCCGCAAACGGAAGCTGGCACCCTGGTTTCTTCATGCGCTTGCGTGTACTCTGATTTCCCTATTATCCCCCTGGCAGATTTTTCAGCGGTGCTGATCCGGGCTATCAACTCCGGTTCGATTGCTTCCACACCGGGGCGGAATAATCTGTTTTTCTATGCTTTGTATTCTATCATGCTGTTTGAACTTTTTCAATTCATTTGTGCTCTTTCCTCTAATATCCACAATATTTCGAGATGTTTTAATCCTAAGGTTTTTATTTTTTGTAATCCGTCCGGCGTCAAATAGGATAATGTAGATACCGACCCATAGGCATTTTTTCACAGCGCGGCTCACGCTCAATCAGGCGGCAGCCATACGGCACAGCCAGTTGATATTGATCTGACACAATTTCCTTCGGGTGATGACCGGGTCTGTCAAACCATTCGGCGGCAGACTCCGGCTATAGGCCCGCCTGTTGATTCGGTCCGGAGCCTCCTTTGAGATGTATCGTGCCAACCCCGGCACGTCCCACGGGCGCAGCTGAGAGACGTGGGCGGGTTACAACTGCGCCCCAGGTGCCGCGGATCAGTGTATCTGTCAGGCCAACCCCAGAAAGAACCGTGTGAAAGTGAAACCGCCCATCTCCGTGTTTATGCTCCAACACCTTTAAGTATTTCATATCGGTACAGCCCTGCCGCCTAAGCTGCTTGATAAAGTAGGCAAAGCGGAAATCCGCCTTTGACCTTCTCCGGCGGAAGCCGATCCTCTGTAAAGGTCAGGGTGCAATACCAGTCCCGGGCGGTGAAATTGTTCTGAATCAATGCCTCGACGCATCGTCGCTTTGACCTCAGATAGAGGGACACCGAACGCTTCAGCGCCCTCTTTCTGACGCCTGATCTCCAGGTTGTCCGATTCCTGTATGCGGATATTGGTATACAGGATTTCCTGACTTCATTCCTGAGGTCACCACTTTCAGGACCTGGCTCATTAAAACGGCAGCTCTCCGTCATCCTCTTCCGGAAGCTCAGTCATCTCCGGCGGCTCAGCCGCGGCAGGAGTCGGGGCAGAATACGCGTCATAAAAATCCGGCTGGGACACGTTCACGTATACGGCTTGAATATCTTTGTACTGCTTCCCCTCATATTCATGCTGATGCAGCTTCCCGATCGCCAGCACAGAATCCCCGCTTCTGGCCTGATTCAGCACCACAGCCATCTGCCGCCATGCGGTAACATTGATCCATATGGTTTTGGCTTCCCGCGGTCGTCCAGCTCATTAGACTGCCCCGCAGCGATTCCAATGGTACAGCGCGGCGTGTTCTCTTTCCCCACCCGCTTGAAGCGCGGTTCGCTGCACTTTCCGGCAACAATCCAGTCGCCGCTTCTCAGTTGTCCGTATGCCATCGTTTCCTCCTTTTTACTGGAACGGGCATTCTGCGTCCGGTCCATTCAGCAGGTCCATCTGCTGGGCCTGAACGTCATTTCTTCCTCGCCTCTGCGACCCGTTCCCGCAAAGGCTTCCCAGTATCTTTCCGCAGGCTGAACCGTTGTGTGCTGCCATCAAAGTCCAGCGCGATCAGTTTCAGCGCCTGTCCTCTTTATTCTTCGCAATTTTCAGGTCCCGTTCTGTCCTCGCCCCGTCATCCGGGTACAGGCGGTAGAGCAGCAGGATCACATCCGCATCCTGTTCCAGCTGTCCGACTCCCTCAGATCGGACATTTTGGGCGCTGGTTTTGCTCTTGCCTTATCTGGCCGACTCAGCTGACTCAGCCCACAACGGAGATGCCATATTGATTCGCCAGCGTGTTAAGCGTCATGGAGGTCTGTGATACCTGCTCATACCGGGGCGCCCTGGGGTTTTCTGCTCGCAGCAGCTGGATATAGTCGATGTAGATCACCTGATACCCCCGCGCCTTGGCGAAGTTGAGAATTTCCGTCGCAGATCGTCCGGCGGCTGGGACAATGTCCAACATGCGCTTACCAAATGCCCTGGGCGCTGTCCGCAACCCTGGTCCAATCATCGTCATCCAGTTGGTTCCGCTTGATCCGGCCCATGCTGATTCCGGTGACCATCGCCACCTGCCGGTCAAACATCTTGTCCTCCTGGTTTCCGGGGAGAAGAATCCAACCCGCATATCCGCACTCTGATGCCAGGCAAAGGACAGGGCCAGGGCCGTTTTGCCATCGGACGGATAACCGCCGAGAATGATGAAGTCCCCCGGCTCCGCGTAGAGCCGCAGATCCAGCTTGTCCAACCCCCACTTGAGATAGCGGACCGGCTGTCGGCTGGTGTGCCTGGCATAAAATCGCTCCAACAGCTCCCGCATCCCATAGACCGGCTGATCGCTCCGGGTCGCCAGCACTTCCGCGACCGCCGCAGCCCATCGATCCGCATCCGGCAGCGTCATGCAGTTGACAAGTTCCGCCCCCAGCTGCCGGACCTTTGTTCAGCTTGGCCTGCTCAACCAGAATCTCGATATACAGCTGGCAGTTCGCTGACGTCGGCGTCAGATCAATCAGCTCTGCGACTACCTGCCTCGGACTGCCCTTGCTGCTGTCCATTTTCGCAGGACGGCAACCGGGTCCGGCTCTATCCCCGCCTGAACCAGTTCCTGGATAATCAGAAAATATCCCGGTAAACGCCGGTGTAGTCGCTGACCCCAGTACGTGCCAGCACTGCGTCAGCACACGCTGCGTCAATCATCACCGAACCGAGAACGGTCTGCTGGGCGGTGAGCCACTGCTCCTGAACCATCGCATCAGACATACTCGCATCCTCCTCCGTAAGCGCAGTTGAACCGCCAGGCGTCGGGAATTCATCCGCCCAACGCTCGCCGTTGAGCCAGGTTGCCGGGTGGAATGACATGCCGCCGCGCCCACTGTTCGCTGCGGATATGGTTTTCCAGTCCCTCCATGATCCTGGCAAAAAGCGCCGGATCAGGTTTTAGCTTCTGCCACGATTCCCAGGCTCTTTTCTTGCCCTGCTTCAGCGGATACCGTGCCCAGAAGGCGGCAAACTGGCTCCGCTGGTCCACGCCCGCGCCATCTGTGTTTGTCGTTTTCTCTTTGCTAGTTTTTTCTTTGTTACCTATATTACATTGCACCGTTTCGTGCTGTGCATGGCCCCGCTCCGTGCCGCATTCAGCACCATTCGCGTCAATGCATCGCACCGTTTCGTGCTTTGCAGGCTCGTCCGCGTCGGAGTCAGACTCCACACAGTCCGGCTCCCGAATGCCGTAATATTCCAGCACACTGTCAGCCAGCGAATACCACATCGTCCGGTTCATCCGATTCTCATTAAACTGGTCTTTTATCACCACACCCTGGTCCTCCAGGCTCTTCAAAATCCGCTGAATCTGCCGCCTGGTCCAAAATGGGAACCACTCTGTCAAGGCATCCTGCGAATTATAGGTCCAGGCACGTCCGTTGTGAATATTGCGCCGGTCAAGGGTATTCTTTTGCACCCAGTATGCAAAGTTGTGCAGCATGATCGCCTCGTCAAGGCCATACCGCTGCGCCAGTTCGGCGAAAAGTGATATTCCCTCATACGCCATCTCCATCCATGGACTGGGCGGAAAGCATTGCATCCTCCGCGTTGATTTTCGACTGATTGATCTTCAGTGCAAGGTCAAAGATCATCTTGTTTGTCCCGGAGATTGACTCCGCCGCACGGTAGAGCAGGGTCAGCGCCCGCTCCCACGCCCAAAGCTGGCTTCTGCCTGAGCGTCGTTCATGGCACAGACCGCCGCCGTAATTCTGCTGATGATGAAGTTTGCAGACTGCATGATACACGTCGTATCCGCGCTCAAGTTTCCCTTCATACTTCTGCCTCCTTCTTTTGAGTTGGTGGGCCCCTCTGGGACTCGAACCCAGGACCGTCCGGTTATGAGCCGGATGCTCTGGCCAACTGAGCTAAGGGGTCGAATGTGCCCGTCTTTCCGGGCTGTCACCTCACCCAGCGCGGCAAATCCGAGGTTCTATCCGAAGGGTCGCTGGTTCCCCTGCCACTGTCTCACGGCATCGTTTGCAGCAGGCCATACCATGCGCATCATGGGCCGTTATGTTTCTGGTACCGGAATCTCGTCCGGCGGCATGAGGATTTTAGTCATCTCAGACATCCCGTTTGGCTAATCCTGAAACGGTCAAAGTCGGCGCACACCCATCTATGCGCTTTGTCCCCTGCGCCAAGAGCTTCTTTAACGTCGCCGTCCGCGATTACTTCCAGGGTACGGGTTGGCGCCGGAATTCCGTCCGGTCGCGGCCCCGTCTCTTCCGGGGTGTCAGAAACGCACATCGTTTTTGTCATGAGTAGCTGTGCGTTATCTTACGAACTCATGCAGCCACCGGCAGGCTCGAACCCGCGTCTGCTGGATCAGGTCATAATTTGTATTCAAGAGGTACAAACAAAAACCGAACACCAAACAATGTAAGAGGAAGAACATTTAGTAGGCAGAAAAACTGTATAGTTGGCCTGATCTCTGCTGTCTCACCATCCAGACTGCGGTGGCGCATTCGCGGACTGCCGGAGTCGAACCGGCTTGTCCCTTGCCCGCACGATGCCGCACAACACTCAAAAATGCGGCATGTCCGCCGCGCACAGAGCGGAGAAAGAACCATCATGGAAAGGAAGGCGTTCACTTCCTTTCACATAAAATTTTTGTTGTGCGCTCCCCATGTGGGTCACCCTGGTATCCAGATGTCCAAGGTCCAACGCGGAAGCTGCAAGGTAAACGCTGTAAGGAGTTGTTTTGGAAAGCTTCCATCGACGGTGGAACCCTCCACCGTTTCGGTAGGGTGCTGCCCGGCTCTCATCAGGCTGGTGTCAATATCGTCCGCCCATCTTGATCTGGAAGCGGAACGCCTTTGCGGTGTGAATCTTCCCTTCTATGGACGCGCTGTCGGCAATGCGGATTCTCTCACGCGCCTGCCTTATGCAGTCGCACTGTCTGCGGTATTCCGTATATCGTTCACAGGAGCAGTGACAGCCGACCACGCGCACCGAGCACTGCACACAGGGCGCTCTTGCCAGGCCACCGATGACGGTCTGAGGCATCATGTCCCATTTGTCCTTCACCTGGTACTTTGCAACGTATCTCCGGCTCTTGCAGCCGTCGCACAGCCCCTTCTGTCTTTTCATCCCAACCGCCTCCCAGATGCGCCGCGTCGTATTTCACTGCGACGCACTTGCCGCACAGCCATAAGGTCGTTTTCCCTTTCGGTGTGGTCAACATGCAGGTTCCCCTTACATTGGGTCGCCTTGCACAATCGCCAGCCCTTGGCGAGAGGATAGTAAACAACATCGGCAATGTCGTGAATGGTGTTATCAAACAGCACAACGATTTCCTCCTCGTCGCAGTCACGCGGCAGGGCTTCTACCCACTCCCGCAGATCACCGATGGTCATTCGTTAGCTCCTTTCTCTGTAGGCTGTCTTGCGCGAGCAGCCATACAGCACGGCACAGGCCGTAGATGATCGGCACCCACAAGGCACCTTGAACCGTCTGTCCAGCTCCCGGCTGAATGTCAGCCATGGCCTGTTCCATCTGTTCGATGATCTCAATGTTTTGTCGTCTGGTCATTCGGCGCCATCCGATTCCTGGTCTCCGTAGCCCGTAGCCGGAGCCGGGAGCCATTGCCGTAGCCGGAGCCGCAGCCATTGCCGTAGCCGTAGCCGGAGCTATCGCCGCAGTGTAGCCGCAGCTGCAAATGTAGCCGGAGCCATCGTTGCAGCCGCAGCCGCAGCCATTGCCGCAGCCGTAGCCATCGCCGTAGCCGTAGCTGTTAATCACGCTTTCCATACCGGCACCTCCGCGATTGACTGTTTAGCTTTTTCTGTCACGTCGAGAATTTCAGTGGCGTCGGTAACTAAGATGGAATCCACTTCCTCAGGAACTTTGCATCCGTCCGGTTTGAAGTGCCGGACTGTGCGAGCTGGGACAGACTGGCGGCTCCGTCCCAATACCAGATTCGACGGGCGTTCTTGATAATGCACTCCTGCCCTTCACGACTGTAGATGTATCCAGCGAACACGCCGGAGTCTTTACCGCGAACGATGCAATATGGCATACCATCCAGCGGTTCCGCTTTCTGCGTAATCTGGTCTGCGCGAACGTACTCAACGCCATTGATGTTAATTGTTTCCATTATTCTTATTCCTCCTTGTTTGCCTCGTCATACAGCACCGGGATTCCCGCGTCCTCAGCCTCTTCCCTGATTGCCGTGGTCCCGCTGATAGCGTTCGTATTCCCGCTGGTACTGCGGGTCGTCAATAGTGGGGTCAAAGGTTTCCAGTGCCGCCCGAATTTCTTCATCTGTCACCGGGTCGTTGTGGTACTCCTCCACATCGGCGTCCTCCGGTTCCTCACATTCCGGTCCGTTCTCCACCGGCACACATTCGACTTCTCCGATCGTCTCCGTGTACCCGCAATTCAGACAGCTGCGGGAGTTCCAGATGCGCAGGGTTGTTCCGTCGTCCTCATAGTTCGGCTCGACCTCGCTCCACTCATGGCCGGGGCAGTCCTGCGGAGAATGTCGTACCAGATCGGGCAATCGGGGTCCCGGCACATGTGCCACCTTCTCCTCGATGGTCAGGCCATCCTCGTCATCCTCCCAGGCGGTCAGATCGGCGGCTTCGCTCTCGTCCGGCTCTGCCCCCTCCGGCTCCTCTGCTGGCTCATCCGCTTGCTCCACGGCCGGGCCATCCTCCTGTACAATCAGGGTGTTGGGCGCACACACGCCGTCCGCGTGGGGCGAAATGCTCAACCCACCAGTTGCCCCTGCATCCACGGCCAGCGCCGGTGCGGTCAGCAGGCCAGCGCGGTGGCTGCTGCCAGAATCTTTTTCAGGTCCATAGTGCTTGTCCTCCTTACTGTTTTAGTACCACCCAGGCGGTCTCCCGCTGGGTGTTCTTTTTGCCTTCCTCCTTTTGCAAAAGGGAAATAATAGGACTTTTTACTAATTGTGTCGTTTAGTATCGAACACACGCGGATTTGGAATATGATGGAATCACCTAAAAAAGGAGGTTTCTACAATGTCAAAATCCGAACTTCTTGTCCGATCCATACTTGGGCCGATTCGCTCAGATATTCGGCCTCTGGTGTACGCGATAGAAATCGCCTCAGACCTTTATTTGTTCAGAAAGTTTCATGGGACGATATTCGCGTTACGAAGGACATCTATCCCTCTGTCGCAAAAGCAGCTGAAGCGCACTTCCAATTCCACTGCCAGGCAAATAGAACGACTGGCAAAACCCTGCTGGGAGGTCTTGTTGGATGATAATTTGGTCCTACAGTACATCGGCAAGTCGATCAAAGATATCCGCGCTCCCAGCGATATGATCTTTACTTAGCCTTTACAATTACTTTGATGCGCCGTTCTTCCATGTGGTTTCTCAACAGCCCGCGCTTTTTTCGATTGATCGGTATGGCGTTCTCCTGCTAAAGCTCCAGCGTCTTCCCAACGCTCTCATTTATCCAGGCGCGCATCTTGTCCATCGGGATGACAATCCGCCCCCGGCGCGCACACAGGAAGCCCAGTTTGTCGATCCACTTCCGGAGGTCGTCTCCCCCACGCCGATCAGCGCCGCCGCTTCTGCTGATTCTAAGGTTCTTCGTGACGGTCGGACCAGCAAAGAAGCAAAACCGCTGCGGCTAGTGCCCTTTGCGCAAACTCCCAGCAAAAGTCTGGCAACAAGTAAATAATCTACCCAGCTGAGCGGGGCGCTTTTGCGTCTCGCTCATTCACTTGTCGCACAAAGGTGTCCATAGGAACATCTAAGGTCTTGCAGATTCCGGCATACACATATGCTGGTAATCCGTGAGTCCCTTTCAGAATTCGGCTAAATGAGCGGTCATTTATGCCGCATATCGGCAATGTATTTTGCCGATATCCCGAGTCCTTCACAGCCTTCCGCAAACGCGGATGTCTATTTCATACACTGCTTCACCTCATATTCATGCCGATGTAGCGGTCAGCTCATGTACCTTGCCAGTGCCGTGATTGAGATGCTGTACTTGTTTCCAATCATCCGGGCCGGAAATGCGCGGTCCTTGAGCAAGGTTCTCCTGTCTCGATTCAGCAGCTCGGACACTTCCTTCATACCAAGCTCCACACGCCGGGGAAGGTGCTTCGCAGCAGCTCCAGCGTTGCGCGGTAGTCCGGTTTCTCTCTTGCCATTTCCGTTACATCCCTCTCCTTCCTCCGTCGGTCACGCGGTCCGGTTCTCCGCCGGGCTGGCTTCCCCTTCCGCTCTCTCGGCTCTCAAATTTCGCAAACCACGGGCAATTAAATCCCTAATCATTTCGTTCTGCGTATCCCTGTAATAGGATTCCTTCTTTGCCTTATCAAGCTCAAAGTCCATATCAGGAGTAATGGAGATAGTAAACGTCGCAATCCAGTAGCCATATTCTCACCCCCTATCGGTTCAGTGGTTCACCGAACCTCCATGCTCATTATAGTGGTGCGGTGGTTCACTGTCAATACTTTTTTAAAATTTTCTCTAACGTCTGCACGTTGCTATTTACATCTCTGGTTCACTGGTGTATAATCTCACATGAGAAGAGGTGATTTAAATGGCAACCAATAAACCACGTTATACTGTTTCAGTTGATGATGAAATGTTCAAAGCTATTGAGGATTTCCGATTTGAAAAACTGTTTCCAGACCCGTTCGGAAGCCACCGTTGAACTCATTAGACTAGGGCTTGAACAGTTAAAAAAAAAGAACAGCAAGAGAAGGAACAGAAGTCTGATGCGAATGGCAACAGCTGACATGGAACTTCCGTTTCATCTAATTATAAGACGGACATTGTCCAATAATCAGGACTTTGCGCTATTTTCCAATCCTCTCCCATAAAGAAAGCCGCCTGAACTACACTTTGTATCCGGACGGCTCATACTTTTTATAAATTGTGTGGTTATTCCCTCCTACCACTTGTAAAATCTGGCAGAATGAGGTAAAGCTGTTTGTATGCAATTGTCGCATATTAAACAGAAAGAGAGGAAACGGAAATGAAAAGGACACTATGTTTGTTGCTGGCGGCAATCATGGCGCTGGCGCTGGTTGGGTTTGCGGAGATACTTCTGCTCAGCCAACCGAAGCACACAACAGGCGAAAAATACGGAAGGCGAATCAACCTCTACTGGTGAACAACCGCAAGCAACTGAAAAAGGACTTGATGGAGATGATCAATCTAGTGTTCTATTTGAGTCTGACAAAGTTGTGGACCGACTTTTAAAGCACTACAACCAGATCGCAGAATATCCGATTAAGCCTGACGAAATCAGCAAAGGAAACATCCTCAAAAGCACTTGTTTCCTATAACAATTTATATTGAAATCATTAATTCCAGAAACGGGTTCGCGTCGATTAGCATTAACGATTCGCAGGACAAAGAAAAGTGTCTCTACGCTGTATTTCGTGACTTCTTGTTCGCCATAGACAGTAATATCTCTAGTGATACCATTTCTACCGCTTGAACGACATACAGGCAACTCGTTACGAGATTGATTACAGCGGAAACAGCGCAGTTGAAAACCTATGATGTTAACGGAATACAATTGCAGTATCTTGAATCCGACTTATACGGTCACGAAACGAGTGTTGATATTTTGTATGAGACAGATTAACCTATCGCCAAAAAACAAAACCCGCCCCGGTGCTTAGTGCATCGGGGCGGATTTATCGACAAATTTAAAAACAATGAAACCTCCGTTCCATCTATATATAAGACGAACATTGTCCAATAATCAGGACTTTGCACTATTTTCCAATCCTCTCCCATAAAAAGAAAGCCGCCCGAACTACACTTTGTATCCGGACGGCTCATACTTTTTATAAATTGTGTGGTTATTCCCCTCCTACCACTTGTCAAATCTGGCAGAATGAGGTAAACTATTTGTATGCAATTGTCGCATATTAAACAGAAAGAGAGGTCTAAGCATGATTGATTTCAAAATAGCAAATTGTGTAAAATGAAGAAGGATAAAGCCCCAAACTGAAAGATGTATCTGCACTGTTAATTCCTGGCGAACAGGTTTTGGGTAGCTATACGGCTATGCGCGATTATGTGGTTTTCACGGACAAGCGTGTTATATCGGTTAACGTACAAGGAGTCACCGGGAAGAAAAAGGATTACACCTCTTTGCCGTACGGCAAAATCTCCGCTTTTTCGGTAGAGACCTCTGGTGTGTTTGACCTTGACAGCGAACTGGAAATATATATCTCCGGATTAGGCAGGGTAAAATTTGAATTCTCAGGTGATTCCGATATCGTTGCAATCGGCCAAGCGTTATATCCACATATGCTCTGAAATAAGGACAAACAAAAACCCGCCCTGGTGCCGAAAACGCCGGGGCGGCAAAATAGGAATTTTGAAATATCCAACAGACGTATTTGCGTATATTACAACTATAAGTCGTAATACGTTGTGAGGAAAATGTAAATAATACACTAAAGCTAAAATGCGGTTGACAAACCGCCACCCGGCATCATATAATAGGGGCGTAGCAACAGCTACCAGTATGGGCTTGACCCATAGTCGCTTAATGGCCCTAGGCAGTAAGCCCCCACTGATACGGGGGAAGGCTGAATCCTAGGGCCTTTTTATATCTATAAGGCGGTGACTAAAATGACAAAGACTGCAATCCTTGTTGACGGGGGCTTCTATCGAAAACGCGCCCCCGCACCTGTGGGGAAAGAAACCAGCCGCCGCGAGGGCGAAGGAGCTTCAGTCCTATTGTAGTAAGCATTTGATGGACAAGGACAAGCTGGGGCGGAGCCAAGGCAAACTATATCGAATTCTACTATGACTGCGCACCCGTCGGAAGAAGGAGTGTCTATCATCCGCTCACTGCACAAAATGTGGATATAGACAAGTCAAATACCTATCAGTGGATGACAGCGTTCTTGGATGAGCTGAAGCATCGCCGGAAGTTTGCCTTGCGCCTAGGGAGCTGTCCAGCCATTCCTCATATAACCTAACCCCGCAGGCAACAAAAGACTTGTTTTTGAGAAAGCGTACACTAGATGAGATAACAGAAAAGGACTTCGTCTTTGTATCCCAACAAAAGGTGTTGATATGCGGATAGGGGTAGACATTGCGTCGATGGCCTACAAAGTTGAGATTCGAACTCAAGGCCTCTTGAACCCCATTCAAGCGCGATACCAAACTTCGCCACACCCGATGCGACGATGTTGGAACTCGCACTTATTCTGCTCTCCACATTCCTCTCCTACAAAACCACGAAGCACTCGGTGCGGGAGCACAACGAGTTCACCTGGGATGCAATCAAAGAGGTCGCAATCCTGTTCATCGGTATTTTCATCACTATGATTCCGGCATTGCTGATTTTGGAAGCCAGAGGTTCCAGCCTCGGTTTGACCTCCCCTGCGCAGTATTTCTGGGTAACCGGTGCACTGTCCAGCTTTCTGGATAACACGCCCACCTATCTGGTATTCTTTGCCACGGCAGCTTCTCTGGGGCAGTCCGGCGGTGTCCTCACAACACTCGGCTATATCCCCGAGACCATCCTGATGGCAGTTTCCTGCGGCGCAGTTTTCATGGGCGCAAACACCTATATCGGTAATGCCCCCCAATTTTATGGTAAAATCCATTGTAGAGGAAAACGGCATTAAAATGCCCTCCTTCTTTCGGTATATGCTGTGGTCCATCTGCTACCTGATTCCGGTGTTTCTAATTGATATGCTAGTATTCTTCCTATAAATCCATCCTCACTCTTTTTTAGGAGTGCAAAAGCCTGTTCACTGCCGAACAGGCTTTGTTCTTTCAAAGAGAAAAAACCCCGCTGCAACAAAACTGATCCGCAGCGGGGCTTGAATGATTGTTATTTTCCGTTGCTGAGGGGTGTAGTTGGGCGCCTCCTTGGTGATATAAATATCGTGCGGATGGCTCTCCCGCAGACCTGCAGAAGTGATTCGGATAAACTGCGCTCTCTCCTGGAGCTCAGGAATAGAGGACATCCACAGTAACCCATACCGGAACGCAGGCCGCCCATCAGCTGAAACACAGTCTCGAAACCGTTCCCTTGTAAGGCACACGGCCCTC